>JAAUXZ010055892.1_pt1 | contig 44333 bp, 35 predicted proteins | sample 7278131 | NCBI WGS metagenome assembly JAAUXZ01 (sample SAMN14350119, study PRJNA611818) | marine sediment metagenome | isolation source: surface marine sediment (3m) | place: French Polynesia: Moorea | collected 2018-08 | reverse complement strand
CATTGTAAATTTAGCTACCCTGACAAATGGATACCGGCCTGCGCCGGTATGACGATAATAAATATCGGTGTTTAGAAATCTACAGCAACGCCACGCTCTTGACCTGGGCATACACCTGTTTACCCGGTTGTAGTTCCAGGTCATGACAGGACTTGCGGGTGATCCGCGACAATAACGGGATACCCTCCGCCATCAGGCGCACGGTCACCTGGGCCGGACTTTCCTCGCTGATCGCATCGACCGTGGCAGGAAAGATATTGAGGATACTGGTCCCTGGCTGGCGGTTCAGGGTCAGGCTGACATCGCGCGCGGCCAGACGCACCCGTACCGCCTCGCCCGGCGCCAGCTGGTCACCGCCGACGGTGATGCGTCCGCCGGCGAATTCCAGGTAGCTCAAATGATAGTGCTCATCGACCTGCTCGACCCTGGCATCGATGATCGCCGAGGCATCCATCCCATGCGACAGCGGTAGATCGAGGCGGGTGAACATGTCCTGCACCTGGCCACTGTCGAGGATCCGGCCCTGTTGCATCAACAGCATATGATCCGCCAGCCGCGCTACCTCATCCACCGCGTGGCTGACATAGATGATCGGAATGTTCAGGCTCTTGTGCAGGTTTTCGATATAGGGCAGTAATTCCTGCTTGCGCGCCAGGTCCAGTGCGGCCAGCGGTTCATCCATCAGTAACAGGCGGGGATTGACCACCAGCGCGCGAGCGATGGCGACGCGCTGGCGCTCGCCGCCGGACAGTTTATCCGGACGGCGCGGCAACAGCGGGTCCAGATCCAGCCAGTCGATCGCCTGTTCCAGGCTGATCGCGACCGCGGCGTGATCAATGCGTTTGACCCCGTATTCCAGGTTCTGGCGTACCGTCATATGTGGAAACAGGCTGGCTTCCTGGAATACGTAGCCTAAATTACGTTGATGGGTCGGCAGCATAAAATCGTCGTTTTGCCAGGTTTCCTCGGCAACCTGCAGGTGACCGCGCGCCTGCGGTTCGAGCCCGGCGAGCGCGCGCAGCAACGTGGTTTTGCCACAGCCCGAGGGGCCGAACAAGGCGGTCAGGCCCTGGGCCGGGATCGCAAACTCGGCGGCCAGGGTAAAACCACCGAGCGGCATGTGCAGCGCTGCCTCGATCCGGCTCATGTCTGCACAACCCGAAACCGTCCGTTCAGACCATAGACCGCGATCAGCAGCAGGAAGGACAACAGCAGCAAGCCCGCCGACAGGTAATGGGCCTGGGCGTATTCCAGCGATTCGACATGGTCGTAAATCGCAATCGACAGCACCTGGGTCTCGCCCGGGATATTGCCGCCGATCATCAGCACCACGCCAAATTCACCAATGGTATGGGCGAAGCCCAGCACCGCCGCGGTCAGAAAGCCGGGGCGGGCCAGCGGCACGGCAATGGTGAGGAAGCGGTCGAGCGGCGACGCGCGCAGGGTGGCCGCGACCTCGAGCGGGCGCCGGCCCACCGCGCTGAAGGCATCCTGCAGCGGTTGCACGACAAAGGGCAGGGAATACACCACCGAACCTATGACCAGGCCGCTGAAGGTGAAAGCCAGCGGTCCGCCGCCCAGGGATTGCATCAGGCCGCCGATCGCGCCATGCGGACCCAGTAACAGCAGCAGATAAAAACCCAGCACCGTCGGTGGCAGCACCAGCGGTAACGCGATGACCGCTTCCAGCAGGTATTTATGCCGCCACTGCGAACGCGACAGCCACCAGGCCAGCGGGGTGCCCAGCAGCAGCAGGATCAGGGTCGTGATCAGCGCCAGCTTGAGGGTAATACCCAGCGCCAGCAGATCGGATTCAGTCAGCATGGGCACTATCGTAACCAAAATCCGTGAGGATGTTGATCACTTGTTGACTGCGCATGAAGTCGATAAAAGCGCGGGTTGCCGGGCTATCCCTGAGCAGGACTGCCTGCTGCCGGATCGGACTATGCATCGATTGCGGCACCAGCCAGTGGGAACCCTCGGGCTTGACTCCGGGCCGTTTTAGCAGGGCCTGGGCGACAAAACCCAGTTGCGCATTACCGGTTTTCACAAACTGGTAGGCCTGGCCGACATTTTCCCCGCGCACCAGTTTACGCTGCAACGGTTGCCATAAATCCTCAGCCTCAAGCAACTGTTGCGCGGCCTCGCCATAGGGAGCCAGCTTCGGATTGGCAATGGCCAGGCGCGAGAACTCGGCCCGGCGCAGGGTCTCGATCGGTTGTTGCAGCCTACCCGGCTCAGGGGTCCATAACACCAGGCGCCCGATGGCGTAGGTAAAACGACTGGCCTCGACGATATGGCCCTGCTGTTCCAGCAGTTGCGGGCGCCGGCTGTCGGCCGCGAGGAAGATGTCAAACGGTGCCGCATTGACGATCTGCGCATACAGCTTACCGGTGGAGGCATAGATTAGCCTGACCTTATGACCACTGCGGGTCTCGAACTGGCGGGTGATTGCTTCCAGCGCATGTTTGAAATTGCTCGCCGCGGCGACCCGGATTTCCTCGGCTGCCAACGGCAGGCTGAACCACAGCAGTAAAAAAAACAACGACTTCTTCATGACAGGTTCTGTTCAAATACCTGTTAATCATACCTCAATAGCATTCGTGATGAGCGCGCATAATCGGTTATCATACGCCCTGCCTTGAGTGGATGTATTGCATGATAACCAAGATCCTTTTTACCCTGCTGGTGATAGTCGGCACCATCTTATTTTTCAAGAAACAACGCGAGCGCGAGGTCCGGCGCAGTGCCCAGCAAGTTCCGGAGCTTAGCGAGAACCAGAAGCTGTTTCGCCAGGGCGCTTACCTGTTCCTGGGCTTCATGGTATTGAGTGCGATCGTCATGCTGACGTTCGAGATCGGGGATCGTTACGAAACGGTCAAGGTCCACGTGGTCAATACCCAGACCGGCAACCGTCAGACCTACCAGGCGCAACAGCAGGATATCAAGAGTGATCGGTTTACCACTATCGAGGGGCGCGTGGTGTATGTGGCGGATATCGAGCGGGTTGAGATTGAACCCGAATAACTAGATCAGGCGATCTTGCGGGTTTGATTGCGTTTCAGGTAGCGGAAAAACTCGACCGAGCTTAACGGTTTCTCGAACAGGTAGCCCTGCGCTCGATCACAGCCGTAATCGTCGATGCTGCGCAGTATCGCCTCGGTTTCCACACCTTCCGCAACCACCTGCAGACCCAGGTTATGGCCGAGGTTGATCGTGGACTGAACGATGACCCGGTCATTCTCATCGTTTTCCATATCCATCAGGAACGAGCGGTCGATCTTGAGTTCGTCCACCGGCAACTGCTTGAGGTATTTCAGTGACGAAAAGCCGGTGCCGAAATCATCCACCGCCAGCTTGATCCCCATGTCCTTCAGCTTGTTCAGGGTTTCCAGGGACAAGGCCGGATTCTCCATCATCCCGCTCTCGGTGATCTCCAGGGTCAGGTAGTTTGGCCGCAGTTGGTTTTCGCGCAACACCTTGCCGATCTGCTCGCATAGGGATTCGTTGTTCAGGTCCTGCACCGACAGGTTGATGGAAACATTGATCTCGAATCCCCGCTCATGCCAGAGCCGGCATTCGCTGATGGCCCGCGTAATCACCCACAAGGTCAGTTGGTGAATGTTGCCACTGTATTCCGCCAGGTCGATGATTTTTTCCGGCTGGATAAAACCGAATTCAGGATGGTTCCAACGCAGCAGGGCCTCGGCGCCGACAATTTCATTGACCTGGCAATACAATTGCGGTTGATAGAACAGCATCAATTCATCGTTATTCAAGGCATCGCGTAAATCCTGGATCAGGGTCAGGCGATTCTGCCTATAGAAATCCACGTTCTGATCATAATGGGAGAATACACAGCGGTTGCGCTTGGCCTGGTACATGGCGCTGTCGGCATGTTGCAGCAGGGTAGTGGCATCCTCGCCATCGCACGGATAATGGACGATACCGATACTGATACTGACCTCGATACTCTGGTCTTCCAGCATAAAGGGGGCAGAGATGAGTTCATGCAGATTATTGGCGACCTTCTCCGATTCTGCCTTGTCCAGATCCGGTAGCAACACGGCAAATTCATCACCTCCCAGGCGCGCCACGGTATCGAATTTTCGGACATGCTTTGCCAGGCGCCTGGCCACCTGGCTCAACAGTTTGTCGCCGGCCTCATGGCCCAGGGTATCATTGACATCCTTGAAATTATTCAGGTCCATCAGGAACAGGCTGAACTCACTTTGCTCGCGATCCGAGGTCAGCAACTGGTATTCCAATCGTTGCTGCAACAGCAGACGATTGGGTAAAGCGGTCAGGTAATCGTGCAGGGCCTGGTGTTCCAGTTCATTCTGGCGTTGATTGACTTTTTCATCCATCTCCTTGAATGCCTCGACCAGGGCGTCGATCTCCTTCGATTTCGCCTTCTTGATCTGCGGTGCATCATGCTCGAATGCGCGTAGCTTGAGCGCTTTGGAAACCTGCTTGATCGGGTTGAACACGACCCGGTCCAGCGAGTAGAGGATGCCGAGAATGAACAGCATGAATAGCACGATGATCGCCACGATCAGCTTGAACAGGGTATCGGTATTGCGCTCATTGCGTGATTTGATGACCGCTTCCTGCTCGTTCAACATGGTTTCGATCGCGCCGAGGTCCGCGCTAAGCTGCTCGAACACCGGGATGATATCCTGTTGCAGGATCAGGTTATCGGTACGCCAGTTTTCCGATTCATTGATCCGACGGGCTTCCGCGAACAGCTCGTGCCAGAGATTGAAGTTGTCGATAATCAGCGGCAGATGGGTTTCTGCCTCGAAGCTGTCTTCCTGCGCATATAGAGCTTCCAAGCGGTAGATTTTCTGCAGGAATACCTGCTTCATATTTTCCAGCTGGTCTGCCTGGCTGCGTAAGAAATCCAGCGAAAACACCGCGAAACGATTGGACAGATAAGAGCGAAACTGCAACGCCTGGTTGACCCACAAGCTATTGGTTTGCAACAGCAGCGGCAGCAGTTCAGCCGATACCGGCTCCAGCTCACCGCTAACAATCTCATCGATGAGCAACCCCATACTGCTGCTGATGACCTGGTGCGGCTCGGTCATACTGTTCATCGACAGCGCAATGCCCGGATATTGCTTATTGATATCCAGGCGTGACTTGAACAGCATGGTTACATTGTTTTCCAGTTGTTCGGTCTGTTGGGAGACTGACTGAACATAGTTAACGATCGCGGTCTGGTCCGCTGCGAGCAATCTGTTTAACCGGCTGTTGCTCTGCTGGGTATCACTGATTAGCTCATAGGCGATCTTGTCGTAGTAGCCAATGGTAGGATCGAGCAGAAACAGTTCGATGTTGCGGAATATCGCCAGGCTGTTCTTGTTGACCTGGTGCACGATAGCCTTTTGTTGCTGCAGCTGTTCCAGCTCCTGGCTGACCTCGTGCTTGGTGTCGAGGGTTTTGCTGAAAAACACGGTAACAATGCTGACCGCAATTAAACCGATCACCAGGGTTGAGCTGAAATAGCGCTCGCGCAGACTGCGCGGCTGGTATTTTTTCTTTGAGTGATACAAATCCACTGGAACGACTACCGGTTTTCCGGCTTGTTTACCCGCATCTCCTATCGCAGGCAATCAGCACTTAATAATCAAACGAAACTAATGAAAGCTGGTTTCCAGGGTAAACCGGATAATCCCGATTTGCCCTGGAAACCATCAATTTAATACTAGGTGAGATTGGCTATTAATCAATTCATCGAGCTGTGAAATAGTTTGCGCCCTGGGCGTTATTCCACAAAATAGGCCGTAATCACAGTTTTAATGTGGTTATTTCAGATAAACGGTGGCTGGAGTCAGCCCGGCCGCGCCTCAAAAGTCGGTGCTGACCTCGATGATATCGCTTTCCTGAATGATCTCGGTATAGCGATCGGTTTCTATCAGCTCGATGCCGAGACCGGCAAAATGTTCAATTTCGGCAGCATCATTGATCGTATAGGCCACCCATTGCCAGTTGCCGTGCCACAACTCGGCGGCTTCATTGGGGCAGTAGCGGCGATTGATGAACAGAAATGCCGGATCCAGATCCAGCGCTTTTTGCCGATATTCATCCAGCCAGTCCGGCAGTACCCAGCCCAGCTCGATCTGATAATTCTGGCTGGCATATTGCAGGGCCTCATACTCGAAGGAAATCAGCACGACCTGAGACAGGATTGGCTGCAATTGCTGCATGACCAGATCGACGGCCTTGAAGCCAAAGTTGTCGAGGGTGGCCGCTTTCAGCTCGATGAAGCCGGTAACGTCAGGATATTGCTGCAACAAATCGACCAGCTGCTGCAGCGAGGCGATCCGGTAGTCGTTGAATTGATCACCGAAACGTTCCGGGTCGCCGGCGGGGATTTCGCTGATGCGGGCATATTCATGATCGGCGATGATGATCTGTTTGCCGGTCAGTTCCAGCAGATTGGCATCATGGCTCAGCACCGGAATCCCATCGGAGGTGATCTGGATATCGGTTTCGATATAGCCAACACCGGCCTCCAGGACGTAGGCAAAACCCTGTAGGCTGTTTTCCGGCAAAGTACGCGGCTGGCCGCGGTGAGCAACCATCGAAATCCGACCCATCATGGGGACATCCTCCTGTTCTAGTTATGTTTCCCAGTATAGAGCAGTTAGCGCCGAAAGACAGGCCCGAGATAGCCGCTCGGGGTTAGTACTCGAATATCTCGACCTTGGCGTCCATGATGCGGTAGCCGGCATTACCGATGTCGGTTGATTCGCCCTCGGCCTGGATATTTCCCATCACCCACACCGGTTCCCATACATCTTCGGCATCGATTGCCGAATCGGCCAGGGTTTTCACCAGCACGGTCTGATTGACCGGTGGCGGTGGCACGTGAATACAGGCGCCAAAATAAGGGACGAGGAGAAATTCCGAAACCTTGCCATCGACATTTTCCAGCGGTGCGATAAATCCTGGCAACCTGACTGCCTTGCCTGCCAACGCCGTGTTGATCGGCGCATTATCCAGTTCGGCTTGCATGATACCGTACAATTCGATCGCCTTGGGATCATCATCCGAAAGTTCGGCCAGTTGATCTATGTATTTCATCAGTAGCTGTTCCGGCCGGTAATCCTCTGGCATCAGCGAATCCCAGTCGATTTCGGTGAAACCATCATCCTCGTTACTGGCTGAACTGATGGTCGGTAACGGATCGCCGGGTTGCAGTTGCGGCTTGGCTTCGTCGACCGCTTTTGGCTCTGCGACTTGCAATGGCGAGGATTCGCTGCTGTTGACGGCCTGGCCCTGCTGCGATGAGTCACAAGCGACAAGGTTCAGCAGCATGAGCATGCTCAACAAGCTATAGATGAATATTCTCACCTGGATATTTCCTTCATGTTCAAATCAAACCCGCAACATCAAGCCATCCTGCAATGAACGGCGGTAAGCAATCAGGCCCGGTATCAGGCTGATCAGCAACGCGCTGACCGTGATCACCGCCAGTACCAGCCATTGCTGCCAATCGAGAGCGCTGACTGTGATGTTGATACCCACCCAGCCCAGAATCAACGGCTTGAAGATCAGCAAGATAGTGTATAGCAGGATGATACCTAAAATTATCGACAACAGGATGATCAGTAAAGTTTCCAGCACAAACAGCAGGACGATCTGGTAGGGGTGGGCACCGATCGCCCTGAGCACCGCCATTTCCCGTCGCCGTTCATTGAGACTGGAAATGATGGTCGTCAACATTCCGGCCAGGCCGGCAACGACGACCAGCGAGGAGACCGCCAGCAGGACCAGTTCGAAACTGCTCAGGGTATGCCACAAGGTGGTCAGGGTCGAACCCGGGATGATTGCCATCAGTGGCTCCTCGGCATACTCATTGATTTGGCGCTGCACGCGGAAGGTCGTGATCCGATTGTTCAGGCCGAGCATGAAAGCGGTGATCGCCTTGGGCTGCAAGTCCATCTTCAATGCCTGTTCGGCATCAATGCTAAACGCGCTGCGCCGCCCCGATTGCCAGTCGATATGAATCGCCGTGATACCCTCCAGCGGCACATGCAGGGTACGGTCGACCGGGGTACCGGTTTTCGCCAGGATGCCGACCACGGTGAAGGGTTTATCGTCATGCGCGGAGAAATCGGTGGAAACCAGGCCGTGGGACACAATGATCTTATCGCCCAGGGCGTAATCGAGCTCACGCGCAACATCCGCGCCCAGTACCACATCGTAGACCTGGTTGAATGCCGCGCCCGTTTCGAATTGCAACGCCCGGTCGCCACTGTGGCGATAGTACTTGAAATAATCCTGGTTGGTGCCCAACACCCGAAAACCCCGATGTGAATCACCCAGGGATAAGGGTACCGACCATTTTACCTGCTCCAGGGTCTTGATCTCCTGGTAAGACTGCCAGGACACATTGTTGGTTGCGTTGCCGATACGAAACACGCTGTATAACAGCAGGTTGACCGGGCCGCTACGACCGCCGACGATCAGGTCGGTTTGCGAGATGGTATTGACGAAGTTGGACTTGGCTTCCTTGCGGATCTTGTCCACCCCGAGCAGCAGCATGACGCTGATTGCCAGCGCCAATACGGTCAGGCTCAGGCTGAGACGCCGGTTCCAGGCACTTTTTACCGCAACGCTGATCAGTCTCATGCGGCTTCCTCGGCATGCGCGCGGTTGATATCGGCGAGGTTGATCCGGTTGTCGAAATGGCTGGCCAGGTGCTGATCATGGCTGACGAAGATCAGCGTGCTTTGATGTTCGGTTGCGCGCCTGAACAACAGCTCGATAAAACTGTCGCGATTGTCGCTGTCCAGCGCCGAGGTTGGTTCGTCGGCGATGACCAGTTCCGGATCACCGATCAAGGCACGGGCCACCGCGACCCGTTGTTGCTGGCCGACGCTCAGATCCATCACGTGGCGCTGGAACATCGAGACCGGGATCTGCAATTCTTCCAGCATCTGTTGCGCGGCCCCATCGACATCACCGGCCTTGTGCTTGCGGCGCCTGGAAAAACTGCAGGGCAGGGCGACATTATCGAGGATGTTAAGGTAAGGCAGCAGGTTGAACTGCTGAAAGATCACCCCCAGGTGATCAGCACGAAAACGATCGCGTTGCAGGGCATTGAGCGCGTTGAGCTCCTGTCCCAACACCCTGACGCTGCCGTTGTCGGGAGCATTGATCCCGGTTAGCAGGTTCAGCAGCGTGGTCTTGCCACAACCGCTGGCACCCTGGATGAACAAATGGCGACCGCGCTGCAGCTGGAACTGCTCGATATCCAGCACCGGGTTAGTTGCACCGGGCCAGCTGAAGCGCAGGTTATTGATGGAGATTACAGCATCCGACATCGGATTATTGTAACGAAATAATCCCCTTGCCTCTGCTCAATTCTGTCGCCGACTGCTTGCTGTCGGTGATCCATTGCACATCGATATCTTCCATATTACGAAAACGCTGGAACAAGCCTCTGGCATCGACTGACTTCAATCGGCCTGGCCGGGCACAGGTAAAGGACAGGGTGATATCGAATTCAGAATGCATTTCATCGTCATGGTCTGCATGATCATGGTCATCATGCTTGGCATGTTTATCATGGTCGTCGTGTTTAGCGTGCTTGTCATCGTCATCATCGTGGTCGTGGTCGTCGTGCTTCGCATGCTTGTCATCGTCATCGTGGTGGTCATGCCCATGATCATCGTGGTCGTCATGTTTGGCATGCTTTTCGTGCTCGTCATGGTCATGCTCATCATGATGATCCGACTCCAGCAGCGCACTCTCAATGTCGATATCCTGTAATTTACAGGAAGCCGCTGCATCGGGCTGGAACCATTTTGATGGGTCGTTCAACACGGCGAGGGCCTGTTGCAGGGTTTTCTTGTCCTGCTCCGACCGGGCCTGATGTTCGAAACCGAGCAGGTTGTTGGAGGGCGTTTCCAGCTCCACCTGCAGGGTCTGGCCGGAAACCACCAGGTTCAGTTGCGCATGGCCGTGCACATGGGCATCATGCTGTCGATGTTGGTCCTCGGCAACGACCGGTTGTATCATTAACAGGCTTGATAATAACAAAGAATATTTCATGATCGGGCTCCGGCAAAAAGTGTTATGTTATAACATTTCCACCGTGAGACAAGACGGAATTTTAGATTTCAATTCAGACAACCAACTGAGGTTTCAATGAAGACTCGTCATTTTTCATCTCTGGCGCTTGCCACACTTCTTGTTGTTTATACCTCCACGGCTATCGCCCATGAAGGTTCAGGCATCACCGGGGGATTTATCAGCGGCTTTTTACACCCCATTGTTGGTTGGGATCATGTTGTCGCCATGGTGGCGGTCGGTTTGTGGGGTGCGTTTTTAGGCAGCCCCGCAATCTGGATACTTCCCGTCGTTTTCCCTCTGGTCATGGCGTTTGGAGGAGCACTTGGCGTTATCGGTGTTCCGGTTCCCGCTGTTGAAACGGGTATTGCCGCATCTGCCGTTGTGCTGGGTGCCATGGTCGCATTCGCCGTTCGCCCAGCCATCTGGATCGCGGCTGTCATTGTGGGAGTGTTTGCCATTTTTCATGGGCACGCGCACGGTACTGAATTGCCCGGTGCGGCTAATCCCCTGGCGTATAGCATTGGGTTTGTCATCTCCACTGGCTTACTCCATTTGTCCGGCATCGCCTTCGGGCTGCTGGTGCGCTGGCCTGCTGGAAAAATCGCGGTGCAAGCTGGTGGAGGCTTAATTGCCCTTGCCGGAGTTGGTTTCCTCACTGGTATTCTATGAGTGGCAAGCACTACGCCCTAGTTTGCCTATTGGTATTGCTGGTCCCTGCAACAGCGCTGGCTCACAGCCCTATTCAAGGCATAGGTAATTTCTACAACGGCTTATTACATCCGGTTCTGGTGCCAGCCCATCTCCTGCTGTTGCTGGCGGTTGGACTTTTTCTGGGACAACAAGGACCAAAGAGAGTCGAGCTGGCCCTGGGCGCTTTTGCCGCCGCCACCGTAGTGGGGCTGGTGGTGGCCTGGTTCGCGAATGACCTGGGGCTGGAAACCCTGGTGCTGGCTCTATCCGCAACCGTTGGCCTATTGGTTGCCATGAGTCCGCACATAGCCTTGACCTGGTGCGTGATCATAGCGCTACTGGCTGGCTTGATGTTGGGTATCGACTCGGCCCAGGCAGAGCTTTCCGGCCAAGACAAGTTGGCCTCATTGTTTGGCAGCGGTGTTGCGATCTACTTTCTGGCGCTTTATCCACTGGCAATGGCTGATTATTTCAACCAGAAAGCCTGGCAAAAAATTGGTATCCGTATCGTTGGATCCTGGGTAGCGGCGAGCTCTCTGCTGGTGCTGGCCTTATCGCTTGCGCCCAAGCCCTGAGTGAAAATGTCTGGCATTGAGTTAGTTGCAGGATAGATCTTGGGTTCGGCTTGCCCGGACAAAAAAATGCCCGGTACCAGGACGGTACCGGGGCTAGGAGGTTACTTCACGTAGGCTGTCAATTCATGTAGGCCTTGGCTTCCTCGCCGGGATTCGGCAATCCGGCCATTTTCCACAGCGCGATACAGCTGCCGAACTGTTGAATCACCTGGATCTTATCGATGCCGGTTTGTTTGCACACATGGCGCATCAACGGCAGGGAGCCGAGACGCAGATACTTGTCCCTGATCAGTTCGACCAGTTGCCAGTCCTGGTCGGTCAATTGAATCCCTTTTTCCTGTGCGCGACGCTCGGTAAATTGCCGGCTCCAGTCCGCTGGGTGCAACAGAAATCCTTCCTCGTCGAGGATTTCGCTGGTCGTTTGTTGCGGTGATTGAGTTGCTTGGTCCAGGTTTAACATGATTCGCCTCCGATTAGTTCATGGATGGATTCTAGACCTGGGCATAATATTAAATAAAATAATAATTATTGAATTAATATCATAATTAGTGATATACATGCGCAATGGAACTGCGCCAGTTACAAACCTTCATTACCCTGATCAACTCGGACTTCAATGTTACCGCTACCGCGGAAAAGCTGTTCCTGGTGCAATCCGCGGTGTCCCAGCAATTGAAACGCCTGGAACAGGAACTCGGCAGCAGCCTGTTCATCCGCAAGGGCAAGCGCTTGTTGGGGCTGACCGAGTTCGGCCAGCAGATCGAGCAACAGGCGCGGGCCTCGCTGACCGCGGTCAGTAATATTCAATCCCTGGCCGCGGAACAACAGCAGTTGTCCTCGGCGGTGCTGCGGATCGGTTGTACCCACACCCAGGCCCGCTACGTGTTGCCGCCGGTGATCCGGCGCTTCAACCGCAGTTATCCGGACGTGGAACTGCAAATGCACCAGGGCAACCCGCGCCAACTGGTGGAATGGGCGGTCAGGGACCAGGTGGATTTTTCGATCTGTACCGAGGAGTTGGCCGAATCCAGCCAGTTGCAGAGCATTCCCTGTTATCAATGGAACCGCTGCCTGATCACCCTGCCGCAGCATCCTTTACAGCAGCTCGAGCAGATCTCGCTGGCCGACCTCTGCGAGTACCCGATCATCACCTACGTGCTGGGTTTTACCGGGCGCAAACATTTCAATGACAGCTTCAGCCAGGCCCAGCTCGAGCCCGATATCGTGTTGAGTGCCGCCGATACGGATATCATCAAGGCTTATGTTCTGGATGGGCTGGGGATCGGCATTATCGCCGGCATGGCCTATGATGAAAAAATCGATACCGCCTGGGAGTACCAGGACCTGAGCCATCTGTTCCCGTGGGAGGTAACCCGGATCGCTTTTCTCAAGACCAAGACGTTACGGCGTTACCAGCAGACCTTTATCGACCTGTTCCTCGACACCATTGCCGACGAGCATTCACACCGGTTCAAACCGCTCTGATACCTTTTTATGAGGATGCGATATCTACACTAACAACCAGGTTGCCAGCGAGATGACCAGGGTCATCAGCAGGTTGAGGATCAGGCCGGTTTTCATCATCTGCTGCTGCGGTAACAGGCCAGAACCGAACACGATCGCATTTGGCGGGGTCGCTACCGGCAGCATGAAAGCACAGGATGCAGCGATCGCAATCATGATCGCGATCATCTCCGGCGCGATGTTGAAGCTGGCGGCGACCGAGATGAAGATCGGGATCAGCAAGGCACTGCTGGCGGTGTTGCTGGCCACCTCGGTCAACATGATCACAAACAGGGTCAGCGCCATCAGCAGCAACAACAGGGGCGCCTGCTCCAGGCCCTGCAGGATCAGCTCGCCGAGATAGGCACTGCTGCCGGTGGACTGCAACATGGCCGACAGGGTCAGGCCGCCTCCGAACAGGATTAACACGCCCCAGTTGACGCCCTGCTGAAAGTCATCCCAGGCAATCAGGCGCAGCACCGCGAGCTGGATGATCGCCAGCATCGCCACCACCGAATCGAAATAGGCCTGCACCCCGAACCAGGCCGATAACGGCTTGCTGAATAACCAGCCAGCAACAGTAATCGCAAACACCAGCAAGGTCAGTTTCTGGTTGCTAGTCAAGGCCGGAAGTTTTTCCGCCACGGGGAAGCAGGTATCCAGGCAGGGACGATAACGCCAGTACAGAACGGCCCACAGCATGGGCAGCATGACGATTACCGCCGGCAGGCCATAGCCCAGCCATTCGACAAAACTGATCTGCGCATTGGCGGCAGCGATCGCGTTAGGTGGGCTGCCCACCAGGGTGCCGATACCACCGACATTCGCCGAGTAGGCGATGCCGAGCAGGACAAACCAGTAGCTGTTCTTATGTTCCTGGTAACCCATTTTACTCAACAGGCCCAGCGCCAGCGGTAACATCATCGCCGCGGTCGCGGTATTGGAAATCCACATCGACACAAACGCGGTGGTGATGAAGATCCTCCAGATCGCCATCTGGGTGTGGCCCCGGGCCAGGCGCAGGATGCTGTCGGCGATATAGCGATCCAGTTGTTGCTTGTGCAGGGCGCTGGCCAGGGCAAATCCGCCCATGAACAACCAGATCACCGGATGGGCGAAATTGACCAGTGCCTGCTTGACGTCGAACAGGCCGCTGAATATCGCCAGCAACGGAATCAGTAGCGCGGTGATCGAGATATGGAAGGTCTCGGTCATCCACAAGATCGCGACCAGGGTCAGGATGGCGAGGCCGGTTTTGATATCACTGTCATCCGGCACCAGGGTGAATACGATGGCCGCAAGCAGCAGGGCAATGATCAGTTTGAGCAGTGTTTTTGGCATGGTAATCAATATGAACCGGGTGATATTTTCGCTCTGAGCGCCTTGCTGCGTCCCCTGCGGGTCTTGCTATCCAGCCGCTTGCGCTGCGCTGACTTGGTCGGCTTGGTCGCGATTCTTGGTTTCCGCTTACCGGCGGCCGAACGGATCAATACCTGCAATCGCTGCAGTGCCTCGACGCGATTCCGTTCCTGGCTGCGCTTGCTTTGCGCCTTGATGATAATGACCCCTTGTTTGCTGATTCGATGATCCGGCAGCTTCAACAAACGCTGTTTATACCAGTCCGGCAACGAAGAAGCGAGGATATCGAAGCGACAATGGATCGCCGTCGACAGCTTATTGACATTCTGCCCACCCGGCCCCTGGGAACGGATGGCGCTGAGTTCAATTTCGCTCAGTGGCACGGTTACATTCTGCGAAATGTATAATGCATTGGATGCGTTCAATAATCTGGCTTCACTGCTCATGGTCTGGTGGCTGTAAGTTGTAATCGTTGCATCAGCCCCGACACCCGTTGAGTTTTACGCTCGATAGTGCGGGTGATGATATCTGCCTGACCCCATATTTCCAGCGATTTGGCGGCACGGGTGATCGCGGTATACAACAGTTCCCGGGTTAACACCTCGACATCCTCGAACGGCAACACCATCAGCACATGCTCGAATTCGGAACCCTGGGATTTGTGCACGGTCATTGCGTAGGCTATTTCATGTTGCGGAAGCTGGGATAGAGACAGCACACGATACTCGGCGTGACCGCTTGCAAACCAGATTTTCAACTCCCCGTCCTGGTCCGGCCAGATAATACCGATATCCCCGTTGAACAGATTGTATTCATAGACATTGCGCGTCACCATCAATGGCTTGCCCTGGTAATACTGCAGATTTTGGTCAATGCCGGACTTCAGTTTTAAATGCTGCTCGATAATGGTGTTGATGTTATGCACACCGGCCGGCCCCGACCATACCGCGCTGAGGATCTGGTATCGATGAAACAGGGCGAATGCCTGGTCGATGTCAGCGGCCTGCATCATTTGCCAATAGACATTATCTGCCTGCTGTTTGAGCGCAACCGCTAACCGACGATCCTCCATTGGCAACCACTGGATATTGTTGTCCTGGTTATCCATTATCTGCAGGCATTGATGACTTTGCCCCCTATTGATGGTGCTGGCCAGCTTACCAATTGCGGATGATGCATCGAATCGATGACTTTTATCCAGTACCACCAGTTGGTCCGCGAGGGCATGGGTTGATTGATTCAGCTTAAGCTCATACTGCCAGGCCTGTGCAAGCAAATACCGTTGCGCTTGATTAAACCCGGTAGACTGCAGGCCGCCACATAAATCGGCAAATACACTACCAGCCTCGACCGACGATAACTGGTCCTTGTCACCGAGTAAAATTAATCGCGCATCCGGCGCCAATGCATTACACAGCATGGCCATCATCTGTTGATCGATCATCGAGGCTTCATCGACGACCAGCAGGTCACAATCCAGCGGATTGGCCTGGTGATACCTGGGCCGGTGATGATAGCGATCGATCGCCAACAAACGATGCAGGGTCAATGCCTGTTGCGGTATGCGCTGCTGTATCGCATCGTCCAGCCCCAACCGCTGGTGTAGTTTGACGATCGATTGGGACAGTCTCATTGCCGCCTTGCCGGTCGGGGCCGCGAGCTGGATCTTGATGTCCGGTTGCTGTTGGATCAAGATCGCCAGCACCCTGCTAACGGTATAGGTTTTACCGGTACCGGGGCCGCCAGAGATGATAACCAACGGATGCAGGCTGCAGACGATGGCGGCAATCTTTTGCATATCGACCTCAGGATCACCCTGCTCAGCCGCAAACACCGAGTCTATGTTTTTGATCTGACTCTCTACCAGCAGCGGTTGCTGTCCGGTCCTGGCTAACAAATGTTGGCTGATGCTCGTCTCGTAGTGGAAATAGCGGTGCAGATAAAGCTTGCCGTTATCCGCAATCAGTGGCCGCACATCTCCTGGCCTGCCGATCACCGGGCAGTCAGCGATATCATTCTGCAGTTGCTCCAGCCCGGGTATCTCGCGCCAACCCCAGGCCGCGGATTTTTCCGAGACTGACTCTATATCCAGGCACACATTCGCCTGGTCTATTTCCAGGTTGACCAGTACCGCCAGCCACAGGCACAGCTCGCTGGCTTCGGGTATGCTGCGATTGATATATTGGGCCAGAGTAAAATGACAATAGTCGATGCCATTGTTCAGGATATGCTGACGGATGATATTCAGATCGGCCATCAGTCAAACATATCCTCGAGCTGCCGGATGAGCTCGGGTTCGGGACGGTGGAAAAAGATACCATTGTTATTGCTGTTATCTGCATGCATTCCACGCAGGAAAAGGTAATAAACGCCGCCGAAATGCTGGGCATAATCATAACCGGGCAATCGCTGTTGCAGGTATCGATGTAACGCCAGGCTGTAGATCAGGTACTGCAGATGATAATGATGTTCATACATCGCCGCCCGGCACCGCGCCTGATCGTAATCCTCCGGTCTGGATCCCAGGTAATTACTCTTGTAATCGGCGATGAAATAGCGGCCATCCTGTTCGAATACCAGATCGATAAAGCCCTTTAGAAAACCACGAATATCGGCAAAGCTGTAATGCTGATGCGGCTGCAGATAATCGTTGGTTTGCAGGAGCTGGTTGAGTTGCGACGCTCTAAGTTCTCCGATCGATAGATAGAATTCCATCTCACTGATTCGGCTTGTCGTATCGATATCCGCCAAACTGAAACCACCGAGATCACAGCATAATACCTCATCGATCCAGCCTGCGATCAATTCCAGCCAGGCTTCATCAAAACCATATTCGGTGCTTTTTTGTCGAATCAATTCGATATCTATAGACCGGGTAAAATCCTGGTGCTCAAGAATATCATGTAAAAAACTTCCGGCTTTGGCCCCTTTAGCAAAGGAGTAGCGGGTATACCCAGATGCCATCACGATATTATCGGTTGCTGCCGATAGCTCCACCACTGCATCATAGTCGGGGCGATCGGTACGTTCACTGTGACCACTGGTGGCAATCTGGCTATATGAACTGATTCGCCATTGCTGTTCGATGTGACGCTTAAACTCGAGTGCCGATAGCGATGATGTTTCCTGTTTCGATGCTTCTGCGCTTACCAGCGGTTGCAGCTCAGGCTCGATTATGTCCACCAGCTGCTGCTGCCGATTGATCTGTGCAAAGGGCGCGCGTAACGAATCCCTGTCGGCTGCCTGCAGATCCAGGGGATAACGATCCGTATCCTCGGCCCGCGGATACAGGCAATGGGCGATGGCGGAGCTGCCCGCACCGCTGATATGGCCCCAGCCCAGGTAACAACGATACCTGGCACGGGTCATGGCCACGTAGAACAGGCGTACCTGCTCGGCCAGGTTTTCCTGACGCCAGCGTTGGCGCTGTGTTTCATCATAAACCATCAACCGTTTGTAACCCTGGTCATCGTGATAACTGTAGCTGTTGGGCCGATTGCGATTACCCGGCACATCCCACATGAACGGCAGAAACACGATGGGATATTCCAGGCCCTTGCTCTTGTGGATGGTGACGATCCTGACCAGGTCGCTGTCACTCTCCAGGCGCAGCTGATGTTCATCGTTTTCCTGTTGCAGCTCGGCCTGCTCACGCTGTAGTTGCAACCAGTGCAGGGCCTGGCTTTGGCTGGCGTGCTGACCGGCCTGTTGCTGCAGCAATTCCATGATATGCAACCAGTTGGTCACACGCCGCTCACCCTCGATATGAGCAAGATTTTTCTGCACGACCTGGTGCTCGGACAACAGGCGAAAGAACATCGACAGCACACCCTTATCCTGCCACAGCTGTTGGTAGCTTCTCATCTGTTCGAGCAGCACCACCAGTTGCTGGTTATCCTGCTGCAGCTGGAAAATCTGCGCCGCATCCCAACCGAATAAATCACTGCTCAGCAGTCCAGCCAGCCGAGGGATATTAGCCGGCTCAATGATGACTTCCAGCAATAGGCTGATTTCCCGGGCCTGATCACTGGCGAACACCGAATCCCGCAACACCAACGCGCTGCTGATACCCAGTTCCGCCAGGTATTGCTTGACCAGACGCGCCTGGCGCCCGGTTTTCACCAGTACCGCCAGGTCGCGCGCCTGCACCGGGTCACCCGCTATCTTCAGCTCCGCCCGCTGCAGCAAGTCGTTGATCTGTTGGGCACAAACAGCGGCAAAAAAATGGCTGGCTTCGTTTTTCGCCAGGGGTTTGTCAGTTGCCGGGGGCAACCAACAAACAAGCGGAGCCGCATCCTCTCCATCCTCGGTCAATGGCCCGGCAACCTGGTCACTGGCCGTGGCCTGCTCAAACGAGATCAGGCGCGGAAACACAAAGGCGTCGTCCTGCTGCTGGAACAGCGCGTTGACCATATCGATATAGCTGGCACTGGATCGATAGTTGGTGGCCAGGGTGTATTGTCGCGCTGTCGCCTGTTTGGCCTGTTGATAGGTAAATACATCGGCTCCACGAAAACTGTAAATCGCCTGTTTCGGATCTCCGATCATGATCAAGCCACTGTCCTCGCGCCCCTGGTACAAGGTCTTGAAAATCTGGTATTGACGCTGATCGGTATCCTGAAATTCATCGACCATCGCCAGTGGATACTGGCGGTTGATTTTCTCTATCAGCCAGGGATTATCGTTATTGATCACGGCCGCGACTTTTTTAATTAAATCATTGAACGAGACATTCTGGGCCTGGCTCTTGGCCCGGTCGAGCGCTGTCTGCACGTAGGTCGCGGCCTCGATCAGAAACTCGATTTGCAGCTGCTCCAGCCATTGCTGATGGATATCGGCAAATTGACCGGCTAAGGTAAAAAAACGGTGTAGCAGACGTTCATCGCTGCAATTTTTTTTCACGCTGGCTGCTAGCTTGTTGGCGGTGATGATTTCCCATTTCGCCGGCAGGTCGTAGGGCAGTGGTTGCTGGAACAACTCCGTCAATTCGGTAAACAAACGGTTGACCGTATTTTTCTGGATTCGCTGTTTATTCAGGGCCGGGCTATTGAGCAGGATATCCTGCAACTCGTCATGTTCCCGCCAGGCTTGCGTGAGCTGTTGCCACAGATCCTGTAGCTGTGCACGCAATGCCTGGCCCGCAAGCTGTTGTGACAGCTGTTGCAGATCACGCTCGAAACCGAGCAATGGCTGGATATCCTGCAGCAACCCTTGCGGGTTTTTCCAGCTTTGCAGTATCCATTGCAGCCGATCAATTTCACGGTTGATGATGTGTTTGCGCCAGTAGTCCTGTACCGCATCCACTAACAACTGCTTTTCATCGGCAATGATTTGCTGGTCAATCAGGGAGTTGGTTTCGACCGGGTAGCGGTTCAGGATACGTTGACAAAAACCATGGATCGAATAAACGGCGGCCTCATCAAAATTGATCAGGGCTTTTTGCAGCTTGAACAAAGCATCGGGGCGTCCACGGTATTCGCCAAATAAGGTGTCAAAGCGATGATCTTCTATGTCCTCATCTGCCAGATATTGCCAGACCTGATGAATCAATTTGCGGATACGTCCCTTTAACTCCTGGGTTGCTGCATTGGTAAAGGTCACCACCAGTAGTTGTTCGACCTCGTAATCCGTCTCCAGCAAACAACGCAGGTAGAGGTGGCTGATGGTATAGGTTTTGCCCGTGCCAGCACTGGCTTCGATCAGCGACATACCGCTGAGAGGATGCTGCCTTAGATCGACCTGCTCAACTACCATGCTGTTTCCACCATCGACTGTAACAAGGGTTGCATATAGCTTGAGGACAGTTGAAAAAACTCGTCGCTGAACAAGCCGGCGTTGTTACCACTGGTCTGGATATAGATATCCTCGGCCTCGGCGAAGCGGGCAAAACTGTCACCGCTCCACAGCGATTGCAGGCGCGACCAGGCTTTATCCTCACCTTGCTGCTGGCGGATTTTTTCGTATTCGAAAGCACTGTCGGGATACAGCGGCCATATTCGATTGCTACCCTGGTTATAACCTGCCAACAGCTGCTCAAGCTGTTGTCGGGCAATCGCTTTTGGCAACAAATCGAAACCAATTTTTTTCAATTTACCGTTGCCGTCTCGGTGGAGAAATTCACTGAATTCAATTTTTTCCAGAGCACATAAAAAGCAGTGCTGTATCCACCAGCTGAAAACCTGGCGGCCGTTAAGTCGCGACAGGGTGAACTGCAACAGGCCCTTGCTCGCATAGCTATGGATCCTGCCATCCAGCAGTTGAGTTTCAATGTCGATACTGTTTTGGAAAATGATGCTGCCGTCATATCCGGGATGGGCGTTAATCTGCTGGTGGATTTCCCCGATCCGTGACTCCAGCTCATTGAATTGCAGCATACCGATATGCTGCTGAGCGAGGCTGCCACGATTCAGGTATTTTTCCTTGCTGATAAACCGATCCTGCCACAAGTCATCCAACATCGCATGCGAGATACGATAACGATTTAATGGGTCCAGAGTGAACGGCTCATCATCATCGATCATCACCGACTTGTCATACAAGGATAAATTCAGACGCTTGAGCATGAAGTAGCGGATCGGGTTGCGGTAAAATCCGATTAATTCATCCAACGAGATATTACTCTCTTTGGCGATCGCGGGTATCTCCTGATCGAAGGCCTGTTGCTGATGACCGGGATTCGGTAGCCACAGATCAGCGTAACTGCCATGATGATAATTGTTGCTGCTGAAAGCCTGTAATGATGTTTGCCGGATCGGGATTATATGACCGGTAGTCTGCTCGATATGATCAATCAATTCAGCGACCACGACCGAGGGTTCCAGCTCGGAATCATCTTTTTTATTGTTGCCTACATAACTGATGTAGAACACATCCTGCGCCGAAATCAGGGATTGCAGGAACATGTAGCGATCATCCTCCCGCCTGGATCTGTCACCTTTTTGCGGGTGCATGGCGATCAGGTCCATCTGCATCGGCACTTCGACGCGGGGGAAATGCTCATCCCCCATCCCGATCAGGCAAACCACAGAAAAGGGCAGGGTACGCATCGGGATCAGGTTGCAGAAGTTGATGCCGCCACTGAGATAATGATGTTGTGCCGTCGATTCCGTGATCGCCCTGGTCAGCATATGCTGCACCAGGCTGGCACTGATGGTCTCGTTGAAGCCACCCAGCAGTCCCTGCTGCTGCCAGCTGCTGAACTGGTTGCGGATTGTCTTTACCAGCCATTCTTCATCGTCATCCAGCTGCAGAAATCTATCCAGCATATAATTAATCTGCAACTGCCATTGCGGAAGGCTAAGCGGCTGGCCCAGGCGTTCGCTCCAATGGAATAAATCATCGATAAATTTATGCAGATTGCCCAGCGCATGCAGCTCTGCATTACTGACCAGGCTGTCCGCCGCGACCTGGCCGGCAAATATGTCAACATCCTCGTGTAACAGGTAAGCCGTCAACAACTGGTTGATGCCCTGGATCCAGGTGTTTTGTTCATTATCACCGAGCCCCAGTTTAAGCTTGTGCTGCTGGTTATAACCCCAGTGGATATGAGTGCTGGTTATCCAGTGACGGATTATCTCCAATGCATCCTGGTCCAGCTCATAAGCACGCTGGACACCGGGCAGTTCCAGCCAGGCCAGTAATTCGCTGGCGGTGAATCGGCTATTGGCTAATCCGATCCAGTCGACGATGGCCTGAAACAACGGGAAAGAAGCCAGCTCGTCCTGATCCGAAATACTGAAAGGGATGCGCTTATGCTCCGGTTGTTCACCGAATACCGCCTCGATATAAGGTGACAGAGTGTTGATATCGGGCGACATGACCACGATATCGTGCGGCTGCAGGCTGGGATCCTGATCAAGCAGGGATAACAATTGATCATGCAACACCTGCAGTTCGCGCAACTCGCTGTAACAGCTGGTGATCTGGATCGACCGGTCAGTGGAAAAATCCTGCTGCTGCTGGTCCTGCTCCAGGTTGAGGATCTGGCGCTGGATACGATTGAGCAGGCTGTCACCGGCAATCTCGACGAACGCCATAGTGTCCGCACAGGGATAGTCGCGCTCATAAAACTGATCGATATAGTCGCGCCCCTGCTTACCCAGCGAAGCCAACAGCTCATTGTCCGAGACCCTGGTCTCGCCCTGCCTGATCAGTTGCTTTCTATCCTCCAGGTCGCCCCAGTAATGCTGGCAGGGATTGAGGATAAAGATATGGACATCGATCTGCTGGCCCAGTTCAGCCAGCACATCCATGTACAGCGGAGACATGGCGGAAATGGCAAACACGAAAACGCGTCGAGGCAGGCCGTTCTTATCCGCCTGTCCCGCCTGCAAACCGGCGATCAGGCGCTGGATCAGTTCGGCCCGATGCGCCTGTGGTTGGCGGGCACGTAGTAAGCGCCATAGATGGGATTGCCAGGCCTCGACCGCATCCTGCGCTGGCTGACCCTGTTGCCATTGCTCGATCAGCAACGGCCGATATACCAGGTACTGGTTGAATAAGGCGGCCAGTTTCTGCGCCAGTTGAAAACTCGCCAGCCCATCTTCATCCTGCTGCAGGTAAGGACCCAGCAGCTTGAGCTTGGGATCATCCCGGTGTTCATGCAGCAACTGCATCAGGGTCCAGCGCAATACCTCGTCATCGTATGCCGACAGCTGCTCGACATCGAACTGATCGAGAAAGATATCCCAGATGAAGCGCGAGGGCAGGGGAAACTCGATGTTGGCCGCCAGCGCATGGCGTTGGCTGATCTGTTGCTGCAGCCAGCGCTTGATGCCGGGATTCTGCACCAGGATCTGCTCCGGCTCCAGCACGCCCAGTTGCTGCTTGCCCATCTGGTCGAGCAGGATTTCCACTAACTGGGTGAGCTTGTTACTATGGTGCAAATGCAGCATGCGGGATTATTGATATTCGAAATGGTGCGTGCGAAAACGGAAGGAATACTGTAACAGTAGCGCCTGGCAAAAACTACGCAAGCTTTGCGGGTTATGCTTGAAAACAGGCCTATTTGTACTACAACAAAATGGCATAAGTTGCACTAAACCCCAGGGCCTGTTAACACTCAATGAATCAAGAATCCATCCTGCCCAAAGCCCTGATCGTCGATGATGAAATGACCAATCGTCTGATCCTGCGTTCGTTATTGAAAAAACTCGATTACCAGACGATAGAGGCAGAGAACGGGGTACAGGCGATCGAGCTGTTCGGCCAGGAACAGCCGAGCATCGTGTTCATGGATGTCATGATGCCGGAAATGGATGGCTATGAAGCTACCCGCCAGATCAAGGAAATGGCCGGGCGTAATTTTATCCCGGTGATCTTTCTCACCGCGATGACCGATGAACAATCACTGCAGGCCTGTATCGACGCCGGCGGTGATGATTTCCTGGTCAAGCCCTATGATCGTTTCCTGCTGCAAAGCAAGATCCAGGCGATGCAGCGCATCGCCAACCTCAACCGCGAAGTCGCCGGGATGTACAGCCTGATCCATCGTGAACAGGAAATTGCCGAGCAGGTGTTTATCAATGCGGTCCAAAAAGGCAATATCCGCAACCAGATGGTCAAGAGCATCATCCGCCCTGCCAGTACCTTCAGCGGCGACATGATCCTATCGGAGTTCAGCCCATCGCGTGACCTGCATTTCCTGCTCGGTGATTTCACCGGCCATGGATTGTCCGCCGCACTCGGGGCGATGCCAGTATCCGAGGTGTTTCGCGCAATGACCGCGAAGGGTTTTGAACCCGAAGATATCCTTAACGGCATCAATAAAAAGCTACGCCAGTTCCTGCCGGTCGGCATGTTTCTCGGCACCCTGCTGGTCCGGGTCAGTCATGACCTGGAACAGGTAACCGTTTTCAACGCGGGGATGCCGCCGCTGTTGATCCTCGATGGTGCCACCAACCAGATCAAGCATCATGTCGAATCCAACTCGGTACCTCTCGGCGTGCTGGATAATATCAACAGCCGCAGTATCGCCCAGAGTTACCCACTGTTCGAGGCCGACAAGCTGGTGCTGTACAGCGATGGGCTGACCGAGGCCTGGTCCGAAGATGATGTGGAATTCGGCCAGGCGCGGTTGGAGCAGGCGATCCAGCACGCCGGCGCGGTCGATGTGTTCGACAATATCCTGACCCAGCTCGAGCTGTTCTGCGGTGCCCGCTCACTGGCCGATGATGTCACCCTGATCGAGATTAACTGTACCGATGATTTGATCCCGCCGCTCGAGGCGCATACCGATATCAAGCCCAAGGCCCATCATTTTGATACTCATGGCGACTGGGCCTATTCACTGACCCTGAAGGACAATCGTCTGCGCCAGACCAACCCGGTACCGATCATCATCGGCCAGGTCATGGAAATGGAAGGTATCGAAGAGGAACGCCAGTCGCTGTTCACGGTATTAACCGAGCTGTATGTCAACGCACTGGACCACGGCGTGTTGGGCCTGGATTCGGCGCTCAAATCGGATCCCTCCGGGTTTGCCCAGTATTTCAGTGAGCGTGAGCAGCGCCTGGATAACCTGCAGACCGGACATGTCAGTTTTTATCTGAACGTCGAACAGAATGAGGACAGTCGCAGCATGAAGATCCGGATCGAGGACAGCGGCAAGGGCTTCGATTATCTGAACCACGACATCCTCAAGGCGGATGACAACACCGGTCTGGCCGGCCGCGGCATCCTGTTGATCAGGGATTTATGCGAATCGCTGAATTACCAGGACGCCGGCAACGTGGTCGAGGCGATCTACAACTGGAAAACCACCTGAGTCCGCAGCGACCGAACGACCCCGCCGGGTGAGTCTCGGGTCAGGGCGTGTAGGCGCGCAGGTAAATTTTCTCAAACGCGACCTTGAGCCAGTGCAGCGGCGGCATTTTCATCATCAAACCACGCTTGGGGTCGCGGTAAACCAGACTGCCGTTGGTCAGGGTATCGACGATACAGATCAGCTCGGTCTTGAAGGTATGGCGAGCTGGTTTGAGGCTAAGCACATCGACCACATTTTTCGCCGCGGCCTCGGCCTGCAGGTCCGCCATATGCGCCTGCTTCGGCTTCCAGTCCGGACCGGGGAAGCTGCCGGCATCACCGGCAACGAAGATATGTTCCTGGCCTTCCACCTGGCAGAACTCGTTGGCCTTGAAGAATCCACCTTCGGACAGGGTCAGGCCGGAATCCGCGGCCCAGGCCGGTCCGGTCATGCCGGGAATAAACAGAATCAGGTCTGCATCGAAACTGCTGGACTCGGTCTCCACCCCGGTTTCACTGAAGCGTTTCATCTTGCTGCCAAGGTAAGTTTGGATGTCGCGCTTTTGCATTTCACCCATCAGGCGGTCGACCGCTTTGTCGCCCATGCGTTGACCCGGACGGGCCGCCGGGCTGAAGAAAACCAGGTTGAACTGGTCACGCCGGCCCTGTTTTCGCAACAGGGTATCGACCCCGAACAGGAATTCGAACACCGGACCGCCGCGCATCGCCGAGGGTTCGTTGGGATTACCGGCAAAACCAAAGGCAATCGTGCCCTCGTTCATATTGGCCAGCTGGTCGGAAAAAGCCTTGGTATCATCCCAGCCACTACAGGCGATCTTGGCATGTTCGATGCCCGGCAGTTTGCGGATGTAACGACCGCCGGTGGCGATGATCAATGCATCGTAGTTGATGGAGTCGGCTTCCAGCTGCAGGCTTTTGCTGGCGGGATCGACGCCGGTGACGCTGGATTGAACATATTCAACGTTGTTCTTTTTCAGGAACTCATGCAACGGTACCACCAGGTCCTGGTAGGACCTTTTACCGGCCGGTACCCAGATCAGGCTCGGATAATAAAACAGCTCGGCCCTGGGAGCGACCAGACTGATCTTGCCATTGAAGCCACGTTTTCTAAGGGTTTTTACCGCCGTGCATGCGGCGAATCCCGCACCGGCGATGACGATATGATGCATGTATACCACCTCCAAACAGAGCTGCTATGTTAACCCTGAGACCTCAGGGCTGCAATGTCGGCTTAGCTGCCGATTCGGGTTGATTCGCTATTGGTCAACCCGAATCCACAACCAATATTATCGTTGGGCCAATTCCTGCTGGATCAGATAATCAACCACTTTCAGCATCTGCGCATTGCTACCGGCCCTGGATGCGCTGGTCAGATATTTACCATTGACGATAATGGCCGGTACCCCGCGGTGACCGTATTTACGTTCGATTTGCCGGTTTTTACGCAGCTTGCTGTCGACCGGAAACGAACCGAAATAGTCGAGAAATTGCTTCTCGTCCAGCCCCTGTTTGGCGACGAAATCCGCCAGTGACTCGGCCGTATCCAGGCGTTGGTTGCGCAGGTGGATGGCATTGAAAATTCTGGCATGCATCTGCTCGTCTGCACCCATCATCTGTAATGCATAGTAAGCTCGCGCATGGTTTGCCCAGTTGCGATTCAACACCGAGGGCACGATTTCCAGCTCGACGCCGTCCGGCAGGGTTTCTTTCCATTTGACCATGTAGGGTTCGAGACGGAAACAATGGGGGCAGCCGTACCAGAACACCTCGGTGACCACGACCTTGTCGGGATTGGAAGTTGTTACCGGATTTTTCAGCTTGTCATATTCGATACCCTCGGAAAAATCCTCGGCGTAGACAGCAGACAGTGAGAATAGCGCCAGAAAGAATAGGAACAGGGTTCTGCGCAACATGTGATTTCCTCTTGTTTTTTTATCCGGTGTTTGGACTCGTCCGCGACAAAATAGTTTATTGCGGTGGACTAATCTTCGCTGAATGTTGCTGGATCACAGACCGCCGGCCATCTCTGGCCGACGGTCTGGATTCAACTTGATGGGTTAGCGGGGTTTATTTCATCCCGGCGAGATAGGCGGCAACCGCTTGCATTTCCTGATCGGACATGCGGTTGGCGACATTACGCATCATTTTTCCGCCATCGTTGGCGCGCACACCATCCTTGAACGCCTTGAGCTGGGAAACCGTATATTCCATGTGTTGACCTTTCAACGATGGATAGGCAGCCGGACCGTTACCGTCGCCTGAGGGACTGTGGCAGCCCATGCAAGCGGCGACCGAGGTCTCGGTGATACCACCCCGATAGATGTCCTGACCCTTGGCCAGCAGCGCATCATCATAAGTGGCCTCGGTGGGTTGCTGGCTGGAGTAGAAGGCGGCCAGATTGTCCATGTCTTCCTCGGTCAAAGCGGCAACCATACCCTGCATCGTGGCATTGACTCTCTTGCCGGATTTGTAATCGCGCAATTGTTTGGCCAGGTAACTGGCATGTTGACCGGCCAGGCGCGGCCAGATCACGTTGGTGCTGTTGCCATCGGCTCCATGACAGGCCATGCAAAGTGCGGATTTGGCCTTACCGGCTTCGATGTCAGCCGCCTGCGCAGATAATCCTGCAAGCAAGCCGCACAAGCCAATCAACACCGCTTTAAAGTGGCGAGCATTCATAGGTTCTCCTGATTAAAACGAATACAGAAATTTTGGGGCGGAATGTATATCATACCTGCCCATCCTATTCAATGAATCCATCACCATCCGACCGCAGTTAATGGCAAATCTTTATCAGCAAGCCCGTTTTTTATCCAGCGCCTTCAAGATCTCGCAACTGGTCGAGGACCAAGGTATCGAAATTGCCTTTGCCGGCCGTTCCAATGCCGGCAAGTCCACGGCGATCAACCGTCTGACCCGCCAGAAGAACCTGTGTAAGACCAGTAAAACGCCCGGTCGTACCCAGCTGATCAATTTTTTTCAACTCGACGAACAGCGGCGCCTGGTCGATCTACCGGGTTATGGCTATGCCAAGGTACCGCCGAAAATGCGCCAGCACTGGAACCAGGTACTGTCGCAATACCTGTTGCAACGCCAGTCGCTGATGGGCCTGGTGATCCTGGTCGATATTCGCCGCGGCCTGAGTGAACTCGACTGGGGCCTGATCGACCTGGTGGATATCAATTTGCCGCTGCACATCCTGCTGACCAAGTCGGACAAGCTGAAACACGCTGCGAGGCAAAAGGTCATCATGCAAACCCGTAAACAGTTGCAGAATGACGGGATCAGCGTGTCCGCGTTTTCCGCATTGAACGGTGAGGGCCTGGAAGAATTCGAGACGGTTTGCGATCGTTTTCTGCAGCTCGAGGCCTAAGCTGCGAAATTTCTTTAAGACGAAAGCACCGCTCCCGGTCGTCCCTGGCCTCCGCGGTATAATTGCGTCCATGCAAAAAAAACCCCGTCACTGCATGTGACGGGGTCTAAGTCTTGATCCGGTGGGGTTTCCGGATCCGTTCATCCGACAGGAGATGTCAGACGAACTTAGCGCCGGGCTTGTGCGCATAACTATATGACCGAAACACAATCATTTAGTTCTGATTAAATATAGCTGTTGTGACAATTTTTTCTGTTCGGTCTGACAACCGGTCAATGGGCCTCGTTCCAGTTCATCCCCACCCCGCAATCGACTTCCAGACCAACGGTCAAATCAGCCGACGAAGTCATCAGTTCGATAAATTTTTTCTCATAAGAATCAATAACTTGTTCGTCAACTTCAAACACCAGTTCATCATGCACCTGCATCACCATGTGGGCCTTGGCGTCGTCACTGGATAACCATTCGTCGACCCGGATCATCGCCCGCTTGATGATGTCCGCCGCGGTGCCCTGCATCGGCGCGTTGATCGCGGTACGTTCGGCATACTGACGCCGCTGTGCATTGGATGATTTGAGCTCCGGCAGGTACAAGCGACGACCGTAAACCGTCTCCACATAACCCTGATCATGGGCCTGTTCGCGGGTATTCTCCATGTAGGCCTTGACCCCGGGATAACGTTCAAAATACAGATCCACGTATTGCTGGGCCTCGTTGCGACCGATGTTCAGCTGGCGCGCCAGGCCAAACGCCGACATGCCGTAGATCAGGCCAAAGTTGATCGCCTTGGCGGCGCGGCGCTGATCCGACGAAACCGCATCGGTGCTGACCGCAAACACCTCGGCGGCGGTGGCGCGATGCACGTCCAGGCCCTGGTCGAAAGCCTTGAGCAGGTTTTCATCGCCAGACAGGTGGGCCATGATGCGTAATTCGATCTGCGAATAGTCCAGAGCCATGATGCGATAGCCTGCCGGTGCGACGAAAGCCTCGCGGATACGCCGGCCCTGCTCGTTGCGAATCGGGATGTTCTGCAGATTGGGATTGGTCGAGGACAGGCGACCGGTCGAGGCCACCGCCTGTTGATACGAGGTATGGATGCGGCCGGTGGCCGGATTGATCTGCTGCGGCAGCTTGTCGATATAGGTCGTCTTCAGTTTATTCAGGCTGCGATGCTCGAGCAACAGATGCGGGATTTCATAATCCTTGGCCAGCTCTTCGAGCACGTCTTCCGCGGTCGACGGCTGGCCCTTGGCGGTTTTGCGGATCACCGGTAATTGCAGACGCTCGAACAGGATCTCCTGAATCTGCTTGGGTGAACTCAGGTTGAAGCTGGCATCGGCCAGCTGATAGATCTGTTGCTGGATTTGTTGCAGCTGCTGATCGACCTCCTGCCCCTGTTTTTGCAGCAGGGCGCTGTCAATGCACACCCCGTGATGTTCCATCCGCGCCAACACCGGGATCAGCGGCATCTCGATATCCCGGTAAACCCGGTACAGGCTTTTTTCGTCTTGCAGTCGATCCTGCAGGGTTTCATGTAACTGCAAGGTGACATCGGCATCTTCTGCGGCATAGGTCAGCGCCTGTTCCAGGTCCACCTGGTCGAAACCGATCTGCTTGGCGCCCTTGCCGGCGACATCCTCGTATCTGATGGTATCGCGGTTGAGATAGTAACTGGCCAGGTCGTTCATATTGTGGCGGGTGGCGGTCGAGTTCAATACGTAGGATTCGAGCATGGTGTCATGCTCGATGCCCTGCAGCTCGATGCCATAGTTCAGGAATACGTGGTAGTCATACTTGATGTTCTGGCCGATCTTCCTGATCGCCGGGTCTTGCAACAACGGTTTTAGGCTATCCAGCACCGCCGCGCGCGCAAGCTGTTGCGGAGCACCGGGATAATGATGCGCCAGCGGTATGTAACAGGCTTTACCGGCTTCGACGCTGAGGGATATGCCGACCAGTTGCGCATCCATGTACTCGAGGCTGGTGGTCTCGGTATCCAGCGCGATCCAGTTTGCCCGGCGCATGATATCCAGCCAACGATCGAATTCGGCTTGTTCCAGCACCAGCTGATAGTCGGTGCTGACCGTAGTGGTCGGCAATTCCCCGATCAGGCCCTCATCCTCCAGCTCCTGCAGCCAGCGCTTGAACTCGAAGCGCTGAAAGAAATCCTTCAATAGCTTGGCATCGACCTCGCCCTGCTGCAGATCATCCAGGCTGAAATCCAGCTCGACGTCGAGTTTGATCGTTGCCAACTGATAGGACAGCGGCAAAAAATCCAGTGATTCGCGTAGATTGTCACCGATCTTGCCCTTGAATTGATCGGCATTGGCGATGATGTTTTGCAAAGAGTCGTATTCATTCAGCCATTTACTCGCGGTCTTGGGCCCGACCTTGGGCACCCCCGGGATGTTATCCGAGCTATCCCCCATCAGCGCCAGGTAATCGATGATCTGGTCCGGTCGGACCTGGAATTTCTCCGCCACCATCGCCTCGTCCATGATCACGTTGTTCATCGTGTTGATCAGCCTGATATCCGGGTCCACCAGTTGCGCCATGTCCTTGTCACCGGTCGAGATCAATACCTGGTAACCCTGGTCGCGGGCGCTGCTGGCGAGGGTGCCAATGACATCATCGGCCTCGACATCATCGACCATGATCAGGGGCAAACCCTGGGCCTCGATGATCTGGTGCAAAGGCTCGATCTGCACCCGCAGATCATCCGGCATCGGCGGACGATTGGCCTTGTAATCGGCATACAGGCGGTTGCGGAAAGTCTTGCCCTTGGCATCGAACACCACCGCGATACGGTCCGGTTGTTCATCATCGATCAGCTTGCGTAACATGTTCAGCACCCCGTAGATCGCACCGGTCGGATGACCATGACTGACCAGCGGCGGCAGGGCATGAAAAGCGCGGAATAGATAGGAACTGGCATCGACCAGCAGCAGTTTTTTTCTTTTCTCTTCGCTCATATGAATAAGTTACAATGCCGTTTTTTATCGAGCGTGCAGAATACCTGAATGGATAACAAAAACACAGAGAGCCATGCTGAAGAATCGGCCGGCCTGGAAAACCTGCTGACCCGTGAATCCTGGAAAATATTCCAGATCATGGCCGAGTTTGTCGATGGTTTTGAAAACCTGGCCCTGATCAAGCCCTCGGTCAGTATCTTTGGTTCAGCGCGTACCCCTGAAGATAGCCCTTACTATCTGAAGGCGGAGAAAATTTCCCGGCTGTTATCGGATTCCGGCTTTTCCGTGGTCAGTGGCGGCGGACCCGGGATTATGGAGGCGGTCAATAAAGGGGCCCATGCCGGCAAATCCACCAGTATCGGCCTGAATATCATGTTACCCCATGAGCAGGTGCCCAACACCTACCAGGATATCTCGCTGAACTTCCGCCATTTCTTCACCCGCAAGGTCATGTTCGTCAAATATGCCACGGCCTACATTGTGCTGCCCGGCGGCTTCGGTACCCTGGATGAGCTGGCAGAAATCCTGACCCTGATCCAGACCGGTAAATCACGCCGGATTCCGATCATCCTGGTTGAATCGGCGTTCTGGCAGGGTTTGCTCGAATGGTTTAAAAATACCATGGTTGACTATGGCACCATTAGTGAGTCTGACCTGGACCTGATCAAGGTCATCGATGATCCGCAACAGGTAGTGGATGCAATCTTCGATTTCTATCATGGCCGGACCTTCGAACCGTCGGCGGAAGAACAGGAACGCATGCTGCGCCTGTAATTTTTCTATTGTGCTTATTTATTGGGTTGCAGATTGAACCACGAAGGACACGAAGGATATTGGATTTTCGGCGTTGAATTACAGACTGTGCGTAATTTCAAAACGATAAGAATTCCTGTATGAACACTATTTATATCTTCGTGTCCTTCGTGCTCTTCGTGGTTAATTAAAATCAGCGATTAGATTATTTACCGATACAGAAACTGGAGAAGATCTGCCCCAGCAGGTCCTCGCTGGTGAATTCACCGGTGATCTGGTTCAACTGTTGCTGGGCCAGGCGCAGGTCTTCCGCCATCAGTTCACCGGAACCGGTTTCGGCAAATACCTCGGCGGCCTGCTGCAAATACAGGATTGCGGTTTTCAATCCCTCGACATGGCGTTTACGCGCAATGAAACTTGATTGATCGTGGTTGTAGTCATGGTAGTTGGCGGTCAACCGATCCACCAGTTGATCCATCCCCTGACCGTTCCGGGTTGATATCAGCTGGCCCTCGATGCTTTGTTGTCGGGCCGGCGAGAGCAGGTCGGCCTTGGTATAAATGCGTTGGATGTTCTGCTGCTGCAGACGTTGTTCGATCGCTGCATCCTGTTCACTGTAACCGCGTTCGGCATCGATCAACAATAACACCACATCCGCCAGTTCGATCTCGCGCCAGGCGCGCTTGACCCCTTCCTGTTCCACCGGGTCGCTTGATTCGCGCAAGCCGGCGGTATCTATGACCTTAACCGGTACCCCTTTCAACGCAATGTGTTCGCGGATCACGTCGCGGGTGGTACCGGCGATATCGGTGACGATGGCGGCATCATAACCGGCCAGGTAATTCAACAGGCTGGATTTGCCGGCATTGGGTTGGCCGGCGATGGCCAGGGTCATGCCCTCGTTGAGGATACGCCCCTGCTCGGCCTGCTCCAGGATCTGCTGATTCTGCTCCAGCAGAGCTGTCAGTTGCTGCTGAATATCGGTGTCGGCGAGGAAATCGATCTCTTCTTCGGCGAAATCCAGGGCGGCCTCGACGTAGCTGCGTAAGCTTATGATACCGTTAACCAGGTTATGCACCTGGTCGGAAAACATCCCTTGCAGCGAACGCATCGCGGCCCGCGCAGCCGCCTGACTGCCCGATTCGATCAGATCGGCGATCGCCTCGGCCTGGGCCAGGTCGAGTTTGTTATTAAGGAATGCACGTTCGGAGTATTCACCGGCATGGGCCAGCCGCGCACCCAGTTCATGTACCCGGCTCAATAACATGTCCTGCAACACCAGTCCGCCGTGTCCCTGCAATTCGACCACGTCCTCGCCGGTGAACGAATGCGGACCCTGGAAATACAACACGATGCCATGATCGATGACCTGGCCATCCGCATCGCGGAAATAGCGAAACTGGGTTTTACCCACGCTGAGCCTCGAGCGGGTCAGGGATTCGGCGATGGACAGGGCCTGGGCGCCGGACAGGCGGATGATACCGATACCACCCACCCCCTGTGGGGTGGCGATCGCGGCAATGGTGTCCTTATCCGACATGGGATGGATTGATGCCGGGCGGATTTACCCCTCGCCGGCCTCGATGCGCTTGGTAATGACGTATTGCTGGGCGATCGACAGGATATTATTGACCACCCAGTACAGGACCAGACCGGACGGGAAGAACGCAAAGAACACGGTGAATACCAGCGGCAACACCATCATCACCTTGGCCTGGATCGGATCGGGTGGGGCCGGGTTGAGTTTTTGCTGGATCAACATGCTGGCGCCCATGATCAGTGGCAATACGAAATAGGGGTCTCTAACCGACAAATCGACGATCCACAGGATAAAAGGCGCCTGGCGTAATTCGACACTCTCGAGCAAGGCCCAGTAGAGGGCAATGAATACCGGGATCTGCACCAGGATCGGCAGACAGCCACCCATCGGATTGATCTTTTCCTGCTTGTACAAATCCATCATCGCCTGGTTCATCTTCTGGCGATCATCCCCATAGCGCTCCTTCAGGGTCTTTAGCCGCGGCCCCACCTTGCGCATCTTGGCCATCGATTTGTAACTGGTTTCGGACAGTTTGAAAAATACCGCCTTCACCACCAGGGTCAGCAGGATGATCGCTACTCCCCAATTGCCCACGATGTCATTGAAAAACGACAGCAGCCAATACAGGGGTTTCGACAGGAAGGTCAGGGCGCCATAATCGACGGTCAGATCCAGGCCCGGGGAAATCTCTTCCAGTCGATTGACCAGCTTGGGACCGACAAACAACTGGCTGGTGAACTCGGCCTGTTGTCCGGCCGCAATGGTCTGGTTCTGCGAACGCATCCCGATGGTATAGGTCGCTGGATAGCGCCGGGTGTTGGCGATCGAGTAGAGCAGGTTATTCTGTTGCGGCTCGGCCACCCAGGCAGACAGGAAGTAATGCTGGATCATCGCCACCCAGCCGCCGCTCGAATCCAGTTTGAAGGATTCGCCCTCCATGTCATCGAAATCGATTTTTTCGTATTTGATCTCTTCGTTGTAAACCACCGCCCCGGTATAGGTATACAGCAGCTTGCTGGTTTCCAGCGGACGCGCTCGCTGCAGCTGACGATATTGACTACCGACCCAGTCGTTGGCTGACCGGTTGACGACCTGGTGCGACAGGTTGATCAGGTAATCCCCACGAGTGAACTGATAGGTCTTGTTCACCTGAATCCCATCTTCCACCCAGGTCATTGGCACATTCAATACATCGGCACCATCGGCCAGCCGATAGACATCCTGCGCCGCGGAATAGATACTGTGGTGGGTTGGCGCCGGGTTATTACTCGAACGCAGGCCGCTTTGTACCAGGTACAGGGTATCCGGTTGGTCATGAATCAGTTCCAGGTATTCGTCGGGTTTATCGACATCGACCGGGTATAGTTTCAATTTCAATGATCGAATCACCCCACCACGGGTATCGATCTTGGCCAGGATCACGTCGGTTTCGACTTCGATCAGGCGACTCTGTTGGTTGGCCGGTTGCGGAGGGGAAGTCGGCAGGTCGCCGGACGCGGCCATCTGATCAATCTCAGGTAAATCAGCGGCAGTTGCGCTGTCGATATTTACGTCCTCTCCGTAATCAACAACGGCGGCCGGTTCCTGCAGCGCCACCGGCTGGGGTCCGTAATCGGCCTGCCACTGCTCCCATAACAGCAATCCGACAAAAGCCAAGGCTGCATATAAAAATAGTCTCGTGTTATCCATTATTGGTTATTGATTGCAATTATTAATGTTTAGGTGGCACCGGATCATAACCGCATTTACCCCAGGGATGGCAGGACAACAGGCGTTTGATGGCTAACCAGCTACCCTTGAACACACCGACGCGCTCGATGGCCTCAATCGCATACTGAGAGCAGGTAGGCGTATATCGACAACGACTACCCAGATAGGGACTGATCGCATATTGATAGAAACGGATTGGCAGAATAACTAGTTTTCGCATCGTTCAATCACTTTTTGCCAGAGTTTATCCAGGCGTTGATAAATTTCACCATGGGTCAGGGTTAAAATGTTGTGCCGCACCATGATGACGATGTCGACATCGGGTAGATCATGCTGATTCAGTCGAAAACTCTCACGCATGAGACGTTTCAGGCGGTTACGGTCAACCGCTCGTTTTACCTGTTTCTTGGCGATGGCAAATCCCAACCGCGGTTGTCTGCCACCATGTTTACCCATCAACAGGGTAATGCAATCATCGCGGATGCGTTGATTGTGCGCAAATACCTGACGATAGTGTTCGGCATGTACAAGTCTGTTAGACCTGGAAAAGGAATTTCCGGCCGTGGCCATAACCTCAAAAATGTTATGGAGTCAGACGCGCTCTGCCCTTTGCCCGTCTTGCCTTGATAACCAGGCGTCCGCCACGGGTTTGCATACGTGCACGGAAACCGTGAGTCCTGGCACGCTTAATCTTACTTGGTTGAAATGTACGTTTCATAAAAGCCTCAAACTGATCAGTCGCCCGAAAAAAGCAGGCGCGACACCATACTGGTATCTGTTGCAAAGGTCAATATCATTTTCCGCTTATATTGAGTCGGTTTAGTGAAAACTTTTTCACTCGTAGAAATGACAGAAATAGTTTTACACAGCCTGTGGATAAGTCGATAATAAGCGGCCGAAAATCTTAACCCAAAAGTTTTACCCGTTGAGCGGGTACAACAACTATATATAAAGCGGCTAGCCGCAACAAAACATCAAAGGAATCAATCTTGGCGCAAGAACTGTGGGAACAGTGTATCCATGTTCTCGAAAATGAGCTTAGCGAACAGCAATTCAATACCTGGATTCTGCCGTTACAGGTGGAACTGGATAATAACTGCCTGAAGCTGTTGGCACCCAACCGTTTTGTCATGGATTGGGTGAAGAAGAATTTTCTGGATCAGATCAAAACCACGGTGCTGCAATTCGATGACAGTAAGTCGATCGATGTCAATATTGGCATTGGCAGCCATGGGCAAAAGAGCAGTGAACCGACGGCGGCGCCCACCCCGGTCACCAAGGAAATGTTATACCCCTCCGGTCTCAACGAAACCCAGGTGTTTGATAATTACGTCGAGGGCAAATCCAACCAGTTGGCCCGGGCGGCCTCGATCCAGGTCAGTAACAACCCCGGCAAGGATTACAATCCCCTATACATCTATGGTGGGGTCGGTCTGGGTAAAACCCACTTAATGCAGGCTGCCGGCAACCAGATCAAGCAGCTAAATCCCAACAGTCATGTGGTCTATGTCAATTGTGAACGCTTTGTATCCGACATGGTCAAGGCCCTGCAGCACAGCAAGATCAACGAATTCAAGAATTTCTATCGTAATGTCGATGCCCTGCTGATCGATGATATCCAGTTCCTGGCCGACAAAAACCGTTCCCAGGAAGAATTCTTTCATACCTTCAATTCATTGTACGAGGCCAATGCGCAAATGATTATCACCTGCGATCGCTACCCGAAGGAGATCGATGGACTGGATGATCGTATTCGCTCCCGCCTGGGCTGGGGTCTGGCGGTGGATATCAAGCCACCCGACCTCGAGACCCGGGTCGCGATTCTGCACAGCAAGGCGGAGAACAGCCAGACCTTTCTGCCGGAAGAGGTTGCTTTTTTCATCGCCAATAAATTCAAATCCAATATTCGTGAGTTGGAAGGCGCGTTGAAGCGGGTTATCGCCCATGCCCATTTTACCGGCCATCCGATTACCCAGGAATTCGCTCGTGAAGCGCTGAAGGATCTGCTCGCGGTGCAGGAAAAGATGGTTACGATCGAGAATATCCAGAAAACTGTGGCGGATTATTTCAAGATCTCGGTGGCCGATTTATTGTCCAGCCGGCGCACCCGGTCGATTACCCGTCCGCGGCAAATGGCCATGGCCCTGGCCAAGCAACTGACCCGACACAGTCTGCCGGAAATTGGCAGTAATTTCGGCGGCCGCGATCACACCACGGTGTTACATGCCTGCCGAAAGATCGAGGAATTACGAGGCGCTGATCTGCGGGTTAACGAGGATTATGAAAACCTGCATCGAACCTTGAGTAATTAATGTGGATGACAGAACATGTAGTATCTATGTGCACAGTCTGTGGATAACTATTGGGATAAAAAAGAGCGGGTTTTTTTCCATAACTTATCCACAACTTATTGATAAACTATGGACAAGCTATTAACCGCGTTTTTTTACATAACTAATTGATTTATAATAATTTTTTTTATTTACTAACGGCTTTGGCCAAACCTAATTACAACAACTGATAATCTATATAAATGAATATTGTTATTAATAGAGAGAAACTCCTGCATCCTTTACAGCAAGTGATCGGAGCAGTGGAGAGAAAACAGACCCTGCCCATACTGGGCAATGTACTGATCCAATCAGACCAGGGTAAATTAAGCCTGACCGCGACAGACCTGGAAATTGAACTCGTGGCAAGAATCGATATCGATATTCAGGATAGTATTGCCACCACCCTGCCGGCGCGTAAGTTATTGGAAATCTGCAAGGCATTACCCGAGGGTGCAGATATAGATTTCAGCATCGACGACAACCAGGTCACGCTAAAATCTGCTCGCAGTCGCTTCACCCTGGCCTCGCTGCCGGCGAAGGATTTTCCGACCATCGATGAGATCAAGGCACAAAGTGAATTCACCATTCCACAAAGCGCATTAAAGACCCTGATCGATAAAACCGCTTTTGCGATGGCCTTGCAGGATGTTCGTTATTACCTCAATGGCATGCTATTGGAACTGGATAAGGACGTTATCCGCCTGGTGGCGACCGATGGCCATCGACTGGCGCTCAGTGAACACAGCGATGATACCGGTATCAGTAGTAGTAAGCAGTTGATCGTTCCCAGAAAAGGCATACTGGAACTGGCCCGGTTGCTGACCAGCAGTGAAGACCAGGCCAACATTATCCTGAGCCAGAATCATATCCGGGTGGAAACCGGTGACCTGGTATTCACCTCGAAACTCATCGATGGCAAGTTTCCTGATTACAATCGGGTTATTCCGGTCGATGGCAACAAGACCCTGATGGTCAATCGCGAATTGCTCAAGCATTCACTGCAGCGAATTTCCATCCTGTCCAATGAGAAGTATCGAGGTATCAGACTGGCATTGGATGATAACAATCTTTCCATCCAGGCGAATAATCCGGACCAGGAGGAAGCAGAGGAAGAAATCACGGTCGACTACGAGGAGTCTTCGATCGAGATTGGTTTCAACGTGACCTATTTACTGGATGTGTTGTCGGTGCTCGACGGCGAAGATGTAATGATCAAGCTCAAGGACTCGAACAGCAGTTGTATCATTACCGCAGCAGATACCGAGCAATTTCGCTATGTCGTCATGCCGATGCGGCTATAGTGCTTAGGCTGCGCTGCGGATCAATCATTGAAGCCACAAGATCATGGCATTGAGGCAGTTAAGCCTTACCGATTTCAGAAACCTGCATTCGACCACGCTGGATTTAGATCCAGCCTTCAATTTAATCCTCGGCGCCAACGGCGCAGGTAAGACCAGCTTACTCGAGGCGATCCACATTATCAGCCAGGGTCAATCGTTCAAGACCCGATCGCTGGAACAATGCATCCAGCACGGCAAACAATCCTTTTTGATCTTTTCCCGATTCGATGATTACAAGGCTGGGATATCGAAAACCACAACCGACTCACAGATAAGGTTGAATAATCAGACCATCACGCGGCTGTCGGAACTGGCTGAGAAAACTCCGATCCGGATTATCAATGCGGATAGTTTCAAGTTGGTCGAGGGGTCACCGGCGGTCAAACGCGAATATATCGACTGGAGTGTGTTTCACGTGGAACATACTTATCACGATCTATGGATCGATTATCGCCATGCATTGAAACAACGCAATGCGTTACTCAAGGCCCGGCAACCATATAAACAACTGGATTATTGGGATGACTTTCTAGCAGACAAGAATCAGCTGATTTATGAGTTCCGCGCTAAATACATCAAATTGCTGTCTGCCTCGATCAGCGCTGAACTCAAGCGCCTGGTGGATGATCTACATATCACGATCGAATACCGGCCTGGCTGGAACACCGAGCATTCCTACGAGCAATTGTTGCGCCAGCAACGAGACAAGGATCTGCGTTATGGTTTCACCCATTCGGGGATCCACCGTGACGATATCAAGATTTTCGCCGACGGGGTGCCGATAGGGCAGGCATTGTCACGGGGTCAACTTAAAAGATTGTCCATCAGTCTGATCCTGGCCCAGATTATTCTGCTGCGGCAGATGACTGGCAAATCGATGATTTTATTGATCGATGATATCAATGCAGAACTCGACTCTACAGCGCTGGAACTCATTATGCAGATACTGTCCGGTCTGGATTTGCAGATCTTTATCACCTCGATAAATGGTTTGCCTGAGCAGCTGGCGCAAAGCAAAGAATATAAAATGTTTCACGTGGAACATGGTATGATTAGGGTTGCTAAATCGAGTTAGAGAAACCCATGTCAGAATACGATTCCTCGAGTATAAAAGTCCTCAAAGGACTGGATGCCGTACGCAAAAGACCCGGTATGTATATCGGCGATACCGACGATGGCTCCGGTCTGCATCACATGGTATTCGAGGCGGTAGATAACTCGATCGATGAGGCTTTGGCCGGGCATTGTTCCGAGATTCAAGTCATCATTCATTCCGATAATTCGGTCTCGATCAAGGATGACGGACGCGGTATCCCGGTCGACATGCATCCGGAAGAGGGGCGTTCGGCAGCCGAGGTGATCATGACCGTACTGCATGCTGGCGGTAAATTCGATGATAATTCCTACAAGGTATCCGGGGGCTTGCATGGAGTCGGTATCTCCGTGGTCAATGCCTTATCGGATCATGTTTACCTGACCATCAAGCGTCAGGGCAAGGTGCATGTTCAGGAGTATGCCCTGGGTGAGCCGGTGGAGCCGTTGAAGGCGATCAAGGATACCGACCAGACCGGGACCGAAATCCGCTTCAAGCCCAGTCCGAAAATCTTCAGCGATACCGAGTTCCACTACGATATCCTGTCCAAGCGCCTGCGCGAGCTGTCATTTCTGAATTCCGGCGTACGTATCGTGTTAAAGGATGAACGCAGCAACAAGGAAGATATCTTCGAATATGAAGGCGGCATCCGTGCTTTCGTTGAACATTTGAATAAGAACAAGACACCAATCCATCACAAGGTGGTTAGTGTGGCGATCGAGCGAGAAGATATCGGGGTCGAGGTATCGTTGCAATGGAACGACTCCTACCAGGAAAATATCTTTTGCTTTACCAATAATATTCCGCAAAAGGATGGCGGCACTCACTTGTCCGGCTTCCGTACCGCGCTGACCCGGACCCTGAACCAGTACATGGAAAGTAACATGCAAAGCAAACAGAAGACCGCCACCAGTGGTGATGATGCGCGTGAAGGTTTGACCGCGGTGTTGTCGGTCAAGGTACCCGATCCCAAGTTTTCTTCGCAGACCAAGGACAAGCTGGTTTCGTCCGAGGTCAAATCGGTGGTGGAATCGGTCATCGGCGAGGCTCTGAAAGATTTCCTCGAAGAGAATCCCACCGATGCCAAGGCGATCACATCCAAGATCATCGACGCGGCCCGTGCCCGCGAGGCAGCGCGCAAGGCGCGTGAGATGACCCGGCGCAAGGGCGCGCTGGATATTGCCGGATTACCCGGCAAGCTGGCCGATTGCCAGGAGAAGGATCCGGCCCTGTCAGAGCTTTACCTGGTGGAGGGTGATTCCGCCGGCGGCTCGGCCAAGCAGGGGCGAAACCGTAAGACCCAGGCCATCCTGCCGTTGAAAGGCAAGATTCTCAACGTGGAAAAAGCCCGCTTCGATAAGATGCTGGGTTCAGCCGAGGTCGGCACCCTGATCACCGCGTTGGGTACGGGTATTGGCCGTGACGAATTCAATCTGGAAAAACTGCGTTATCATCACATCATTATCATGACCGATGCGGATGTCGACGGCTCACACATCCGCACCCTGTTATTGACCTTCTTTTATCGACAGATGCCGGAACTCATCGAGCATGGCCATATCTATATCGCCCAGCCACCGCTGTACAAGGTCAAGAAGGGTAAGCAGGAACGCTATGTAAAGGATGACCAGGAATTGAACAATTATCTGCTGCAGCTGGCGATCGAGGGTGCGCAACTGCATCTGGATGAAAATACCCCGGCGATATCGGACACTGCGCTGGAAGACCTGGCCCGCCAATACATGAACCTGCTGGCGGTATTCGATCGCCTGAAACAATCCCTGCCGATCGAATTTCTCGATCAGTTATTGCAATTACCGGTCGTCACTACGGATTTACTCAACGCTGGCGATGCCCTTGAGGAGTGGTTGCAAACCCTGCAGCAGCAACTCAATGATCAGGCGGAGAGTGCAGTAACCTATAAGGTCTACATACCCGATGATGCCACAGAAAGATCGAATCTGGTGATTGCGCGCCAGGTTCACGGTATAACTAATGAAAAAACGATTTCCATAGATTTTTTCAATAGCCCGGATTACGAGTTGATTCGCAAGTTTGTCGAGCAGGTGGGTGATTTATTCACCGCCAACTCCTACGTCATGCGTGGCGAGAAAAAACAGGCAGTCAGTCAATTCAGTGAACTTTACGACTGGTTGATGCAGGAAGCGAAAAAGGGCCAGACCATCCAACGCTACAAGGGACTTGGTGAAATGAACCCGGAACAACTGTGGGAAACCACGATGGATCCGGACAATCGGCGCCTGCTCAAGGTCCGGATAGAAGATGCCATTGCAGCCGATGAAGTGTTTACCACGCTGATGGGGGATCATGTTGAGCCGCGGCGTGAATTCATCGAGAGTAATGCACTGAATGTAAATAACCTGGACGTATAGCACGATGGATGTTGCCGGTATTATTTTTTGGGTTGTTATTATCCTGCTCGGATTTTACGCGGTCACGATCTATAACCACCTGGTGCGGATCAAGCACAACGTATCCAAGGCCTGGTCGAATATCGATGTGTTGCTGAAACAGCGACATGATGAAATCCCCAAGCTGGTGGAAACCTGCAAGCAGTACATGAAATTCGAAAAGGAAACCCTGGAAAAGGTCATGCAGGCGAGGAACCAGGTTTCCGCTGCACGCCAGTCACAGGATATGGGCAGTCTTGGTGCCGCCGAGGGTATGCTGCGCATGGGCCTGGGCAATCTGTTCGCGGTCGCTGAAGCCTACCCGGAACTCAAGGCCAATGAGACCTTTCAGCATCTGCAGGGAAGAATCTCGGCGCTGGAATCGGCGATCGCGGATCGGCGCGAATTTTACAACGAATCGGTCAATATCAATAACATCCGCATCGAACAGTTTCCGGACATCATCATTGCCCGCTTATTGAACTTCACCGCGCGTGATTTGCTCATTTTTGAAGAACACGAAATCAAGGATGTCGATGTCAAACAGCTTTTCAACGAATAACCATAACCTTACTGAATGGACCAGTGGATAGCTGATTATGTGCAGGGTCTCAGTCCTGCCGAATTCCATTTTCAAATCTCCCTGCTATTCGTTTTCCTCGGCTTTCTGCTGTTCAAGGCCTACCGTACCCATCGCCGTTATCGCTTTGTCAGCGATACCGCGACCTCGCGCATTGCCTCGGCACCCCAGGGTTATGTCGAACTGAAAGGACTCGGTGAATTGATGCCGGGGACTCCCATCCTGTCACCGTTCAGCGGGCGCCGTTGCCTGTGGTATCAATGCATCGTTGAGCGCAAGAAACGTCATGGCAAGAACACGGTATGGGTGGAAGAGAGTAATGATATCTCGGATCAGCTGTTCCACCTGGAGGATGATACCGGCAGCTGCGTGGTCAACCCGGAAGGTGCGCATACCGTGCCCTCGGAAACCCATATCTGGTATGGCAGTCATCTCGATGCCAGGCAACAGGCGCGGATAAGGGCCGGTCGTTTCAGCCCTTATATCGGTTTTGGTCGTTATCGCTTTACCGAGAAGTTGATCACGGTCGCCGATTCCCTGTATGTCATCGGTTGGTTTGAAACCATGCGTGAATTTGCCAGCGCTGAGACATTGTCCGCCCAGGTAGAGTCACTGCTAAGCCAATGGAAACAACAACCGGCGCGATACCTCAAATCCTTCGATGTCGATGGCAATGGTAAGATCGGTGCTCGCGAGTGGAAACTGATCCGCCGCCAGGCCGAGCTGGAAGTGCAAAAGCGTAATCCCGCCCAGGTCAATCATACGATCAGCAAGCCGCGAGAAACCAGTCAACCCTTCATCATCTCCGCTCAATCCGAAGCCCAATTGCTGAAACGTAAACGTTGGTTTATGTTTCTGTATTTAATGGCCTTTTTTCTGTTACTGTATGTGTTTTTAAGCGCGATCAAACTGCATTGAACGAGACAACCTTGGATAATCCACTGCTAAGATCATTCGATTTACCGCCGTTTAGTGAAATCGAAGTGAACCACATCAAACCCGCGATCGAGCAAATACTGCAGGATAACCGTGCGCAGATCAGCCAGCTGCAACAGCTTGCCGAAATCGATTGGACTAGCCTGGTGCAACCGTTGGAATTGCTGGACGATCGGCTGGGTAAAGCCTGGTCGCCGGTACGTCATCTGAACTCGGTCAAAAGCAGTGAAGCGCTGCGTGAGGCGTATAACAGTTGTCTGCCGTTGTTGAGTGAGTATCACACCGAGGTAGGTCAGAATCGCGATCTGTATG
>JAAUXZ010150298.1_pt1 | contig 44775 bp, 41 predicted proteins | sample 7278131 | NCBI WGS metagenome assembly JAAUXZ01 (sample SAMN14350119, study PRJNA611818) | marine sediment metagenome | isolation source: surface marine sediment (3m) | place: French Polynesia: Moorea | collected 2018-08 | reverse complement strand
TTACCGGGACGATATTTTCGTTGAGCAGCTTGACATCCTGCTTGACCGTCAACACCGAATGATCGATCAGCTCATATTGATCGAACAGACGCCAACCCTTGAGGCTGCCGTCCTTCTGTTTTTCCGCCCCGGCATACATGCAGGTTTCGAGTTCGCTCGCATAGGAGCTGATCTCGATCCAGTCGATCCTGAACACCGGCTGCGCGGCACGCTGCAACGGTGAGCCCTCGACCAGGAAGGCACCCGCCCCATCCGACAGCATCCAGCGCAGGAAATCCTTTTCGAAGGCGATCTCAGGGGTTTTCTTCAGACTCTCCAGCTTCTGCTGAGACTCGCTCTCGAAATTCTTCGCGTGCAGGATCGGGGATGCCAATTCTGAGCCGGAGGACACCACTGTCTGGTATTCACCGCATTTCACACCCAGATAGGCATACTTCAAAGCCGACATGCCGCTCAGGCAGATCCCCGCCGTGGAGACGACTTCACAGGGGCCGTTGCCCAGTTCTCCGTGCACCATGACCCCGTGGCTTGGCATGATCTGATCCGGCATTGAAGTGCCCGAAACCAGGCACTCGATTTGCCCCACCTCATCGGCCGAGGCAAAGAGTTGGCGGATCGATGCCGCGGTCATCTCCGCGTTGGTATAGCGGACTTCTCCTGTCTGCGGATCGATCGCGTAGTAACGCTGCTTGATGCCGTTACTCCTCAACACCAACCGCCTGGCGCGCGAGGGTCTGCCCCCCACCATGCCCAGCACCGCTTCGATCTGGTCGTTCTCCACCGGTCGATTTGGTAAAAAAGCCGACGTATTGGTGATGTAGACACTCATTCAGGGCAACCGAACATCGCCATTCTCTCCGTGCCGGAACCGGAGGGCGCTTCATAATACGCCTTGGCCTGAAGATGCTTCTCTCTCAGCAACGGCACCAGGAGCTTCTTGAGCAGCATGGAGAGGGGTACGATAGTCAGGATCATCAGAATCAGAAACAGCAGATAGATGACCAGCACGGGTAGACGGCTGGCTTCGCCCGGTTTTCCCACTCGGCGAATCAGCTTACCCCACACCTTGAAGCTTCGATAACCGGCCTTTTCCGACTGAATCTGACTGATATCCGCCTCTACGGCCCTTAAACCATGCAACAGGGGTCCTTCGCCCTGCTCCAGATCTTCTGCGAGCGCAACCTCGATGGCCTTGCCGAACCGGCATGCAGCCTGGATGTCGGAATCCGAGATCCCCGCGGCAGGAAACACCCAGAACGCATCCTTTTTTCCGGTCAACAACCACCTCGGCGTGGTGATGAAGGAAGCCAGTGCGGAACCTTGGTCTGTCAACACCACATTATCGAGCAGTCGGGCCCCGCAATCGGCCAGCAGCTGCCGCATCGTCTCTTGCGCCTGACTCCACATGTTTCTGCAGCCGATAACGGTGATGACCGGCTTGCCCCGCAGCAGATGCTGTGCCGCCGTACTCTTGAGAAATGCGGTGATCGGCAGAGATGGCGCCAAAAACCAGACCTGATAGGCCAGTATGATCAGATCGAATTCGTCCGTGCTGCCCACAGATAGCGGCTTGATCGGTGGAGGGTCCAGCGCCACACACTCGGGAAATACATCCAGAAAGTGGAAAAACGACCAGGGATAGGGAAAGGGTTTCTCGGGTTCGAGGGTCTCGACTACGACCTCGAGCGCTTCCGCCTCTGCGAGAGGGCGACAGATCGACGCCATCACGTCGGATAATTGTCCGGTTTGAGAGTACTGAACGACGAGGATTTTTTTCATGGCCTGGAAGAGTATTCAGGAGACGACTTCCATTGTTATTATCCAGACACCCAACTGCATCCGGCACGTGCGGTTTCGTTACTCCAAACTGTGTAGCAATTGATCCTGATCACAAACGGCTCACATCCACTGGAGTAACCGTCACATGCTGATCTACTGCTGGCAGTCTGCCTCCCGATTCCCCGTCTGTCAATCCGCAAAGTCAGAAGGCCATATCGCCTCCCTGCGAGGAAGCGATATGGCCGTTTCCAGGACTGTCCGATATTGATCCGGTTAAATTGTGCTCAACTTTGCCGAATCAAAATCTGTTCTAAGCCCTTTGGATGCAGATGAACTGCTTTTGTATGCTTAGAATCTGCCACCAATGGTAAACACCATATCACTCACGGCTATGTCTTCGGTTGAGTGAGTCCTGGTGACCGCCTTGTTACTGGCATCAGTCGAGAAGGTTGCCTCAGCGGTATCGATGGAGATTTCTGCGAAAAAATTACCGCGTCGTCCAATTTCAACACCCAACGCCCCCAGGAAACCAAGACCGGCCTCATCCTCGACATAGTCCCCATCCATGATGTGGTAACTCAAGCCACCTCTTACATAGGGTTTGAAAACATTATCCTTAAAAAAGCTATAACCTACCGTAAATTGCAGAGGCAAGTCACTGTAGTCAAGGTCGCTGTCATTGCCTGTACCAAACCAACTGACACCGACGTCCAAGCGCAGGTCCGAGTCGAAATCGTGGATGTAACGGTATGACAAACCAAGGGGTAAACCGATTCGATCGACATAGAGGTTTTCTTCGTGCCAATCCGATACGTCATTCATACCATTGGAATAAGCCAAACCTATCGCATGTCCGGCATGACTGACCTGGGCGGAGAGTGAAAAAGCTGCTGCCATACCGCAAGCTACGGCAATCTTCTTGAATTTATTTGGGACCATGAATCATTTCCTTAATTAACTTGTTTGCTTTGAATTCCCACATGAATGGGCGCTCTCCCCATCCATGGCAAGTGATCCTGATAGAATCGTAAATAAGTATAACAGAATATTATCTAATGGGAATGGTTTTCACATACATCGGGAGCATGTGTTGATAGACAAACGCTCTCTAACCCATTTTTTTGAAGATTTTCCTGAGAGAATTGGCAGAAGGCAGGCGTCGAAACCGAATCATACGGTAGACCAGTTCCAATACAAACAATCCAGCGATCAGCAGGTAATTGATCAGATTGGTGAATATCGACCAGACTACGATGGGTGCAAAGAGGGCCAGCAGGATTGACTCTATGAGCATGGCAACAAAGAACAGCGTCCAGACCCAGGTCAATTGGCGGGTGTAGTTCAACACAGTCTCGTCTTCTTCCCCTTCCAGCTTACGGGCAAACTGGGTGATGAGCGGTTCCTCACCCGGCAAGAGCGTGCGTCCGAACAAGACCAGCAGACTGCTGGCGATCAGAATCGGTGGCAGATATAAGACAGTTGCATCTCCTATAATCAGGCTAATTGCCGTCACTATCAATACAACGGGTGCCAGTATATGCGCCAGACGGTTTCCAGCACCGCTAACGAACACCAATAAGGTGTGGGCCAGGGATATCACGAACAGAATCCACACTGCGGATTGGACATATCCTTGGATAATGGTCAGATGCAATGCAAGCGGGTAACTGACGGTCAACAGCAGCATGAGCGGCCGGAATCCTGTCAAACCGACGCGGTGATCAACCACGGCAAACCAACTTTCGTTCATGCGCCATTGTAGCAACTCAGCAACCGGCCTATAGGCAAGCGATCCTATCTTTGAAATACTGCTATCTGATGTATGGATATTCCCGGAGTGAAATAGGGGATAATCACACATCAAGTCCCAGACATGACTGGTGGCTCGCTGGGAATGATTTTTTGATACAGGATAATTTTGACCATGAAGGTACTCTTCGTCTACTCCAATCGGGTCAGGGATCTATTACCGGCTCCACCCATCGGACTCAGCTATGTCGCCTCGGCCACAGCGGATGCCGGACACCAGGTCCGTTTCGTCGACCTGCTCATGTCACCCAGCGGCATGCAACAACTCCGGCAAGAACTCGAATCCTTCCAACCCGCCGTGGTTGCCATATCGGTGCGTAACATCGACAACGTGGTCCATCAGCGGCTCAAGACCCATCTGGATGAACTGGGACGCCAGATCGCCATCATCCGCGAAAACAGCCAGGCGCACATCGTGCTTGGTGGACCCGCCATCTCGATCCTCGGAAAACAATCACTGGAGCATATTGAAGCAGACTTCGCCATCCTGGGTGAAGGAGAAGAGAGTTTTCCCGAGTTGCTGTCGGCATTGTCCGAGAAACAGCCTTTCGCTTCGATAGCTGGTCTCTGTTATCGTCACGACGGAGAAATCGTCGAGTCACCAGGAATCCGCTTACCCAAGTTTGGCCCCTCAGGCATGGAACGTTGGATCGACTGGAAGATCTACGAACGCCAAGGCGCGACCTGGCCAATCCAATGCAAACGGGGCTGCCCCCTGCACTGCACCTACTGCACCTACCCGACCATCGAAGGCAGGGCTATGCGTAAGCGGCCGCCGAAAGAGATCGTGGAGGAAATCAGGCGGGTTGCCGCCACTGTCAACCCCCGCTGTTTCGAATTCATCGACTCGGTGTTCAACCAGCCTGAAAGCTATGCCATCGAGCTGTGTGAGGAGATCATCCGCTCCGGACTCAAGGTCCGCCTGACCACCATGGGTGTGAACCCTCGTTCCATGTCCAAGGAACTGCTCGAGGTGATGAAACGCGCGGGTTTCAACTCCATGATGATCACGCCTGAGAGCGCCAGTGACAGAGTCCTGGAACAAATGCGCAAAGGTTTCACCCAGGACGATGTCAGACGCTGCGCGGAGTTGGTGCGGGAGTCCGGCATCCCCAGCATGTGGTTCTTCATGCTGGGTTCGCGAGGTGAGACCAGAGAGACGGCGAACGAGACGGTCAGCTTCGTTGAACAACACCTGAACTGGAAGAATTGCCTGCCCATGTTCACCACGGGCATCCGTATCCTGCCTGGCACCGAGTTGGCCGGGCAGGCCCGCTCAGACGGTTATCTGCGGCCAGATCAGGATCTGGCTGAATCCATTTTCTATTTCTCACCCCAAGTTTCGGAGGGCTGGTTGTTGAGGCGCGTGAACAAGGCCATCGCGAAATGCCCGACAGTCGTACATGCAGCCGAAGACCCGTCAAGCAGTGCAGTGGGTGGGCGCATCTTCAGTCTGATGCATCTGTTCGGCATTGCCCCCCCCTATTGGCGCTTCATCCCCAAGTTCCTGTCGATCCCCTTTATCCATAATGCGAGAAAACGCCAATCGGTACGCATCCGGGCGCCGCATGTCTCGAGCACCTCATCCGGCTAGGGATCGGTAGCAAAGCAGTACGTCAGGCAAGTCAACATTGGAGCTAAGAAACCCGATCAACCATACCCATATCATTCACTGACTTATACTAATATTCGAAGTTTGACAGCCTCACTCAGGTACGCACCTGGCTTACGTAGTTTGACTTCGCCGAAACATCTCAGTTGTTGAGTTTTTGTAGTATAGTTTGCCGTCCGGACCTGTGGGTCGTGAGTTTTAACCATTTGAAATACACGGATTTAGAAGAATATCTGAACATGGCAGAATTATCCCCAGAAGAGCTCGAAGTCGCAAAACTGATCATCGATACCCTGAACCTAGAGGATCTCACACCGGAAGAAATAGATCCCCACGCCCCGCTCTTCAGGGATGGGCTCGGTTTGGATTCCATCGACGCATTGGAGCTGTCCCTCGGCATTAAGCAGCAATACGGCATTCAACTGAAAGCTGACGATGCCAATATTGCGAACATTTTTTCATCCATAGCGAAACTCAGCCAATACATCCAGGCAAACAGATGACCATGGAGATACGCCAGGATGCATCGGTTCCCTTCGATCACCCCTGTCTTGCGGGACACTTTCCAGGTAATCCCGTGGTACCAGGCACCGTGATTCTGGAGAATCTTTCGAAGGCCATTCTCAACCAGTGGCCCGGCGCATTGGTCTGCGAAGTGATAAACGCAAAATTTCTTTCGCCTTTGAAACCGGGGGAGACTGTATCCATGCACCTCTCCCGACAGGCGAAGGCCGTGCATTTCGACTGTAAACGGGCAGGTGACTTGATCGCTACAGGGCGATTGGCGGTGACCTTCAGGTAGACCACCGAGGTGAGTGTCAGCTGGAAAAAACAGCGGGAACGGGGAAGCACCGGAGCCTTGAGACTCATTCTCTGGATTGCGCTCAACCTGGGACGCCGCAGCACCAGGCTGCTGCTCTACCCCATCACCCTGTACTTTTTATTGACCACTTCCACTCAACGCAAGGCCTCGAGGCAGTTCCTGGCCCTGGCCCTCGACAGAAAACCCCACCTGGGGGACGTGGCAAGACATTTTCATACCTTCGCAGCGACCATCCTCGACCGGGTATTTCTCCTGGAGGAAGACAAGGACGCGTTCGATGTCAACTACCACCACCCGGAACTGGTCGTGGAAATGGCGAAACAGGGCCGAGGCTGCATCCTGTTGGGTTCCCATCTGGGCAGTTTTGAAATCCTCCGCTCGATGGCCAAACTGGAACACCAGATTCCTGTCAAGATCCTCATGTACCCGAAGCAAAACGAGCGTATCACCCAGGCGTTTGCCACGCTCAATCCCGCAATGGCGAATACCGTCATCCCGCTCGGCCGTACCGATACGCTGATCAGGGTGTCCGAAGAGATCTCCCAAGGGGCGCTGGTGGGGATGCTTGGAGACCGTACCGAGGAACAGGACAAACTGACCCACTGTACCTTCTTCGGCCAACAGACCAGCTTCTCCCAAGGCCCGATGCTACTGGCCTCGGTGCTCAAGGCGCCGGTCATCCTGTTCTACGGACTCTACCGTGGCGGCAATCGCTACGACATCTATTTTGAGTTGCTGGCGGAACAGGTGACGGTTGACCGCAAGCAACGGGCCAGGGATATTCAACAATGGACCCAGCGATACGCCGCTCGCCTCGAACACTATGCACGCATGGCTCCGTACAACTGGTTCAATTTCTATGACTTCTGGAATGAGGATGATACGGTCTCTTAAACGCTTGTCCTTCACACTGATGATGAGCTGGACATTCGGCCTCTCCGCAGAGGCCCCACAACAGACAGACTGGTCCCTCGATAGGCTGATGCAGAGCATCTCCGGCATCGAATCGCGCACAAACCGGTTTACCGAGACCAAAGACCTGGCGATCCTCGATATCTCCCTCACCCAGCAAGGCAGACTGCATTTTCAGTCGCCCGACAGACTGCGCAAACAGGTCCTGTCACCGGTGGCCTCCTCCTTCGAAATCGCCGGCTCGCAGCTCACCATCAAATCCACCGGGAACCCAGACCAGGTCATGATGCTGAATGACAATCCACAGTTGCACGCCTTTTCCGAATCCATACGCGCCGTACTGGCGGGGGATGCCGCAGCATTGCGCAACCACTTTGACACCAGGCTAGAGGGCTCACCCGACCAATGGCAGCTCCTGCTGCATCCGCGCGACGACCTGCTCGCCATGCAGATCGATCGGATCGAGGTCCACGGCGCGGCCACCGAAATCCGCCAATTCATCGTCCTGGAAAACGGCGGTGACCGTACGGTGACAACCCTCGAACCGATCCGTGACTAACCGGCAAGCCGCCATCCTGTCACTCTGGGGTAGCCTTATGCTGCTGGCCCTCTGGTGGACCATGAACATGACCACTGTGCGCACCGATCTCGGCCTGTTTCTGCCTGCCGGTTCGAGCCCGGTGGAGCGCCTGCTCCTGAATGAACTGAACTCGGGACCGGCGACCCGTTTGCTGCTGTTGGCCATCGAAGGCGGGAGTGAGGAACAAAGGGTCTCCGCCAGCCGTGAGCTGGCAAGGGTGTTGCAACAGAGCGAGCTGTTTTCCAAAGTGGAGAACGGCAGCTTCTCGCTTGACACCGTTCAACAAAGGCCCTTATTCAGATACCGCTATCTGCTGAGCCCGCAGGTCGATCAGGCGGCCATGACGACTAAACGGTTGCGCGAGGCGTTACAGGCCCGCCTGGACGAGCTCCACAGTCCGCTGCCATCGCCGTTCAAGCAACTGCTGCCGAACGATCCCACCGGGGAATACCGAAATCTACTTGGCCAATGGCTGCCGCAATCCCGTCCGCCCATGACCCAGGGTGTCTGGTCGAGCGAAGATGGTGCGCGCACACTACTCCTGGCAGAGACCCGCGCCAGCGCCTTTTCCATCGATGTTCAGCAGCGCGCCGTCGATTTGATTCAGCGCTCGTTTCAGGCCCTCGATCAGGGTGATCGGCTACACCTCGTGGTCAGTGGACCCGGCGCGATCGGGATCCAGTCACGGGCCTTGATTCAGAGCGAGACCCGTGACCTGAGCCTGCTCGCCTCGGCCGGAGTCATTCTCCTGCTGTTTCTGGCCTACCGTTCCAAACGCCTGCTGCTGCTGTCGATGCTACCGCTGGCATCGGCACTGCTGGCCGGAGTGGCGCTCACCAGTCTGATCTTCGGCGAGCTGCACGGCATTACCCTGGCTTTTGGGATCACTCTACTGGGCATCACCATCGACTACCCCCTGCATCTCTTCAGCCACCTGCGGCAAGGCGAATCGGCAAACCTGGCGGTCATGCGGATCTGGCGTACCCTCCGCCTGGGTGTGCTCACAACCTGTGTCGGCTACCTGGTACTGATTACCACCGACTTCGGTGGCCTGCAGCAGCTCGGCGTCTTTACCGTTACCGGACTGCTCACTGCGGCCCTGAGCAGCCGCCTGATCCTGCCCGCGCTGCTCGGTCAATCCAGCCAAAAGATCAGGCTCAGGGGGATCCGACACCTGTCCTGGGTGCTGCAACCGGCCACCGGAGCATCCCGTCTGAGCCTGGCCCTCGGTCTGCTGCTGATCATTTCACTGAGCTTCGCGCCGGGCCCCATCTGGCAGGATGACATCGGCGCACTGACCCCCACCTCCAAGGGCATCATCCAGCAGGACCGGGAACTGCGCGGCCAACTCCGAGCACCCGAGCCCAACCAGCTCGTCATCATCCACGGCCAGGAACTGGAAACCACGCTGCAGACCGATGAGCAGTTGTCAGTGCTGCTGCAGACCCTGGTTGATCCGGGTGCCATCGGCGGCTTCGAGTCGGCCAACCGCTATCTGCCGAGCATGCAGACCCAGCAAAGCCGTCAAGCCGCCCTGCCCATGCCTGCGGTCATGCAAAGACGTCTGCACGAGGCGCTCGAAGGCCAGCCTTTTCGCGCGGAGAGTTTCAGCCCCTTTCTGGATGACCTCGAGACCAGTCGACACCTCGCCCCATTGACTTACTCTGATCTGGCAGGCACCCCGCCGGGCATCCGTCTCAAGGCCCTCTTGAGGGAGCGGGAGGATAGCTGGCTGTTGATCACCCCTTTGAGCCAGGTGAGTGACGGAGCCGCAGTGGCAAAGCTGCTGGAGCAACAGTTGCCCGCTGCGGAGTATCTGAACCTGCGCACCGAAACCAGCCGGCTGGTGGCGGGTTTCCGAGATCAGGTTCTCGAGCGGCTGGGATGGGGCGTTGCAGTGATGCTGCTGGTCCTTGGATTCGGCCTGCGATCCCTGGGTTCCGCGCTGCGCGCGCTACTGCCGGTGGCTCTGGCTATCGGATCGACGATGGCCCTGCTCTATTGGCTGGGCATCTCGTTGACCCTGTTCCATCTGGTCTCGCTGATGCTGGTCTTGGGCATCGGCCTGGACTACAGCCTGTTCTTCGGTCGTCATGAAGAAGACCTCCAGGAGCGCACACGCACCCTGCACGCCCTGTTGATCTGCGCCATCAGCACCAGCCTGGTCTTCGGAGTCCTCGGCAGTTCTGAGGTCCCTGTCCTGCAGGCAATCGGTCAGACCGTGGCCCTGGGCGTGGTCAGCAGTTTCATTTTGACCTTCACCCTCGCCCGCAGACCACCGCTGATTGCCCAACCGGAGCTTGTCTGAGTTGGCCTCGTTCCCCAACAACCGGGTATGATTCGCCCATGAGCCACCGTCTTCCCCTGTTTCATCATTCACATGATCAGGTGATCGCCTGGTACCGAGGTCGGGCGGTCACGGCGGACAGATTTCTGACGGATGTCATGCACACCGCAGAACAACTGCCAAACGCCACTCATGTGATTAACCTGTGTGATGACCGATACCACTTCATGGTCGGTTTCGCCGCCTGCCTGATCAACGAATCTGTCACCCTGTTACCCCCCAACGATACCCCCGGAGTCGTCAACGAGCTGTCCAGGGAATATGCAAACTGCCTGTGCCTGGCAGACAGGCCCAAGGATGGGTTGGACATACCACAGCATCTGCTTCAACCCCGGCCCGAGGCCCCCTCCAGAACCCATTCGACACCTCAGGTCACACAGGAACGGCGGGTCGCGATCCTCTTCACCTCGGGAAGCACCGGAAAACCCACCGCCAATCCGAAATACTGGGGGGATCTGCAAAAAGGCGCGCAACTGGCTGCACAGCGCTTCGGTCTCCAGGCCGGCAGGATCAATTCCCTGGTAGCGACCGTTCCTCCCCAACACATGTACGGCCTGGAGACCTCCATCCTGATCCCCTGGTTTGGGGGTGTCGGGGTACACGGGGGCCGCCCCCTGTTCCCGGTCGACGTCAGAGATGCGCTGGCCGCTCTCGATGCCCCCCGGGTCTTGATCACCACTCCGCTGCATCTGCGTGCCTGTGTGGGCGCCGAGTTGGACTGGCCGGCTATCGAGTTCCTGATTTCCGCCACCGCGCCGCTGGCCAAGCCCCTCGCAGAGGCCGCAGAGCGGATCATGGGCACCCGGGTCCTCGAGATCTACGGATCGACCGAAACCGGCTCGATCGCCTCCAGACGGACCGTTGAGAGTGAGCAATGGAACCTGTATTCCGAGATGTCCCTCGAGCAGACACCAGATCGATTCCTGGCCCGGGGTCCGCAGCTGCCGCAACCCGTACCCCTCGGAGATCAGTTGGAGATTTTCCCCGATGCCTCGTTCAAGTTGCTGGGTCGGCACTCGGATATGATAAAGATCGCCGGCAAGCGGGCATCCCTGGGTGACCTGAATCACAAGCTCAATCAAATCGAGGGGGTGCTGGACGGAACCTTCGTCACGCCTGACGACACTGATTCCGGCATGCAACGACTCAGCGCCCTGGTGGTGGCACCCAGCTTGAACAAGGAGCTCTTGCTCGCCGCACTGGCCCAGTCCTTGGATGCCGCCTTTCTGCCTCGTCCCCTCTATCTGGTGGACGAACTACCAAGAAGCAGTACTGGCAAGTTACCGCGGCAGGCCTTAATGCATCTGCTGAACCGTTTACACAAGGCTGCTTCGAATTGAAGACAAGCAAACCCCATGGGCGAGAAGCTTTCTCAGCATTGTCCAGGTGGACCTTTAGTCGTTAGAATGCTCCTTTTCGTGTGCCCGGAGGCGGCGCACAGGGATGCGCCGGCCAGATAACCGGCGGCGAATGACCAGACTATGCCGATCACACCCTTAACGATTACACACTTCACCCAGACCAACGCCCTCGGTAAAGGTGTGCAAGCCTCGCTAAACGCCCTGCAGTCCAGGCGTTCCGGGCTGACTCCCTGTGATTTCGAGGATGCGCAGTTGGAGACCTGGATCGGCCGCGTGGCAGGCCTCGAAGAATCACCACTACCCGAAGCCTTTGCGGAATTTGAGTGCCGCAACAACCGGCTCGCCCGGCTGGCCCTGGAACAGGACGGCTTTGCCGGGCGGGTTGCGGAGCTCATCGGGCACTATGGTGCAGCACGCATTGGCCTGTTCATCGGCACCAGCACCTCGGGCATCCGAGCCACCGAGACCGCCTATCGACAGCGGGACCGGGATACGGATCGCCTGCCGGATGATTACCTTCCATCCCACACCCACAACATCTTTTCGCCGACCTGGTTTATCCGTCGCTATCTGGGACTCGAGGGTCCGGCACTGGCGATCTCCACCGCCTGTTCGTCCAGTGCCAAGGTGTTTGCCGCCGCCCATCGCCAGATCGAGGCGGGACTCTGTGATGCCGCCCTCGTGGGTGGTGTGGACAGCCTCTGCCTGACGACACTCTATGGCTTCAACGCCCTGGATCTGATTTCCGCCTCTCCCTGCAGACCTTGGGATTTACATCGAGATGGCATCAACATTGGTGAAGGCGCCGGCTTCGCCCTGCTGGAGCCGAGCCGCACGGATATTCCGGGAGAACGGCTACTCGGATATGGCGAGAGCTGTGACGCCTTCCACATGTCGACCCCCCACCCGGAAGGCCAAGGCGCTGCACTGGCGATGCGCCAGGCCCTCGAACGAGCAGGGCTGGGTACTCAGGATATCGACTATGTGAACCTGCACGGCACCTCCACCCCGTCCAATGACGCAGCCGAGGACAAGGCGGTCGTCGCGATGCTCGGCGACCAGGTCCCCTGCAGCTCGACCAAGGGCTGGACCGGCCATACCCTCGGTGCGGCGGGCATCACCGAGGCACTCTTTGCGTTACTCTGCCTGCGACACGGCTTCATCCCCGGCAGCCTGCAGACCCGAGAGATTGATCCATCGCTGCAGGCCCGTATCGAACGGGAGAACAGACCGGCCAGACTCAACCAGGTACTCAGCAACTCCTTCGGATTCGGCGGCAATAATTGCAGTCTGCTGTTCGGGAGATCCCCGTGAAGCCGGTCTACATCCAGACAATCGGGATCATGGCTCCAGGTCTCGTGGGTTGGGAACAGGCCCAACAGGTTCTCAGCGGTAGCGGTCCCTATCAACCGGATAGCCTGCCCGCCCTCAAACCCGAGATGCTGAAACCCAACGAGCGACGACGCACCAGCAACACGATCAAACTGGCCTTGCAGTCCATCCAGGACGGTCTGGGTACGCGTTGTAAGAAACATGATCTGATCACGGTATTCACCTCCTCGGAAGGTGATATGGAGATCGTGGACAAGATCTGCAGGGCATTGGACAGCCCGGAACGCCCGGTATCGCCCACCCATTTCCACAACTCGGTGCACAACGCCCCGGCCGGTTATGCCGGCATCGCTGCCGGCTCGCAAAGCGCTTCAACCAGTCTCGCCGCCCGCGCCGGCAGCTTCGCCAGTGGCCTGCTGGAGGCTGCGGTGCAGGCCTGGGCGGCACGGCAACCCGTCTTGTTGGTTGCCTACGACTACCCGGTACCCTATCCCCTGAGCGTACCCATCCCCATCACCCGACCCTTCGCCACCGCTCTGCTGCTTTCGGTAGACGCCGATGCTGACACTCAACTCGCTGTTTTGAATCTGCGACTGGCACAGCAGGGTGTAGAGAGCCGTATGCAGGATGCTGAGCTCGAAGTACTCAGACTCGACAATCCGGCTGCCAGGTCTCTGCCCATCCTGCAGGTTGTCGCCTCAGGCAGCCAGGCAGAGCTGAGTCTGCCCTATCTGCCGGGCTTGCATCTGACGGTCGAAATCAGTCCATGCTAGACCGGATCGCGCTCTGTCGACTGATTCCGCACGCGGGGGGCATGTGCCTGCTGGACGAGGTACTGAATTGGGATCAGGACTCAGTAGTCTGTCTCAGCCGTTCCCATCGACGTGGGGACAACCCGCTGCGCGAACTTGCCGGGCTGGACGGCATGCATGCCATCGAATATGGCGCCCAGGCCATGGCGGTACATGGCGGCCTGCTCGCGAAGGCCTCCGGCAGCCCCATCCAAGCCGGTTATCTGGTGAGTGTCAGCAATGTCAAACTAAGGGTGGACCGATTGGACCTGATCGAATCACCCTTGATCGTTTCGGCCCGCCAGTTGATGGCCGATGGCGGCAACCTGCTTTATCAGTTCGAGGTCAGTGCAGAGTCCACATCCGTCGCCACGGGCCGGGCCGCGGTGATTGCCCGGGGTGAGGTGTCGGGATGAAGCGGGCTCTGGTCACCGGCGGCAGCGGGGATATCGGTAGTGCAATCTGTCAACGTCTCGCGACCAGGGGACAGCATGTGATCGTACATGCCAATCAACAGCTCGAACGAGCCGAGGCCATGGCAAACTCGATCAACCAGGGCGGTGGTTCAGCCGAGGCCGTCGCCTTCGACATCACCGACGCAGAGGCCACTGAGGTGAGCCTGCAACAGCTCCTGGAACAGGGTCCAGTGCAAGTTCTGGTGCACAATGCGGGCATCCACGACGATGCGCCGATGGCCGGCATGTCCCAGCAACAGTGGCAGCGGGTCATCGATGTCACCCTGAGTGGTTTCTTCAACGTCACCCAACCCCTGCTGCTGCCGATGATGGGGACCCGCTGGGGACGCATCATCGGCCTCTCCTCCATCGCCGGGATAACGGGCAATCGGGGGCAGACCAATTATGCCGCCGCCAAGTCCGGACTGCACGGCGCCAGCAAATCGCTGGCCATCGAACTGGCGTCCCGGGGCATCACGGTAAATGTCGTGGCGCCTGGCATCATCCAAAGCCGTATGACTGACGGGTTGTTCGACCGGGAGACCCTCAAGCGACTGGTACCGATGCAACGTGCCGGCAGACCGGAGGAGGTCGCCGCACTGGTGGACTTTCTGGCCTCGGAGGAGGCGGGATACCTCTCCGGCCAGGTCATCTCGATCAATGGGGCCATGGCCTGAACCATGCAATCCGCCGTCGTCATTCCCATCTACAATGAAGCCGCCACCATCAGAGAGCTGGCGATCGAGGTACTGAAACATACCGATGCCCTGATCATCGTGGATGACGGCTCTGAAGATGACAGCAGGATGCAACTCGATGGCCTGGCAATCATTCTCCTGAGCAATCCTCAAAACATGGGCAAAGGCTTCAGCCTGCAACGAGGCCTGCAACACGCCCTGTCATTGGGTGCCCGATCGGTCATCACCCTGGATGGGGACGCCCAGCATGATCCGCACGAGATCCCCAACCTGTTGCAGGCGGCGCTGGCCCACCCGGACAGAATCATCATTGCAGCCAGACTCAAGCAGCGTGAAAACGCCCCGAAACTCCGTCTGTTTGCGAACCAGTTTGCAGACTTTTGGGTCTCCTGGGCGGCCGGCTACCCGGTGCAGGACTCCCAGTCCGGATTCCGACTCTACCCATCCAGGGCTTTGGAGGCGGTCAGGATCCAGGTCAATCGTGAGCGGGGATTCGTCTTCGAAAGTGAATTTCTCATTGAAGCCGCCCAGCACAGAATTTATAGTATCTCCGTACCTGTCGAATCGATCTATCGAGAAGGCGGGCGGGTCAGCCACTACAAGCCTTGGACGGATACCTGGCGAATCGTACGCATGATTGCGGGACGTCTGATTCGCCGGAGACTCTATCTGCGGGGATTGTTTCAGGCCATACACCTGATGCCTGATCCAAGGAAAGCAGACTGAAGGATAACAGTAACACCTTTACTCATCCCTCCTTCATCTATCTTCCATCCAACAGCAAACGAAAAGGGAGCAACCATAATGATGAAACACTTAAAAATTATACTGTTCGTGACCGTCTTGGCCTTCACAATCGGATTAATGGGCTGCCGCACCGCCCCGCTCTACAATGTCGAGCAATCCCCGGTCGACGTCAGTGCCCAGGCGACCCTCAAGGATGTACGAAAGGCCATCATTACTGCCGGCGCCAGTTTGGGTTGGAAGATGAAAGAAAACGAGCCTGGGATCATTACCGGCACGATCAACCTGCGCAAACACATGGCCCAGGTCACCATCCCCTATTCCAAGACCAACTACAGCATCCTCTACAAGGACAGTGCCGAACTGCAATACGATGGCACGAGTATTCATCAGAACTACAACGGCTGGGTACAAAACCTGGATCGGGCGATCCAGGCCGGCCTGTCTGTTCTGTAGTCATCTGCTTTGAGACTGCGCGGGGGCGGCCGCCCCCGCCGTAACCCCCCGGCCATCACCCTTTCATGCCTGTCGACCCTGATCCAAAGGGCATAGACTGGGATGGCATATTTACCTTCTTGCTTACTCTGCTGGTGGTCGCCCTGAGTTTCGGCCTGCTGTGGTTTCTCACCTACCTGCACACACTGAACATCGCAAGATCGAGTCGTTGCGCGGGAAATCGCGATGCCGTACTGCTGGTGTTCGGTAAGCGTTTGCAGCAGGACCGGATAGACCATGATTACCGTCTGCGCCTGGACAAGGCCCTGGAGTTGCTCAGCCGGAACCCCAAGCGCAGCATCATCCTCCTGGGCGGTTCACCCGGAGACGGGCATTTGAGCGAAGCCAGAGCAGGGCAAGACTACCTCGAAGCAGCGGGCCTGCCAGAGCATAGCCGCATCCAGCTCGAAGAGCACTCGCGGAATACCCTGCAAAACCTGAAACACGCCCGAGAACTGCTCAGGGCACTATCAACTGGCCCTGTGCTGCTGATCACCAACCGCTACCATCTCGCCCGCAGTCGTATGATCGCCAGGAGCCTTGCTGTGGAACATGACTTGTGCCCCGCTGAAGCCACCTGCGACCTCAGATTCTCGATGATGCGGAGGCTGGTGTTCGAGGCCTTCTATATCCTCTGGTTCAGCACTGGTAAGACCTGGGCGCGGCTGACACGCAGTGAGCGCATGCTGAAGCGGGTTACATGAACCTCATGCAGAAGGTTCCATGATCCGGTCGGCCAGGCTTTCCAAGATCTTCAGCCTTTCGCTTTGCTTGTGCACAGTTCCTGCTACTGCCGAAGAGCTGCAAAGCGTCGGAACCAGCGAGACCCTTACGGCCTGGCACCTGCTCGGCGGCCTCGGTCGCTCCCATCCGGGCTGGGGCGATACTCAGGAACGTGTCGAAACCTACGATCTGATCCTGCGTCACGAACGGAAACAGTCAGTACTCAAGGGTCGGGGCTGGCATCGAAACCGCCGATCCATCTTCATTGAGACCGCCATCCATCATCTCGAATCGCCGGATGAGCCGCCCATGTTCGCGCTCTATTTTCAATCCGCTTGGACCTTCAGGCCCGGAAAGACCGCGCAACCCTACCTCATGGTGGGAGGCGGCCCCGTGTATACCCGCGCAGAGATCCCCGGTACCAGCTCTGAGTGGAAAGGTTCCTATCAGGCGGGATTGGGCGTGCGCTTAGCCCTGAAGAAGCGCGAGATCACCCTGGAATACCGGTTTCACCACCTCTCCAACGGCGGTATCGAAGCACCGAACGATCCACTCAATTCAGACAAGCTGCTGGTTGGTTTCAGGCTGAATCTTTAATCGGCCAGGACCTTGCAGGCATTGACGATGGTATTCACCGAACGCTCACTCTGACCCACGAAAGGATTGTTCTCATCCCAGACATAGCCGGCCAGTACGGAACAGATCTGGTCTTGAAAGATCTCCTCTTTCATGGGACTGAAGAATATCGTTGGCAGGCGATCATCGTACCAGGCGTTGACGAAGGTCCGGAAGGTATTCACCCCCATCATCAGATGTTCCGCATACTCTTTCTCCCAGTCCGGCTGCTCGCCATTGAGCTGACGGATCAGGGTTTTGGCGGCCCGATTGGCCGACTCCATGGCGAGGGTCACACCTGACGAGAACACCGGGTCGAGAAATTCAGTAGCATTACCCATCAGGGCGAAGCCTGGTCCGTGCAGACGTTTGGCGGAGATGGAATAGCCGCGAATGGTCCGCACCGGGAAGGTAAATTGCACATCGGACAGCCTCTCCCGGGTGGCGGCACTCTCCTGCAAGATGGCCTGAAGCCTGGCATCCGGATCTTCCGGGAAACGGGCCAGATAATCCGGTTTGGCGACGATACCGATCGAGGTCTTCCCATTGGAAAAGGGGATGATCCACATCCAGGCATTCTCTTCATCCCCCATCAAACAGACCCAGATGCGCCCCTCACCCTCACCAACAGGCCGTTTGTCGCCCGAGACATGGGTAAACATCGCCTCACGCAATGGCAGGCTCGAAGCTTCATCCAGATTCAGCAGCCTGGGCAAGACACGGCCATAGCCACTGCCGTCAAGGATGAAGCGGGCGGAAACCTCGAGGCTTTCACCGTTCGGACCTTCGAGGTGGGTGAGCGAATGCCCTGAGTCATCGAATTCAACCCGGGTGACCCCATGCTCCCACAGAATCGGAATGCCTCTTGCTTCCACCGCATCCGCCAGGGTCTTGTCAAACTGATCGCGGGGTACCTGGTAGGTGTAGCTCCAGCCATTGGTGAACTGCTGGGTAAATTTGAAGGTGCAGGTAGCCTCGCCGCGCTTGAACACAGCCCCGTCCTTGATGATGAAACCCTGCTCGCGGACGCTATCCAGCAGTTCGGCCTCCTCCAGCAGGTCCATGCAGCGCGGTAACAGGCTCTCACCGATCACGAAGCGGGGAAATCGCTGTTTTTCTACGATCACAACCCGGAAGCCCGCCTGCTGCAGTAGTGAAGCGGCGGTGGCCCCGGCGGGACCGGCGCCGATGATCAGTACGTCTGTTGTTCTATCCATTGTCTTTTCAAATGTCCCGGTGAAATTAAGCTCTGTTTAGTCAACCCAGGCCCTGGCGTTCCTGAACAGCCTGAGCCAGGGACCCTCTTCTTCCCAATCGTGCGGATGCCATGAATTTTGCACGGCTCTGATGACCCGTTCCGGATGGGGCATCATGATCGTGACCCTGCCGTCTTGCGTGGTCAAGCCGGTGATACCCTCGGGTGAGCCGTTGGGATTGGCCGGATAGCGGCTGGCGATCTCACCATTGTTTTCCACATAGCGCAATGTCTGCAGCTCGCTAGCGGCAGTGAGATGGGCCGGATCCTTGAACTCGGCACGCCCCTCCCCATGCGCCACGGCAATGGGCAGTCGGGAGCCGGCCATGCCCTGTAACAGGACGGAAGGCGAATCGACCACCTCCACGGTAACGAACCTCGCCTCGAACTGCTCGGATCGATTGCGCACGAAATGGGGCCAGTGCGCCGCCCCGGGAATCAGTTCATGCAGGTTGGAGAGCATCTGGCAGCCATTGCACACGCCCAGGGAGAAGCTGTCGGGACGCATGAAAAAGGCCTGAAACTGATCCCTCACCCGGTTGTTGTAGAGTACCGATTTCGCCCAACCTTCGCCGGCACCCAGTACATCACCGTAGGAAAAGCCGCCACAGGCCACCAGGCCCTTGAAATGCCCAAGAGAGGACCGCCCCTCCACGAGATCAGACATGTGCACATCCACACAGTCGAAGCCTGCCCGGTGAAACGAGGCCGCCATTTCCAACTGACCGTTGACGCCTTGTTCACGCAAGATCGCCATACGCGGACGCACACCGGTGGCGATCATCGGCGCCGCCACATCCTCTTCAGGATCGAAGGTCAGCTTCACCTGCATCCCTGGATCATCTTCCGCGATCCGGGCGAATTCCTCCTCAGCACATTCTGGATTATCGCGAATGGCCTGCATCTGGCGGGTGGTTTCGGACCAGGCCTGCTGAAATTCGACCCGACTGCCCACGAGCACCGGCTGGCCATTGCGGGTGAACTCGATCCGGTCCTCGCTGTTGAGGGTACCGATCACATGACTGTGTTTACCCAGGCCGGCATCCCACAACTGCTTGAGTACATCGTCCGTATCCGTGTGCCTGACCTGGATGACCGCCCCCAGCTCTTCACTGAACAGGATCGGCAGATCCTGATCGAACAGCTCATCCAATTCGATGCTGACGCCACAGCGTCCGGCAAAGGCCATTTCACAGAGGGTAACAAACAGTCCACCGTCCGAGCGGTCGTGGTAGGCGAGAAGCTGATCGGATCCGCTCAGCTCCTGAATAATGGCAAAGAAACGCTTCAAGGACTGCGGATTCTTGAGGTCAGCGCCGCGATGCCCCAGCTGTTTGTAGACCTGCGCCAGGGCCGAAGCACCCAGGCGATTATGTCCCCTACCCAGGTCGACCAGGAGCAGATCCGTATCGCCCTGATCAGTACACAACCGGGGTGTCAGGGTACGGCGCACATCCGTCACCGGGGCGAAGGCGGAGACGATCAAGGAAAGCGGCGCAGTGACTGCCTGTTCTTCACCTGCGTGCTCCCACACGGTCTTCATGGACATGGAGTCCTTACCCACCGGTATGGATATACCCAGCGCCGGACAGAGTTCCATACCCACCGCCTTGACGGTTGCATAGAGTTTGGCGTCTTCACCGGGGTGGCCCGCAGCGGCCATCCAGTTTGCCGAGAGCTTGATGTCACTGAGCTTTTCGATGCGGGCCGCAGCAATGTTGGTGATCGCCTCGCCGATGGCCATCCGGCCCGAAGCGGGCGCATCCAGTAGCGCCAGGGGTGTTCGCTCACCCACGGCCATCGCTTCGCCGGTATACCCCATCAGTCCGGATGCGGTTACAGCCAGATCGGCCACCGGGACCTGCCAGGGTCCGACCATCTGATCCCGGGTCACCATACCGGTGATCGACCGGTCGCCGATGCTGATCAGAAAAGTCTTGTTGGCCACGCCGGGCAACCGCAGTACCCGCAGGGCTGCCTCTTTCAGATCGATATCCGCGAACTCCAACTCCGGCTTGTGGAAGGTCTTGCAGTGTACATCCCGCAGCATGCGTGGGGGTTTGCCGAACAGCAGCGGCATGGGAAGATCGATGGGATTGTTGTCGAAATGCGCATCACCCAGTACCAGATGTGCTTCATCCGTCGCCTCACCGACCACCGCATAGGGACAGCGTTCCCGCTCACAGATCGCCCTGAATTCATCCAGTTGATCCGCATCCACTGCCAACACATAGCGTTCCTGGGACTCATTGCACCAGATCTCCATCGGCGACATGCCCGGGTCGTCATTCGGCACCGCCCGCAGCTCGAACTTGCCGCCCCGGCCCGCGTCGTGCACCAACTCCGGCAGGGCGTTGGAGAGACCGCCGGCACCCACATCGTGGATAAACAGGATGGGATTGTCGTCCCCTATCGCCCAACAGCTGTCAATGACCTCCTGGCAGCGCCGCTCCATTTCGGGATTGGAGCGTTGCACCGAAGCGAAATCCAGGTCTTCGTCGGAGGTGCCGCTGGCCATGCTGGAAGCGGCACCTCCGCCCAGCCCGATCAGCATGGCGGGGCCGCCCAACACGATCAGCGGCGAGCCGCTGGGAAAACCGGTCTTTTCAATATGCTCCTCACGAATGTTGCCCAGACCGCCGGCGAGCATGATCGGCTTGTGATAACCGCGCAGTTCACTGCCGGTCGGTCCCGGCACCGCTTCCTCATAGGTGCGGAAATAACCGCACAGATTGGGACGCCCAAATTCATTGTTGAAGGCAGCTGCCCCGATCGGCCCTTCCAACATGATGTCCAGGGCGGAGACGATACGCCCCGGTTTGCCGTGATTCGTCTCCCAGGGCTGTTCCGCCCCCGGGATACGCAGGTTGGAAACGGAAAATCCGCACAACCCAGCCTTTGGCTTCGACCCCTTGCCTGTGGCGCCCTCATCCCGGATCTCCCCGCCGGAGCCGGTCGCCGCACCGGGGTCGGGTGAGATGGCAGTCGGGTGATTGTGAGTCTCCACCTTCATGAGGATGTGGATGTCCTCCTGGCCAAATCCATAGGTTCGGTTCGCCGGGTTGAGCACAAACCGTTCCGCATTCGGACCCTGGATCACCGCTGCATTGTCCTTATAGGCCGAAAGCACGCCCTCGGGCGAACAGTCGGTGGTATTCCGAATCATCTTGAAGAGCGACAAGTCCTGACGTTTGCCATCGATGATCCAATCCGCATTGAAGATCTTGTGGCGACAATGTTCCGAGTTGGCTTGGGCGAACATCATCAGTTCGACATCGGTGGGATTGCGCCCCAGCCCCTGAAAGCTCTCCACCAGGTAGTCGATCTCGTCATCCGAAAGCGCCAGACCCAGATCGTAGTTGGCCTTCACCAGAGCGGGACGGCCGCCCTCGACCACATCCACCTGGATAAAGGGCTTGGGATCTGCATGCAGAAACAGACAATTGGCATCCTCCATGTCCTGCAGCACGACCTCGGTCATCCTGTCATGCAGCAAATCGATGGCCAGCTTCAACTCATCATTGTGCAATTCAGGATCACAGCTGAGGTAATAGGCGATGCCCCGTTCGAGGCGCTCGATATTTTTCAAACCGCAATGGTGAGCGATATCCGTCGCCTTGCTCGACCAGGGAGACACGGTACCCGGCCTGGGTACGACCAGCAGCAGTAGACCCACGGGATCTTGTCGAGTGAGTTGGGGGCCATAGCGTAACAGACGTTCGAGCACGACCTGCTCCTGCTCACCAAGCGACTGACCCAACTCCGTAAAGTGCATGTACTCGGCATACAGGCTGACGGCCCTGTCAAGTTCGGATTCGAGTCGTTGAGTGAGTTTTCTGAGACGAAAATCGGAAAGTGCGGGGGCGCCACGGAGAATCAGCATCGTCTGGTCTTCACTACTGTTAAATCGTAGCTCAATGATACTAGAAAACGGCACCGAGTTAATGGCCGCAGCGAAATTGTCACCATGGCTCGCTCTGACCAGAGTCCTTATCAGGCAAGACGGTGACGCAGGATTTCATTGCAGGGTGCACTCGGCTGGAGGTCCAGTCAGGCCCGGATATTTTCTTGAGATACGGTTTTTCTGTACTAACGGAAAAGGTTGGAAAGCAGACTTCCGCAATAATCCCTTCGATCCGCAAGATCGTCGACATCGCCACGCAAGACCCGGCAACAGCAAACCGTGCTGCTGTGTTTCTCGATGGCCCGAGCACTGATTCGACACTCAGAGGACCTGGGTCGATGAAACCATCCTGGAGCGGGCGATCTTCATCCACCCTGAGCAGCGCGGACGCGAGCTTGGATCGGCGCTCCCCTACACCGACCTATTCCACCTGGTGCGAGTTTTAACCAAAAGCTGGAACGGGCGCTCTTCATCGGCGGTGGGATGGGTGTGAAGCCGCGCTCCTTCCGGTGCCACTTTACCCAGGCCCAGCGATACTGGGGCAGACTGGGCCAGGCCACGCACCGGGGGAGGATACGGAATTGTTCTATTTTGCCTTGCATACCGGCAATCTGTTCGATCCCGAAACTCACGAAAGCCAAGTCGGTCTTCACAGTGTGCGATGAAATTCCATACTGGATAGTTAAAATAGCGGAGCCGATGAGCCATCGCGGTATTTCGACCGGCATGACCTGCCGGACAAACGGCTTCCAGAGAGGATGACGGGTAATCATGTCCAGTGAACCTAGCACCAAGGTCTTCATTTCATACTGCCATGCGGACACCGGGTTGGTGAATCCGGTCGTGAAACTGCTCAGAGCAAACCAAACCTTCGTATTTCAGGATATCGACCACATACGCCCGGGAAAGCAGTGGCGCAATGAACTCGATCAGGCTCTGGATAAATCGGAACTGGTGGTTGTGTTCTGGTGTGAACACGCTAGTCGCTCCATCGAGGTGGCAAAGGAGTGGAAGACGGCGCTCGCACAGAAAAAGGACGTCTTACCTCTACTGTTGGACTCGACGCCTCTGCCGGAAGGGCTTGACAGGTTCCAATGGATCGATTTTCGTGCAACCTTTGGCGAGAACCACAAGATGCACGCTAAATCCACCTGGCTGAAAATCGCTGGTGCCATTCTGGTTGCACTGGTCAGTCTCCTATTGGCAGCCTGGTTACTCGTCGGGGTCATCAACGATTATGTCGACAAGAAAATCGATGAGGAAATAACAACAGTCAGGGAAGAGTATGATTCAGTGCGGACTGAGTTGCAGATGGGACATCTGCAGGATACAAGAAAGGTCATCGATCACGTTGTGATGATCAGTGACGAAGCTGAAAGAAACCATGCTGAACTAGCGTCCATACTGGCAGATTACAGTGCGGTAAAAAATACCGATGCGCTGCTTTCGCGCCTTGCTTCGTTACAGGGTGCGCTTCGCGATCAGGCAAATCTAACCGAAGTCCTGATAGACCAATATAATCGCAGATTTCGAAGAATGCTGGATGATGTCAGTGACGTTCAGGCCTTTACCCCTACTGATGTAGGTACGAGACTCTGGTGGCTACAAATCAGTGGATTCCTCCTGGCGTCGGCTTTTGCGCTATGGTTGGTGAGGAGATCAGGAAAACGCGGTCGATCATTAGCCACAGAAAAACAGACTCAGGCGCTTATCGCCAATGAGCTTGAAACTGAGATGCTGCGACGTAGGTCAATGAAATAAAATTCATAACAAGCAATCACGCTGAAATGACTCCACAAGCCCCACAAACAGGACAAATTCTTCAGGGTATCGTTATTCGCAGTAGTTCAGGTTCCTGGAATAATCTCTTCATAAATCACACCGAGAGCGATGGAGAACTGCTTTGGCTCTATGAATCAGCAATTGCCGGAGATAACCGTCACATCGTTGGAAGGTCTGATAAATAGATATTTTTATCTCTCAGTGACGAGACAAATCATCAACACAGCTGCCATACAGCCTAATCTAGCGTTCTATAAGATTTTCAGAATAATCTGAGCTACCTTACATACGACATATTGCCTTCAACGACTGCATCGGGAATACTCAGCACTCGGTTATCGGCACAGGTCTCAAGAATCTCGTTATACCTCCCGATACTCAACGTTCAAGTCATGACAACACAGTAAGGAAACGCAAACATTGGTGCGCATACCATCATTTTTTTTGATCAGGCGATTGATTTGCCAGCTTAGCGTCAAACTGACCATGGGTTTGTTGTGGATTCCTCTGGTCGTTCAATCAGCAAGCCATCTCCCCCCCGGCATTGCCAAGGCTTTGCAGGCTCAAGGTATCCCCGAGGCTGATGTCAGCCTCTATGTGAGCCGGGTGTCTGGGATCTCGCCAAGTCTCACCCTGAATCCATCCGTGCCCCGCAATCCCGCATCCGTCATGAAACTGCTTACCAGCTTAGTGGCATTGGATATTCTGGGGCCAGACTTTCAATGGCGAACGGAGGCATACATCGACGGAAGCCTGAGGGATGGAAAACTCACCGGCGATCTCATCCTAAAGGGTTATGGAGACCCATACCTGACTCCAGAGCGATTTTGGCAACTGCTGCATGGTCTACAGGATCGAGGACTCAGACAGATCGCAGGCGATTTGATCATTGATAACAGTTACTTCGCAGCGCCGACAGCGCATCGGGGTGACTTCGACGGTAAGCCACGACGCGCCTACAATGCCTTACCAAGACCCCTCAGTCTCAACTTTCAGGCCACACAGCTGCATATCCGGGCAGATCAGAATGGAGATACCATCAGTGCCTTTACCAACCCGCGCCTGGCCAACCTGGAAATTCGCAACCAAATGAAACTGGTCTCGGGCGCATGCCAGAAACAATATCTGCGCCCGAAGATCCGTTTTACTGAACACGAGAGGGGAGCAACCGTGAATATCCAGGGCACCTATTCAAAAAGCTGTCCTGAATGGACGAACCCCTATCTGGTCATGGAGCCGGACGCGCATATTGCCGGCGCCTTCCGCGCACTCTGGATCGAGATGGGTGGCCAGCTAAGCGGCGAGATCAAACAGGATATGATCCCGCGCGACGCCAAGCTCTTCCACCAGATCGAATCACGACCACTGGCTGAAGTCATCCGTGGTATGAACAAGTTCAGCAACAATCTCATGAGCCGCATGCTGTTGCTCACCATGAGTGCCGAAACTCGGGGCATACCCGCCAGTATCGCACAGGGACAAACGCTAATTACCGACTGGCTTGACAGATCACAACTTCCTTCAGGAATGGTTCGGGTCTCAAATGGTGCAGGACTCGCGCGTGATGCTCAGATCTCAGCGGAGATCGTGGGTCGATTGTTACAGACGGCTTTCGATAGTCCCATGATGCCTGAATTCATGGCTTCACTGCCCATCGTGGGTATCGACGGGACGATGCGCCATAGGCTTCGCAAAACAGGTGTGGCCGGCCGCGCGCATATCAAGACCGGGTCTCTCAATGATGTCAGTTCGATGGCCGGTTATGTCCAAGACCGATACAACCAGCGCTGGGTGGTCACTCTGATCATCAATCACCCTGGCTTACAGACCTGGCAAGGTAAACAGGTTCAGGATGCTCTGCTGCGTTGGATTTATCAGGGTCCCAAGCGAGTGTCGACGCAGACAGGGCTGATCACAGATACATCAGCACCTGAATGTAACGGTCAGCAACAGACAAAGACCCGGACTGAGGAATTTGGAGACAAATACACATCTGTTCCGCAACAAGCCAAACAAGCATTGTTGCAGACTGCAGCCATTGGAGAGCAAGAGTCCTTGGATTAGCTGGCCATGTTTCATTCAGCTTGATGATTGTTCTACTGGCACCTACTTGCAGTGTGAATACAAGCCTCTGCGCATTGCCCATCACCACTTTAGCCATCAACTGATCGAATGCAGTGGGTGCGTGGCCCTGCACCTGTTTGGCGAATCCCAACTCGACTGGGTCTGGCGTTTCGGCACCCGGTCCGATCATGATATTTACAAACTGACATCGATCGAGACAACGACTTACCGAACTGGTTGCCCCTGACTCTCAGAAGCCATGGGTTGGATCGAAGGGAAGGTCGAAACAAAAATGGATGCGGGTGACCGGACCGTCTAACTGCTAGAAATCATCAACAGCCATAGCCGTATCACACAAGAGGTCCCCCTGACCGAATGTCGCATGCTGGAACTCGCAACACCAGAAAACCAGAGAAGGCTCGAGCGCTTGTTGATGCGTGACAGGGTCATCGATGCCAAAAACATCGACGAATGGTGAATGAAAAATTGCGCATCCACCGACACCTTTGAAGGGCCAAGCAAACCCCAGGGACGATGACAAAGCAGGAATTCATTTCTTAAATCGTATATATAGATTTTCATAATATTATTTTTTTCTGATATATTACCTCGCTTTTTACCGCCAAGCGAGGTTGCCGATGTTCCAATTGACCTGTCCTGGCAAGCAGTGTGTCAAGAACGATGTGCTCTCAGGTCTGACAGTTGCTCTGGCCTTGGTGCCCGAGGCAGTTGCCTTCGCCTTCGTGGCCGGTGTAGCGCCTCTGGTCGGACTCTACGCCGCTTTTATGATGGGTATTATCACTGCCGTTATCGGCGGTCGACCCGGCATGATATCCGGTGCAACTGGCGCCATGGCCGTGGTAATGGTGGCACTGGTTGCCGAGCACGGAGTGGAATACCTTTTCGCAGCGGTACTGCTGGCGGGGCTGCTCCAGATCACTGCCGGGCTTCTACGCCTGGGTAAGTTCATCCGCATGGTGCCCCATCCGGTAATGCTGGGTTTCGTGAACGGCCTGGCGATCGTGATCTTTCTCGCTCAACTGAAGCAGTTCCAGGTGGCCGACGAGAACGGTTCGATGATCTGGCTCAGCGGCAGCTCACTTTGGACCATGTTGGGATTGGTGGCCTTGACCATGGCGATCATCCACTTCCTGCCCAAACTCACTGCGGCGATACCAGCTTCACTCGCGGCCATCGTCACTGTCACGCTGCTGGTCATCCTGCTCGACCTCGATGCACGCTCGGTACAAGACGTCTTGCGTGACCTGTCTGGAGATCCCATGGCGACCATCGCCGGCGGCCTGCCCACCTTTCATCTGCCGATGGTACCCCTGACCCTGGAAACTCTGCAGATCATCCTACCCTATGCCTTTATCCTGGCCGGTGTGGGATTGATCGAATCCCTGCTGACCATGAGCTTGATCGATGAACTGACCGAAACCCGCGGTCGCGGGAACAAAGAGTGCATCGGCCAAGGGGTGGGCAATACGGTCAACGGCCTGTTCGGCGGGATGGGTGGCTGTGCCATGATCGGTCAGAGCATGATCAATATCAATTCCGGTGGCCGGGGGCGCCTCTCGGGCATCTCTGCCGCACTCTTTCTGCTGGCGTTTATCCTCGTCGGCTCCAGTCTGATCGAAATGATCCCGGTGGCCGCTCTGGTCGGTGTCATGTTTATGGTGGTACTGGGTACCTTTGAATGGGCCAGTTTCAGGCTGTTGGGGCGGATTCCCGTAGCGGATACCTTCGTCGGCATCCTGGTAGCCCTGATCACCGTATTTGCCGATCTGGCCATCGCGGTCATCGTGGGGGTCATCGTTTCTGCCCTGGTGTTCGCCTGGAAACACGCCAAACAGATGCAGGCGGCTACGCAGCTCGATCAATACGGAAAAAAATTCTATCGCCTCAAGGGGCCATTGTTTTTCGGTTCCGTACAGACCTTCGCCGATTTGTTCGATCCCAAGAATGACCCGCATGAGGTGATCGTCGATTTTGCCGAGGCCCGTGTCTATGACCACTCAGGCCTGGAAGCCATCGATGCCCTGGCGGACAGATACATGCGGGCGGGTAAGGCGTTGCACATCCGTCATTTGAATCAGGAGTGTCAAAATCTGCTGGTCAAAGCCGGTGACCTGGTGGAGGTGAATATGATGGAAGATCCTATCTACCGCGTCGCGGATGACCGGGTGGCTTAACCTCATCCTAGAACTACCAAAGACTGGCCCTATGAGTCTATGCCAGAGGATTTCAAACCTCACGAGCCATCAGTGGCATTTTTTGCTATAGTCTTGGTTCCGGCGCTCCTTCGGTCAGCGCCAGCATCGCCCAGCCAGCTTCCGTTGTCTGTTTCGATATCCCAATAAATTACCGCCTGGACCGAAACGAGGCTGTTTGCCCTGTCAGGCTGGATTCAGGAGTAATTCCCAAACATGTCTTTTCAACGCCTCGGCCTGTCGGCCGAACTGCTGCGCGCCGTGGCCGAACAGGGCTACAGCGAACCCACCCCGATTCAACGCCAGGCCATCCCCGTGGTGCTGCAGGGCAAGGATATCCTGGCCGGCGCCCAGACCGGTACCGGCAAGACCGCTGGATTCACCCTGCCGTTGCTTGAATTATTACAGGAACACGCCCAGGGAAAAGGGAGCCGTCCGATACGCGCGCTGGTATTGACCCCGACCCGAGAACTGGCCGCTCAAGTCGGTGAGAGTGTCGAGATCTACGGGAGACATCTGCCATTGCGTTCAGCCGTGGTCTTCGGTGGGGTGAAGATCAAACCACAGATCGAAAGATTAGGCCACGGTGTGGATATCCTGGTGGCCACCCCCGGTCGGCTGCTCGATCACGCCCAGCAGAAGACGGTGGACCTGTCCCATGTAGAGATCCTCGTGCTGGATGAAGCCGACAGGATGCTCGACATGGGTTTCATCCATGACATACGCCGGGTACTCAAGTTGCTGCCACCCAAGCGTCAGAATCTGCTCTTCTCCGCCACCTATTCCAAGGACATCAAGCAACTGGCCAATGACCTGCTCAATGAGCCTGAACTGATCGAGGTGGCGCGCCGCAACACCGCCGCTGAGACCGTCGCCCAGTTGATCTATCCGGTGGACAAGGCCCGCAAGCGGGAACTGCTCGCACATAAGATCGGCGCCGAGAACTGGCGGCAGGTACTGGTGTTCACCCGCACCAAACACGGTGCCAACCGGCTGGCGAAGCAACTGGAAAAGGATGGCCTGAGCGCGAGCGCAATTCACGGCAATAAAAGTCAGGGCGCGCGTACCCGGGCACTGGCCGACTTCAAACGGGGCGATGTGCGGGTCCTGGTGGCTACCGATATCGCTGCCCGCGGTCTCGATATTGACCAATTGCCCCATGTGGTCAACTTCGAGCTGCCCAATGTCCCGGAAGACTATGTGCACCGCATCGGTCGCACCGGTCGTGCCGGCAACGAAGGCGAAGCTATTTCCCTGGTCTGCGTGGATGAATTGAAGCTGCTGCAGGATATCGAGCGCGTCCTGCAACGCAAGATCCCGCAAGAAGTGGTACCCGGCTACGAGGTGGACCCAAACATCCAAGCTGAACCAATCCGGAAAGGTCGTGACACGCGCCGGCAGCAGGCTGAATCTTCAGGTTCGGGCCAGCACAAACGCCCGAGAAATGCGTCCAGCAAGAAGCGAGCGCATTCCCGTTCCAGCCAGGCCACTACCGGTAACCGTGGTGGGAATCGAAGCACATCAGCTCCCAAGCAACGTTCCGAGGCGAAGCCGGCAAGGCCCGGAAGTCGAACCCCTCAGCCAAAACCAAGCAAAACCGTCAACCAGGGTTCGAGAAGCAAAAATCAGATACCGGCGTTGTTGGGCTAGAATAAATCCGAGACGACCCAACGAGGCCTGATTCATCATCAATCGCTTTAGATCGGATTCGTCATGAAGTGTTGTAATTCAATCCAGACCGACACCGGACGCCTATTCAATTGGTTCGCCGTCCCCGGTCGTCTGCGTCACAGGTTTTTGGGATTCGAGAAGACCCAGCGGCAATTGATCGAAGGGATAACTGAGGCTGGAATCGAAGACGCAGAGCTACTGGAAATCGGTTGCGGTGCGGGCTATCTGCATCAGTCGCTATTGCAGGATGGTGCTGCCCATGCCATGGGGGTCGACCTCTCTTCGGGGATGCTGGCTGAAGCAGCCAAAGCGGCAAAAGCAGCGGGGCTCGAAGACCGCACGGACTATCGGCTGGGAGATTTTGTCCAACTCGCGGATGGGTTACCGGATGCCGATATTACAATCCTGGACAAGGTCGTGTGCTGCTATCCCGACTGGGAGGCATTGCTGGACAGCTCACTGGCAAAGACCCGCCGGCTCTACGCCCTCACCTATCCCCGCGACCGCGTGATTACCCGCGCCGGTGAGCGCCTCCTGCATTGGGGCATGGAGTTCATTCACTGCTGCTACCAGCCGTTTATCCATGATCCGGAGATGATTCAACAACGTATTTCCGACTTCGGCTTCAGGCAGCGTTACCAGACCTTGACGAGCAGTTGGTATACCCAGGTCTACAGCAGATTATAAATTTGACAGACGACGGTTCGACTCGGCCCATTGTGTGCAATGGAATAAAATCACTGTCTTGCAACTTTGCTTCTCACTCAATCATGCAACTACAATCCGGCACCCTGTGGCAGGGGCTCATCGAAACCACTGAGGCGGCTCTCGCCTGTAGCGCCCTACACAGTATCGAAACCGCATCCACCGAGTTGCAACAAGACGGCCTGCCGTTCGTGGTCCGGGTGGCGACCAACCTGCAACGCAAGGCTCAGGATAAACAGCAGCGGGCGGCAGACAGACTGGACATCCGGGATGAATTCAACCCCTTTCTCCCGCCTGAGCCCGCATTGACGGTGGGAGCGGTATCCGCCACCCATCTGGCAGTGCTCAACAAGTTCAACGTAGTGGAACGGCATCTGTTGGTCGTCACCCGTGAGTTCGAGCACCAGGAGAGCCTGCTCAACCTGGCAGATTTCGAAGCCTTGTGGCGTTGCCTCCGGGAGTATCCCTCGCTCGGTTTCTACAATGGTGGTGAAGCAGCGGGTGCCAGCCAGAAACACAAACATCTGCAGTTGGTGCCGCTGCCCATCTACCCGCAACTGGGTGATTTTCCTTTTTCTGCGCTCTTTACCGGACAATCCAAAGCGGCTGCAATGCAGCACATTTCGGCCTTGCCCTTCAGGCATGTCTGGTGTCGTTTGCCGAACGGCCTGGAGGATGACCCGCATCGGGCAGCACAGGAGAGTCTGCAACGTTATCGGCAGATGCTCCAACAAGCCGCCATCCAGGCCCTGCCCGGAAATGTCGGAGAACGCCAGTCCGCACCATACAACCTGCTGATGACCAGGCAATGGATGCTGCTGGTACCGCGTAGCAGAGAGTTCAGTCAGGGCATCTCGGTGAATGCCCTGGGTTATGTCGGGTCACTCTTCGTGAAGGACCGGGCAGGACTGGAACGCATTCGTCAGACCGGCCCACTGACGCTGTTGAGAGAGGTATCGCTGGATTACGACGCCTCGCAGTGACGTCAATCGTATTGCCTGACAAGGTAAGCGGAGAGTGGATTCAGCAGTGTGAACGGTTCATCCACTTGCAGACCCAACTCATCGTATGTAAACGAGAGTCTGACCCCGAATGGTACATAGGCATCGCAATAATCCGGCTCGACCCGGATCAACAACAGTTGTGAGCTGATCGATCCCTCCGGACTGAGGCGTTGCACCACGAAGTGATTCTTCTGCGTACACCCGGTGCTTTTCACTTGAAATTCGAGTCCTTTACCACTGTAGATCACCCCGAGGATCGGTTCGGCAAGTCCATCGATCTCGTGCGGTTCTTCATCCTCATGGTGTGCACCTTTGCCTGCCATGGCGAGACTGCTGCTCATGACGAGTAACAATAAGAAGAGACATAGATAGGTAAAGAGTTTCATCTGAGCTCCTCCTGGATTCTAGGAGAACCCATCCAGGACATTTGGATGGGTTGGGAAAGATTACCGATATGGCTTACTCCCTACACCCATTTTAGTCTTTCTGCCGCACAACATACGGTATCGGGTTTGATCCGAAACAGGGTAGTTTTCGGGTCAAGACTGATCACCCGATCGGGAGCCACAGCGCCAATACGCCGCCGTGGATATCCCGTTCAGGTCTTTTTATGTTGTCTTGCAACGACCGTGCAAGCTCGATCAGCGAGTCTGTATCTCGACGCGCCGATTCATGGCGCGTGCTTCACGGGTACTGTTATCCGTTACCGGCTGACTCTCACCCATGCCGCTGGTAGTCAAACTGGTCTCGGGGTATCCCTGCTGCTGCAGGTAGTCGGCCACCGAACTGGCTCTGCGTTCGGAAAGACCCTGGTTGTAGTCTTCCGGTCCGGTACTGTCTGTATGGCCGATGATCACTAACCGCTCTTGGCCCGGACTCGCCTCGAGCTTGGCAAGCACTTCGTCCAACTCCGCCAACATACCCGGCTCGAGCTCTGCACTGTCGAATCTGAAATGGTCTGTCGTAACCTGTAACACTAGATCGTCGATGATTTCACAACCTTGTGCGTCCACCTTGGTCCCTGCCGGGGTGCCAGGGCACTTATCGAGATAATCGGGTACGCCATCACCATCCGCATCTTTGGGACAGCCGTTCTCGTCCACTTCGACCCCTTTGGGAGTATCGGGGCATTTGTCCCGACTGTCAGGCACGCCATCCCCATCGCTGTCCAATTCCTCGACAGCGGCTACCTCGATGACATCACCACAAGCCTCGATAGGTCCCTCCAGTCCACCTTTGATGTTCCAGCATTTTTGCGCACCGGTTCTCACCACATCACCGGCAGAGTCGACCAAATAACCTGATTGAACACCACTGGTGTGCACCACTAGTCCGATTCCCAGGCTGAGTACGCTTGACCTCAACGACAGCAAATGCTTGAGTTTGGTTTGGTTCATAGTGCCGATCCTCATTGTCAATTGATCTTGTTGTTCATTTTCCATCGCACTACAGACCCCACGACTGACCAAAACCGCAGATCAGGAGTCTTGTTCCCATTCAAGCGCGACTCTGTGTGACAATCAAGCCCAATTTAACGGCACATCGGATACCTGGTAGTTTGCCGTCAACCAGATCGGAGGTTGGATCCCCGGTTAATCATCGCGCTTGCGGAAACGCTGAAAATACTGCGTACGCATTAAATCGAGTCTCTCGACCAGCGCAAATCCCATCGCTTCGATCTCGGTCCTGGCCTGCTGTTCCCCCAAGCGCACATGATCCATCACCCAGGCCCCGCTCTGTCCCGGGATACGCCTGAAATCAATCACCACCATCTCACCACCGGGCCGCAACGCAGCGTGGATGCTCTCCAGGGTGGCTTGCGGGGATTCGAAGTGATGATAGGTATCACTGATGAAGACCAGATCCACACTGTTCGCCGGCAAGTTCACGCTTCGCGGGTCGTTGACCACGCCGACGACATTTTGCAGCCCTTCTTCGTGCGCCCGCACCAGGGTGGCCTCGACAAAGTTCTTGGCGATATCCACGGCATAGACCTGCCCCGTCGGACCGACTGCCCGTGCCATCATCAGGGTGAAGAAGCCGGTCCCGGACCCCACATCAGCGACATGCTGACCAGGTACGAGGTACAATGCCCGCAGGATATCCTCCCGCCGATCCCAGATCTCCCGTCCCTCTCGTTCGAATATCCCTTTCCACTGTTCCACATTGGGGTTTTGATAATGTTGGTTAATGGTCGGATTGACGTTCTGTTCCGCTGCCAGGGGGACCGCGAGCAGCAGGCTGAGCAGGCAGACAACAATGAATTGCATGGGAGCACCTCTGTTTGCTTGGGTTATTGGCACAGCATCGACCTCGCAGTGTACACTCAGTAGTGGTTTTTCTGTGAGTGATCAAGCATGCACCTGACAGGCCTGCCATATATCGCCGGCACCGCCCAAGGCCGGCTACACATGGGGATGACCCATGACCCTGTGGATAAGATCCTGGTAATCAAGGCAACGGATTATCAAACTTCCCTCCTCCTGCCAGCTGGCTTCGTGGTCATCGATGGCGCACCTTTCGCTCATGCAAACATCCCTTTGCTCGGTACCGGGGTACCGACGATCTTCATCAAGAGCGAACTGGTTAGCAAACTGCCATTCGGGCGTGAGGTGATCATCGATGGAGCCAAGGGGTACGTCACTACCGAGCTGGCCAACAAGAATACACCGACTCGCATCGTTGAATCATCGGCCTCGACAACCCGGGACCTTGTCGACATATCATTGCGTGCCAGTATCCGTGATCTGCCTGCCCTGCAACGGGCAGTCGATTCTGGAGCCGATGCCATTGGATTGGTACGTTCCGAGTTTCTTCTCCCTGACGACGGATCGGTTCCCGACACAGAGTTTTACCGGCAAGCATTCAGATCGATTTGCACGAACGCTGCACCCATGCCGGTAACTATCCGTTTACTGGACATCGGTGGCGACAAACTGCCGGCCTGGCTGCCGTCCCAAACCGGAATAGGCGGTCCCCTCGGACTGCAAGGCGTCCGTTTGTTCAACGAGGAGACGGTACATCGCACCTACCAGGCTCAGCTGGTGGCCATCGACGAGTTGAGCAGTGAGTTTGATCTGCGTGTGTTGATCCCGTTTCTAAGCAACCTGGCGGAAGTGGACGAATGGTCCAGTCGGGTGCGCCAAGAACTCACCCACAGCTTACCCTTGGGCGCGATGGCGGAGACACCAGCCGCCGCCCTGCAGATTGCGGACTGGTTCGAGGCGCTGGATTTCGTGGCCTTGGGATGCAACGATCTGATGCAATGCCTGTTCGGCGCCGACCGGGACCGCCCAGCACTGTATTGGTATCTCGATCCCTATGCACCAGCCCTGTATCGCTTTCTGCGACAGGTGGCGATCGGTGCAGCGGATCATTTGCAGAAGGTGCAGCTCTGCGGTGTGCTCCCTCAGTTACCTGGCATCCTGCCGGTCATGATCGGTCTGGGTTTCCGGGTCTTCTCGGTAGAGGGCGCCTCTTTACCCTACCTGAGACAAACCATCCTGAGTACCTCAGTCGAACGATCCAAGGCGCTGGCTCAACAGGTTTGTGATGCTCGGGATTCGGTGGCGGTCCGTCAGCGGCTGTTGTCCAACTGACCCTGCGCCGGCTGATGTTTCCCGATTATTGCACTCACTGATGCACGGTATGGTTTGCTCCGGATAGCTATACCTCTGCAAGTCCTCCAGACAGATGCGCAGCAAGGCGTTTGCCGCCCTGACGCTCAGCCGTACCTCGTTGCGTGCCTCCAGCGGCTGACGGTATTGGCGAACCACCAGCTCCATTGCATGACACCGACCCGGGACCAACACCTCCCAGAATGAGGCTCGGTTTATCGATGCCAGACCAAAGTCCGATTATTCACAGGCATCTCGATGTCTTCCAAAAAGCGCAATCCCTGTTCTCCAGCCAAGCGGTTGAGATCTTCGAAATTGCGGATCCCACTGAGCGGGTCCCGTTCTTTCAACCAGTGGTCGAAGTTGCGGTTGCTGTCGCTGGTATAGTTGCCGCCGAAATTGCAAGGTCCGTAGAGTACGAATCGACCACCGGGCTCCAACACCTGCCCGACGCCCTGAAAGAAATGCTGCACCTCCGGCCAAGACATGATGTGGGCGGTGTTGGCGCTGAATACCCCGTCATAGGTCCGGGCGGGCCAGGTTTCGGTAACATCCAGACTGATCGGCAATCCGATGTTGGGTAGCGAAGCATCTGCCAACCAGGCACGGATGCCCGGGTGGTTCTCCTCCCGGTCGCTGGTCTGCCAGTAGAGATGCGGCATGGCACCCGCAAAGTAGACTGCATGCTGGCCGGTACCGCTGCCCACTTCGAGCACCCGCCGCACACCGGTGAACAGACGTTCCAAGACCGCCAGGATCGGCTGTTTGTTCTCCTCACAGGATTCGGCAAAGGGTTTGTCAGTCATCCTGCAACCAGTCCTGCGGCTTCAGATACCGATCATAGAGCAGCGCCTCCTCGGAACCGGCTTGCGGCTGCCAATCGTAGCGCCACTTCACCAGGGGCGGCAGGGACATCAGGATCGATTCGGTGCGGCCGCCGGATTGCAGACCAAACAGGGTGCCCCTGTCATAGACCAGGTTGAACTCCACATAGCGGCCGCGGCGATAGAGCTGAAAATCCCGCTGCCTGTCTCCGAACTCATGCCCGCGACGCTGCTGTACGATGGGCAGATAGGCTGGGATATAGTGATCTCCAACGCTCTGCATGAAACGGAATGACTTATCGAAGCCCCACTCGTTCAGGTCGTCGAAAAACAACCCGCCGATGCCGCGGGGTTCCTGCCGGTGCTTGAGATAGAAATAGTCATCACACCATGTTTTGTAACGGGCATAGACCTCATCCCCAAAGGGCTCGCAGGCCGATTTGGCCATCCGGTGCCAATGCATGCAGTCTTCGTCGTTGCCGTAGTAGGGGGTGAGATCGAAACCGCCACCGAACCACCAGACCGGGGCTTCCCCTGCCTTTTCGGCGATGAAGAAGCGTACGTTGGCATGGGAGGTCGGTACGTAGGGATTGTTGGGGTGGATCACCAGCGAAACCCCCATGGCCTCGAAACTGCGTCCGGCCAACTCCGGCCGGTGGGCAGTGGCCGAGCCCGGCAGCTTCTCGCCCACTACGTGGGAAAAGTTGACACCACCCTGTTCGAAGGCGTCACCACCCCGCAGCACACTGCTGATGCCGCCGCCACTGAGCCCATGCCCCGGTTCCCGCTCCCAGGCATCTCGCAAAAAGACCTGCTCTCCGTCCTCGGTCTCCAGGGTAGTACAGATGTGTTCCTGCAAACCCAACAGGTATTGTTTGACGGCCGATTTATCGGGTGTTTCGCTTGTCATGATGAGTTCGTGTGATTGATTGGTCCATATGAAATTCTGCCACAAAGGTGCGCAGCATGCGGAGTCAATCTTGATCAGGTAAGGCCGCTTGGTAGCATCTGAGCATAAAATTTGAGTAATTGATGGACGGAATGATGAATTCTCTGTGTGTACTCGGTGGCTCTCTGGCATATCGAATTCATGACTTTCCTTTTATTGCTTCTGCAACCGTTTCAGAAAGACAGCCATCTCTTTGGCGGCCTGCACATCGCCCTTGATTTCCGCGACTTCCATTCCCTTTGTATAGGCCGCTATGGCCTCATCGGTGCGCTGCAGGCTCGCGAGCGCCTTGCCCAGGGCCTTCCAGCTGGCAGAGTGCTGCGGGTCCTGCCTGAGCGCCTCTTGCAGATGGGTGACGGCCTGTTCAGCTGCGCCTTCCTTGAGACACAGACTGCCCAAGGTGTAGCGTAGGAGCGGATTATCATTACCTTTGGCCAGCATCTCCTCGAGTGTTTTTCTGTCCATTGTATTCGACCTCTGCGTTCCGGGTAGACTTCCATAGATGGGACGGACGGAAAACTATTCAACCTGTCATAAATTCAGGTAACTGGATCAACACATCCTGATATGTTTGTATGAGACCAGGTTTTGGATTTTCGAACAATGACTTTGGAAAAAGCGCGCGAGTTGATTGCGCAACAGATCAACTTCGGTAGTGGTTACAACCGCAATGCGGTGCGTCTGATCCTGGGTGAGATTCAGCGGGTGCATGGCCAGCCAGCGGTAGACGGACTGATCGTCGAACTCGACCTGGAAGCGGCATTCGGCCTGCGACCTGGTACCGACTTCACTCACGTGGCTCGTTGACCCGCGGTTTCTCCGCCACCAGCATGGCGACATCCCGAACGCCCCGGGTCAGGCTGCCCAAACGATTTTCCTCCCGGTAATAGCGAACGGCAAGTGGCTCGAAGAGCCGCAAGAGTTCATTGTCTGCCAGTCGAAAGTCCGGGTTGGAGGGTCCTTGCCCATCGACGGAGATCCGCGTGAAGGTCTGATAGAAAAGCAGACCACCCGGCTTGAGCGCAGTGATCAAAGGGGCAACAAGTGCCCTTTCCAAAAAATAACTGACGACGATGATATCAAAGGACTCGACCGGCAGCGATTCACGGCCCAAGTCCCGCACGTCCGCCTGCAGATGCTTGAATCCCTGGGCCTCGGCGTAACCCTTGAGTCGGTTGATTGCCACCTGGGAGAGATCCCAAGCAGTTACCTGCAAACCCGATTTGGCCATGAGCAGGGCATTGCCACCCAGTCCACAGGCCAGATCCAACGCACGACCCTGTACCGGGAGCAAGTGAAGGTTCTGATAGAGGACTTCCGCAGCACGGGGTTGATGGGTGGGATCCGCATGGCGTTGATTCCACTTGATTTGCAGGGCGTCGAGCTCTTGCATGACGATCAGAGGCCATCCAGGCCTTGTGCCAGATCGGCCTGGATGTCCTCGATCGCCTCCAGTCCCACCGCAAGGCGCAGCAGGCCCTGACCAATCCCGGCCGCTGCCTGTTGATCGGGTGTCAGGCGGCCGTGCGTGGTGGTGGCGGGATGAGTAATGGTAGTTTTGGTGTCACCCAGGTTCGCGGTGATCGAAAGCATCCGGGTGGCATCGATCACCGACCAAGCCGCCGGCTGTCCGCCCCCGACTTCGAAGGAGAGAATACCACCCGCTGCTTGTTGTTGTCGGTTCACCAAGGCATGCTGAGGGTGTGAGGCCAATCCCGGATAGTGGACCCGCGCGACCTTGGGATGCCGTTCCAGCCACTCCGCCAGCTGCTGAGCATTACGGGAATGGGCTTGCATGCGCAGTTCCAGGGTTTCCAGCCCTTTCAGAAAGACCCAGGCATTGAAAGGGCTCATCGTGGGTCCCGCGGTACGCAACACACCGAAGACCTCTTCCCCCACCTGCTGGGCATTACCCACCACCGCGCCACCGATACAACGGCCCTGCCCATCCAGGTATTTGGTCGCGGAGTGGATGACGATGTCCGCTCCCAGGCTCAAGGGACGCTGCAAGGCTGGTGTGCAGAAACAGTTGTCCACCACCAGCAGGCAATTGTTGTCGTGGGCCAGGTCCGCCAACAGGCGGATATCGGCCATCTCGGTCAGGGGATTGGAAGGTGTCTCGAGAAACAGCATGCGGGTCTGCGGCCTTATGACCCGTTCCCAGGCGCCGATGTCACTCAATTCCACAAAGCTTGTATCGATACCGAAGCGACTCAGATATTTGTTGAAGAGAATCGTGGTGGTACCGAACACACTGCGGGATGAGACGATGTGATCGCCGTTCATCAACAGGCCCATGCAGCTGGCGAGTATCGCCGCCATGCCCGAGGCGGTCGCTACGCAAGACTCACCGCCCTCCAGGGCAGCCAGACGTTGCTCGAAGTTGCGCACCGTGGGATTGGTAAACCGAGCGTAGATATTTCCCGGCTCGTCACCACTGAAGCGGGCGGCCGCTTCTGCAGCACTGGCAAAGACAAAGCTGGATGTTGGAAAGATCGGCTCACTATGTTCCCCCTCCGGTGTATGCTGATGACCGGTGCGGATTGCCTGAGTGGCGAAATGCCAAGCTTCAGTGCGCTGTTCTGACATCGTCTACTCCATACAGTAATCTTGCTTCTCACGACAAGGGTCTCGCGGAAATCCGGAGTAACCTCCAAAACGCCCCTTAGATGGCGGTTGGGGTCTGTTAATGCTCTGTGGAACTCCATCGAGGGCGGCTTTTTTAGAACTCAGGCGCACCGAGCCCAGTGTCCTTGCGATACCCAAGCAAAAGTGCAACCCAGTCATGCGAAAAAATCGCCCCACCCCGATGGTTTGGTCCTTCCATGAGGGCATTCGGCATTGCACCTCGTATATTTCGAGCGACCAAAGCATACTCGGTGCGTCTTGACTGAGCTCGTTGGAGAACCAATGTTGGAACATCACATGGCGGTTACAGGCCCTCAGTTGTGACCCTCGCTTTAGCGGTAGTTGTTATACGCCTGTAAAATGTGAAAACCGACGCAAAATGAGAGACTAAGCTCCCACCATCCAGCTGTCAAACCAAAAAGCGAACACCCAACCCGCCCGAGTGACTTGCCTATTCAAAAAATATCCTGATAATGGCGCTCTTCAACGAATTAGGGCTGTGATATACTCCCCGCCCTGAAATTGATACGTAGGCAACAGGTTTAGCATGGCGAAAGAAGACTTTATCGAGATGGACGGCACGGTCATTGAGACGCTGCCCAACACGATGTTCAGAGTTGAGTTGGAAAACGGTCACGTGGTAACGGCACACATCTCAGGTAAGATGCGAAAACACTACATCCGTATACTGACCGGCGATAAAGTCACCGTCCAGCTGACGCCGTATGACCTGACCAAGGGACGTATCACCTATCGTGCCCGTTGAGGTCCTAACACAAAACTCCAGGTAACGGCATTCGTCAGTGGACCGGCTCTCCCAGGATATCGAATTTTAGTTCTCCATCCACGACATCGACCTTCACGGTCCCCCCTTTGGCGAGCCGTCCAAACAACAACTCCTCCGCCAGCGGTTTCTTGATCTCCTCCTGAATCAAACGGGCCATGGGTCGTGCGCCCATCTTCGGATCGTATCCCTTTTCCGCCAACCAGACGCGGGCCTCCTCTTCGAGGATCAGGCTTACTCCTTTCTCCTGTAGCTGACCTTCCAACTCGAAGATGAATTTGTCCACCACCTTGGCGATATGTTCAGGAGACAAACCGGAGAATTGGATGATCGTGTCGAGGCGATTTCTGAATTCCGGAGTAAACATCTTTTTGATTACCTCCATACCATCGCTACTGTGATCCTGGGTGGTAAAGCCGATGGATGAACGGCTCATCTCCTGGGCGCCGGCATTCGTGGTCATGACGATCACCACGTTGCGGAAGTCCGCCTTACGGCCGTTGTTGTCGGTCAAGGTACCATGATCCATGACCTGCAGCAGCAGATTGAAGACGTCCGGGTGAGCCTTTTCGATCTCGTCCATCAGCAGTACCGCATGGGGATGCTTGTTGATCTCTTCGGTGAGCAGGCCGCCCTGATCGAAACCGACATAGCCGGGAGGTGCGCCGATCAAGCGGGAGACCGTATGCCGTTCCATGTACTCCGACATATCGAAACGGATCAGCTCCATGCCCATGATGCGCGCCAATTGACGGGTGATTTCGGTCTTGCCCACGCCTGTCGGACCTGCGAACAGAAAAGAACCCACCGGCTTGCCCTCGTTGACCAGACCAGAGCGATTCATGCGGATCGCTGCGGTCAACGCCTCGATGGCTTTGTCCTGACCGAATACCACCAGTTTGAGGTCACGGGCCAGATTACGCAGTGACTCGGTATCTGAGGTCGAGACCTTTTTCGGCGGGATGCGGGCTATCTTGGCGACGATGTTTTCGATGTCCTCCACGTCGATGAGCTTCTGGCGCTCTGCTTCGGGCTGAAGTTGGACATTCGCCCCCGCCTCGTCGATCACATCGATGGCCTTGTCGGGCAAATGGCGGTCGTTGATGAATTTATCCGACAACTCTGCTGCACATTTGAGAGACTCGGTGGTGTATTCGATGTCATGGTGCTCTTCGAAACGGGTCTTGAGCCCCTTCAGGATCTCGATCGTCTCCTCGACGCTGGGCTCTTCGATATCGATTTTCTGGAAGCGGCGGGCCAGTGCTCGATCCTTCTCGAAGATACCTCTGAACTCCTGATAGGTGGTAGAACCGATACAACGCAGTTCACCGGAGGCCAGCACCGGCTTGATCAGGTTCGAGGCATCCATCACACCCCCTGAGGCGGCACCGGCACCGATGATGGTGTGGATCTCATCAATGAACAGCACCACGTTGGACTCCTTCTTCAATTGGGAGAGGATCGACTTGAGCCGCTTCTCGAAATCACCCCGGTATTTGGTGCCGGCCACGAGGCTTCCCATATCCAAGGCATAGATCGTGGCCCCGATAAGCACATCAGGCACTTCGTTATCTACGATCATCTTGGCCAGACCCTCTGCTATGGCAGTCTTGCCGACCCCGGCCTCTCCCACCAGCAGAGGATTGTTCTTACGCCGGCGGCAGAGAATCTGGATGGTTCTCTCGATCTCGCTGCGCCGACCGATCAGCGGATCAATCTTCCCTTGGGCGGCCTGCACATTCAGATTGCTCGCATAGCTCTCCAAGGGTGAAGCCTGGGCCTCGGGTTTCTGATCACTACTCATGTCAATGGAATCGCCGTTGCTGCCACTCTCGTCTTCGAGTTTGGAGACACCGTGGGAGATGTAATTCACCACGTCGAGACGATCGATTTCCTGTTGGCCGAGAAAAAAGACAGCTTGAGAATCTTGTTCATTGAAGATCGCGACCAGAACATTGGCACCGGTCACCTCGTTCTTGCCGGAAGACTGTACATGGAAGACCGCCCTTTGCAGGACACGTTGAAAACCTAGGGTTGGCTGAATCTCTCTGTCTTCACCTTCCGCGATCAATGGGGTCGTCTTATCCACGAACTCTGTGAGCTGTTTGCGCAACACTTCCAGATCCGCTCCGCAGGCACGCAGCACCTCTAACGCAGCGGGATTGTCCAACAAACCCAGCAGGAGGTGATCAACGGTCATGAACTCATGTCGCCTCTCCTTGGCTCGCTTGAAGGCTTGGTTCAGCGTGAATTCGAGTTCTTTGCTCAACATCTGGTCAGACTCCCAAAGCCCACTTCAGGCCTTTTCCATCGTGCATAGCAGAGGATGCTGGTTGTTCCGGGAATAATCATTGACCTGGTTGACCTTTGTCTCCGCGATATCCCGGGTGAATACGCCGCATACCCCCATTCCTCGGGTATGCACATGAAGCATGATTCTGGTCGCCTTTTCCCGATCCATTTTGAAGAAGGTTTCGAGAACCAGTACCACAAATTCCATTGGGGTATAGTCATCGTTCAAGATTATCACCTTGTACATGGGTGGCTTCTTGACTTTTGGGGGGCTCTCTTGAACGGCGAGTCCATCACCCCGAATTGTCTTTTCCTGGTCGCTCATGACTACAATTTTAGCAGGCCTCTAATTTCAACAAACAATCATAAACACAGATTTTATTACGGTGTTCAACTGAAAAAATAATGGAAACTCCTAATTGACTCCAGGATATCCCATCTTTGCGATAGGTTAATAGTTGACCAATAATCTCTGAGCACTATACTGATGAATGAGCCAATGAAAAAACCCTCTATAAAAGAGGGGTATAGCTCAGAGTTAGGGTCGTGTGCATATACGCCCACATGTTTTTTTACCACTGGAATGTTCTTGGTAAGTGGGAGGAATGGGTTTTAATATCCTATCCTGCACAACAACTATACAACACCATTTTTCCGGGACATAGATTGTTGAGGAGTATTAGCTATGACGACTGGAGTCGTAAAATGGTTCAATAACGCTAAAGGTTACGGGTTTGTTACCCCTGAGGACGGCGAGCAAGATGTGTTTGTCCATTTCTCGTCCATCGAGATGGATGGATACAAAACCCTGAAGGAGGGACAGAGGGTGCAGTTCGAAATCAATGAGGGGCCAAAAGGACTGCACGCTACCAATATCCAGCATATTGTTAACGAGTAGTCCACCGGATTCCGAAGCATTACCACGACTGTACCGATGATTTGGCAATCATCGGTACAGTTTCTATGGATCAGTGAAAAAGTACCGCCTGCTCCAAAACATCTACCGGCTTTACCCAGGACTTTCAAAAGGGCCGCAGTACCAGATACTCGGTTTCTGGTCGGTCCGAAAGTCAACCCATCACTGGCTTCATGCTATCTAATCCATACCACGTGAACCCAGCTCACCACTCTATCATGTGCCATTGTTTTTCTGGTACACACCGCAGATGATCATCTAGAATAAGCCATCCTGGCCATCTAGTCAGCATACAAATGCCTATATGGTTCTCTGATGGGCATGGCTACCTTGATTGATCGATGCTGGTTCTGTTCAACAAACCCTTTGGCGTCCTGACGCAATTCACCGACAAGGAGAATCGAGCGTCGTTGGCCGATTATCTGCCCCTGCCGGATATCTATCCTGCAGGCAGATTGGATCGAGATAGTGAAGGCTTGGTGTTGTTGACAGATGATGGCAAGTTACAGCATCGCCTCACAGATCCAAAGGCCAAGACCTGGAAGACCTACTGGGTTCAGGTCGATGGGGTACCTTCAGACTACGCACTGGAGAATTTGCGCCGCGGTGTGGCCTTGAAAGATGGCAGATCACTGCCCGCCAAGGTGAGACGGATCCGCGAACCCCATGTCTGGCCGCGGGACCCGCCTATCCGGTATCGGGCGAACCTTCCCACGAGTTGGTTGGAGATAAAGATTCGGGAAGGACGCAACCGGCAGATTCGGCGTATGACCGCCGCGGTCGGCACCCCGACACTTCGCCTGATACGCACAGCCGTCGGTCGCTGGCGACTTGGGCGACTCCAACCGGGAGAATGGCGTAGACTGGGACCACCGCACCACACAGGGGTTAAACATCCAGCATGAATCATACTGAACAACGTATCATTGTCGGTATGTCAGGTGGTGTCGATTCATCCGTCGCCGCCCTCTTGTTAAAAGAACAGGGGTACCAGGTTGAAGGGCTGTTCATGAAGAACTGGGAAGAGGATGACAAAGATGATTACTGCTCTGCTGCCCAGGATCTGCAGGATGCCCAATGCGTTTGCGAAC
>JAAUXZ010032443.1_pt1 | contig 45493 bp, 101 predicted proteins | sample 7278131 | NCBI WGS metagenome assembly JAAUXZ01 (sample SAMN14350119, study PRJNA611818) | marine sediment metagenome | isolation source: surface marine sediment (3m) | place: French Polynesia: Moorea | collected 2018-08 | reverse complement strand
GACTCCAATGTTAATATGGTGTATAATATAATTATCAGGACACTGAAGAGGGGAGAGTGGGCGCATGTGAGAATTAAACGATTATTAACATTGGAGTCCAATCAATTACTTTAAGTACTAGACAGCGGCTGATTACGTGCTAATATAGTATACAGTCAATAACATACAGGATACAGTATGCAAGATGTAAAGTACTACGAAGGCCGAATCGTTGACCTGAATCGCCTTCCTTCCAGCATGAACGGCAATCCCAGATTCCTCGTTGATTTCTTGACGCTGGAAGGGAAATTCATTCAGTTCAGAACGGCAGTAGATTCCCAACATGGATACGAAGTAGAGAACTATTTCAGGAACGAAACGACTCTCCACATCGGCGTGGGCACACATTACCGAGTCAAAACCGTAGACACAATGGAGGAATTTAACCCCTAGAAAGTCTTGACATGACTCCAATGTTAGGCTATAATCCAGCAGTCAGGAATAATATTCCTACGACTTAATCGCCTATCTCATACCGATAGGTTTATAAATCCTAGTCTTATAACGATTAGGATGGATTATCCTAAACCATAAGGAGTTTAAATCATGTCCAAAAATACTTTCGTTCGTCCTTCACTTTCAGACTTGAGCACACGCTCAGGAACCCAAGTCATACTAACATGGGAGTCCAATCCAAAACTGAAAGGTGGGAAAAAGAATCCCCAGCAGGGGCACGTTACCAAGTTGTCCACCGCTAAGGTGACATTATCCGGGACTGGGGTATATGCCAGTCGAAAAGTTGACGAAGGGGAATTCAGTTCTTCCGATGAAGTACAAAAAAGAAAATGGGGCACACGGATCGGGAATACTTGCGTTATCGAGCACAAAGGTGTAGAATATGTCGAATTCCTGGTCGATGGTACTCCCAAAACTACCTACTTCCTGGATGATAAGGAAATCCCGAAATCCGATGTTGTCGGACTTTCCGATTCAAAACGGGATTCTAATGTCATTATCTGTTGCGTTAAATCCGCATCCGTCAAAATTATGGCAGAAGAAGCTTCCGATTAAATCCGATTGTGTTGGTATGTCTTTTCTCGCTTCCGACATACCCTTGACCCTACCCAATCACCTCGGGTAGGGTCTTTTTTAACCAAAATCCGTCAAAAATCCGACTTTTAACTTTCCGTTATAAATCAATACCTTAGATTACTACACACTTGGGGGAGATAAACTTTTATATACACTCCAATTTTAACATTTCCAACAAAATCAATGACTTATCCGATTTCCCCTAAAATTGGAGTCGATTATCCGATTCATTAATTTTAAAAATGTCAATAAAATCAGTATGTTAATTAACTATTTACTTGGTGGAGTATTAAAATTATAACTTTACCATCTCTAAGAGGGAATTTAACTCCCATGTTAACTGATTCAGATTCGAAATTGTCCACCTTTCACCATCCGATGATCCGTTTTCCGATAATATCCTCTCAACTTCCGACATTAATTCCCTCTCATATACCCATGATCCATAAATCCTGTCAAAATCCGATTGTTTCCGCCATTTATCATGCAATTCTCCCTCTCCACCAGGCCATGAGACCAACTGTACTACGTTCTGAGACACGTTCGATGGGTGCAACAGGGTTAACACTGGAGTTATATTACTCTCAACCTCCTGTACAGCCTCAGCATTCACACCACACCAGGTATAAACACTGAATCCTTGCCCCGCATAGATGCTTTTAGGATTATAAGGGATATTATCCGGGATACTATCATCATTTTTATAGGCTTCCATCCATTGTTTGTACGTAGTAATGCCATTCTCACGGCAATATCGCTGACTCCAGCGCATTGCTTCATACATCGGCAGGTAATTTGCCCTCTTTTCTCGATATTTAACCACTCGTTCAACGAAATTAACTTGTTTTCGTATCCTCAAGAAATGCTCCCAGCTAAAATCCTTGTAAACTCGCTCAGGATGTACAGGCATATAGTAGGATTTAGTCTCCTTTATCCACTTTCTATACTTGGCAGCACTGTTAACATGCGGTGCCAATTCATTGACAGCCTTCTTTGCCATCTCATACGGCAAATGTGACTTCTTATTCACATATCTGCTCGGTAATACATCAATTTCTGCTTGTGTCAATGCCATTTTTTTCCATTTTATCCTTTAAAATCATAGTTTTAACGGCGATTTTGCCTAACATTGGAGCGAATACAACATGTATCATACTCACAACGTCTCATATTTGCCTAACATTGGGGTCTGTTGCTCATCTACAACGTGTCAAACAGTTGACATCACTCCAATGTTAATATCATGCACCAAAATGATGCTTAAAATGACCAAAATTCACCATTTTGGGGCTTAAAATGGCATTTTTGACCGTTTTTGGTGCGTCAAATGCTTGACAGCTCCAATTTTAGGCATAAAAGTAGTAAATCTGCCACATTTTGGTTGTTTTTACGCCACATTGTCGTGTTTTTGACCCAAATATGTGGTTTTTTCGCAACAAAACGGTGTTTGCGCGGTGTCTACACCTAACATTGGAGTATAAGTCGCGCCAACTAACTTTTATTTACTAAAATGACAAGTCATTTGTGCTATTTATATGGCATAAGGTTAACTTATTGATTAACATTGGAGATTATGAATATTTTGGTATATTATTTTTACAATTGGAATTATAGTTGTCCCGAGTTATGTGATCCATTTTTACAATTTACAGTTATATTGTTGAGGGGGGATGTTAAGAGTTTAGGTATTTGAGATAGTATTGGAGATAGTATAGGTTAATATTGATTAACATTGAGGATATTGAGACAGATGAAACATGTAGCCTATGATCGAGTGCAGAAGATGAGTGCGGTGTTAGGTGAATGGAATGATTGTACGGTGATGGCTACAGCGTTAGCGTGTGATATGGAATATTTGGATGCTCATGATATATGTAGTGAGTTAGGGCGAAGGAAGGGAGGGAGATTGAATACGGTGTGGAAGTTAATTCCGAGGTTAAAGGATTTAGGATATAGGGTGAGGGCATTTGATCGGGAGGAGTTAATTCAGGGGAATGGTAGTATGTACACGATGGTATCGATAGTACGTAAATTGGGAGTTGGACGTTATATAGTACAGGTTAGGGGGCATGTAGCGGCGGTGGTAGATGGAGAGGTATTAGATTGGACTGCTGGTAGGCGGCATCGGGTATTGAGGATATGGGAAATAGGGGGGAAGGATTAACCTTGGGGTGATATATGATTAATGTAAAGAGGGTAGTTCAGGAGAAAGTTTTGTGGGAAGTTGATGGGAAAGTTTATTGGAAAGTTCAGAGGGAAGTTCGAGAGGAAGTTTGGGAGAAGGTTAATTCTACCATTGGAACGTGGATTACGCCTTAAATTCATGGATTAACATTGGGGAATTAGGGGAATTAAGGTATTTGAAGACTTCAATGTTATGGTGTAATGTTACATTATTGTTTAGCAACTGATTGAGGTTAGATGAGATGATAGTTAAGGATTTATCTGAATTGGATACATCTCGTGATTATGACGCGGTTGTTTTTGGTCATGCTGATTGGGGTGCCTGGGTGTTGAGTTTCAATGGTCGTTATTGGGAAGCGCATGGAGACCGTGGTGTGGTTCATGCTGGGGTGCATTATTGGGAGGTATCGGAGTAATATCATGTTTGATCTTAATAAGTATATGGCGAATGATTTACATGCATTTGATGATAATGCGATAGATAGAAGTTTTAAGGAAGATCGGCTAAGGGCTATTCAGACGTGGTATGAGGCGAGTACTGGCAACAAGTTGAGTGTGGTGGAGGGTAACAAACAAATAGAATGGGCTGATTTGGTGGAGTGGATAAAGCGGAATGAATTTAGGATACAGCAGATAATAGACAGCATGTGAGGAATTAAGGTATTTGAAGACTTCAATGTTAGGTGTATGGTTATATGTATTGATTCACTGATTGAGGGTAATTGAGATGGTGGGATATGTACGGTTCACGGGGGATTATGCCAAGTTGAAGGAAATGGGGTACACTTTCCAGAAGTTGTATGCGAATAATTACATGCAGTGGGAGAAGGGAGGAATAAGGATCTGGAAGAAGGGTTCAGATATTACCTTTGATGAGGGTGATTTGTACACCATGTTAAAGTTTTTGGAGGGTAACCCGGTTGGGAATCCTGTTCCTGCTAAGATGAGTGATGTATTGGCTGGGCATAAGGATGTGGAGTTATGTGGTTATTCATATTATGTCATTTATCGCACCAACAAGGGCATTGATGGTTATGATTGGGGGGAGTACACGAAGGAGAATCATGATAAGTGGAAGACATTTTATGAGGAAATACGTGCTGGTAGAAATCCTCCTTATATGGGTACTCGGTTAGTTAATAATGAGACCTTGGCGATTATCCAGGAACTAAAGGATTTGGGGTGGTTGGAGATGGTAGATGAAGATCAAGACTGGATTGATTCTTAACCTTGGAGATCAATTATGATTAATGTAAGAGAAAAGTTGTGGGCAGAAGATCGGAAGGAAGTTTGGGAGGAAGTTTGGAATAAAGTTCAGGTGAAAGTTCGGTGGGAAGTTCAGTGGAAAGTTCAGTGGGAAGTTCGGGAGGAAGTTTTGTGGAAAGTTCGGGATGAGATTGATTAACATTGAAGATCAATTATGATTAATGTAAGAGAAAAGTTGTGGGCAGAAGATCGGAAGGAAGTTTGGAGGGAAGTTCAGGGGGAAGGTTGGGAGAGAGTTTGGAGGGAAGTTGAGAGGGAAGTTTGGTTGAAAGTTCAGAGGGAAGTTTGGAGGGAAGTTCGGTGGGAAGTTTGGGATAAGATTGATGGTTAACATTGGGGTAATGAGATGAAATATGGATTAAGGCGAATGAGAGTCGTGTTCGGGGAATGTTTGGAGAATAATCATGTTATTTCAGAATTTACTTCCAAGTTAAAGGCATTGCTTGCTGAATATGGTGAGGGCACCGAGTTGGAATGTAAGGACTATTGGGAAGGATATTCTGAATGTGGTGAAGATGTTCACATGACCTTGTATATTCCGGGTAAATGGGATGACGATGGGAATCCAATTCAGGAGTATTGTGAGATTAACCTTGGAGCGTGGATTACGCCTTAAATTCATGGATTAACATTGGGGTCTTGACTGGCTCCAATGTTAGGTGTATGGTTATGGGTATTGGAACATTGATTGAGGGTAATTGAGATGCGCAAGGTAACGAGAAATGAGAGTCGTGTTCGGGGAATGTTTGGAGAATAATCATGTTATTTCAGAATTTACAGAAACACTTAGTTGGAATTGCTTATTCTAGCAGTTATGATCATGCAGCAGGAGGTCAAGTAACCACATATCATTTCACATCTGATTATCAGGTGTTTTTGTGTGGTAAGCAGAGTAATGGTTTACCTATTACTGACATATTGCAGAGTTCAGAGCAGGCCGAGCGGGATTGTTGTTCTGTTATCTATGCGGGTGGTAAGAGTCGGGAAATCGAAGGTGAATTTGAGTTGTTGGTCAATAGGGTTGAATTTCACAAGAGGATTGGTTGATGTGAGGAATTAGTGTAATGACAAGTGAAGAGAGATTCAGAGAAATGGCCGAGGATGCGATGGAGGCTGAAGAGGAATTTAATGATGATAGAGATGATAGGGCTATCATTTGGGCACACAAGGAAATCGTGCGGTTGCGGTTGGAATTAGTTGAATATCAAAAAGGTGTTCAGGAATTTCGGTAATGAAAACCAAGGAACAGATTCAAGAGGAATTTACTTCCAAGTTAAAGGCATTGCTTGCGGAATATGGCGAGGGTACCGAGCTGGAATGTAAGGATTATTGGGAAGGGTATTCTGAATGTGGTGAGGATGTCCACATGACTCTATATGTTCCTGGTCAGTGGGATGATGAAGGGAATGTCATTCAGGAGTATTGTGAGATTAACCTTGGAGCGTGGATTACGCCTTAAATTCATGGATTAACATTGGAGTGTTGACTAACTTCAATGTTAGGTGTATGGTTATATGTATTGATTCACTGATTGAGGGTAATTGAGATGCACAAGTTTTGGGTTCACACTGATTCAAGTCATGGTTGGTTGGCAGTCAAACGGGCATTGTTGATTGAGTTGGGGTTGATGGAGAGGATTTCCATGTACAGTTATGAGCGTGGTCAGACTGTGTATTTGGAAGAAGATTGCGATGCTGGGATTTTGATTAATGAATTGAAATCTCGTGGTATTGAATATTCATTCAAGGATGGCAAGTGGGTTGATAGGAGTCCAATTCGCAGTTATTATCGTTTTAGTGTCAAGCCGGATGAGGTTTCTGGGTAATAAAATCCTGAGTTAACATTGGGGCAATCGCCCTATTCTTTTTCTTTCATTTGCGAGGGTAGTATGATTCGGTTTATTTTGCTGTTAGTGTTATGGGGTTTTTCTCTTTTTGCATGGGGTGATGAGATTCACGTATTGACGGTTTCACATCATTGGAACAAATTTGATGATCGGACATATAACGAGTTCAATCCTGGTGTGTTTTACGCAAATGATATTATTGGGGGGTTAAAGGGGATAGGGGGAGTGTATAAGAATACATTTTCCAAGATGAGTTGGACATTGGGTGCAGAGTATGAATCCAAGGGTCAGGGGGGATTTTCAGTTGGTGGACAAATTGGTTTGGCAAATGGTTATGAAGAGATGACGGGAATGAAGATTTCGGTAACTGGGACATTATTTCTTCAGAAGATGATTGTGGATGGTTTTGGGATAAGGGTGGCGTTTATCCCCCATGATGAGGGCGCAGTGGGGTTGTTGTTAGTCAAGGATATTTAAAATCCTGAGTTAACATTGGAGTCTTGACGGGCTTCAATGTTAGGTATATATTTGTATCATCTTCTCCACAACATGAGGTCAGCATCATGACAGTCAAGCAGAATTGGTTTGAGACTTTATCAGAGGCGTTAGAGTCGGAGAACTTGTTAGATGCATGGGATGCCATGACCATGGGTGGAATTCAGTATGGAGAGACGCGTAGTTGGACGTGGGAGGATGGTTCCAAGTATGGTCATTTCATTTCCATCTATCGCAGTGATAGTGGTCGCTACGAACGTCCTGTTCATTATAAGCGGTAGGAATTTCATGTACACGCAGAGATATAATCGTATTGAGTGGTTGCAATATGGTAGCAACCGAGAGACTTTTGATCTTATGTGTTGTGCAGATCATGGTGATATGGATCTTGCCAGAGACAGTTTTAAGACTGCTCAGCGAGAGAAAATCAGTTATGTGGATATGGTCAAGCGTATCATAAATGGACACAGTGAAGAGGCTCGTGAGGCGTTAGAAGGCGAGGATAACATTGGTGCTAGAATTTACTGAGAGGTTTAGTATGAGTGTTGACGATTCTATTTTTGAGTGTGAACCCGAAGATCGTGATGAGTTGATGGAGGAATTAACCTACCAAATTGCTTTGAATGATTTGGAGTATGCAGACACCTATCGTGCTACTCCTGAGATGGATGGGATTGAAAAGCATGTTGCCAAGCAGTCTTGTTGTGGTTCATGGGAAGGAAAGCATACCTGCAAATCGGGTAATACTTACTTCATCGGCTGTAATTACGGGCATTGAAATGGCGGATAGGATTTACACATTATTGTTTAATCGTGATATACAGGCTATAGGCACGTGTCGTGCTGTAGGAGAGTATTTAGCGCATGTGACAGGCACAGACCTGGATGGATATTTACGCGACTTAGAACGCGTTAGAATGAGTCAGGGAGTGTTGGAGTTGTTGATTGATCGGTTGGAGTGGCAGAGGAATTTTGATCCTGGTCAGGTAGAATTGAAGTGGGAACTGGAATCTGGGTGTAGTTTGGAGGATATGGTGGCGGCAGGGATAGCAGAGGAAGTTATATATTAAGATTAACATTGGAGTGTTGACATATTGCTCCTAATGCATTATGCTTGTTTGTATTGATTCACTGATTGAGGTTTTACATTAATGTGGTTGAATAAAGAGGAATTGATTGCGATTCGCCGGGTTACCAAGACAGGAAAGAATATTCCTTTGGAGTTTCGTGATGAGTCTGAGGGTGCATATCCTCCTGAGAAGATTGGGTTTCCTGCTCGCGAGGTGAGTTGGAATGGTAGTAGTGTGCGTAATTCTCGTGCTTATCGTCGTGCCGGTGGTAGCACTCACATTATGCCTAGCACTGAAAAGGTGATTGTGTATGAAGCGTGGGTTAAGGAGAGGAGAGCCCGTCAAACGGAAGCAAAGTAATGAAACTAACATTGGGGTATTGATTTACTCCAATGTTAGTGTATATTTGTTTATATTGATTCACTGATTGGGGGGACAAGTTCCATGATTACACTATACGTCAACGATAAGCCTGCGGGTGCTAGTGCATGTCATAACACATTTAATGTGGAAACATGGGATCATGCAAAAGTATTAATGTGGGCATATGCCAAGCGAACCAATGAAATGTTCTGTATGGCGTGGGCTCCAAACGCTTATGAACCATTGACTAATGAAGGGTTTCGGACTCTTGATATTCCCTCCAATGTTAGAATGGAGGTTGAAAAAGTAGTTGAAGGGATGAATGAAAAGGATATTGAAACCATTGTGGTCAGTGGGTTAAATGGGGTATTTGAAGAGTTAGCCAAATATGGTGATCGGCCTGAATTTATTTCTGCTGTGGTGAAAGCGGCTGAATCATGGGCGAAGGATTGTTATCAGTGAATGAAACGATTAGACTCCATGCGTAATGGAGTTTATGCTTGTATTCATTTGATTCACTGAACAGAGGTTAATGGGCAATGTCAATTGATTTGGGTACTCCTGGGGAAGGCATGCCGCGTATAGGCGAGACTTTCGAGCAGGATGGGCGCAGGTATCGGGTTGAGGGTTTTTATAAGGAATTCGAGCCCGTACGTGGGCGAAGGATTGCCGATGACATCATTGAACGGTTGGTGGATGAGATTCGAGCCGAGGATGATGGTGAAAATAAGATTCAAGTTATCCCTTGTTTGCGTTATGAGGCACAATATATTTCAGGATATGGTGTCTGTGGCTGTATCGTGCCGTTAGAGCACGTTTCTATCACGGGTAGAGTCAACTGGTCGGATGAGAGGATAGAGAAGGTCAGGGGGGATTGGGAGGCATCTGTATGTCGGGATAAACATTGGCCTATAACGATTGACAGAAGAGGGTGATTTGAATGAATATCAAAGCTCGGAATATGTACATCAGAAGCAAAGCATATACTCATGCTTGCAATACTGTCGGTTTTGTGAAAAAGAAAGTTCATGATAGTTGGTTATCTTCTCCCAATCATCCTGTATATCGTTATGATACTGTGAAACATAAAGATTTTGACGAAGTTATGCTCAAAGAGATGAAACGCTTAAGAGGATTGTTAGCGTCACATTAATCTGGGAGTTTAATTAACATTGAAGTGTTGACATATTATATTAATTGCATTACGCTTGTGTGTATTGTTTCATTGTTATCGAGGTTAATATGAGTGATTTAATGGTGAATGGCATCAATGTTACTGAGGTAAAGGTATCGGTTGACCATACTGAGGGTGAGGAATTTGTTTCTTGGTTGAACGAACAGGGAATTGATGCCTCAATTGGTGGTGACACTGGTAATTATATCAATGGGATTGGTACTTGGACGTGGAACGAATTGTCTGATGTTATGAATATCCTATGGGGTAAGTATTGTAATTCCTGAACTAACATTGGAGTGTTGACATATTGCTCCTAATGCATTACGCTTGTATTCATTGATTCACAACCACTGAGGAAACGACATGGCACTGTATACTCTTCGCGTTCAGAAACCCAATTCCACCAAGCCTGAAGATGTGCTCAATATGTATTTTGAGGATGTTATGTTGCGGGATCAAGCTTCCCGTGAAGCGTATGATTTGGGATATGAAATCCTGTCTCATGGGGGTGATTATGTCATTCATCAAGATATGACTGATGCTCGCAATACTTTGGAAGCCTGGATGGATATGAAATCATGACCAATCGAGAGTTTTATTCAGGGTTGGCAGAACAGTTTTATCATAGTGATACTATGGATATAACTGGATTGGAAATTCAATGGTTGCTTGATTACGAACAGGCGATTGCTTCATTGTCTCCTGAAGAGCGGGAAGCCTTGGAAAATGCGCCTTATCACAATTAAAATACATCACGACAAGCTATTGGAAGCCACACTGTTGATTCATCAAAGCCGTGACAAGGTGTTTAAAGCTGTTGATTTGACTTGTCAAATGTGTATCGACCACGAGAAAAGGAAGAAAAGTACCAAGGTGATATCAAAGTCTTGACTATCTATGTGGTGTCATGTACGCTTGTATTCATTGATTCACAACCACTGAGGCACACGACATGACCCCAATGACTGATCTTGAGAAACAAGTTTATGATGCAATCGTTGAGGATTGCACGTATGACTACAGCAGCAGTGTTAAAGAGGTTTCAGACCGCACAGGCTTGAAGATTTCCACGGTAAAGGGTGCAGTGGGCAGTCTCGTTAAAAAGGGGCATGTGGCGGCTGAGACTGAAGAACGCGGCGGAACTGTGTTCAAGGATCTTTGGCCGATGGATGAATGGGAAAATACCTTGAGTTTCGGCGACTGGAACTAAATGACTGACTTAACCTTGGAGTGTTGACAAGCTCCAAGGTTAGGTATATGCTTGTTTACATATTCACCAACTGATTGAGGTCACTGAGATGGGTTTACTGATTAGCGTTTATCGGGATGCGAATACGTCATACGATTGCACCAATGGTGGTGTTTCCTCCAAGTTCACGCAATTGTGTGTAACCAATATTGAGGGACCGTTTGAGCCTTCAGAGGATGTGCCTGCGGTGCGTTTGGTTGAGGGGCCATTTAACTCAGTGCGTTTAGTTCCTGAAGAGTTGCATATAACCAAGACCTGGGTCATGTATGGCGGTAACATTGGAGTGACTTCTGATTCTCGATTCAGTGATGCTATTGCCAAGATGACAGGGCGCAAGTTTGCTGATGGTATCGTCAAGATTTTTGATAGGGTGGAGGACACTTACTATTAATTCCTGACTTAACTTTGGAGTGTTGACAAGCTCCAATGTTAGGTATACGCTTGATTTATCTTCTCCACTGACCTATTGAGGTATCACGATGTTCATGGACAATCCTTTTCATTCCCAGATTGCTGAGTTGTTTGAGTCCAAAGTGGATGATTTTGAGGAGTATGGACTTGAGCCGAAACCATCTGAGATTGAGCACGAAAGCCGTGACGGGTTTATTCCGTATACGGATGGGGGATGGTCTTTGATGGTCATGAACACGTTGTCATCAATGCGTGGTAGTGGTGAAACCTATGCTGAGCCTGCTAACACTGAGCTAGAGAATGCGATTGATTATTCTCTTGAATGTGTGGTGGGGGATTTCATCAATGATAACTTGGAAGAATTAGCTTCCATCTATGAGGACATTGGTGAAGATGCCGAAACACTTCGGGAAGTCGTTTCTTACCATGATTTGTATGATAAGGGGGAGGGTGAACTAGCTGAAAAATTGAGTGAGATTGAAGATACTTATCTTTCCGAGGGTGGAGAGTTTTGGTTGGTATTGCGTGCAAGTTATTACTCTGCTGAGAATTACCGTAATGAGAGTGGTGAAGATGAGATTTATTTTCATGCAGGCGTTAACACTGACTTTCAGTATGGTCGGGATAAGGGATTGGTTATCACCTTTGACAAGACAGTGAAGGTATCGGAATTAATTTCAGGTGAAGTTGACCTGGAATCGTTGGTTGATGAGATGGCCGATAGTATCAAGGGGGATTAATGATCAAGTTAGAGGTTGGACATGTGGTCAGAGAGCGTGCCAGACCGAATCAGAAGGGCAATGTGCGGTTTTTGCGTGAAGGTAATATCGTGGTCATGTGGGCGGATTTGAGCCGTAAAGACTGTGTAATGTGGCCTAGTGATTTAGAGGTTCAGGTGCGGGAAGGTCGCCATTTGGTGTGGAAGCAAGCCTGTTAATTTATTGTTTAATTTTGATGAGGTAAGATATGGTTTATGTTGTTAATTCTGAAACGAGTGAACAATGGGAAGTTGATTCTGTACATAATGCTTTCGACTTCCTTCGAGATCGTGAATTAGTTGATCCGGATGGTGTATTTGAGGGTATCTATCACATTGATAATACTGAAGCAATTGATGGGGGTTCCAACACAGTCGTTTAAGTTGTTGACCATTGCCATTGTTGGGACTATGCTTGTACACATTGAGACGGCAACATCATTTAACACTAAGGAACACATCATGGCCAACACTACTTTCGCACTTATCCTTACCGCTGCTATCCGTGAGAACTATGGCGCACACGACTGGGATGGTAAGGGCGCATGTCCTCAGTACTGGAAAAACAAGGGTTCCATCGAGGTGGTGGTGCGTGAGGGGTTGTCTGTGGCTGATGTCATGGGCATGGGTGCGGCTAAGCTTCGCGAGCTGGCAGAGGCAGCTATGCCTGAGTCTGATGATTACTATGCCTACTATGGCATGGATTATGAGTTGGTTGAATTGACTGATGAGTTGGTCTCCAATGTTAAGGCTTATGTTGAGTCTGATGAGTTCGGTTATGCGCATGATTACTATGCGTTTGTTGACGTTGCGTATGAGCTGCGTATTACAGAGTACGCGGCAAAGTGGGCGATTGACAAACTTGGTCTTAAGTTTGGGAGGTCTGCGGCTTAAGTTATTCTCATCCCCTCCTAACATTGGAGGGGTATCCGATTTTAGTTACATTGAGGTTATTATGAAATCCGAAAAAGTCCTGACTCGATATCAGGTACAGGTTACTCCAAAAGAATTGAGTTTGATTTGTGCATATGAAGCAGAACAACATATGCACAAGTTATATGAGGTTCTTCAGCGAGAGACGGGTGCTATTGGTGTAGAGTATGGTGAGTTGTTTGGCAATTACATCTGGTATTCATTGAATGTTTCGGTGGATACTGAAGACACCCGTGAAAGAATCATAACTTACATTGAGAAGTACATTGACACATGTACTAAAATCATGACACTGTGGGGGGATAATTAGAGGAATTAGGGTATTTGCAAACTCCCGCGTTTGCCTGTATATTTGTTTGCATATTCACCAACAAACAACTGAGGCATCATAAATGACTATGATTCGCAATCTTCCTGAATTTCTAAACTCTTGTTTTGGCCTTGGCACCGAGGTGGAAGCAAATTCCATGTATCAGTGTGGTCATGCATTGAACAAGGCTGAGGGATTTTGGGTCAGTTTCCTGGTTGAGGTAGAGCCAGCGGTCGAGATTGATTATTCTATTATCATTCGTAAGAATCCCCTTGGTCAAATGCTGATTGAGCGTGATTGTGTTCCTATGCTCGTGTTAGATTTCTTTGGATTGCAGAATGGTGGTAAGTATTTGGATGCTGATTTCGATGATTATTATCATTTGCTTATGAGGTTTGAATCAAACAGTATTGAGCAACAGGGCATTGGTCGGAACTTCAATGTAGTTCCGGGTGAGAATGAAAACATATTCATCATTGAAGGGAAATACTTTCAACCACGCCAAGAGCGGGAAGTATACTACAATTCCGATGATGCGAAGGAAAGTAGTCACATGCTATCCGATTCTTGCATTGGTATCCGAGTTGATAGTATTATTGAGGGTGCTCACTACGATGCTACGCCGTTTACCCTTTACTTTCCGTTTTCCGAAGAAACCTGTAGTGGACATTTGGATGAACTGAAGATGGAAGTTGAGAACGAATGGGAATTAAACAATCAGGAATGTGAGGATTAAAAGATGTTGAAAAATATATTATTGTTTTTGGTGGGAATGATACTCATGACAGCAGGGTTATATATCGCCGCTTTTTATGGCGTGGATTCCCCTTCTGCTGCTAACAAGGGAGTGACTTCGTTCTATGTATTTCCTTTGTTGATTGGTGGTGCTGGAGCGTTAGTGGGTGCCGTCATGGCATTTATTTACATGAGTAGATATGTAGATCAGGCTACAATGTTAAATGCTGAGGAGAATATTCTATTCAATGGAGACGGGACAAAGTTGTTTTATAAAAACCCTGTAACTGGGGAAGAATCTTCCTACAATCTTTCAACACCTTTCGAAATAGACACATTGACCAGGATTATTGAAGAGGATTAACATGGAAATTTATGTGGAACAGGAAATTAATACTTTTTTGGAGAGAACAACAGAATGAAGTTTACAATTGATTCAACTACAAAAGCAATCCATCCTGTACGTGTTGATTTAGAGATATCATCACAGGATCTTTCTAAAATCATGCGTAATGATTTAAACCCCGATGATGGTAGTGACCCCTTATGGAAACAAATTGAAAGCACAGTGGACGGTGTGCGCAGTGTGGGATATGATTTCAATCAATGGGGGAACACTAGTTTTTTGCTTGTTTCGATTGATGCCAAAATGGTTGAAGATGACTATATGTGGTCACAGATTGAGGTATGCGTTAACGATTGGTTATCAAAGGATCATGAATATAATGCTCCCAAAATGTGGACAAAACGCAAGTATGAAATTGTTGTTCGCCGAGGGAATGATGGGCGCATTGATGTGGTTAAATATCCAAAAAGTTTGCCCGCTGATTTGGTTGGCTTCTTTGCATTGTTGGATGAAGGCAACGAGCGTTGGGATTTTGAAGCCTATTGGGATTTGTTGGTTGATTATAACCAAGACCGCGATGATGCCGTGAAGTATTCATTATCTCGTCATGCCACTGAGATTAAAATCACTGGTGAGCATACTGCATCATAAAAGAACCAAACGACTGACTTAACATTGAAGTATTGACAAATTCCAATGTTAGGTATATGCTTATATCCATTCAACAACACATTGAGGTACACACTGATGGATGTAGACAAAATCACTGTTGAAACTCAAGATGGTGAATATGCATCTTTTTGGGTTAATCATACTACCAAGCAAGTGATATTCGATCACGGTGGTATCACAGATTTTGAATCATTGGACACCAAACTCTGGATTAATTCTTTCCGTGATGTAGAAGGCATTGAAGTATCATGACTCAATTTGAAGCCAAACAAGCATTGAGTCAAGGTCTTATGGTGAGACATCGTTACTTTGCTACGGATGAATGGGTCACCTATAAAGACGGCAAATGTCTTTTCGAAGATGGCAACATTTGCGAAATCAGCGAATTCTGGTGGCATCGCAGGGATGAGGCATGGCAGAAGGATTGGAGCTTGGTTTAGCGAATCACATTCACAACTTAACATTGAAGTATTGACAAATTCCAATGTTACGACTAAGATTAAATCACATTCAACGCAACAACTGACACAAAGAGAGGTCAATTATTATGTTCATGTTCACTTCCCGTTCCGCCGCTCGTAACTTCAAGAATGGTCGCGATGGTTACCTGGTTAAGGATCTGTCTGTCATGGGTAAGGTCGAGGTTAATAACGGCAAGACCTATCGTTGGGGTGTGACTCTCCCGAATCCCAGCGTCAAGCTGTTCGGTTAGGCTTCATAGGGGCACAGGGACGTGCATTAATTCAACAATAGGATTATGACAATGGATAATCTTTCCAATTGGTTGATAATCATTGGTATCATTCTTATCATTCTCGGATTACTTTAATTCATCAACTAACATTGGAGTGTTGACATACTCCAATGTTAACTATATGATTCATTCATGTCTACAAAGAAACTATCAAAGCGAGCAAGGCAAATACTCATAAAGTATTTAATTCCTCATGCTGGGAAGATATTCTTAAATCCAGAGGAAATAGTATCTTCTTTGCGAGATGATGAATTGATTCGAATATCAAAAAGTGCAAAAGCATATAATCGAGGGTAATATTATGATGATGTTAGGTGGATTTGGTGTATCATTTATTATTGTTGGACTGAGTATCTTCAGTGTTGGGGGTATGAATAGAAATGGTTTTCAAATGATTGGTGGGTGGGGGATGGCTTTTATTGGTTGTTGCATGGTTCTGGCAGCAACATGAAACCTGATAAACTACGCTTGTTGTTATTTTCTGATTGTAACCGCTCCTGTGAGGGCTGTTGCAACAATCAGTTTGACCTTAACGCAATACCATCCGTTACTGATTTTAGTGGCTACAGAAAGGTTATCTTGACGGGTGGTGAACCGATGTTGAAGCAGGATGTTGTATTGAACACTATCAAGCAGGTGAGGAAACAAAATCCTTTGGCTGAAGTTGTTATGTATACAGCAAAAAGCAAGCGAGCATTTGATTTGATTGCAATGCTTCATTTCCTGGACGGTATTACTCTAACATTGCATGAAGGATTTGATGTCGAGCCGTTTAATGCACTGAATGATATTTTGCTTACCAACCCTTGGGCATTCAACAAAAAGATGCTACGATTGAACGTGTTCGCTGGTATTGATATCAGTGACATTGATTTAACATTGTGGAGTGTTAAAGAGGGTATTGAGTGGATTGAAGATTGTCCATTGCCTACTGGTGAATTATTTGCTCGACTTGGTGAGGTATAACTAATGGAATTCGGCACGATATTGGGTTTCACAATGGGTGGTTTCTTATGGTTTTGGGGATCATCTACTGATGAATGGATAGTGGAATTTATCGGTAGGGTGTTAACTGCATTGGGTGCGTTCTCTGTAATCATTTGGATATTGAGTTAAATTCCTGAAGTAACATTGTAGTGTTGACATTCTCCAGTGTTACATATATGCTTACATTATTGAAACAACTTATACATGAGGTAAGTAATGTCAAACAGTGTCTATAACGAACATGGTGTTTTTCTCGGTGCTCGTGTTGACCGTTTGACTCAGCTTGACGGTGACGAAGAGAGTCTTCTTCAATATCCACCATTTGGTTTATTGAAAGAAATTGGTGGTGATAGTTACACACCATATTATGCTCAACGGACAGTATATTGTGAAGGTGGATGTCGTAGTAATTCTGTTCGTCAAGCACTGATTAATTTCTTGGGATCACCTTCCTGGATTAATATTGAATTCAACGATGTCAACGCAAAATACTAATTGAGGTCATTATGAAGCGCGAAACCTTTTTCTCTTTCAAATATTCCAAAGATGTCGACGGCAGTATTAAATGGGATGCTGGAAATCTTTCTGACCCCATTTTTGAGCCTGTTGTCAAGCGTTTTAGAATAGGGGAATGGGATGTATCGTATCCCGCATATGTTTACCTTCAGCGGCAGCAGATGGAACATAGGGGTTCTAATGAATATGCATTTTCCGAATTTGCTGGAGATCGTATTGAATGGAAAATGACCGAAGGTAAGCGAGGGGTTGTGACTGTTGGTGGCTGTCTCATTGAATATGGGGTGAATTAATATTCTGAAATAACCTTGGAGTCTTGATAGATTGCAAGGTTGATGATAACATTGGTATCATCATGAATAACTTGAAATCCTTATTAAAACGCGCCAAACGAAATGGACATAAGTTTATTGTCTTTCGACAGATTGGCAATAAGGCACCAACTAATCCGGTTGAAGGTGCCAAGCATGAATTCAGATGTTTTGCTGATACTGAAAAAGAGGCATTTCGTCAATCAATGAATCAGTACCGATTACATAAGAACTTGGGTAAGGATTCTCATTTCTTTTATCGTCCTCTGATTCATGACGGTAACGTTACCAAGGTTAATTGGGCAGGATGATGAATTATCGTACAAATGGCTGGATTCTTATTATTCTGAGTTTTCTACTTGGTGGTTTGGGTGGAGGATTTGTAACATTGGGAATGGGTGGTAAATATCTTCTTATTCCAATTGGTTTGTTATTCATTGCGTTAGCAATATTGTGTGGTTGGCGTGGTGCAACATTACTACATAAATGGTCAAATCTGAAAAATATCATAGAGGGTAAAAAATGAACAATGGTAAGCGTGGTAAAATCTGGATTATAGTGGCTGCAATCCTTGGCCTGGTGGCTGTTACGGGGGTTGTGTATTCCATGACAATATCTGAACTGTTGTGGGATATGGTATGGTTTTCTGTTTTAGCTGGCATGGCGTTTTTGTGCTTTGCCTATGGAATTAACACAATTGATACCTATAATGCTGAAGTGTGGAAACAAGAGGAAATTAATAGGTTTAGCGAGGATATGAAAACCTTTGTGCCAAATGTGTATAGTTTGAGGGTTTAAAGTAAATCATTGGGGTGTATGCTTACTCCAATGTTAATCAAGAGGTCAATACTATGTCCGTAACCAAATATTTCTGTGGTTTCAAAACAGCTTTCGTTGTCGATGAGGATCACGAGTATATTGCTGATTTGATTGCAGACGATAAATTCTTCGATATCATGTTGGAAAAGGAAGAATTTCTCCCCGATGGTTGGACATTCACTGGTGTTGATACAGCGGGTGCGGCTGGTTTCGTTATCACATTTGACTTGGATATCATGCCACATGAGGATGAGATGACAATTGTCAAAGATATTATGGATGATATTAATACAGCAGAAAAGATACGCCAAGATTTTGCTAAGGTTACCTTCAATCCAGATGAAATGGAAGGATGGTCAGTATATGGCCTGACTGATGAAATGATTGAAATTGCTAAAGAATTGTGGTACAAGGAAGGAATGCAGGGGGATTACGAAACGATTGCGGATATTATGAGTATTGATATCAAACCATCCAATTGTACCAAACCATGGGATAAATCCATGATGAAAAAGATTCCTTCTGAATACGATGAATGACGAATTTTATAAAAAGATAGGTATTCCAGAGGGGCACTACTGCTATGAAATCGTGGCACCTATCCATCGTGAATCCCCATATGGTAAATTTGTGGTAGGTCACAAGGTTAAATATTGCCCGTTTTGGTATGGGTTTCGTCCGGATGGTGGGTGTATGATATGTGGGTGGGATGCTGCCCTTGGTGATGCCATCAAATCCTGTGGTTTCCTGGAACCTGATGAACCAATCTTTTAACTCCTAACATTGGGGTTCTCCATTGACACTGACATAATGATGGTATATGATTATCATCATTATGACAATCAAGCAAATTCTGAATCAGCCTAAATGGCCATTGGATATTCTACAGGATTTATTTGATTACGAAGATACACACGAGCGAAAGGGACATGCTTTTGTTTGGTTGTGTTTTAAGGGGACTCATGGATGTAAATTTGGTGCATTCAGGATGTTGAAGAAATCCACGTTTGATTCCCATAAAACTAAGGTAACTCAATTGATTGATGGTCATATTCGAGTTGAGATTTTAGACGTATGGTTTGACCCTGACCTGGGGACAACCGTTCCAGAATTGAGAGGTTGACATGATTGGTTTAAGAGGATATGGTTATTTGTATGGTATGATTGAAATTATTGAACCCGAATACTTTGTGGATTTTCCCCTTCCAGCCGTGATGCCTCTTGGTATCAGCAACTACAGTCCCTATCAAACTATGGCATTCAAATATCGCGGCAAAGGTCGATATAACTTTCCTGTTGATTACAAGGGACATGGTTTTAAATCTGTTTCTCATCAGGGTCGTCGAGTCACCGAGAATTATAGTCATTAACCAAAGAGGATTAACAAATGCTATTCTCTGCTTTGCTCAATGGTGAGCATGATGATATCTTCAAAAGCGCGGGGCACACTTATGATAAAAACAAGTGTGTGATTTTCATCCCCATCACTCTCAATCGTGTGTATCATCACAAAGCCAATGTATATTGCATCATGCACAAGAAAGGTGATGATCATATTACTATGCTGATTGAACCATGTGCCAGGAAGACATTTCTAATCAACGAAGAAATTGATATCACTGTGAGGTATACCTGATGTCTACGCAATACAAACGCCGCATACAGGCTTTTATGCTTGCCGAAAGGGCAGAGGTCGAGAGTGCTACAATGTTAGCTGAGAATGCAGCACACGCCTTTGATCATGATGAATGGTTGGATGACGAAACCCATATTGTGTGGGATTTGGCCAATGATATTTTTAATGAGGTTGAGTAAATAAACGATTTCACTTAACTCCAAAGTTGATGTAAGGTTATATCACATTCACAACAACAGAGGTACAAAACGATGGGACGCACTTTCATTATTGAGCCTGGTGATTGGGTTATCGATGAGTCTGGGGTATGGGAACCCAAAAAGGTTTCTCATATCGTTGATGAATCAATTTACTTGGAGAATGGTGAGGTTCTTGGTTACGAGCATGTTACTGATGTCTTCCTGCCTGGTGAATTGGACGGGTACAACTGAGTTTAATTGTTTCCTTGGCTGGTGTAACTGGTAGCATAACCACTAAAGGTAGGACCCCGTTCAAGTCGGGGGTGAGGAAACTCCAAGGTTAGAAACATGGCTAAAAACACATTATTGTCATTCACATCTGTAATGAATCGAATACATAAACGCAATCAAGGAATCATTAACAAACTTGCATATGCGGGACAAATTGATAATTTCAAAGTTCCATATCGAAACATGTTGTGTAAATTACATGATATGAACCAAAAGGAAATCAACAAGATAACCAAAAAGGAAAAGCGAAGAGTATATCATGAAATGATTGTTGCTCTTGTGGGAGAAGGTAAAGAGAAGACGGGTAAAAGCCGTGCAAAAAGATATAGAAAGGCGAAGCAAGAAAGAACTCCCATATGGGGGAAAACACCTGAACACCGACAAATGGTGTCAAACTTGTACAAAAAGGCAAAACAAAAAACCAAGAAAACGGGCATTAAATACAGTGTTGATCATATCATTCCACTACGTGGGAAATATGTTACTGGTTTACATGTGTATGCAAACTTGCAAGTAATGCCCACCAAAAACAACACGACAAAAGGCAATCATTTTGTAGTAAGGTAATCCCAATGTTAGATTGGACACCAATCAAAAACCACAAAACAGATACATTCCCCACACCACGGGTGGTTATCTATACCCCATCTGAAGATGAAAAGAACAAATACAGGATAGTAGATGCTAGTTTTGTGCGTGTGTGCATCTATGCTACTCATTGGGCACCGTTGACCCCACCAGGAGGCTGAGAATGGCTTATATCAGTATTAACAATATCAAACAAATGCGCCAAGAGATGCGTGAGACATTCCCAGCATCTGAAGGCTGGAAATGGAGCGTGACAACCATGGATAGTAACGTTGGAGTTGTCTTTGCCTTGATGCAATATCCTGACAGCTATAGTTTCCCCCCAACGTTAATCCTCAATCATCACAATCCTGGTGCATCATGTGAAGTAAATGATTTCAATTCTACTGAAACTGATGTTATGGTTATAGCAGGTGAGATACTGATGCGTGAGTGGAATCATGATTTTTATCCACAATTACGTATTGGTAAATGGGACAATCCCGCAACAGCAATCGAGGTGAAAGAATGAAAGATTTTGATGAATATAAGACCAAACTTCCTTATCCAAAGAAGGTTGAATATACTACCGTGTATGCATATCGGAAGGGTAAACTCTTGTTCGAAGGTTCGGCGGAAACCTGGAAAAAGGTTTCTGATGAGTATGATACTGCGGTAGTTGAAAAGGATTTTAATGACGTTGCTTTTAAAGATGAGTTGGAAGCGTATCGTCGTGATTCTGCTCGGTTGATGACTCAGTTTAAACAGGATCTTTTTGATGAATTTGATGTGGGTGGGCATAAGGCTGAGAAAGCTTATGAATTGGCCTGGGAACGTGGACATTCATCCGGGTTCTATGCAGTTTATGATGAATTCGAGGAGTTGATTGATTTAATTAGCTAAGGACATAAAATACTTGCCCTCAATTGGTTTGTGATATATGCTTACATCATCAACTGAACGAAGGCAAACATGAAAACTATCAATTTTACCAAACGCAACATGAGCAAGACTCCCCTAATAGCTGGGTACAATTCTCGTGTTGTTATTGATGTCTCAGATGATGTTTCCCCTCAATTCCCTGAACAATTCTATCTCAAAAGCCCGTTATCGGGTGTTACAGTCATAATGCATCACCTTGATGATGAAACCTTCGCTTATTGCGCGGAGAATGAGGGGTGGGATGGTGAATACAATGCTCATCTGTATGGTGGCATGACTCCCAAGGGAAAAACCGTCTTGGTTGAACTTTATACAACACCAAATTTATAAATAGAGGTTGATAATGCGTAGTTTTGGAAGGGTGATTGCTGAGATAAAAGGTTTGGTAACTGTTAATGCACACACTGAAGCTTATGTCATGGGTTGTGAATATCTTTATGAAATCGATCCGGATGTAGCATGGTGTTGTCGGCATCGCATGTTGTCAATTCTTGGTCAAGTTGAACGATACTGCTGCATTCCTTCTTATCTTTATGAAAGACGAAAGGATGTGTATAATAATATGCTTACCATTGCCAGAGCATTGTTACCCCAAGACGAGTATGAACAATTTTACCAAGCATTTTAATAACGAACAGAGGAGATACTTAATATGAAATATTCTGAATATGTAGAACTTGTTGATCAGGAATATCCTGATTTACAACTGTCATTGGTGACTATTTCACCACCCGAAGCACTCAAGTTGGTAGCAACTCATTGTTTTGTTCACATGGATATCCACAGTCCCTTGGCAAACGAAACAAGAGCGCAATTAATCAGCATTACCAACAAAGGCGTAACGGCTTTTGATACCGATTCGACAACCGCTTCCACGCCTACTGAGAAGACCAGGGGCGGACAATCGGAGTTTGTTTAACCACTAACCCTTAACTTTTAACTTCGTTGTATGAGAGGTCTGATATGAATTCCACATTGGCAGTTTTGATTTTCGGATTGTGTCTATTTTCTTTGATCCCATTTATCTTTCTTTGGCTTTTGAAACTCACCAGTCAAAACTTTCGCATTGTAAAAGAATGCAACAAATATGTTGTCCAAAAGGAAATGCTACACGGCTGGGTGAATTGTATTCATACTTTTGACCCATGCGGTTGTACATGCAGTAATTTGCAAAATATTAAATGTGCAGATACCTATGAGGATGCTAGAACAGATCTTCTCATAATGCTTGAGAATAAAGATATCAACTATTTCTATGTGCAAGGCTGGGGGTTTAAAAACCTTCAACTCATGATGAAGATGGGCTGATAAAGATTAAAAGTAATTAACTCCAACATTAACATTGACATGGGTATAATCTTGGATTAAAGTTATACCCATCGTTAACAACTTATCGAGGTCACCAATGCCCAAGATTACCCAAAAGCAGGCTATCATTGCATTTATGGATAATAGCGATTTGGTAATGCTTGATACCAAAGCCAGGTCTACCAAATATGTGACTTACAATAGCTTGGCGAATCCTGATAAGAATTATTATGTTGGCAACAAGGGGGCTCTTCGTTTTGGGAAGAATGTTAAAGATTCTATCCCTATGTTGGAGAATCGTCGGCAGGCTATCATCAAGCAGGGTAAGAAACTTCTTTCATCATGAAACAGGATTGCATACATTACAACGAGTGTCGGCGACCTGTGCAGTTATGCAACAATAAGTGTGAGTGGTATAACCACACTTGTTGGGATTGCTCAGAACGGATTGGCGAAGAGTGTGGGATAGATGGGCACGAAGTTTATCCAGATTCTATCCCATGTGATCAATTCTCAGAGGATTAATTATGTACGAAAGCCTAACAGATTCAAAGTTTCGCGAACAGCGTGCAATCGGTTACCTTAAACTGCACGGATGGACAAGCCTGGGTAACTGGAGATTTCGCTCTCCAAGTGGTTCATGCCATGATATGAGTGCCGCCGATTTAACCCAACATCAAGTCATTGATGAGAAAAAGTATTTCATCGTTTAATTCTCAATCTTCACTACCTCTCTTGACAAGGATGTCTTTTTTCTCTACAGTTATACCTATCAACAACACAACAAGGTATGACAATCATGACCGACTCCAATGTTAACTTCTCTGACCTGACCACTAAGAAAGATCGCATTGCGTTCATTCGCGAGAAGCTTGGTACTAACCCCAAGTGGGCAGTCAGAGGTCTTGTTCGTATTTTTGAGAATCAAACCGATGGTGAGCAAGAAATGGGTGCTACCGTTGAGGATAACGGCATTGGGTTTACTGGTGCAGACGCTGATATCCTTACCTCTTTTGTCCATCAGTTCAAAGAGCGCGAGTTTCTTTCTGGCAAACAGATGGGAATCCTGTTCAAAAAGATGCCGAAGTACGCTCGGCAATTGGAAGGAATGTCTGTTAAGAAGGAAAGTAATTAATTCCAAAGTTAACATTGACACCATGGACGGTTTCAACTATGATTGTTTTATTGATTCAACAACACAGGTACATTACCATGATGCTTCTGACCAAATCCAATCTTAAAAAACTGGTGGCTAACTTTGAAGCCAATCAGAAAGCCATCGAAACGGATGGAAATACCATTGATTTCAAGCCAGTGGTTAAGCTGTTCAACCCCACAGGTGTTGGTACTTGGTATCTAACCGAACTTGACCCGGTGACCAACATTGCTTTTGGTCTCTGTGACCTGGGTTCTCCTGAACTTGGTTATGTCAGTATTAACGAATTGGCATCAGTTCGAGTTGGTTTTGGTCTTGGGATTGAACGGGATCTCCATTTCAAGGCTGACAAAACTTTGTCTGAGTATGCGGAAGAAGCACGTAACAGAGGTTATTAATCATGAGTGTTGTTCTTGGTACTGGTGAGACTTACAAACTCTTCATGACGTTTGAAGAAGCAGATGATTTGGCAATGCTTCTCAACAAAGAAGAGGAAGAAGCAGGAGATGATTGGTCTTATGAAGCCGTTCGTGATCCTAAAGGCAGTAATCGTGCAGTGGTTAATGTGTACGATTCTGAAAATGAATTTATTGGTAGACTTTAAAAGGTATTAACATGGCACAAATTACTTTCCTTCGTTTCCCGACACAACTCAAAGATGGTCCTTCCATCAAAGTCCCAGGCATTAAAGCTTTGCGAGGGATAACTGGAATCACATTGAAGGAGGCAAAGGAAATCATCGAGGATTTACAATCCGATAAATCATTCGTATGTAATGTGGATGTGGAGAATGTAGTTCCGTTTTTGAATGATTTTAAACGGTTGGGTGGGGAATTTACCATTGACAATTCCCTGTATGATTCAATCAAACAAGCATTGAATCTGGCCATCGATCAGGGGGAATTACCCGTTGCCTCTGATTTACTTGATGCCCTCAAGAAACTGAAGCATTAAATTCATAAATACCCGTTGACATGTACCACCAATGGGTATATGATTATTCCAATGTTACACAACAACGGGACAACATAACTATGAATCTCAACGATGCCAAAACCCTCGCCGAACTTCATATTGAACACCATCTCGATTCTACTTGGTCTTTTCGTTTCAACAATCGTCAACGGGCGTTTGGTATCTGTGATTATACCAACAAACAGATTGAGTTAAGCCGTGCGCTGACCGAGATTGAAACCGAAGAGTCAGTTGAACAAACTATTCTACATGAAATTGCTCATGCAAAAACGCCGGGTTGTGGTCATGGTAGAACTTGGAAAATGGTTGCAATGAGTATTGGCGTAAAGAACCCAACCGCATCCCGCAGTGAATTGACGGGGGAAGATACCCGCGAACCGAAATGGGTCATCGTGTGTGAGGGTGAGATTGTTAAGAAATACTTTCGCAAACCCTCCCAAAAGATTTTCAACACCATCTCACAAAGATGGATTCGTGGTCGAATTGATACCAAAGGTAAACTTGAAATCATGCCTTATGCAGAGTTTGCCGCAGCTTGAGAGGATATTTTAAATGGGTTATAACACTTCAATGATTGTCCTGAATGACAGTATGCAGGACATACGAGATGATGAAGATTTTGGTCGTAAGGTATACAATGCCATTAGTATGCTTTCTCTTCCACCACAATATCGTAAACGCCCTGAACTGAATTTGTCAGGGGGAGAGCATGGTGTAGATATTGGCGCAGGGGGCAGCTCAACTGCCGCTACGGTGATTGAAACACATAATGCCCAGTATGATACTCTTATTGCATTCGGTGGCAATATGGGGCGCGTGATTTCCTCAAGCATTCATCCAATGGTTAAGGATGTTGATGAATCCATGGAAGTACGTTATTTGCGAGACTTGGCTGATCAGTTGGGTTATACAATTCGTAAGAAGCCCAATCGTAAATAACATTGACATGCGTATCATGTTCTGATACGCTTGTTTCTATCAACAACACAACAGGTACACATCAATGACAACTGAACATTCAATTACCAAGATCCTTGAGAATCGTGGCGTAGAAATGCATGGTAAAATTCATGCGATTCGCAGTGTTGGTATATTGGGGTTTACTCCAGAAGTGTGTCGAGGACTTATTGGTGATATCCTGCAGGTAGATATGAAGGTTGTCAATGGATTGGTGAGTGATGACGTAGCGGATAAGACGCTCTGTTATCTCATTGATCAGTATTTTGAACCCATGGGTACCCTGAATCTCCTTGATGCTTACAATCGCGCTGTGGCGCTACGTAAAGCATATCCAATCGCCGAGCCTGACCCATTTATCAACGAGAACCCTGAAGAACCTGAAAAAGTTATAAAAGGTGGCAAGGTTAAGAAAGGATACAAGAAACAAACGGCACTCTCTTTGTATCGTAAACATAAAGACAACATCACTGAAAAGGCTGAATGGATTAACTTGTTCATCAAAGAAATTGAGGGTATGAGCCGTGGCGTCGCTAATACCTACATCCACAATATTCTAACTGGTAAGTGGACTGTCTGATATGTATTTCAAAACATTACCCAAGAAGGGTGACAAGATTAAAATGACTGTCACTCAACCAGATTTTGAATCCGAAATTCTAGATGTATTCCCCTATACTGGGCGATATACCGATATGTTCACACATGTGATTCGGTATACATCTCCAATGACCCGTCGTGGATGGATGGAAATTCCCATTAAAATTGATGACTAAACATAACATTTAATTATATCATTAATTAACCAGAGGTAATAACATGTTGAGCAATACTGGTCTACTTGAACTATATCGTGCGGAAAAAGCAGCAATGACTGATAGCATCTTCACTGAATTTCCTACCTTTGCCGAATGGAAAAAGAAGTATATGGAAGAATATGAAGAATCCCATTCCGGATCTTCTTTCATTCCTGTTGAATCGGCAATTGAATTTACAGATGCAGAGATCGATGGTCTCCCCGCAATGCATTCAGCCTGAGAATTAAAAGGTATTCACTTTCCATTAACATTGGAGTATGATTCCTTTATTGATTCAACGAGGACAACCAAATGACTGACCCAAAATATGCAGACCATGAATATCAAATTGCTGAAATCATATTTGAGAAGTATGGTTGTTTGCTTTCAAATGGTAAAATCGATGGATTGTCGGTCGGCCTGGAGTTTATAGAAGAATATTCTGGTGGTCGGTCACAAAGATGGCGGTCTCCCCATTCCACCAAAAAGAATGGCAAGGTTCAAATTCGTATTGGAAAGGACACGCATTGGTTGACGGGTGAACCTTCTGTTGGTTACCGTCAAAAGAATGATGGCACATTCAATTATGAAAAGATTGCCAATCGAATGATGGAAATGAGGCATTATGCTCTTCGCGTTCAAAATAAACGCAACAAAGAGAGTGATAACTTTAAATCTAATCGCAAACTCATTTCCAAACTCAACAAAACACACAATGTCTTTTCGTGCGGTCTTGGTACCAACGACCGAGGGGATTTATATTTCAAGGTGGATCGTCTCACTGAAGAACAAGGTGAAAAACTTGTGGAAACTGCTCTCGAAATGGGACTGTTAAGTTCCAAAGAAATGCGGGAAGTTTAAATCTATCCATCATCCGATTAATCGAGGAAAATATAATGGGTTACTCTTGCACTGCTAACGCTTCTCTTACTCTTGAAGGTATTATGAATCAGCGTAGCGATACCTCTTCCAGTAATACATGGGAACATGAAAATGGTTTCGTATATTTCTATGACGTTGGACGGGAAAACCGTGATGGTGCCATCACTGGTTCTGTCTGGAAAGTCTTGAAAAACGGTAACGCCAAACCTTCTGGTAATTTCCGAATTGAACCCGATGGTTCCGTAACCCGTTTCCCATGCTTGACTAAAGCCATGCGGAAATATGCCAATCAGCAGAAATCCGATTTTTAACTTTGGGATGACTTCAATGTTAACATTTATTGGTATAGTAGGATTGCTTATTGCTGGTGGACTGTTCGCCTACATAGGGTGGAATACTCGCAATCGTAAAGATAAAACAATTGCGGAAACATCCCTCTTGTTCACTCTTCAAGAAACCAAGGAAAAGGATGACAAAGCAATTCAAGAATATATGGAACGCATGAGAGAAACCAAACCTTATAACTTCCGACGCACAGGATAAAACATGTTTAAAAGTAACTCAGAAAGAATAATCACACAATTGGTAGATCAACTTCTACCACATACTGATCGTTTTGGTGCCGAGCATCAACCAGATGGTTCTCTGGTATACAATAACGGTATCATGATGGAAGTATCCCTTTCCGTAGAAGATCCTTTCATAGAGGATTATGAGGAGCGTCAGAACACACGAGTATCTACTTCCGTTTATATGATATTCTGCAGTAACGTTTCCGTTTTTGTCGCAGAGAAGAATGAGCCAGTTCAGTGGTTTAATGAGATACCAGTTGAAGATTGGGAAAACACTTCTAATCATGTTTCTTGTTGGCGTACTGATGGAATGCATTGGATGTCTGCACTATATTTTGAAATGTGCAAAGCATGTGACCCGAATGTAGCTCCAATTAATCTTGAAGCAGATTGTAATATCGGTTTAGTGAGTCTATACCGCAAGGTTAAGGTCACCATGAAACGAGATGATGACAACTGGAAATACAATCTCTTGAAAGTCGAAGAGGTACCGAAATAATGGAACTTGCTGCAACACGATACGAATGCACATCCAACGGTTGGGATTTTGTTATATCAAAAACAACCATGGGATGGACAGCGGTTTGCTATCCACACGGGACAACTCGGATACCACCCATTGGGAAATTGTTCACAGAGTCAGGATGGCAACCCATCTTGAATCAAACAGGGAATACGAGATATTTCGTTGATATCGATTATGCTGTTACCGAAATAGAGTCTAAAATTGATGAAATTGGCTAACCACAATTCAATCAAGCGAGCAAAACTTTTTGACAACCTAAGTTTTTCACTCCTGATTATCGCAGGAATCACTGCATGCGTATTTGCACTCATCGGTATTGCATACGTATTGGGTGCCCCCTTTTGCCGCAATCGGTTATGTTATTATGATGATTTTTAATCATGAATTTACATTTTGAAGTGGCGCTGCTACGGGTTTTGGTACTATAATATTGACAGCTATATTGATAACACTTATCAAACATTTGAAATAGTAAGAGGTAATTAAATCATGTGTCAAATGATACATTGGACATTAAAATTGGGCGCAATGGTAGCATTTTGCTATCCGTGGTATATGATAATCGTGAATTTGTGATATGTCAGACAATAAACTACTTGATGAATTCGAGGCGAAGTGTAAAGAACTTGGTTGTTCAGTATTAAAAACTGCACCAAATATCCAACTACTGTCTCATAGAGGCATAATGCTGTTCTTTACTTTCATGGGATTTAGTGGGGTTAAAGTTTCCTGGAAAATGGACGATAAAGAGATGTTTACAACCATCGATCAAGAAACATTCAACGACATTACCCAAGAAAATATTGATCAGACCATTGACCACATCGGCAAATCATTGATCAAACGGAGAGAACTCCTAAAAGATCTCTTGAGCATAGATTTTGCCTTGGTAATGAACGTGGATCAGGCACTCGGTGATATCGACGACCGCTATTAAGTCCGCTTGAACTCCAATGTTAACCCTTTGAAATATAAGGTTAACATTGGAGTTTCGCACTAACACATGTCCGCTTTGATGTCCGCTTTAAAATGTTGAGAATACGAACTACAATCACCAATGGTGACGAACTTGCCTTACATAATGCCTGCGAACGCTGGGGCATGTCAATGGAAATTGGTGGTGTCCCGGATTGTGATGGATGGGTAGATGGCTTTTGTAGACTTCAGGATGAAGGTTTAAAAGGTGATCGAACTGATTGGATGGTGGTTTACCTAAACGTGGATAGAATCGAGCGTGTGACGGGTATACGTACAGTATTTCTTGAGTCATTGGAGTTGACATAACTCCAAAGTTAGTATATCATCCCCTTATCTTTCAACATTGCTGTCCGTCGGAGGAACGCATGATCAATCAACAGAAAAACATTTTCATTTTGGTGACATTGTTTTCCGTAATCGCCATATATGCTACTGCATTTCTTGCATTTCACCCTACCAATGCCCGCACCTTTATCACAGGATATACCAAAGATCGAATTGCATATGAAGTTGAAATATTCCATAATGAAAGCGTTGATGGTGAAGCAACCAATGATGATGCATGCATGAAAACCATGGTGACAACCAACATGGTTAATGTTTATGTAAAGGATCTATTATCTCCTCATGTGAATGAGATCAAGATAATTGCCGAAGATATTGAAACAACCTGCAATATCGAAGTGTCATCTATCAAGACTACTATCTTCACCCCTGACAGATCAGGTGGGTCACTCACACAAGAACTTACTTTCACCCCGTAACGGAGTAAAACAATATGAGCAAAGTTAAAATTGGAGTCATTGGGCTTGGGTATGTAGGATTGCCTTTGGTAATCGAATTCAGTAAGCACTATGAGGTCGTAGGCTTCGACATTGATGAGATTCGGGTAGTCGAACTCATGGAAGCCATGGATCGTACAGGGGAAGTGACGACAGCCGCCCTGATGAATACTACCGCAGTGTTTTCAAGTGACACATCTTCCCTTGATGATTGTAATATTTACATCATTACGGTGCCGACTCCAGTCAATGATGCCAATCAGCCTGACCTAACCCCTCTCATCAAAGCCAGCGAAACTGTGGGTAAACGATTGGATCGAAATGATCTCGTTATCTACGAGTCTACAGTATATCCTGGGGCAACGGAAGAAGTATGTGTCCCTGTCCTGGAACAATACAGTGGGATGGTTTTCGGTTGTGATCATTTCTATGTGGGGTATTCTCCTGAACGGATTAACCCTGGAGATCCTGAGCGTGATGTAACCAACATCACAAAGATTGTTTCAGCGTCTACAAGTGAGGCTCTTATTGTCGTCAAGAAGTTGTACGAGAAGATTGTTACTGTTGGCGTACATGAGGCTAGCAGTATCAAAGTTGCGGAGGCGGCAAAGGTTATTGAGAATACTCAACGTGATGTTAACATTGCTCTTATCAATGAATTAGCAATGATTTTCCATGAGTTGAATATTGATACCGAGGAAGTGTTGAAGGCCGCAGGAACCAAGTGGAACTTCCTCCCGTTTCGCCCTGGGCTGGTCGGAGGACATTGCATTGGCGTAGATCCTTACTACCTGACCTACAAGGCTCAACAGATTGGATATCATCCTCAGATCATTCTGGCAGGCCGCAGAGTCAATGATGGTATGGGTTCCTATGTCACCAGTGAGATTGTCAAGGGGATGTCCAACAATCGCCAATGTGTAGCTGATTCCCGAATTCTAATATTGGGGTACACATTCAAGGAGAACTGTCCGGATATCAGGAATACCCGAGTCATTGATATTATCACTGAACTTCAGGAGTATGGTGCCATTTGTGAAGTATATGATCCTGTGATGGATTTTGGGCAGGAATTGCCTTCCAATGTTACTCGCATTGATACCCTTGAAGGTTGTGAAGAGTCGTATGACGCCATTGTGTTAACAGTTGCACATGATGAATTCAAAGAGATGGGAGCACACAACATATACCGTTTGGGCATGGGTGGTGATTGTCTCGTATTTGATGTCAAGAATATGTTTGACAAGTATGATACCGATTGGAGGTTATAAGAAGTAAATTATTTGTAGTTTATTGGGTTGTTTGCTACTGTATAGGTACAGAATGGTTTAACTTTTAATTGAGGTATGAAATGAGAAAGGGTATTTTATGGAATTACTACACTAATGAAATCAAGGAATATTGGGAGGGATGCTCAAAAGAAATTAAAGAAAATTGGGAAGAAGAGTTTAAAGAAGCTCAAAGAAAACCCGAGAATTATTTGTTTACTGCTGAAGATATGCGTGATATTTCATCGCCTGACAAATATGCATTTGTTCGCAGATTTCGTGGTGAGATTAAGCGATGGGTTGATTGGGACTCTTTACCCCAAGAAGCTAAAGATAATGTGACAGATTTGTTTAATGATGCAGTCAACCGCCCAGAGGTTCATGGGTGGTCAAAACAAAAACTGTCACGTATGACAATGGGAGAATTTGCCACATTTGATAAATATGGTATCCCAAATGATAATCCACCAGAATATAAATCACGACTTGAGAATAAGTCACCCAAATTGTGTGGTTTTGGATTTTTCCATTTTAAATTGATAATGGTTATTCTTTTCCCAATCGTGATATACTATTTGTGGGTAGTCCCATATGATACTACTCCATATCATTGTGGAGATATCAATGGTATCAGACTCATGTGTACGAATTCCGTCCTAGACATCTATTTACTCATGGCATTTGGGCAATTAATTTGGTCATCTATATGGTTTTATGTTCCGTATGGATGGTTGGATTATATCACAGATAAAAACAGGGACTCACATGCAGCAATGGCTTATGTTCAACAACAACAGGCTAAGGCTATCGCCAACGAAATGTCCAGTAGGAACTTAAAACTGTAAGTTTACCGAACCCAGGTTTAACCGCTTGGGTTCGTTATCCGAAAAATCGAATATCCGATTTTTCTTAATTTAACATTGAAGGAGAACCTTTTAATTATGTCTGAACAAATGCAACCGATGACAAAAACCACATCATACGAGATGGCATATTCCGTAAAGGGAGTAGTAGATTTGATTAAATCGGGGTATGAACCATATGGTGACCCCATGCCCAGCGATAAATCCGAGAATGGTTTCTGTCAAGCTATGGTCAAAAAGGAACCATTTCGTGTGGAAGATTACATTGAACACATCAAACCAATGATTGTACTGGGAATGGCAGTTGCACATGGTGCCACCGCATTCTATAATAATGAGGAAATTGAAAAGTTTGAGGATATGTTCACTCCCGAATGAGGAACTAAATAATGAAAGAGAATCTGAAATATCTATTGTACAGCATTTCCGTTAACTGGGGGCGCTATATTCTCCTTGGAGGATTAGTGGTCATCGTTTTCTTTCTTGGGTATTGCACAAGATGAACTGTTCAACTGATTGCTTAGTATTTCTTTTTCAATGGACGGCCTTGTTGTCTACATTATTGGCATGGTATGCCTATCGTGTCACACATGTAGTCAACAAAGATAAACCTATCTTCCGAATTGAGGAAGTCAGATTTGGTGATGGAATGGTAGGTTATTACTGTTGCCGTCGATGGCCATTCAACAGATGGAAATCATTCGAGATTGATGGTAAAAATGGGTATTCTTCCAAAAAAGATGCACGAACAGCATTGGAAAGATATTTGAAACAAACTCTTGGATTTGAATTATCCGAAACAAAGGTAGTAAAAGAATATGGCTGATTATGTAAACATTGATTTAGAACGAATAGTTCGGGCAGATCCTGTACCTATCGGGGATGATGCTAAGTTTTCTTTGTTACAAGCAGTTAAGAATATGTTTCTTGAAGAACATATGGAACGTTCCTATTGTGATCAATACCTCGCTCGAATGACAATTGATATTCAAGTTGAACTAACAGAAAAACAACAGGAGCGTTTAAACACCGCTGTTTGTACTGCGATTAAAAACTCGTATTACAAATATTTCGAAATTTTGGGATTCAATGATCAAGCATTCGCGTTGACAGGCTCCCAAGTTAAAATCTTTATAGGAGATGATTAATTATGCCCCAACTAATCGCAATCGGTGGTATCATGATAATAGTTTTACTCATCTTGGTACTATCTATTTTCTTGGAACCCATCTTCTCTTATAAAAGACCATTCTTCCGTTTGGTCTTCGCAAAAGATCAATATATCATCCAATATCGGAAATTCCTTTGGAAATGGGAAACATATACCATTCCCGGAACTGGTGAGCCCGCTGTCTACTATTCCAAATCCGAAGCAGAAGGTATGATCAAAACCCTCGTTGACCGCCGAAACAAAACGAATGACCTGAATAAACTTACCGCAAAAAAGGTAGAGGTATTCGAATACGATACCAAAGGCAATCAAACTGCCAAGAAAGAAAGCTGGAAATAATCCAACTCCAATGTTAGGCTGACAAATACTATCAGCCTTTCTCTCCGTTAGGCATAAATACTCCGTATCATACGGAGACGCCTAATGCCCAAACTTAACCTATTGAATAAAATAAGAAAACAGCAAATCAAAAAACGAGATGCTTACAAGAATGCTGTTTGGATTATAGGCAAAACCCTGAATGATCAGGAATATTATGTGCATAAAGCAGATAAGGATGGTTTGAATAACACGGTAGTTTGGACGAATAACCTCACAAAATCTCTGAGATTTCACACCGAGAAAGGATGTCAACAATTTGCTATGACATATCTGAAGGGTCGATCAGATGTTCATCTAAAATGGATTGAGGATACCTTTTAATGTTTGGCATTGGAGTAGATGAACTCAGGAAACTCCAATCTATGGAGAAATATATCATTACTATGGTTAACCATCGCTCTTGGTATTACAAAGATATTGACGAATTACCAGAAGTGACTGGTATTGTTTGGACTCCATACATTCGTCTGGCTCATCTCTTCTATAACGAACAAGATGTAGAAGAATTTAAAATGAACTTTATTTCACCACGGAAAGTGAATATTTTGAGGATAAGATAATGCAACCGAATGTAACACCAGAAGTTGTCAAGTTTGTACAACTATCACTCAATAAACATTACAGGAAAAACCTGAAGGTTGATGGCAAAGCAGGCGCTAACACTGTCACTGCCCTAAAACAAATCAATGCTCTCCCTCATGAATGGGGATTAGAGAGGAAGATAATTGGATACATCCAACATATCTGCGAATTTGAAGATATCGATGCGGGAGCCATAGACGGTTTCTGGGGACCTCAAACCGATTATGGGTATAACCTACTCAAAGATAAAATGAATGGAGTAGAACCAACCCCATGGCGTGACGATGAGGGTATTGGGGGCAAGTCTTCCCCGAATGATAAATGGCCATTACAAACCCAAGATGAACTAGAAAAGTTCTACGGGGAACCCGGAACTGGACAAGTCAAAATCCAACTACCATACCCTGTAAAGATTGCTTGGGAACCCACAAAGGTGATCACCAAATTCTCATGTCACAACAAAGTTAGAGATAGCCTGCTCCGTGTCCTCATCAATGTTAAAAATACATATGGCATGGAACGTATCAAAAGCTTGGGACTCGATATGTGGGGAGGATGCCTCAATGTTCGTAAAATGAGAGGCGGTAGTAAATGGTCTACACATGCATGGGGCATAGCATTAGATTGGGACCCTGCTCGTAATCGTCTCCGTTGGGATAAATACAAAGCAAACTTCGCATTACCTGACTATGGTATGTGGTGGAAACACTGGGAAGATGAAGGGTGGACATCACTGGGAAGAGAGCGCAATTATGATTTTATGCACGTTCAAGCGGCTAAAATAAAAAAGGATTAAACAAAAACAAGAGGAAACATCAATGTTAATTTTTATGCACAAAACCGGGGAGGGGACTCTTCAGTGGGATATATCTTCAGCAACTTATAATAGTGTCAATTTAGATATATCTTCACAAGATACCATAGGATCAGGTCTTGATTTCAACGACACAGGGACTAAAATGTATATGTGTGGAACACAATCAGATTCAGTACATCAATATACACTATCAACACCATGGTCACTAGCAACTGCATCTTATGACAGTGTATCTAAAAGTGTATCCGCCCAAACTACGGCTCCATCTGGTGTCCGTTTTAACTCTGCAGGAACTACAATGTTTGTTAGTGGAAGCAACGAAAGTATCTTTGCATTTTCGTTATCATCGGCATGGGATCTTTCAACAGTTAGTGCGGGATCGTTCGCATCAGCTAGCGTATCATCTCAAATGACAAACTTAACTGGCTTCCATTTTAAGCCTGATGGTACTAAACTATATGCTACAGCTGATGAACCAGCTCCAACTGGTGCTGTTTATCAGTATACCCTTTCCACTCCTTGGGATCTGACAACAATGTCTTATGATTCCGTGTCATACACAACAGATGCTCAAGAAAATAGTCCACGAGATGTTTATATTCGTTCTGATGGAAAGAAAATGTTTCTCACAGGTGTACATTTTGATGCTACTTTTCAGTATACATTATCAACTGCTTGGGATATATCCTCTGCGTCTTATGATTCGGTTATGGTTAACTCCCCTGGCTCGTTGGTTGGTCCACGTGCAGCGACATTTGATCCAAATGGAACTAAAATGTATATGGTTGAGCCCGCAGATCGTCTGATTTATGAACTAGATTTGTAATTTGTAAATAATTATGAGGAACTTCAATGTTAATATTTCAAAAGAAATTAGGACAGGGTGAGCCAATAGGATGGAACCCAAACGACAAAGCCGCATCAGTTACATTATCAAATCAGAATTTGACAGCAACAATTGATGGAAGTGGAGGATATGGAAATGTTCGTTCTTCATATAGTATACTCACCGCAGAACAAAAGGTTTGGGAAATAACGGTTGGTTCTACAGATCTTATTATAGGAACCGCAATTGCTAGTGTTTCTTTAACCACTCGAATTGGAACTGGTACAGATAATATTGGTTATAATGTTGCTACTGGTCAAGTATGGATGAGTTCCTTACAGGGAACATTACCTACCGCAACTATTGGTGATGTTATCGCTATTAAATTCTTCACTAATAAAATCAATTGGTTCAAGAATGGAACACAAATCGGAGGTAACTATCCAAAACCATCGGGATATCCAATGTTTCCTATCGTAGGTAGTGGAACATCCAACGGGACAGAAATTGCAACAGCTAACTTTGGAACTCCTGTCACAGTTTCAGTAGATGCAGGGTTTAGTACATTTTCATAATTTCTGAAAACCGTAAATAAGGAGTATGGACACGAAAGCAAAGGTCGATACTCCTTCTAAACGGCCAATAATCGAACGTCGTAAGATAAATCAGGAACAACTATCAAGAACGATAGAATCAAGCACCAGGCGATGGGAACTTATTGTTTTCCCATCGCTTTTTGCTTTCATATTGCTGGCAGCATACGGCTTCTACATGGTGTACAGCTTGGCTACTGATGTCCATTTCTTGGCTCTTAGTGTTGATGCCAATATGACTATAATGTCAAGCAATATGCAAACTATGTCAGATAATATGTCCACATTAACCGCAAGTGTAAATCAAATGGATTTGACTACACAAAGTATTAACGAAAATGTACAAGTGTTACAATCAATCAAATCAGATATGACCCAAATGACACATTCTATGAATTCAATGACCCACACTATGGGGAATATGTCACATACCACCCGTATAATGTCTAGAGATATGCATGATGTGGGGAGACCAATGTCCATCTTCAATTCTTTTATGCCATGGTGAGATAAATACAAAACAAATTGTTAAAAGGGGAACTTCAATGTTAATATTCCAATACAAAACAGGTAACTTACCACAACAACAAGTCACACCACCCGGAATAGATAATAACTATTTTAGTGTTGCCACTGACGGGACTAACTGGGTGATATCTGGAAGGGATTCTTTGGGTGGTGGAACATGGCATTCAACAGATAGAGTTAATTGGGCACGATCAACTACTGTCATCCCAGCAGCTAGACTTGGATTACGCCATGTTGCAACGGATGGAGCAGGAACATGGTTGGCTCTTCCAGTATCAGGAAGTCAAATATACAAATCAACCGATAATGGTGACACGTGGATTGAGAAAACCCCACCTCCAGGATTTGGAACCAGTCAGAAAAGAGTTGGATATTTATCTTGGGCTAACAGATGGGTTATAGTCGGTGTAGATCAAGCACAATCAGATGATGGGGGCGAAACGTGGCAGGATATGACGTTGGCTAATTTGGGGTGGCAAGTATTGCTTATTTCTAGCACCAGAGCATTGATTCATGGTGATACCTTCTATCCAAGACAAACGATATCGCCATTTGCTTGGCAACAAATTAACGCCGCAGGTAATGTTTCTAATGTAAAAGGTGGTTGGTATGAACCATCATTAGACAAATATTTCTTCACCACAAACATAGGTAAAATTGGAGTTTCCCCAGGTTTGTCTTATGAACCAGAAGATCCAACACCATGGGCATTATATGATATTGATACATCCAGTACTACGAGAATAGATTTTGTTTTCCAATCTCCAACTGAAAATCACTTATTTGTATGTGATAATAATGGAAAGTGGTATAAACCTGAAGGCGGAAGTATTGACCCATATGATGCATGGGTGGAAATTACATCAGGAGATTTCTTTGGTGCATCAGCAGGAAGATACGCAGCAAGCGATGGTAATCATTATGTAGTTGTCTGCGCCAACGCTGAAGTTTATACAAAATAAAAGGAGTTAAAAATGGCTTATTTAATTTTAGTTAAGAAAACAGGATTAGGAACGGGATGGGATATTTCATCTCCATCATATGATAATAAAAGTTTTGCATTTACAGTACAAGAAGCAAATCCTCGTGCGATGTCATTCAATGATGATGGTACAAAGATGTATGTAACTGGGTTTGCAAACGACACTGTTTATCAATATTCATTATCCACAGCATATGATGTATCTACAGCATCATATGATAGTGTGTCATTCGTTATAAATCAAGACAATAGCCCACGGGGAATGTATATCGGTTCATCAGGAACGAAAATGTTCATAATGGGAGGAGCTGGTGACGCACTGTATCAGTATACCTTATCTTCAGCATATGATATGTCATCTGCATCATATGATAGTGTTGGTTTCAGTGTAAACATACAAGAAAACCAACCATATGGAGTGACATTTAGACCTGATGGTTCAACGTTTTATGTGGTGGGCCAGGGCTCTAATAATGTTAATCAATATAACACAGGTTCAACCTGGAATTTAACTGGTTCATCATACGCATCCAAATCATTTACTCCTGGTGGCGAGATTAGTAGTTTATCCGATATTGAGTTTTCATCTGATGGAACAAAGATGTTTCTGGTGGGGGAGGGTTCGGCCAATGTCACACAGTACACCTTGTCCACTGCTTGGGATGTGTCTACAGCATCATATGATAGTGTTAGTTTTGATACGACAGGACAGGAAGGTGGACCTACGGACATACTGTTTAATGCAGCAGGGAATAAACTTTATATTCTTGGTGATTGGACAAACAGCGTATTTCAATATTCACTATAAAAGGAATTTAAAATGTTAGTAATGCAAAAAAGATAGGAACAGGTGTTCCAGTTGACGTGTTTGTTGGAGTGAGCACTAAAGTATATAAATTTGATTCTGATGGCAATGAAGTATGGCAGAGTGACAATCTAGCAGGACTCCCCAGAGCTATGTCTGTAAGTTCTGATGGTGATGTGATAGCTAATCATTATGTAGTTGTCTGCGCTAACGCTGAAGTTTATACAAAATAAAAACTTGTATTATCATAGTGTGCATATTATAATAATTTCGAGATGACACATCTTATTAGGCCAATGTCAGATATTCACGCTGAATTCGGATATCTTGATTTACCACAACATGGTTACGAAGATCAACAGATTTTAATTCTTGCGGGTGACATTGGTCTTGCCACGAAAGATTGGACATATCTTCCTTTTATAGAGGAGGTTTCTGAGCGTTTTCAGGATGTCATCTATATAATGGGCAACCACGAGTTTTATGGGACTTCAGTTCTCAGAGGTCTGGACAAAATCAAATCCAGAATTCTGTTTGAACTCAATGCTCCCAATGTTCACGTGGTTAACAATGAAGTGATTCGAATTCATGATGTTTCATTCATCTGCTCTACCCTTTGGACATCCTATGATAATCAAAATGCTTTATGCATGTATAACTCAGAATTATACATGAATGACCACAAGAAGATTCGTACTGGAACCAAGGTTGAACCCTATCTCAGGAAGTTTATGCCTCGGGATGCCGTTCTCCTTTTCTTGGAAAATAAGCGGTTCATCTTCGATAATATCAAAATCGAGAAAGAGAAAGTCCAAAAAGTGGTCGTGGTGACACACCAGGCTCCCTCTGTGCTCTCAATTGCTGATCAATATAAGACAGGACCTTATGCATCTTTAAACGGCGCATACGCCTCCTCCTTGGAGGAAGAGATAATGGATTCCGAGCCCGATATCATGATCCATGGTCATACTCATCATAGTTTTGACTATGAGTTAGGGAAAACCCGTATTATCTGCAACCCCAGAGGATATGCTGGGCATGAAGAGAACCCCAATTTTAACCCGTTATTAACTATTGAGATTTGATTATGGATATAATTTGGAAACAATTTGGAAAAGAACCATTAGATGGAATCTATTGGGTATCAGGGCTATATCCCAATGAACAGGAACGAACTAAATATACTGAGTTTGTGGCATTGGTGAACATTAAGTTTATTCCCAAACCCAATTTAGAATATGAGGCTTCACCAATCGCGCCTGAAATATTTGGTGATTTCGATCCCGAATTATATGGAATTTTATTTGTATCAAAGTTCACTAAGCCAACCCCCAAACCATCTCGAAGTTACCCGATTAACCATTTTAATTATTAAAACTTGCATTCTACATAAGGATTTGATAGAATGCTATTCATTCCTGAAACGTGATTTTATTCATGCTGTGCGGATAAAACCGCTTGATAATTGTCAAAACATGTAGTACACTTGCCTTACCGTTAAACAACACAAACGAGGCAAAACGTGAAAACTCTTTTCGTTGCTCTTCTCATGGCCATTACTACTTCTGTAATGGCAGTTGATAACCATAATCAAAAGATCCAAGGTGCGGGACCTTCCACGGTTATTGTAACCAATTTCTTCCAATCATTCTCAACCCTTCCCGAATCGGAAGGATATACTTTTGAAGTCCCTCCACGTTCTATCAAACATCTCGGCGGTATTCGGTCATCGTCTCTGTATTTGTTTGGTCGCACTGGTCGCCCACTAAACGAAAAGGAAAAGGCTCAGGGTAAAATGGAAATCATATTAGGTTCCATTTCTGTCGGATTCGCTGTCCACCCGGACAACTTCTCACATCTAACATTGGAGAATATTGCAGACATCTATACCAAGCGGATAACCAATTGGAAAGAAGTTGGGGGTGATGATGCACCAATTGTTCTTGTTGGTCGTGAAACAACCGAATCTTCATTGAAGATGTTGTCTCAACATTTCACTGAACTTCCAAACTCCAACTTTGATGTGGTTTTCAAACGAGATCATGGTGTGGTGAACTATCTCTCAAGTGATGCTGGACGGTATGCCATCGGCTTTGGTGCTACCAGTAACTTTGGGGATCTTAACATTGTTGTTGATGATTGTCATGGTCTGAATGTGGGGTTAGTAGTGGATGTAAAAAATGCAAACCACCCGATTGTCAAAGCTGTTGTAAACTATGCTGCCAGTGATGACTGGAAGACATCCCTGTAATATCTAACGCAAATCAACCAAAGTATTAAGGAATCATTATGAATAATACTATTATGACTAACCTTTTTGGCAAGTATAGTCGATTTGTAACTATATTTCTCCTGATCACTTCAATGTTAATTGGATACGGGGGATATTCGTTCTACACGAAACTCCAAGGGACGCACGAAACAACGTCTTATATGAGGGCGAATACATTCCTTGATACTTTGGTGAAATTTGCGGAAGTTCATATCATGTCCTTTGAGTGGGAGATGATGGAAAATCATATTGAGGAAAATATCAAGTTGCCCGATATTATTGCTATTAAAATTGAAGATTTCGTATCTGGAAAAACATTTGGAAGTGGAAATCATGCGAACGAAAATCGTCATCATTTTTACTCAACTAAGGTTAAACATGAAAACAAAGTAATTGGTCAAGTGATGTTAGTCATGGATGAATCTTTACTTTTAGAAACCACCAATTGGCTACGTTGGTTTATCTCTTTCATTACTGTGTCTTTAATATTGGGGTTATTCAGTATTGCTGTGATTTTTGTACGCAGTAAAGATCATGCTGAACAATTGTTCCATCAAGCTAACTTTGATTCACTCACTGGTTTGGCTAACCGTGTATTAGCGTCAGATCGATTGGAACAGGCACTCAAGCAAGCTCGTCGTACCTATAACAAAATCGGATTGATGTTTATTGACCTGGATCATTTCAAAGAGATTAACGACACATTGGGTCACGATGTTGGTGATAAGTTGTTAATTCAGGCAGCACAACGTCTTGAACAGTGTGTGAGGGAAACTGATTCAGTCCATCGTAATGTTGAAGGGACAGTTGCACGATTGGGTGGTGATGAATTCACCATTATACTGTCCAACTTGCGAAATGGGATTGATGCAGAACAAGTTGCCGACCGCATTATGTCAGAAATCAATGATAAACCATTTTATATTGATGGTCATGAATTGCGTGTTGGCACCAGCATTGGTATCACTGTCTTTCCCGATGATGCAGATGACTCTAAAACATTGATGAAAAATGCCGATGTCGCAATGTACTCAGTAAAGGAGAATGGACGCAGTGGATATCGATTCTTCAAAGAAGAAATCCAAAATGAATCCAATGCTCGCCATTCCATGGAACAGGATTTGAAGAAGGCGTTAGAACGTCAAGAGTTTGAAGTCTTCTATCAACCGTTGTTTGACAGTAAAACTCGCCTCCTGAGAGGCGCAGAGGCTCTAATGCGGTGGAATTCTCCATCCCGAGGGTATGTAAGCCCTGGTGAATTTATTCCTATTGCAGAGGACACAGGCATGATAGTGGAACTTGGTGAATGGATTTTAACAGAAGCTGCAAAAAAAGTGAAAGAATGGAATGATGGTAGAGTAAATCCTCTTTATGTCTCTGTCAACGTTTCATCCATCCAATTTCAGAAATCGAATCTGAAAGAGGTGGTTTCTGATATCATAGACCAAACGGGAGTTGATCCTAGTTGGCTAAAATTGGAGATTACAGAATCTGTTCTAATGTTTGATAGTGATGATGTTAGGCAAACTATGAAAGATATCGCCGAAATGGGGGTAAAGTTCTATATTGATGATTTCGGGACTGGGTATGCATCTTTGAGTTACCTTCGGAAGTTCCCGTTTGAATCTTTGAAAATAGATCGGTCATTCATTGATGGTATCCCGGATGATGAAAACGATGCGATTTTGGTTAAATCAATAATAGCCATGGCAACCAGCCTCAATCTCTCAGTGGTTGCAGAGGGTATTGAAACCGAAGATCAATGCCAATTCATCAGTAATACTGATTGTAACGTTTCACAGGGATTTGGCCTGGGGAAACCTACTGCAGCTGACGGGTTTAATATATATCTGGCAGAGAATGAACCACCATTCCAATGCCGTTCTTGTACTTGTGCTTGTTAACACTGAAACGGTATCCTTTATGTCCATGGTGGGGAGACATAGTTCCTCCACCCCTCACCATCCCATCCAGATAAAATCTAACTTTGGAGCTGTTAGAGAACTGGATTAACATTGTAGTTCACTTTGGTGAAGTGGTTATATTAGAGTGCATTTATCAGGAATCCGTATCGTGGATGAGACGCATCGTTTCAGGCATTTGCTTTTCCTGTTTATCTCGTTGAGAATGTTAAACTCTAAGAGAGATCGGGCACTTAGGCATATCTTTCCATCTTCAACAATGTTAGTATTAACATTGTAGTTATCCTAAAGATGGTATGCTTAATCAAATCTAGCACTTTTATTCTTCTTGTTATAACACTAAATTATAAGGGAAAACCCCAATTTTAATTATTATAAGATTAATTTTATATACCGAGAATCATTCGGAGCGACCTGTTGTTTTGTTTAAAGTCAGACTCCAACAGCCCACTAGCCGAACCATACTGACTGGAAAGTTATGATATTAGCATAGGAATTGATAAATAGCAAGTATGATTTTGTTAGTTTTCTTATGGAATTAACATTGAAGTGGCTTATGTGGTCATAAATAATTATTATAAGGGTACACATGATGAAAAGAGAGATTCACAAGGACGAAATCCATGTTAAATATATTGCACCTGAGCATTGGTGGAATCGAGCAAAATGGGAGTTATTGAAGCCTTTAACTTCGCATAATGGCAATGTTACCATCCCAGCTGGTTTCATTTCAGATGGTGCAACAATTCATTGGACATTGAGATGGTTATTCTCTCCTACTGGGGAATATTTCTGTGCTGCAATTATTCACGATTATATTATTGTTATTGAGAATGATTGGGATAGAGCTAATGATGAATTTGAAGCGGAGATTAATCATATAGATATGAATGAGGTTATGAGATGGCTTATGGTGTCTGTTGTTCGTTTTTGGGCAAAGATTAGAGGAAAGAGTTAATAATGAAATTAAATAAATTAACAGAGTTAGAGAACAGACCACAATCTCATAGATCCGGGAGGTTGGTTGTATCGTTGGGATTTTGGTCTGATGCTTCAGATGAAGACATTCAGAATGAAATTGATAATCTTCGTATGATGATTGAAGAAAGCATTGATGAGGCAATCGAACAAAATCGAACAACCATCACTGGAGTGCATTTTGAGTGAAGTTATCCTCAATATTAACCGAAGCCAATCGTCAATCAGTTATTTTGGTTGACTTCCAACCTGCTTACGATAGTGATAACTGGGGATATCGCGAAGCATTAGAGAATACTATACAATATCTAAACGAGAAAAGACCTTCGCAAATAACTGTCTTCTTTAATGGCGCAGATGTTGGTATAGAAGATACCCAACATGATGTTGCATATCATTATATGGAATATGGGTTAGAAGAGGATATTGTTGATAGTTTCAATATGATTGAGAAAGGATATGCTTTTCTTCGAGGTTGGATGGATCAAGGTGTACAAGAAGATATGATAATAAAAACTGTCAGATATATGGTGTCGAATCGTATGTATGATAGTAGAGATATTGAAGAGGAAGTTTTGGAAGAATTATCAAATGGTCAATATGATATAGATGATCTTATGACTGATCATATATACATTCCTGATATTTCATTGAAGATGTTAAAACAGTTATCAGGTTCGCTAAT
>JAAUXZ010013621.1_pt1 | contig 46083 bp, 42 predicted proteins | sample 7278131 | NCBI WGS metagenome assembly JAAUXZ01 (sample SAMN14350119, study PRJNA611818) | marine sediment metagenome | isolation source: surface marine sediment (3m) | place: French Polynesia: Moorea | collected 2018-08 | reverse complement strand
TAGTGAACTAAGTCCACTATGTCTATGTCGTTACGGTCCAACATAGTTTAGTCGCAAATCTTAGGTCAAGGCATGGATGCCGATGACTTAAGATTTAACAACTCGCTCATTTCAGGTTGCTGCTAAATTGATATTAGCCTGCGTTCTTACGTTGACGAATTTCCGCCAGAATGGCATCTGCTTCATCACCACCAGCTCCGTCATCAGTATCACTATCATAACCATCACTGGCATCAGTAGTGGTTGTTCCTGAATCATCATAAGATGCGGCGGGGGCAGCTTGTGTGGCAGGGGCAGCATTACTTCCCAATGCGGCAGCTAGATCTTCATTGATTGATTCAATTGTGTGTGCGCGAGGCAGCAGGGTAGAGAGGTCAATCATCTGGCTAGTAGCCAATGCGATTTCATCATCGGTAAGATCACGAGTGTTACGCATGAACTTGGAGCCCAAAGCATAGGTAGAGTAGTCACCTTGTTTGCTCTTCTTGATAACGAAATCAATTCCCTTTTCAAACATGTGAAATCCAGGAGATCCAGCTTCACCCAATTCTCCACTCAGTGTTGCATCCTTGATAATGCTATAAAGTTGGAATCCCAAGGCAATACAACACACCTTACCTTCATAATTTTCATTAGTAGTGTCATCTTTAGGCAGGGGATCTTTAACGATAATAGCCTGGGTTAGATACTGACGCTTGCGCCAATATGCCTTACCCATATCCTTATCCTGTTTGTCATAAAACTTCTTACTGACATTACAGATTGGGCAATCCTCCCCATACATGGTCATACATGGGACATTCTTCTTTTCACCATTAATGACGAGATTGTGCATACGTTTTTCAACAAAAAAACGGAATGGATTCTCTTCATTAGCATCTGGGAGGAAACGAACAACAGCATGCTCGCCTTCTTTCATTTGCCAAAATGGGTAATAGTTGTTGGAATGGGTTTCGTTGGAAGATTCGTTTTGACGGAATGCATTCTGTAAGCTTTCAAGTGTATCAATAGACATTTTATTATTCTCCTCTAAATTGTTATAATAGTTCCAGTCTATATCCCTCTTTGGGGATTTGTTCAAGTCTAATATGATAGACGATTCTAATTCCTTTGTCAAGAACTAAATTCGTATTACCATGTAGTATTTATGCTTCCTTGTAACTTTTGTGTCAACTTTCTATTAAACCCTAACTTTGAAGCGCACTACTCCCACTCCCAGTCCTCCCATTGGCTAAATTGCCTTAATTTCAAAACCTGAAAACTTTAAAAACTATAGAAACCTTAACATAGTGAACCCCATAGAGGGAACCTTAGTTCCTAACATTGAAGTAACTATAACTTAATAAAGTCAATATTAAGACAACAATAAACCAAATTAACACATGGTTAAATGACTGAATAGTTAGTTTAGATGCATTTATCAGGAATCCGTATCGTGGATGAGACGCACCAGTTTTAAACTGAGGTATGGACTAGATCCTGTTTATCCCTTCGACGTGTTAATATCTAAGGTGGGGTCGAGCACTCAACAATGTTAGTTCTTAACTCATTGAAACCTCCGAGTTAAGACACGGTTGATTAAATCCTGCATCATTTATTATTCTTATAATCATATAGACAAAGTTAATCTTTTATTATTATAATCAGATGGTTTATATCCCGTAATCAACGGTGCGACCATGTTGTTTTGATAAGCCAGTCTCCAACAGGTCACAACCCAACAATACTGGCGATGTGCAAGTATATATTAACATTGGAGCCTTGTCAATGTTAATTTTGCACTGAAGTTTTCTATTTTGTCATAAGTAGAATTTATATATTATATATTAGGGAAACCCCTAATGTTCCACGGGGAACCTTAAGTCCAATTCATGATAACTTCGTCGGAATCTTTTCCCGTAGGACCATAAACTGTCAGTTTAACACGGAAGTATGCACCAGTGGAACCTCCCATGTTAAATGGAAGATCACTAGGAATAGTCTTTTTAACATCGGAGTAATGGTCGAGTTCAAAAAGACCATCGGCGAAAGTCATATTAACACCTGATATCAAACTTCCGAAAACAGAATATCCGCTATCATATGGTTCCCATGGAGTAGGGCTCCCTGTTAGAGAATCAGAATATTCAGTAATTGCCCATTCGACGAACATGATAGGACCTGTCATTACAATGTCACCAGCGGTGAATGATGTTTTATTGGTGTATGAAGACATTCCAAAGTTAACAGTTGGTGGAGTCGCGCCCGCACATGTGACTGGCATTTCGTAACCACGAATGGTAATGCTGACATCTTTCAGATCTGGATCTGGGGAGTTTGGTGATTCGAGATAAACACGATTTCCGGGTTTAACAGTATGTTCCGTACATTCAATAATTGGTCTACCACCTCCAGGAAATGTTATTGTACCAATAATCGCACCAGCTTGGGTTGAAGATGCAACACGAATATTGTACGTTGTATCCGTTGTAGGAGATGTGACACTATAATATGATGCTTGGTGTCCATAATCTGAAATTATAAATTCACGAGGAGCGGCAAGTTGCATCACGCGAGTGATTGTTGATGGGGATTCTCCTTCGATGAAACAATCAATATCATATGATTTTGGTGCTTCCAACGGTGGTTGTTCATTCCATCCTCCTGCATCATTGGCTACCAAATATTGACATTCTTGGGTAGATGGAGGGATTGATGATGCTGGAAGAGTAGTAAATTCTAACCCTGTAGCTCCAGCATTAACCTTAACGAAAAGATCGTTTGCGCCAGCATATGTTGCGGGAGTATCTGTTAATTCGGGGAATGTATTAGCACCACCCCCGCCACTAGTAATTGTGGCGAATTCTAAACCATTTTCGAGGCTATTAACACGGACAACCTGATTGTTAGCTCCTGTATACCCGTTTGGTGTATCGAGGAGATCTGTGAATATATCAAAACTTGTGATGTTGGCAGATGAGTTGGCAAACGTTCTGGGGGAGAATAATATCTCGTGTGTTCCCACAACAATACCTACAGGCAATTGTCCACCAATATAAGGGACGATTTGGATTTCTCCAGTATCATCGATAAAGACAGGATCATTGACTTCTGCGCCAAGTGATACCCAATCCCAAAGTTCATCATGAACGATGCCTTCGGTGACAAAGTTAACTACATCACCTGCGGGAGCATCCTCTTCAATTATGCCATAGATTTTACTCATATAGGTAAAAGGACTGGCGGGTAGCAATTCGTTAAAATTGACGAATTCTACTACTTGGTGTCTATGTAGGGCTTGTTGGGCTATACCTGGTATTAGAATATTTCCAACTTTAAGTTTAGATCCTGTTGCGGCACCTGTGAAGATTTCATCTTCAGTTGTAAAGAATTTGCGGTCAGAAGTTTTTACGGGTTTTCCCTGATCATCAAAAACCAGATCACCTGCTTTTGACGGAACTTCAAGCCCTACTTGTGTTCCTCTGAAATCTGGGGAATTGATACTTACACTAACAGGGGTAACACTGCTTTGGAGTTTACAAGCGAATACTCTCACAACCTCAACCCAGGAAGAGCCGTTGTACTCATACATAATGTTGCTCATGGTATTAAACCACATTTGGCCTGTGCCTGGGTGGGTTGGAGTATTTGCTCCTACGATAGGTTCTAAGTTAGTACTTCCAAATTCTCTTACACCAGTGACCATGTTAAGTTGCCAGAACAGCCAATGGTCTCCCGAGGTGAACGGACCCCACGCTCCGAATTGGCTTTGATGCTCGGTATACAGATAATCTTTGTTGCCGTGAGCAAATGTGATCACTGTGGGTTCGTTGGTTGCTTCTACTGAAACAAAACCACCATTCACTGATAAGAATGTAGGTGTGTCCAATGTATCTCTTTGGTGTTGAACAATACCTTGTCTAAAACTTAGTCTCATAATGTTTTTCTCTTATTTGTGCAATATTACGTTATATCTATCAATTGTTAGGGTTTTCCCTATATCAGCTGCACTATATCTAATCAAGCCAGATCTTGTTATTAAATCAACTTCACCGGTAGCCAATACAGTTCGTCCATCATCTTCAATGAGTAATGTTGATACTGGCGTTCCATCAATTTTAACTTGACTTGCTGTTGGTTGACCCGAAGTGGTTCCATCTATTGAATAGAAATCAGGATGGAAATAACCTTTGGTGGTTCCTGAATCTCCCAACTCAATACAATAATCGGTACCCGAAGATATTACATCCATATTCTGTGGATAAAGGTTAGCATAAGAACCATAAAATGATGGTAGTAAATCTCCACTTACTCCTGTGAACGTATGGACAATGTTACCACGGAATTTCACCAATAGATCGGTTGTTCCTGCGAGACGTTCGAGACGAATTGGCATTTGTTCTATATTACTATAGTTGACTTCTTTATCGTAGTTGACTGCACCACCTGAACCATCAAAAACGGTTGCAGTAACCACACCATTTTCGATAATTTCAACTGTTATGTTGTAAAATGGGGTATGGCTAACTTTAACGCCATAATCGATATTATTGGCATCAACCAAAGTTCCTGCTTTTGTACCAACTGCCAAACCACCAACAAAATATTGACCGTTAGTGTATGAAGTAACATCAGTTGTATATTCCATATAAACATAATCTTCTGCCACTGTATCGAGGCGGCATCCCCATGGAGTTGATGTTGCAGTAATTTTACGGGTAGAATCCGTATAAAACATAGAACCTGTAATATCTAATAGGTTTGAATATTCAGTTGAAATCAAATCTCTTTTGTATGTTCTTGTTGTAGCAGGAAGAACACCACCACCTTCAACATCTGTTTGGTTGAATAAAACATTCTTGTAATACAGAGCATATTGGTGGTTAAATTCAACACCACCATCTACTAACACTCCGTCAACAACACCTGTTGTGTAGTAATCGCTAGATACGAATGTTTGTGTTCCTGTGTTATCATCCCATGATACTGTTAATCCATCAACGAGAGCATCTGTTGTTGCATGAATTGTTTTTGAGTTAGTATTCCCTTCAACCCAGTTTGCGCCATCCCAACCATAGTCAGTCCAAATTAAATTATGGAATTCGCCGCCATCTGTAGAATCATATTCGGTTATTGGAATAACCATATGCCATTGATTTGCACCTACCCCGTTTGCATTAGTATTTGCAAATATGAACATGCCACTTTCTGGAAGAACACATTTGATTCCAACGTTAGTTACTGTATTAAAGTATTCAACACTTGCACCTTGTACTGATGATGCTGAGATAGGTATTGTGCCTGTCCATTGTTCCGTTAAATCTTGTTTGCATAGACGAAATTGAGCTTTATATGTAACCGAAGGGTTGTAATTAAACGCCAAATACGCATCATTCCCTGCAATGTCTTTAACCCAGTCTCCGAATATTTGGTTATATACTGATTCACCAGACATGTGGGTAAATTCATGAGATGGAGTTGTGCCATTATATGCCCAGAAGCAAGGACCATCTTGTACATTCGTCCTACCTCTTGAAGCCCATATGCCATCATTTGGACTACAAGAAACGAATCTAAACAATTCGCGACGACGGTGTGGGTTTGCCGCAGTGAGGGTTGTTGATGCGTTATGTTGTATTACATTTCCTGTGGTATTCCCATGTCCTGAGACACGATCCCACCATCTAATTTGTATATAGGCGTTAACTGATATGGTTGCACCATCATTATATAAAATAGCAATACGATCATCGGCATGGTTAATATCTCCCTGAATACCCCAACAACGTTGAGCTTCGGGTAACGTAAATACGACCGCAGAACCAGCATCATGTAAGGTGAAAGTGATTCCACCATCTGTAGTATATGCAAGTGTGTTTTCAAAACATGCCCATATTTTTCCTGGAGTAGCAGTTACACCATAGCAGAAATTGTTGGTTAATCCTGATAAACTTGCATGAGTATTGTCGAACACAGTTACTGTGTTTCCATCAGCACTAATTCTGAATAAACCATTAACCGCATCAGCAACCCAAATATCTCCAGATCCATCAACATATAGTTGACTAATATCTTGGAAATTGGCCGATGGTGTAGATGTGGCGTACCAACGTTTACGTTCACCAGATGTTAAATCCATACGACCAACCCATTCGTGGGTGAAAAACAAAACTTGTTTTTTATCATCATATGACATACACATGGGTCCAGCTCGATCAGTGAATGCATAATAAGGAGGGTACATAGGATCAGTAGTTGGCATTGGGAAATACATTCGACCACCATTCTCATCAAAATCATTTTGGTTATTTAAAAATGGAATTGCTACGTGATCATCGTAATATGTGTTGTTTAAAAATCCAACAGTGTTACGCATAGACAATTTATAGGTTCCTACTCCAACAGCACCAGATCCTGTGATGTCCAAGCGAAGAAGTTTATTCCAATCCGGGTTTGTCCAACTATCTCCGTTTATTGTTAATGTTCCTGTTCCTGAAGCTACTGTTGCGGAATCATAAAAAGGTTTTGTTGCCGTTGAACTGTGTGCGAAAATGTTTTGAATTGGGGAATCAGTTGATTTTAATAATGATGACCGAAAAATAGTTCTGTCAAATGTGGTGACATAAGCATGCCCAACAGTACCGACTAGTCTACCCAAAAGTTGTGTCAAATCGATTGAAAAATCTAACAACCGAGCAAAGTACTTGTAATCGGGTGTATATGTTCCGTTAGCATACCAGTTGGATACTTGTGAGGAAAAACCAGAACCATATCCGCGATGTCCGTGAGTATAAACATCATTCAATGTATTTCCTATCAATTTTTGTCCATGTTGGAAGAAATAGTTATGTCCGGGATAACCACGTTCGCTGTTTGTAATGCCTGTTCCTGTTGTTGTGTTGGCGTGACGATAAATCAATTGATCAATTTGTTTTTGAGTTAATCCATCGGGGTTTGTTTGTACTGGATTATCCCAAATAACTCTATAAAACACATCTAATGTTTCCGTAGGAGTTTGCGTGCAGGGCGATGCGAGCGCAAGATATGCCGAACATGGTACCGGAACATAGAAATTTGGGAGTGAAATATTTGAATAACCAATTCCAACTACTCTAATGGTACGAGTTGTTGCTGGTGGATCAAAACGTTGTTGATATTGATAATAATATGCCAGAGTTCCGCCCGTTCCAATGTTTGCTGATAATAGAACGGGACTTGTTACGCCAGATTCTACACGGCCAATAGCCGACGGGGTATAAATGTTTTCATCTGAGCGGTCAGTTAACTGATCCAGTTCTCCTATGAACAAATAATGCCCGAACGTTCCCGGATTACCTAGTTGCAATGATGTGTTAATCATCTGTTTCAACATATAATCTGTAATAACGTTACCTTGTTTTTGTTCTCTGGTTATTTCACCGGTAGTTATATCTCTGAAAACCAGGTGTGCTTCACCTCTTACCATTTTAAAATCCTCTTCTTTTTAGCCACCACCAATACCAGATGGATCGTATTTTGTAATATTTATCTGTTGAGCACCACTGAACGAGGCGTTCTTGCTGAAAGATTCAACATTTTCAACGAGATTCGAAAAAAGTGTTTTACTTGATGATGATTCTCCAGAAAATGATCCGCCAGTGATCACCGTCTCTTCTTGTAGATTTAAATATGTGTAATTTGTTCTTTCGAATTTCGAGCTTGATCCTTCATCAAACCCGCCTTCGATTGCAGTATTGATTATTGCAACATCAGGAATTGCTAGCGTGGTTAAATCTACATCACAGCTTTGTCTTACGGAATGTATTCCTTGAATGTTGTAATATGTATCAATACGGTATGTGTTCAACCCACCGAGATATTCCAGTGTATCGGAGGGAGGTCCGCCACCATCACCAGCGTCAGAAACTGGGATTGCTGGTATAGAAGCAACTTCAATGTTATTTTCAACCACACGATACTGTTCAATATGTTTATCTTCTAATTCACCAGGGTGATCCCACGATACGATTACTGTTGTGGTGAATCCTGATTCATCGCCCTCCAATAATGATGGTGGATTAACACCAACCTCAACAAACCCAGAAATATCATTGCAATAAACGGGTAGTGGGTTTAATCCTTTTTCAAATGTATGTTGTACACCATAAAATGAATAAGTAGGAAAAGTTGTGGGTGTTTTAAATACGTTAACATCTCCATACTGCTCGTTGGGTGTATTCCTATCAATATATAATCGAAAAGCTTTATCTGTGGTATCAACCTGATTAAAGTACGGGGTTAGAGTGTTAGCCTGTTCAAGTACTACGGTTGTGCCTTTAATTTGAACCCATTCAACGGTGTGGCCTGTTATGTCCCCGTTTATGTTTGCGGAAAGTGTGATAACAGGAGTACAAATATGATACTGATCCTCCCCCGCATCAACAAGGATAACTTGTGCTAAGAACTTTGGTTTGTTGGAAAAGTTAACTTGAAAAGGCATAATTTATTCCTTAGTTCAATATTGCATATCCTGTTGGTAATGCAAACGATATATTTGCGGGGATGGTAAATTGTCCACCAACATCAAACAAACTTATACCAAATCTGATGTTAGTTGTATCAATTCCTGTGAATGCGGGAGCAGTTCCTGATGATGGATCACTGCCACCCTGCCATATTCCATTGAGTGAAAAATACAATTCAGCATTATCCAAGTCTATGGCAACTCCAATAATTTCGTTAAGAGTTTGCCAACCTGTTCCATAGTCTGTAAACACACTATTATTAGCTTTTCGAGCGAATGCACCTGGGGGACTATCTTCGGAAATCCAACCCCAATCAGTAGCTAAGCCTCCCAAGAATGAAGTCACTGCTCCTGATGAAGAAATGCCAACGACAGAATATGTTCCAGGAATTGCGGTTAGTTGTATTTCAAAATAATGTTTACCAGATGATTTAGTTGGTGTTAGAAATGTTGATCTCCAGTTACCACCTGTATTCATCGTAGCTATTGTATCACCATTTGAGTATGTGAATGCTGATGGGTTATCCCCTGCAAATGTAAATGTTTGAGCCGTTATTGGTGTAATGCTGGTACAATAATCCGCTTCTGCGCATCCAACAATAGTGACAGAAACATCTTCAATAGTTGGATCTAACAACGTAGGAGTTATAATATCCAACGATTCACCAGGTTGCAATGTTATAGGTGAAGTGAATGTGAATGATCCCAAACGATTCCCTGCTGGGAATGTTAATGTTCCAACACTTGAAGAAGATGTTCCATTGTCAACGTTAACAGAATATATAACACTACTTGTTGGTGCAATTTTAGCCGATGCTCTCGACCCTGTTAACCCTACAGGTAAATCGATTTGTCGAGTTGCTAAGTAGGAACCCGCTACATGAGTGGTATACAACATTTGTCCGCCCATGAAATATGCCAAATCGTAAGGAATTGACATTGGATATGATGCTAATGCCTCCCAGCTTCCATTCTTTGCAACCCTAACACTGTCATCGTTTTGAACATAAACTATCATTCCCTCATGTGTTGCAGCGGAAGGGAGAGCGGCAAGGTTAGCATATGAAGGTTTTAATGATGCCTTTTCATCATATACCTCTTGTAATGCCCCTTCTACGGTAGTCGCTGTGATATCGCCCAACCCAGATATTGGACTGATATATGGAACAAAAGTAACACTTGAAGCATCATGCGCATGAGCTAATGGTGCATAGATACTAGTTAAATCCGTAGGTTGTAATCCCTGCCAATATGTAGAATCAACAATACCACCATCCGAATATTGTTTAACACTGAGGACGTTACCAGTTTGAACAGTTGTTGAGTTATCAGGAGTAACACTGGAGCCTCCACCAAATAGTATCCAATCAGATCCATTGAAAACAAATTGATTGTATGCGAACATTGAAGAACCGCTGCAAGCATATACTGCATTGTTGGTGGCAGGTACTTCGAAACCTGTAAGAACTCCAATGTTATTATAAACTGCTATTTCATTATCATGCCCTGCAAATGTTCCACTTGCAGGTGTTGGGCTATACATGGAAATCCCGACACGCGGTCCAGCAGGGTTAAGACTCAACAATGTTCCTCTATCAATCCATGATGATGTATCCCATGTTACAACATTACCAATAGGAATTCCTAGCCAAGCACCTGTTGCCCCAGCGGGTATGATGTAAGAATCGCCAGGGTTAGGAGAACCTGGAGGATTGATAACCGTATCTGAAATCATATTAACGGTACACACGGGTTCTAACCAAATCAAACCTGATACTAATGAATCCACATATTGTTTGGATGCCGCATGGAGTGGGGCGTTTGGATCATTATGTAATGTTAGGAAGTTAGTCAAAGTACCACCAGACAGTGGTAATCTATCTTGTATTTCAAGGCTTAACTCCTCTAACGCGGCTTGAGCATTTAAAGATGTTATTCCATTAACTGGGTTCGTTGTAACGGTTGTAGCCATGTGCGTATGTGCAGGAGGAGGCGCAGAGAATCTAGGATCATTATCCGTAACAACAATAGGTGCTTCTGGGGCGGCTGGTGGATACGAAAGTAGTACACCACCTAGTTCCGTGACTGTGGCTGGATTAATGTCGCCTGCGGTGCCTGCGGGACCCCTATCACCTTTACCGCCTAACCCTTGTTCAAATATGATAGTATCTTTGCCGAGCACCCGAGCAACGGGAACACGTCCATATGGATAAGTTCCGGGATCGGAAACATGTGGATCGATTGGAACTAACATTCCATTTTCAATCCATAATTCAGAACCTACAGGATATACAGCTGTCCAATTCCAATCTACATTAGTGACAACACCTTGAACGATGACAGCTCCAACTTCCCCCAATGTTAAATCTTCGGTTAGCATACCGACTACGGTACCTCCGATATCGTCATATTGGGCGGTTTCTATCTTTTCATTACCTTTCCAAGCGACTGCTGTAAATCTAGCTGCAGCAGGGCTGTTAAGTTGGCCTCTGACTACATTTGACTCCAAACGGATGCCATCAACTCGGGTAGCATCTGCGAAGAACTCACTTTCTGTGGTAAAGAATGTTCTGTCATCTCTGAGTATTGGACGGGCAGTTTCATCACGTAAAATACGTCCCGCTTTAACATATGAATCATCACCAATTTGGGTTCCAATATAAGAATTGGAATTTATGGTAACTGGGCTGAATGAGTTGGCATACACGATTGCGGCAAAAACACGAAGCACTTCACTCCAGGTGTCGTTGCCTTGGTAAATATAATGAGTATGTGTAATAGTATCGTACCAATGTCTTCCAATGATTTTCAATGGATTTCCTTCGGTATCGAGATCTAGAGCAGCTTCACCATATGAAAGGGGAGACCCAGTAACAAGAGTAACTTCTTCCTTGACTGTTATTGTTGTTCTTCCTAACGTGGGATTATATGTTGCATAATTAACTGTATATGTTCCATCATATCCCGTAGAATTGGAAATATTGAATGATTTGTTCTCAGGTATTACGAAATATCCATTAACTTCAAACGCACCAGGGGATGGATCAGAAGGTGCCCCCAGGAGCGGTCCACCTGGAGTTGCTGACACAATATCAATGTTACCACTTCCGGGTTCCACAGATTGCGCCACTGGCTCTAATGATGTTGAACCAAAGGTTCTTTCTGCAGTTAATGGGTTGATATCCCAATAAAGCCAATACTTAGTAGCAGGGTTAAACGGTCCAATCCATGCATCTGTAACATCGTTATCCTCATTAAATATGTAATCGTGATTCCTGTGTGCGATTGACACGATTGTGGATCGATTTGTGGTTGACAAATCGACGTTTCCTGAACCATTAAAACTTAAAAAGGTTTGTGTGACACCACTGCTTTGGTGGCTGACAATTCCCTGCCTGAAATCAATTCTCATTATAATACCCCTGTAAATACAGTCTATGTTCCTGTATTTATGAGGGGAACAGTCTGACTCAGAAAGAATATGGATATGGCGGTGGAGTGAAATTTGATGTCCAGCGAGCTGTACTGGCATTCCATACGCGAAGTTGCCTTTTCCCTGTCGTTTCCATTTGTTTGAATCCAACCCTCCAAAATAGGAATGGATTCAATCTTATGGATCTACTGTGCGTTCTCGGTATATTTCCATGATACAACTCAAACTCCAGTTGGTGTTTGAGTTGTTGAAAACGTTGATTCGAATAAAATACCCCATACTTATAGGCAATTCTGCAGTTTCTTCAGACGACATTGTGAAATATGTGGTAGAAGATCCGTACAGAGGGATTTTGTTAAAATATCTATGAACTGGACGGTCAATAGATGAAATCTTATAACCCCCGGTGCCTGTGAAATTTGGCGTTAGGTTTGTACCATCCCAATCCCAATCTCCATCCATTGAAAATGTTCTTGGAATTAACACTGGAGTTCCTGCCCATCCATGTGTTCCAGCAGGACTTCCTGTTGCATATTTAACCCAATCGTCTTCGATATAATAATCTAAATTAACTGAGGTTTGCATTGGAGTGGCAGGAGCCATAATATCTGCACTCAAATAATCTTGGATACCACCATTTTCAAATTTTAAATATGCTTCGTGAATCCAAACTCGACCATGACGAGGGTCAAATTTAACATCTTTTGACTCGACGTGTGAGCCCCCTACATCAAATGTCATGTTGAACATTAACAAATCTCCAGCCCCCAAACTATCTGTTGGGTCAGGTTGAGAAGGATCATCACCAGATCCTGCCCATACTGCATATGTTTCATGTCCTGTTGGTTCTGGTTTAGATGAAGAGTGAACAGCAAGTTTGCCTTCTAAATGTTTGGAATATGGGAGTGTATCACCGAGTAACCAATTCCAACCTTCTGTTGGATCTGTAATATCATCGGTAGTATCAGCACCTTTGTTGACAATAAGATCACCAGAACCAATGTCGGTAAATACTTGTGAATCAGCAACCCATTCGCACGCAGCATCTGATGAAACATCAACATATTCTCCGTTTGGAATGGTTTTCCCCACCCAAGTACCACCAGCGCCAGATGCATTTTTGATTTTGATAATTCTGCTCATTTGTTTAATCCATAAAGTTTATAGTTTGAAAGCGGTATTATTACTTCAACATTTGTATTACCACATTCTTTATTTGACATTAACCGATGGTTGCCATCCAACACATAAAGTTTCTTATGCCAAAATGGGATAACTTCCCCATTTTTTAATCGTTTCCCATATATAACCCAACTTGGGCTAAAATTGGAGCCATTTAGCATTTCATTAGTATATTTATTTACCAGTTCTTTATCTGTTTGTTGTAATAAACAATCTTCTAATGGAACTCCAATTTTAATAAACTCATCGTTTATATAGTTTTTGTTGTAGGGAAACACACATTGTGTCTCACATGATGTTTCCTTAAATCTCCATTGTTTTTTAAATACGTTAGAAGCTGTTTCAAAATTCATTAATCCGATCCGCCTCCGCTTGATATAGCGTAGTTCCCGCTAAAGTTTTCACCACTTTCTTCAGTGTTAGTTGTTAGTATTTCGAAATACAAAACAACACTTACATTTTGAGGATTAGTACCAATGTCTCGGAAATAAATTCCAATTTTATCACCAGCATCAAAAATGATATCTGAAGCGAAGTTGGTTTTCCTAGCAGTTCTTTTATTAGTCAATGTCCATTGAAAATCTAATGTTTTAGGACTAACTCCGCCGCCTTCTGGTGTTGAATATACATTTATTTCACCATCTGCCCCTGAAGTTTTGCATGACCATGTTATTGCAACCAACTTAGATCGAAAAGGCATCACGCCATGTGATTGGTTAGAGAATTTACTATCACCATAATATTCCAACCATTCATTTTGGGCAGTGCTGTATTCATTGAAAACCATTTGGTGTATGGAACCAACGAGACCACCACCTCCACCACTTGGTTGATCATACCATCCCTTGGTACCTGCACCATCAGTACCATATAGTTTGTTAATACCAGGTGATGCCGCATCATTAACTAGTGAAATGTTTCTATCAGCAGTTAGATCACCTCCACCTGTGATAGATAGTGTTCCGTTGATAGCACGAGTTAATGGAGCAAAATTGTTGGTAATCTGCTCAGAAGACCATATAACATTGGGGTCTGATGGAGCGGTATCATCAAATTCTTGATCACCCACTGGATTATCAGGACCACCCGCGTCTGAAGGACATACCCAAGTCGCTAAAACATTATCCAGTTCAGTTTCTTCACCACCCGAAAGTGATGACACAAAATCAAACGTGGAATTGCCATCTCCAGTGTTAATAATTTGAACTAACTCTGGAGTTATAGATCCATTTGCATTGATTGAATCCATCAGTTCAGATGGGCAAGTGGTTGTAAATGCTTTAACGTAAAATGCCATTAGTATATCTCTTCAATTGTTAGACGGGATGCATTTGATAATGTAACGATACCCCCCGCTACTTCTCTTATTCTTACTCTGACTACTTGACCAGATGTCAGGTTAACTATAACTCTAGCTGATGCAGTATCCTCACCACTAGCGGTGTTACGATGATAACCGTATGCAAAAGATCCAGGTACGTTCACTGCATTGACTTGTAATACACATTCCATTGTAGAACGACCACCTGTTGAGTTAGCACCTATGTCGTAAGATATTGCAAATCTTCCTGTTCTATTTACAGTTACTTCGCCATTGGTATTTGAATATATTGAATCGGAAACTATGTCTGTTCCGATGATTGCGGTAACAAATGTTCCTGTTAATGCCTGTGTCGTAGTGTTATTATGTGCATGAAAATATTGAGTTGAAATAGAATCATTTATTTGTACAATGGCATCTAACCAATCAGTTGACCCCGTGACCAGGGAAAGTGCTGCATCAACAACAGTTCCGTCATATGTGCCATCAGCTGCGTATACACCACCTGACGCCAATTCAATAGCATCAACTTCGGCCTGTACAGTTAAATCAATATGGTTTTTAGTGATGAGAGATTGCGCTACAAGATTAGCGTCATAACCAACAGGAACAACAACAGTACCTGTTCCTTTTGGAATCATCTCAATGTTAACATTGGTGTCAGTACCCTGTGCTTGAATTTCAGGACCATTTCCTGTTAACGCATTATCGATTTGTATATAATTTGCTGCAGCACCTACCGTTGACAGATATAAAATAGTTGAGTTATCACCATCATCGTGTTGGGTTGAACCTAGCCATTCGCTGTGATCTTGATAAATTCTAACCTTTTCGTTAGGTGTGCTACCACCACCGCTCGTTCGGCGACGGATGACGAAGTAATCATCTTCTTGGAGGAACATATCCCATCGGACGTTGCCTACACCTGCACCAACAGCAGCTCCTGGATCTCCCACATAGGTCGATACCCCGTCTGGACGACCTGCTCCTCCACCCCAAACAACTTCACCACCAGCGCCTTCTGAGACGGTTATATCGGCAGTTACTACGATGTCTATGGTTTGTGGATCTGGACTACCACCCGTGTAAGATGCAGAACTAACTGTGAAATCTCCATTGTTGGACGCTGTTCCATTAATACGGACTTCTCTACCAGCTGGAAAGGCTCTTTCCGCTAATGTTAATCGGTTGATGCCATACGGTGTATCAAACGGATCATTATAATCCGTTCCAGATACGTCAATTGTTATGGTATCTGTTGCGGCGTCAATGTTAGTTATAGCTGTATCACCAACACTATCTGGGAGAGATGCGTTTACACCTTTAATCCATTCAACTGCAGGATCTTCACCCCCTGCTGTAGTGAAACGCCAAATACGGAAATTTCCGTTTTCGTCAATCAAGTTGAGTGAACGTGATGCTCCAACAGTACCCGTGGCTATGTTTTCGTTGGTTGCATTATCACCTATTGCGATACGGCCATCAACGTCACGAACGCGGAATTCTTTACCGGGATCTCCTGTAGCATCAGCATTGCCAACAATATAATCACCTGTTTCTGTGTCTATGTAATTTAGAGATACGATAGAACCATCAGTGATTAATTGTTTTGTCTTACTTAATGCGCCCTGAATTGTTATATCAGCTGTGGCATCCACTTGGTTAAATTCCGTAGTGTTACCAGCAAATGATGTGGTAAGTAATATAGTATTAGAATTATCGTTAGCAGAAAGACCTGTTACATGATTTGAAATTGTACCAGATGTCGCAACAATTTCTGCATTATCATTAACTTCAAATCCTACACCATATGCAGCAGCTCCAAAGTTAGCACCTTGGGATGCATAGTTTCCGATTTCAACTCTAACATTGGAGGATGCTCTCAATCCTACGTCGTTATCACGGAAGAAACATACTTGGCATGCTTGTATACCATCGCCTTTTGCATCAATACCAGTGTTACATCCCGTAATGGTTGCAAAGTCATATACGGTTTCTTGGTTTGTTGATACGCCATTACCAGAATCAATACCAACACCACAATCCATAATATTGACTTTATCGATAACAAACCTACCAGGTCCAGATGTATAAACACCTGCTTGATTGTTTGATTTAAATGTTGGTAAATTATTAGCGTTAATTGTTATTCGGTTAAGGGCAGGACCATCATTTACATCCCCTGATGTCATATCAAACAACCGTTGAGAATCAACTGTAGGTCTAATTATAACAGCAAACTCTTGTTCACCCTGAAGTTGTACGAAATGACTGTTTGAGAAAGTCATATCAATTGGGTTTACTTCATCATAAACACCATCAAGAACTTTAACGGTTGTCGGTGATGGCGTTGTAGCAACACGAGTTGCGGCTTCTTGAACTCCTCGTTTAACAGTCAGGAATGGATTGGAGAATGAACCATCACCGATAACGTCACTACCATTTTTGGTAACATAAATCAAGTTCGAAGGGGAGAAAGCAACTTCTTCTTGAATCCTGGTGAATGTCCATCGTCCGAGAGAACCATTGAATATGAAAATACCAGAGGTACCATCAACATCCAATACGACAGTTTGAGAACCTGCACCACCATCATCAATTAAATTACCAACACCTGCATCAATTGTCAGATTGTTGGTTTCAAATGTATTTCTTGCATCTTGGAACGAAATATTATCTCCATCACTAGGAGGGGATGGCAAGTTAAGAGTAACCGGACCGTTTGTCGTATCAATAGCAATATAACCAATTCTTCTTGGTGTATATGGGCTATCGGTATCGTCAATCGTTATCCAACGAAGAATATCCGCTTCTATAACATCCACGGAAGCCGTTCCTGCTGTTTGTGTTCGTGCTCCGTTAATACGGCTAACTAGTAACCTTAATGTTCCTGAACCCGATACTGAATATGCAGTTGTTGTATCTATAAATCCCGCCTGCAAATCAACTCTACCTGAATCAATTTTGATAGCAGTACCATTACCTACACCAGCACCTAATTCTAAAATATGAGCAACTCGTCCAAGGATTAGACCTGTGCTTGAATCTCTGTCTAAACCAAAACCAGTTCCTGTTATGTATATGTCTTCTATTTCGACATGAATATGTCCAGCAGGAGCGGTTGAATTATCTACAACAGCACTTCCGTTTTCGGTGAAAACTTGTCTAGCATTAACAATGAAAACACCAGTTTCGCCTGCTTGGGTTGTGATTGTATCCCCTGTACCCGTAGCTCTTAGAACTTCCGCGTTAACACGGGAGCTACCTGAACCTGCCGTTTTGATAACAGCAGATGTATTAATTGCTGGTGATACTTCACGGATTGTGGTTTCACTATTATCGCTGGTTGTTATTGTGCCGTTGATTACAGCATCTCTTGCTTCAATAGAAACAAACGAAGGAACAGTGAAACTTTCGGAATAATCACCCGAGTCTTGGCATAGAATTGTAAATCTATTTCCAGAACTCGGGGTTTGTGAGTTAACATAGGTTAATGCGTTAGAGAATGTATCCCAAGGATCATCTGGTATGCGACCATTTGATGCAGGAGATGCAGACCCGTGTTTACCGACAAACACAAGTTGTTGACGGTTAGTGAATGATGCAGTGGTAGTCCCCTGAAGTGTCCACCCCGTATCTGGGGCAGAATCCTTCAGGTAAAGACCAGGAACATCTGTACGGAGGAATAAAGATCCAAGTGGGGCAGGTTGCCCCGTTGTAATTGTTGGATCAAAGTCTCCTTCTATTATATAAACTGCCTCTTCAAATCCTAATCCTATTACAGAATCTGGCAGACTATATGACCGAGTTATATCTCTCGCCATTTATTTTTATCCTATGTCAGTAGGTTATTACCTTATGCTAAGTAGCTGTAAGAGTAACGCTTCAATGTTACATTAACAGATGCAGTTGGAGTCATTGAAAATGACCATACCCCCGCGTTAACTGTAACATTAATATTGAGGTTACCAACAGAACCACCGAGACGTACAACAGAGGAACGGTTCCAATCTGCTGCGTTTGAACCGGGTTCAGTAAGAGCGTGAACCAAGAATGCTCTACGGTTACCAGATGTTGCGGAACTACGAACCTGAACATGCCATAGTACTTCAGAAGCAGTTGTGTCACTCAAAGCACCACTTTCAAGTTCAGTTAACACTGTGATGTTGTTGACGGTATTCTCATAGTTCTGATCAGAGAGGTCACCAACTTCTTGGTTAATCGCGTCAATATTGCCTTGAACAGTGTTTGTTGCCAATGTAGCCTGGTCAATAAGACCATCAGCTGTCCAGGACCCCGCAGTGTTAAGGTCACCAAGTTCAGTGTCAATAGCATCAATACTTTGGGCAACGGTTTGGCCATCAGTGACCAAATTATCGTTGGTATATGTACGATCACCGAGAGCATTGTTAAGAGCTTCCAGTGCATCCGTCAGTGTTAATGTACCAGCAGCATTCCAACCAAGTTCATCACCAAGTGCGTAGTTACCAGTAATATTGGTGATTAAGCCATTACCGAATTGACTATCAATTGCGCTGATTGCATCAGTGATATTATCACCAGCTTCACCAGTCCAATCGGTTGGGGCAGCATTTGTATAATTAGGAGTAAAGTCTGTAACGATATTGTTACTGGTGTATTGAGCATCACCCAAGTGTAAGTCAAGTTTACCAGCCGCAGTTGTCAGATTATCATTATCAGACAGAATCAGATTTGATTGATATTGTGGTAAAACGGCACCTGGGGCAGGTTTACCAATGTAATCCCTGATATTTGTTAATTCGGTTGCAGAACCAGCACCACCAAATTGAATCCAGTTGGTGCCATCAAAAATCCATTGTTCATCCGCACTAGAACCTTCGTTGACAAGAACAGCATCGCCATCAGTTTCTTCATTGGTATCTTCTGTCAGAGTCCATGCTCCTGTTGAACCACCAACGATGAAGACGTTAGGACCGCCATCTCCCGCTCCCATGGAAGGGAAAAGGATACGGTCACCAGCAGCAACGGTACCTTCACCAGTGAGGATATCATCGGCATTCATATCCGCGAGGGCAGCAGCTACAGAAGCATAACTATTGCCATCTAAATATCGGACGGGCTCTCTCCATGAAATACCTTGAACTGCGGTATCAACATAGTCTTTTGATGCAGCCTGAATCCAGTCAGTAGCTGAGTCAGTATCTGCATGTTTCCAGTACAGATTAAGTTTGTCGGTTTCGACATCTGTACGTTGCCAAGTAGAACCGATTGGGGCATCTGCGGTATAGCCAGATGTACCTATAGGTGCGCCATCACCGATTAATTGCCATGCTTCTGCCGACAAGTCATCTAATTGGATAGCAACTCCATCAATTACGCGAAATAAATCTAAAGCCATTTTATTTTCTCCCTAAAATAAGTTTGTGTTAATATTTATCAGGCCAACATCTCAATTCTTACAATGTTGGCTCTAAATGTATTGGTCGGATGGTTATTTGTTATTCTTAATTCCATATTTCCTGAATTCATTTGTACATCAACAGAATGAAGCATACGATCTCCAACCAAACCATATCTATTCCATTTTGGATCATTGCCATAACGATGATTAGCTACAACTTCTGCGGTAAGAACATCTTCATCAACGGAATCCATGATAGTGTATATCCATTTTAAAGAAAGGTTCCCTTGGCATATGCAGGTATCTACGATGAGAGTTGTAGATGGGGGAATTGACAGGTCAGACAAAAACGTACCCGGAATACCTACTCCTGATGGTTGTGTTAAAACGACTGTTGGCATTTAATTATCCCCGAATTCCTCTTACTTTTCTCATGGTTTTGTTAAAACTGTATTTATCCCAATATCCTTCTTCTTTCAATTGTTTATATTCATTTTGGAATAATTCGACTTCCTTGTTTGGGATGAACACGGTTAAACTCTCATTCTCTACCACAACATCAATTTCTGTGTATTTGTGTCCTGGAGGGAGTTCAGTTTTGTTTTTGTCTGTCTGAAGACTCTTGATTAGGGGAAATTCACTCATTTTATTGTTTCCTATAGATTAAATGAAAGCATTGCATGTAGTTATTTATAAATAAAGAGTATCGGGACAATAATAAGTAGAGGAAATATTCATGGCGTCAGTAGTTATTACATCATTTTTCACGAGAGCAGGAATACCAGCTACCAACATTGAGGCGGTAAGTGCGGGGGCATATCCTGTTGTGCGTATTTGGGAAGTCATTGATGGCTCAGCTGGGGGTGATGACTTTGTGGGTGAATTCACCATGGTTCCGATGGAAGATGGAACAAATGATGACGGTTTCTACAAATATGAGTTTACAGATGTTCCTGATGGGTATGATCCCGAGAAAACCTATACTTTTAGAGCGGATGGTGGTCCCTCTATCCCCACAAATGGTCGATATCAAGTGGCTCGCCTTGATCCATCCGATTCGCTTGATGCTACTTCAGTTAGCCAAGCAGTGTGGGATGTACAAAAAGCAGATCATCTTGTTGTTGGATCTACGGGGGAAGCGTTGTCACAAACCAAAGCAGATACTACTTCCATAGCTCAAAATCTCTATTTGAATGCAGATAGTGTTCTGAATATGCTTGAATTCCTGGTTAAATTGGAAGCAGGTAGGACTAAAATTGATCCTGTGAATAATACATTGACGATTTATGATACGGATTGTACAACGGTTCTTAGAGTTTACAAATTGTATGATAGCACAGGAGCGGAAAGCGTTACTGATGTATGTGAGAGAGTCCCCGTTACTGAAGGACCTAGCGATGGGTTGTCCGTAACAGATACTTGTCCATAAAAGGAGTAATTATGGCTGGTGACGGAAGTTTAGCGACAACTGCAATCATAACAGGAGGCTTAACATGTGGGCATGGTCCACTTGATCCCTGTAAAAGTGGAATAATTACTTCTGCATTTTCCTTGTATTGTAGTGAAGCCCCAACGGTTACTCCTCCATCAGCTGGTGGTGGACCTTACCCATGTGAGGCTTGGAATAAATTGAATCCTGGGGAGATACAGGATTTTTATCAACCAGTTCCTGTGGAATATTATATGGTTCCACGTGAAAAGGAAGTTGAATATCTTCGTCGTTATAAGCCCGTTAAAATCACCATTAAGATGGGTAAACTGGTCTATGAAAAAGAATATATGGTACCAGAAACCAAACGTAAAATTGTAGTTGAAACATTTAATTTGTTGGATGCTACTCGTTCGAGAATAAATGTAACCATTGATGGTGTCAAAAAGGTTGCATCCGGAATTAACATTGCCATCCGCAATTTTAGACTGCGTGATAAATAAAGGAACATAAAGAGGAAAATCAATGGATAACCTAATCAACCTTAACAACACAAAATCCAATACATTGGAATTCGAGATGACCATCGAAGGGGCAAACTCATCTGATGTTGATTGCCATTTTGTAATTGAAGCCAAAGGTCAAGACTTCCGTTTTAAAGCGAAAAGAGATGAAGATAATCGCTGGACGGTGGATATTCCTGCTATGCCATATCTAGATCGTACTACATATAAATGCTATACCGAGGTTGTCACCGAAGGACAGTATTTCAAACCTATGGACGGCAATGTTAATGTGGTTGGTAGTGCTGAGATTTTCACCTCCACGCCTAAAAACAAAACTGTTGAGTCCGATATCAAAAGGATAGAAGAAGCCAAGAGACTGGACGAGAATCGTGAGGAGAAACGTAAGAATCAATCTTGGCGTCAGAAGGAAAAGTCAATTGAACAAATTGCCAATGAACTGATGAAGGGAAAGGGTGAGAAACCATTGGTTGAAAATGAAGAAAAACCTGTAGAAAACTCCAAAGATGCTAAAGTAAGGGCAATTTTAGAAGAATCTGGTATCAAGCCTAAAAAGAAGAAGGAAAAGGTTTCCTTTGTCCGAACTAAGTTGCTGAACTGATTATTTTACAATTCCGTTATTCTTTAGTTCAATTGCTAACTTGAGCAAGTGTTTGCACATTCCGGGTACTTGTCTAGGATTGACAGGAGGACGATTTGTCTTTTTGTTATATGTTGCAACATCATATCCTAACAAACTTTGATTCCGATGGTTGTAGAAACTAAAACGCCAAAAATGATCCAAACAATTACAGTGAACCTTAACATTGTTCTTGGCTAACATTATTGGAGATATGGTAAATTCTCTTCCGTTTTTCCCTTCTATTGTCAGGGTATTTGGATTGGCAACTTCCTCTTCATTTTCTGGTTGATGGAATTCAACTTCGTTAAACAGGATCTTTGGATTATAAACTTTGATTTTTCCACTTTGGAATTTGCTATCAGTTTCACTCTGATAGTTTTTAACAACACCTTCAACGAGAAGATTCCCAGCATTTGGTATTGGTGAGAATTCTACACCCTCAACTTGAAGTGGGGCAACCGCGAATTGTCGTTTCTTGGTTTTAGGGGTGAAGTTCATTACATTGCGTTCAAGACCAGCATAGGTAGTCTCCTGCAGATATTCTTCACTGCACTCGCAAATTTGGCTTTCTACTCGGGCTCCTCGGATGAGCATAAAGTTCTTTGTGTCCATTCAAGTATTTATGCAATGAAGCAGGGGGAGAGGTTATCTCCCCCATGTTAGAGGTTAAAGCGGGGGTGGGATGACGGTAATCTCGTCGAACTCACCGTACCATGGCAGCTGTAGAGCGTCGTACTGCTTCTTAACACTGGAGACTGGTACATTCTTGTCATCACGAGTTGTTTGTCTCGTGAACACGGTATCCCGAGTGATAGGCATCAATACGGCTTCAGTCCAGTAACCATGGCGTTTTGCCTGATCGAGAAAGAATCGACGCACCTTCTTGGTCAGATTGGTGTTATCCACGTAGATGCTGACTCCCTTCTTCACCATATCAATAAACTCTTTTTGCCAGTATGCACGGAATTCCTTTTCGTTATCGGTACAGTATTGCCATGCGACTTTGTAAATTTCAGCATGAGTCATATCATTGTAGTCCATGACTTGCATTGCAAACAACACTCTTTCTTTATCCCATGAAAAGTAGAAATCAGAATTCTTACGTTGTTCATCAATCCAAGTACTCTTTCCTGAACCCGATGGGGCGATTGGCATAATCAGCCGAGGAGTATCCAAGTTTGCTCCCAGGTCGATATCTTCATCGTAGTAGATATCGTTGGTTCTTTCCTCAAACTTCTCAACCCAGTTCGCTGAGTTGAAGTACTTGGTATCAGCATCGTCACTGATACGACCCGTAGTATCTGCCATCAGAAGGCACGTAAAAGGACGCACGATATCATTCTTGATAGTAGTCAACGACAGATTCCTGAGCTTATCCTTGTGCTTCAGTCCCCAAGGAAGATGATGCTCAATCATCCAACCGACGACATACATATCCTTGGGGATGAACATAAACCGTGACTCAAGCATGTTCCAATTCTTGACTGCCCAATCTTCCCAGATGCGAGCGGACAACTTCTCATGTCCAGCAAATGCCTTGTAGTTGCCACGCTCTTCGTTGTGCTTGTACTGAACAGCACCAGGCTTACCAGTATCGTGAAATGCAGCAGCAAATGCCCCAAGCAGGAATCCCCTACCCGTCGAATCGTTATAGCTATTCATCCAAGTAGGATGATTTGCCCGAGACAGGTATTGAGAAACTACCATGTTAGTATGGATGCCAACATTACCTTCGCGATGCCAGGGACTGTTCTCACACATCCTTTGCATCTCAACATACAACTCGTCAATGATAAAGTTGTTAAAGTACCAAGTGATGAATTCGTTCTTGTGATTGATCATTTCTCTATCCTAAATAAATTCCAATGAGTATAGCATTGGATATAGGGAAGTGCAATGTTTGTTCTTCTTAAACTCCAATGTTAGTCGGTTTTATCCTGAATCCCATCATAAACCTCCTCAAAAACATTATCCCGAACTTTATTCAAAACCTTCCACCAAATCATATTCATTGTCTTCGGTAAAATCTTCCGTTGAACCTCCCTATAAACCTTTTTATAAACCTCACCATGAACCTTATCCCATACCTTATTCATTCATAAACTCCAATGTTAGGCTGCTTCTTCCTTAGCTGGGGTGATATCTTTAACCCGAGTGATGATGGTCTGAGCCCAGTCGTTGTAATCATCATGCTTTTTGACTGTAGCAGTGATGGTGTAGTTATCACCAACATGGAAGTCTTGCTCTCTGCTGGCCTTCCAAACCAAGGTATGACCTTCATCATCTAGGAAGATGTGTAAGTAGACGTAGCCATAATATCCTTCAAAAGAGCGATGTTTGATCAACTTAACATTGAAGTTACGACGTTGTTTCACGGTACCAACATGTTCGTTAACACGGAGAGTTTTCTCCCGTTCACGCAGTTTTTCCATAGCGCGTTGGTAACTGGATACCAGGGAGCACCAATACCCAAACAGTTTGACGGGTACATGGTTGACGGGGGTACCGTCGATGACATGCAGGTTATGCATGTATTCGTTATCATCAGGCTGTTCTTTCAGCCATACGCGAGCTGCCTCTGCTTCCTTTTTCCATTTTGGATTCTCGGCATCCAGTTCTCCCTTCCATTTCAGCCACAATTCGTATTCACGAGTGCCATGCTTTGGAGGATAGAAGAAGTAGACAACTTCATCAGCAGTTGGGCGATCATCGAAATCCGCCTTTGAACGGGACATCCAACCATACTTGTGGATAATACAAGCAGTGACTGCCAGGACTTCATCAGAGTTGAAGTTATCAATCTGTTGACCACCATAGCCACCCCAAAAGAGATCTTCCTCAACAAAGTCATCTTCAAAAGTGCGGATCATCTTCAGATAGTTGAAGATGTGTTTGGCATCATAGCCGATGAAATCCTTCACACACTGACGACCGATCAGTTTGTAATCACCCGTTTCAATTTCCTGAAGCAGGAAGGTTTCGTTGCGACGACGCTTGGTACCACAATGCTCACAAATGGGTTCACAGTTGTGATATTCGGTAGGAATAGTCTCACCAGGAACTGCATTGACGATAACAGCACCAGGAAGGGTAACGTGATCGAAGGTACCCAGGAACTTCCAACCTTCAATTTTAGGACCCTGCCCGATAATCTCAAGGGCGACCATAGTGATATGAGGAATACGATCTTCATGGGTAACCCAATGATTGTCAGGGTCAACATAATCAGGATGTTTTACTGAATACTCATCAAGGATTTTGTAAGAAAGCTCAGGGCAACCAATCTTGTTGGCTTTCTTGTTGAGTTTCTTCATTTTCTCTTCCAACTTGTAGAGATTGTATTTCGGGATGCGAATGATGTTAGGTTCAACGTTAGTGGTGGTTTCGTTGGTAGCCAGATCAGTCATTGTAATGTCCTGTGTTCGTTGATGTTGAAACAATCATAATACACGGTGATGGAAGAGTCAATACTTTACAACCACCTTGTGAATTAGAAGATTAAACAGCGTGCGCTTCCATTGCAATCAGGTCTTCTTCCATATTAAATTCCCGATATGCTTGAGATCCATAGCGGGCACCTGCCCATGACCAAACCAAACGGTTTAACTTTGGAGTGTCAAGTGAGGTCAAACGATCTGCCAAATGTTTTGCACTGGTTTCCAAGTAACCAGGTTCATGGTCGCGATATACGAAAGGGGTCATACAACCATCTTCATCGTATGCGGTGTCACTGCGCCATGCTGACCAACCGATATGTCTACGCCACCGCATGCCATCAGGTGCTTCAGCCACGACGAAGTATTCAGAATCGATTAGACGATTAGATCCTTCTGGATGGAAAATGCCTTCGTGATTTTCGTGTTCGGCGTAAAAGGTGAGGGAGGAGTGATCGTAATCGGAAATGTTAGCTGAAGACATTGTAACCTCAGTTGCTTGTTGACGATGACTAAAGTTTACGATATGTCAGTTTGGATGTCAAGTAATTTAAATAATCATTGGCATTCCTTCGTCGTTTTCATCATACCCATCGGTATATCCATCCCAATCTGAGGCATCCCATTCCTGAAACTCACCCGCATATAGTTTATCGAATGCAGATTGATCGTATGAGGCAATCTCTTCAACCAGTCTGATAACAATCAACATAGCAGAGATTGCATCATCTGTGGAACCTTTTTGGGCGGCATATGATCCTTTGTGACGGATAAATGCTTTGAGTTCTGCAAGGAGTACTTTGGATTTGATTGTAATCTTCTCCTTCTCATACATTTCTTTTAGGTTAACACAGTTGCGCATTTTGGATTTATTGGATGTGGTGAACCCGCGTTTTCCTTTTCCTTCTTCGGAAACGAATTCTGATTCATTTGGGGGATTTTCATCTGCTTCATATAATGCAATTACACCTTCACCAACACCATTGTTTTCAATTGAGAAGTATACCATACAACCTACTGACTCAAGATATAACAATAGGTTCTTCAATACACCATACACTTTATTGGTTGACATTGTGTTTGAACGATATTCTGCAACTTGATTTAACATTGGAAATTCAAACAATGTAATAACACTGTAGTCTTCACCGCTACCAGTTGCGGGGTCAACACCGAGTAAATAAGTTGTCCCTCTTTTGACTTCTTCAAAGAACACTACATCGTTAACCACTTTGAATGGGCGGATTCTTTCAATGATTGGTGTTTGGTTTGCCAAGTATAATGAATTGATAAGCAATGCATCAGATGAAAGAAAAACACAGTTGTGACATAGTAGGCCATTTGCGAAATATGTATGAGTTTCACTTTCTATTATGTCATAGGTTTGTTCTTTGGTTGTTCTGTCTATATCTGTTACTGTTTTGTTTTCAATTCCTATTAATTCGATTCCCGCAGATAATTCTCTTGTTTGTATTTCTCTACCATCTGTTGTGAAGAAAGTATGTTTGGAAGTAACTTCAATATTAGAACCATCATTAAATGATATTTTATATAGTTGTTTAACACCCATGGTAGACACACCCGCAAAATCAACAAACCCTTCGGCTGTCTTGATTTTCCATCCCCTATTATTATGTGCTAATTGTCTTTTATCTTCCATGAAAATTATTTATCATTCTAGCCGAAAGACCACCGCTATTGTTTTGTTCATAATGGTAAATTATATAATAACTTTTTATGTAAGTCACCAATTTTAATCGTTTTTTCTTTTCCAAATTCATCCATCACAGTTACTAATGTGTTAAAATCTTGACATTCATACTCCTGCATCCACTTACGTTCCCCAAGTTTGGCGATTTGATCTTCTTTGAACTTTTCATCTCTACCAGGTGGCTGATCCCAATGAACACGAATTGGTCTAAAACCATTATGTCCAACCTTACGGTGGGGGTCAGATCCTGGTATATTAGCTCCTCGCCATATCTCAGCATAGATATCCATATCTCCGTTTGGAGTGGATGTCATAATGCAACTACCACCTGTTGCAAGGGTTGGTGATATTGAAGTCCAGAATTCATCTTGAATGTTGGGTGCAACGAATGCAAACTCATCAAGATATAGCAATGAGATGGAGAAACCACGACCAGAGTTTCCTGCTGTTGCTGTTGACATAATTCTGGAACCATTGTCAAAACCTAGTGTATGTTTGTTCCATCCATCGTCCCTAACTCCTGGTTTAAGCCAATGTGGTAAGTTTTCATAAGCAAAACGAATACGTTCAATCATTTCCATCGCGTGGTCATTTGCACGAGATGCAATCAATACGGTCTTGTCAAAATTGAATATTCCATACCAAAGGAGAAAGGCTGCGGACACTGTAGAATTGTGTGATAATATTCCATTGGTATAATAGACATGATCTTCATCATCCAATTCCAAATCATACATCGGCTCTTTATCCATGTGCCGTATTACATTGGTAACTTTCTCAACTCCAATGTTAGTTTGTATCTCATCGTCAATCATGAGATGTTTGAGATACTTCTCCTCCCCGTCAGCTGTTATGACAATATGGTTATCAGCACCAATCAGAGTATGGTTTTCAGTTATAATTTCCCATTTGGTATATTCAACAGTTCCATGGGAGTGTTTAACTTTGGAGTACCCGGATGGTGTTTCAACGAAGATGTTATCAGGTTTTGTTTGTTCTACGAATTTTAAATCCGTTCCATCGTATATTTCACATTTATACGGATTAGCGTATTCGTGCAACTCACCAATAGACTTCTCCTGGGGGCTCAGGCACCAGTCTATTATTATATTTTTGAGTTGTTTCATCCATGTTAACATTATCATATTTATGGCGCATTTGGTGGTCTGTGCGTCTTGAGGTATTCTTTAAGTTTCTTATCGAAGTCTTCTTTTAAATTCTTAACCATTTCTTCCCTTAATTTATGATACATTAGTGATGAATGGTCAACGTTATATTTTTTACAATATTCTTCGGGTGTCATATTATGGAAATTCGGTATATGGCTTGATAATAATTTTCCTTTAAATCCACATATTTTGCATTCAGGGATGTCTGGAGTATTTTTATATAGTTCTCGTCTTGCATCCACTAACTTTTTCAACTTTTTTTGCTTGTTTACTTTCTTCTTACAGGTCTCACTGCAATATTTTCTAGGATGTTTCTTTTTGATTGGTTTCTTACACACTACACATGGGGTAGGTTCTTTCTTAGCTAACTTCAATTCATAATAAAACCTATTACGGCACTTAACACTACAGAAGTATGCATAACTAGCTTTCTTCTTTGGTTTGAATTTCTTCCCACATTGGCGACATTCTTGTTCAACTTTTTGGGTGTTTTTCTTTTTCTTATATGTTTTTTCTCTCTTAACAGTTGCTGCTTCTTTGCATTCATCAGAACAATAGTATCGTTTGGGGGTAATCTTTTCAAATTCCTTCCCGCAATGTTTGCAATTAGCCATGAATCCCTTTCCACGAGTCTTCACGGCCTCACGATATGATGAGTGATAGATATCACTAAGAGAAGCATTATACTTCTTCATATATTGTTTTTGTGTCATTCCGTGTATTTCGGAAATATGTTGAATCAGAATGTGTGCTTTAAAACCACATATCTTGCATGTGGGGATGTCGGGGTTATTCTTATGACGTTCTAAACTTTCTTTTAACCATTGTTTTTGTTGTTTTCTTTCTTGACTATCTATTTGGCATTGTTCAGAACAATATTCTACACGCAGAACGTCAGTTTTGAATAACATGCCACATTCTTCATTTTTACACTTCTTTATATAATCTGTCATATGTTTTTCTATCTAATGCCCAAAGTATAACTCGCTTGTGCCACAGAATATCATTAGCAGCTACAATGTTAACTTTGGAGTCATGGGTGATACATTTCCCGGTTTGTCTGGCTGAGAGCACGATTGTGTATCTTTCCTCATGGAATGCACGTATCATATCTTCCTGGTAGTCGAATAATTCAAACAAGACTGTTCCTTCTGTGGGGTGAACGATCTTTACATAGTTTTTGATGAAGTACACAGGATCTTCATAGCAACGTTTAAGTTCCATGATATCATCATGTGTATATGTCTCTTCAGTGTTAGCTGTTTTGAGGTATGGATTACTCTTCTTGCCCATCTTTCTTATTGAATATTTCCTTTAGTATGTCGTTTCTATCGGCAACTATGACGTTTTGGTTCAATGTTTTTGGACCCCCACCCGTCATCGCTTTGTTGGCCAACTTATCTTTAGCCATTTTGGTTGCATTTCTTTCTTTTGCTGCATTAAGTGCAGTGTTAAGATACTGTACAGCAACTTCATGGTTCCTGGCACGGTATTTTGGATCAATAGTCTGGCTATCTTCAGCCTGTTGTTCATAGGCATCCATGGCCGTATCGTAAATTTCTTGAAATTGTTCATTGATTTGAACATCCATTTCATCAAATTCGGGTGTAACCACAACATCGGTGGAAACTGATTCAACTGAAGGCAAGTATGTAGTGCCTGGTTCTATCTCCAGTATGTCTTCTATTGGATGTTCAATTGCCCTTTCCGTTATTTCACGTTTATCACTCATAAAATAATACCTTTTTAGTATTGATGATGAGTATTTACTGCTTTTTGAGTGTTATGTGATAAAACGTTACTTAAATAATTGACTTTCAGTCATTAATCGGAATTTGTAGCCGTGTTTTTTGCAGTAAAACTCGGCTGCTCGCCATTTTGCTTGGTTGATTGCATAGGTTATGCTCTCGATTAGTTGATATTTCTTATGTTTTCCAACTATTTTTGGCTTTGAAACCTCTTTGGAAGGCTTGACTTCCCATATTTCCTCAACAATTTCACCATGTTTGTTTCTATATTTGACCCAATAGTCAGGATAGTAGTAATGAACGCGTTGATCGGTGGGTTTTAGATAGGGAATGGCGATTTCTTCGCTGTTCCAGGCTATAACATTGGGGTTTCCATCTAAAAACTTGTCAGTATGGAGTTCCCACGACGACATATATCTTATTTTTGTTATATCTCCAATGTATTTTTCAGGATTTCTTGGTTTGAACCATCCTTGTCTGTATTTTCTTGGCATTATGCATCATATGTATCTAAAAAGTTATCATTTGTTGCTTTACCTTCAGATGCGAGGGTATTTTCGGACTTAAATGCATTGCTTATAGTGGTACCAAGCCCCCCAACAGCCTTTTGGGCTTGAGATATTTGATCACCAATTGCTTCGGTCAACCCTGAAGCTGTTTTTGAGATGCCTGATCCAATATCACTGACGGTATTTGAGAACCCCCCAGCAATGTTTTTTACACCTGTTGCTACATTGCCGAAAAAGGTAGGTGTTCCATCGGATGAAGTGAATAATCCGGATGCAAATCCCCCCAAAAAGCCAGCACCTGGTGCATTCTGTTCGGATTCTTCTTGATCAGGCTCTCCTTCTCCTGGTTTATCTCCTGTTTCGTCATATATTGGGAATATCGGACGAGTACCCCCTTCAGTAAGTTCAGTGAGTTTATATGGAAGTTTGGAAAGGTCTATCATGTGGTCGATGTATATACCATCATACAAGAATTCAAAGGAGAATTCACATCCATCTCCCGTCTCTAACATTGTCAAATCACTTGGGTTGAAAGAAGTTATTCTTGGGTTGTAAAAATGATAGGTATTCATCTTGTTTCCATAATCAAATACATGATGTATTCGAATTTCACTAAGTAAACTCTTTGCGTTACCAACTAAAGGTCCATATGATGAACTGTGCCCCGACATTGGTGGAGAAGTACCATCAAATAATGCAGCAGCGGGTGGTTTTGTAAAGTTCATACCATTGTTCTCAAACTCATATTGAGGACTGTCTGTTTTAATATTGGCAATTGGGCTTGTTGCACGCATGTAAGCAACAAAGAACTTCAGTGCGGCATTCTTATTATCATCATAAAAAGACATTTGCATTGGTTGATATTCAACACGTCTTGCCACTCGTGTTCTAAATCCATACATGTTAACTTCTTCATAATCAACATTGAACTTTGGACGAGTACTGGTTTTGACTACAAATGCAACCTGCTTTGCAATTTCACCTAACGCTGGAGCGTATTCTGGTGCATATTTGATTTCAACAATGAACATAAATTGAAACTTTGGAGCAAATGCAATTAAATCCATTGCATATGGAGTTGCCCCACAGAGTTCTTTCTTATGTATTGCTTTATCAGATCCACCAAATCCTGGGAATATTCCCTTGACTAATGTCTCAAGATTCTGTAAATCAGAAAACACTTCTGGAATATCTTCTAATGAAAACTCACCATTTTTAACACGGTTGAATACTTGTGATCCTGCTTCATATGCACGATTGGCAGCTCCAATGTTAATATTACCAACTGCTTCCACTGCACCACCAAGACCTACTGCGTCCATAACGACTTCAGTGCCTTCGCTAACTGCATCTACAGCAGTGCCCACTATTTTTCCAAAGGTTGTATTATATGTTGAATCCCCTTCTCGACCCGGAACAACACTTTTTCCAACTCGAATTGAATCCGAAACAGCGGCAAGCGTTCTTAATCCTTTCCCAACATTACCTCCACCAATGTCATTTAGAAATTCTAAATCACCTAGTTTTGTTAAGTTGTCCAAGAAGTTCTTCTTTTTCCCTGCTGCATTGTTAGCCTTAACTCCTGCTGCTGGGCAAGAACTATTATTGATTGTAAATGGTGTTAATGTTTTTCGTGGATCAAAAGCCATATTAAATTATCCTTTAATGTGTTTTGGTATTTATATGTTTTGTAGGCAAAAAAAGAGGGGTAACTCTAAGAGTACCCCTCACTGCATCCCTGCTATCCACGTCCTATGTGGACTAAAAACCTCCCTTGGCTTCCTTAATTAACCACCAATAACACCAGCACCACCCGTTGCGACACCTTCACCGGCGTCATAATTATTGAGGTTTTCTTGGCGGGCATGGTCATAGCTAATTGTCAGGTTAATCTGAACTGCTGCATTATCTGCATAGTCCAGATCGGTATAATCAGAAGTCTCAATCCAGCAACCTTCAACAATCCACTTCTCGATAACAGTCTCTTTACCATCCAATTGGTCAAGATATGTAACGAATTTGTAGAGAGAACCTTCCTCGCCCTTACCGAGCCAAGGTCCCTGAGCCCCAATCAGCCATTGCTGCTTGTTAATCTGCTCTTGAATAACCTTAGTTGCAGAACTGGTTACATCATCTTCAAGTACCAAATTCATGGTTTCGAAAGTATGTTTGCCCGCAACAAATGCTTTAGAGTTGTAACGGTTCAATTCAACCTTCTCAAAAGAGAGCGATGGACGGCTGATAGTAACTGCCTGCATACTCATTGGCTGAGAATCAACACCACCTCCTAGATTGGCGAATGTAACCCTCCAAAGGTGTTTCATTTTTGGGTGTAGAATACCAGTACCTACGCCTGGAATTCCGAAATCATTAATAGTACTCACGATTATACTCCTGTAATACGTTGTTTCAATGTTAGTATTTATAAGGAGTGATGAAAAAGTTGGGGATTTTTAAGTTTTGTTCTTTTTAAGAATCCATCTCTGTTTTCCACAGTCCCAAATTCGATATATTCCATTTTTATCACAGTTTTTCTTTTCACTCAAGTTTGGATCAAAATGTTTCAGGAGTCTGGGGAGATGTTTTCTCCTATAGTTAAATTTATGATATCTTTTGGTTATAGGACGGGGGGAATAATAATAATCAGGAGCTAATAACTTTTCCAATGTCCAACCATTTTTTCATATAAATTACCATTGCTCCAACGTAAATCTGCAAATGAAACTAATATGTTCCATTCATAGTTATTTTGGAAATATTTGAGTAGTTTTCCAAATCCACCAATTACGTGGAAAGATGTTGCATATCTATTTAGGTAAATAGCGTCTTTGTGGTTTGTAAATCCCATACATGCCACAAGTTCATCATTGTGCATCAATCCAATATTAATACTGGAGGGACCATCTCCTTGTATATGGTTTTTATTAAAAAACTCAATTTTGGTTCTGGATGATACTATTACAATATCTGTATTCCTCGCATATATTCGTTCCCTGTTATCTATTTTCAATAGCGATAATAGTTTAGCTTTAACTTGTTCTTTTCTTTCATTCCATTCATCTTCAAAGATGGTAATCAATTGAATTCCTTGTGTTTTGCATAAATCATATTTTCGTTTATGATAGTGTTTATCCTTCCCTGCTTGTTCAGAATGCCAAAATAATCCACAGTATTCAATTCCTATGTTGTGTTCTGGTATAAAAATATCAATTTCATAAGGGGATATCTGAGTTCGGTCTTGTGTGATTATTTTTCCTTTATAGTTATCAAATATGAAATTGTAAATTTCTATTTCATCTTTGCTTTTGGATGTTGCTATTCCAGAACATATGGTGCATGTTGTATCAAAATGTTGAGATCTCCACTTGAAAGTTTCACCAAATAGTGTCTCTTCCGTGTTACATTCTTGGCATTTAAAGGTAACATTAAATAATTGTCTAGTATCTTTTGTTCTTTTAGAGACTGATTTAACTGTTACTTTATCAGCTAGATGGCATTGAATGAATATTGTCAACACCATAACGTTCCATTAATGTCTTCTTAACTTTGGAGTTATGATTGTGCATTTGTCCGGGATTGGACACCCCATATTTTTCTTTTAGTGTAGCTCTCCCTTTTTGATTCAATGATGAAACTCTTTCAGAAGCTTTCTGAATAGTTTTTGGTGATACTTTCCTTCCATATTTTGTTATGTTAGTTTGAAGTCTTTTATCTGATGATATAAAAGAACGACATGATTGTTTGCTACATGTCTTTGAATAACCTGCATTGTGTTTTGGTAAGAAAACAGCGAAATCATCACATATTTGGCATTTTGGTCTTTCTGTGATGTCATTTAGTATGCAGAATATTCTTTCCTTTAAAGGAACTTTATTTGGAAGAAAGGATGTTATATCTATTATTTTTTGATGTAACTCAGATTCTCGAAACCAATCTCTTCTCAATACTGCAGTGTTAATCTTATCGTCTTTTCGTAATAGCTTTTCTTTTATTTCACTTTTGATACACATAAAAATACCCCAATATAATGCCTAATTATATCAGGGTATTTATGACTTGTCAACAGTATGTGATAGATTATTATGACTTGTCAACAGTATGTGATAGATTATTTATTACCACTCCAAAGTTAATATTACATATCTAAAATTAGAATGTAAAATCGGCACCTGTAGATAAGATCCTGATTGGTATATAAATAAACTCAGCGGCTTTCACTGGCTTCAATGCAACATCAATGTACATTTCGTTTCTATCGATGCGATCAGGTGTGTTATTACTGTCATCACATATCGTAGCAAAATCGTATAGTCCACGTTTTACAATCAAATCACCAAGGAAGTTATCCACTACAGCTTTCAGATTATCACGAGTCAACTGATCATTTGGTTCAAATACGAAACTTAGTGTATTCTTTCTCAATGAACGCTTGATGTATTTGAGCAAACGAGAGACGTTAATACGATCCATTGCACTTGCTGCAACTGCAGAAGTCTTCTGACCCCAAACCACGAATCCTTGACCTGGGAAAAATACCAATGGGTTGATGTTACCTGCTGGGTTATTTGAGTCATATAATGCGTCACGTTGACCAAGATTCAATGCAGTTGCAACGAACTCGGTAGGACCACCCAAAGAACCAGATACATAACCAAGGTTAGCAACACCCGTAATTACACCACGACGAAGCCCTGCGGGAGCGAACCACAGGAAGGATGTATTGTCGCTGTATGCATATGTACGTAATGCTGTACCAGAAGGAGCAACACAGACCTCAACACCGTCAAGGTTAGAAGCCAGAGACCATGGGTAGTAGTATGCAATATGCTCAGAACGTTGACGACTTGTGGTAGAACCCCAACCCGTTCCAGGGTTAGATATATCATCAGGAGTTTTGTCGACTGGTGTATCTGCGATAACCAGAGCCTCTTCTTGAATATCTACGGAAAGTGCAAGCATTTCGTCTACACATTCGTGGTAACCAGGACAAAGAATCAAGTTATAATCATAAGTTTCGGAACGAAGTTGACGACCAGCCTCAGAACCTGCATTGATTTGTGCGGAAAGTGCAGTAGAGATAGCAACACGACGTGCTGCATCGTTAGCTCCCAAACCAGTTTTGTTCAGGAATTCTGCAGTCCATTTGAAGTCATCACCTGTTGCCATTAACAAATCACCACCCTCTTGTGCAGTGAATTCATTAGCAACGGTAGCACCACCTGGGTAGGAAGGCTCAGACGCGATGTTATTAGCAATATAGGTCAATCCCTTGTACAGACCTGTGGTTGGCTGATTAAAACCGTTAGCGTATATCTCAAGACCTCCAGCAGGAAGGCTTGTTTGGTCTTCAATATACTCAGAATATACATTCTTGAAGTTGAATTGACCAGTAATAGGATCTAACCAATCCAATGCCTCATCAACAATTGACAGATATTCAGCTGCAGTAACCGTTACTCGGTAGCCTGGGCTAGATGGAATGAGGTCATTATCATCATTGTACTGGTTGATGAACTGGTTGATGGAGTTTTCAATGACAATTTTGGATTCCAGAACCTTACGATCCCAATAATCCTGCAGGTCATCAAAGTCATCATTTAGGTTAACATTGGCGCGAACTACGTATGCACGGGAGCCAACCCCCAGGAATTGATTCAATGCGAACAAACCATATTCATTTCTGGCGTCACCGTGATGTTGGGCACCAGTACCAGAATCTTCTAAGAAACGAGGTGTACCGTAAAGTTGTACGCTTTGTCCAATGGAGGTTACTGTACGAACTACATCGTATTCATAGGTACCTTCTGCCTCAGATACATTGTCAGGTTGCAGCTTTTCATCTGCAGTAGCAATGAAAATCAAAGGGACTGTTGGAGCACTGGCGGGAATGTAGAAACTCTCGTCTGTGACTGTGACGCTTACGCCTGGTGATATTAATGTTGCCATTTTATAAATACTCCTATATAATTGTTATTATTCCTATTATTTATCTGTTTGGTATTAAAAATGTTAGAAACTCTATTAACTTTAAATGTAGTGACACAAAAACATCAAATTAATAAAAATGGAATACCGGTAAAGTTTATGAACTTATGGGGTTCGTTTTTGATCATATTAGCTCGCCCAATTATTGGTATTATGATTCTAATAAGAAATTGTATTCAAGAATTAAATTTCAAAAACATAAATTGATAAATCTTATAGAAAAATATAACCACACATTAACCGAATGGGAAAATATGAAAAATAATGGTTATGATCGAATATGGGATTGTGGATCAGATGTTTTTATATGGAATCATACTCAATCTAAATCAATGTCATCCAATGAGAATGTCAACTCATAGGGAATACCCTGAGAGTCAAGTTCACCAACCATATCTAAGTTTGTCGTTGCTGACTGTGAAACTACACCGACACGGATGAAAATATCCTTAATATACTTGTCATGGACATTTGCTGGGGCACTTATATACACAGGCATTTCGAAATCTAACGTTGTTAACAACAATCTGCGGTCAGCTCCTGCGGGTAAATTCTCTTCAGAACGTATATTTAACAGTTCCACAGAGGTTAACATTGTCCAATCTGTCACTTCATCACTTCTCTGTATCTGAATATCCGGGTTAAACAGCATCATAATCTGTTCGAGAATTTGGAATTGTTGGTCTTTGTTACTTGCCCATACTCCTAACTCCATTGTTAGTTTGTATGGAACGGGCATTCTTTGTTGAACAACAGTCAAATCATCGGGGAACAGACCCCCTGTTTTCATTATGGTATTTCGCCTTTCGTTGGCTGGACCTTTTCTTCTTTCTGGCATAAGGTCAAAGTTAGAGATTGCTGCCGTAAAAGCGGGAAATCTTATCAGTTTATTCTGTGTGTTCTCCGCTTTGATGGCAGCAACTACCCTATCCTTACTTGCAGAATATATTGGTACTTTGGCTAACCTTGGAGCTTTGTCTTCATTCCATCCGACACGGACTTGCATATCGGCGAAAATTGACATAAATTGAACAAGGTATCGTTTTAATTGTTCGTCATACCAGAATTCTCGAAGTGCAGACATTTTTTATCCTCAAATGGCGAAAACGTATACTCTACCTGCATTTGCACCACTAGCATCGGATTCACTAGGTGCTGTAACATATGCTTTTGATCCTGATACAGATACCACTTGACCAAAATTGTCACCTGCTGCGGTACCGTGATCATTTGGATTATCTAGTGTATGAGCCAAAGCACCAGTAGTTACATTGAACACATAGGCTTTACCCTCAAAAGAATTTTGTCCATATGCACCAACTATGGCGTTATTACCGTCTATATCTACAGAATAACCAAAGTAATCATTGGTTGTTGTTCCTGTGTTTGGATTATCTAGTGTATGAACTAGGGCACCTGTAGTTACATTGAAGATATATGCTTTACCTGATTGTGATCCATTGGCATCATCTTCGTTACGAGCGGCAACGATAGCATAGTTACCACTAATGGCTACTGCATTACCAAAGTAATCACCCCCTGCTGTGTTATATGCATTTGGGTTACTAAGAGTGTGTGTTACCAAACCAGTGGTTGCATCAAAGATATAGGCTTTGCCTGATGAACTAGCACCAGCTTCATCTTCCCCAGGAGCACCAATAATGATATTATTACCATCGATATCAGCACTTAACCCGAAATAGTCATTATCTGCACTTCCATATGCGTTTGGATTTTCCAAAGTATCCAACAAAGATCCAGTGGATGCACTAAAAAGGTAGGCTCTACCTGAACGGATTCCATCAGCGCCTTCCCACCTTGCTGTGACCACAATGTTAAGACCAGACATTGCAACCGCGTAACCAAAGTTATCATTGTGTGGTGGCGATCCGATACCTGCTCCTGGATTATTCAAAGTATGTAACAATCCACCCGTTGTTGTGTTATAAATGTATGCTTTACCCGAGCCTGATGCTCCAGATTCATCTTCCACATATGCACCAACAACCGCATAATTGCCATCAATATCACAAGCCCAACCAAAATAATCATTTTGTGGTGTTCCGTATGGATTTGGATTATCTAATGTGTGAAGTATGCTTCCTGTTGTGGAATTGATAATGTATGCCTTACCTGAGTATCCATAACCATCTTCGGATTCATATGGTGCGCCAGCAATTGTTTTATCTGTATCTGTTGCGCTAAACGCAAGACCAAAGTAATCCCCTGTTGCATCTCCATGACTTGTTGGGTTGGCAATGGTACGTGCTAAATCTCCGGGTGCAGTTGTAGCACCAGTTCCCTCTGTTTTGACTAATATTAACATTTTTACTCTTTACTCCTTACATTGTTTTGGTTCATCTTTTAATGCTTCACCCAAACTTTTTTTGCCATGAGCAGTTAGGAATTCTTGAAGTCTTGGTTTATTGCCGTCAAACTCGGCTCTTCTATCTTTCTCTAAAAATATCCATCGTTGTTTTGCTTGTGAATATCTATATAAACGAGCAGGAACATCTGCTGATAAATTCTCATATGTCATTCTATGATAATCACCATGTGTTGGTGATTCGGGAAATTCTGTCCCCTCAGAGAATGGTTTGTTATTAGGAGGCATAGCATCCTCTGTGTATAATCCGGTAGGACGTTGACCAGTTACTTGTAAATTGGTCAATCCCTGTTCTCTTGCTGCTTCAATCTCTTCAGGTTCCCATTTACGAACAGTCCCTGAACTCTCTGCACCATGCTGGGGGACTTTATCCTTAGCATCTGCCTGAATATATTGACTAACATCGGAGTAATCTTGATGATGTGGATCTCTTCCAATCTCGTCAATGAATACCAAACCATTTGGTAATGATTCTTCATCTTCTGCCAAATCCCCAAACAGGTCTTGAGTCTCTTGTGTAGCAAATGCAGGCTGCAATGTTACTTTCAATAAAGTAGGTTTCCATCCTGGTGTATAACCTTCACTCGCCCATGTTACATCAGTAACTTCCATCCATTTTAAAATCTTACGCATTTCAGCGGAATATTGTGCTTCACTTGGTATTTCAACAATATCACCAATGATTAATGGTCGACCTAATAGAGCAACACACGAAGCGAAACTAATAGCAACCATTTTAATATCGCTGTTTATTTCAATACCAACGGCACTTAATTCGGATTGGAGGTCAATTAAATCATATGATCCCTTCAATATGATAGGTTCATCGGCATAATCCCTGTCACGATTCTCAAGGAATATTTTATCTTGAATGTTCTCTTCGTCTGTAGCAACATAATTATGATACATCTGCAACGCTTGAACACTCCAATAATCATTTGTTCCACCTTTGAAGTCTATTGGACGAACACGCCAATATCTATTTGGCACACTATCTCTAAAAAGAATAGTATTTAAACAATCATCATTGGGTAAATTAACGATGGCAACTCCATACCATTTGTTACCATCCTCGGATCTTTCTATACGCGCACGGGTAACACGGTTGTTTTCATTGTTTCCTTGCTTAATAGCAATGGCACTAATGTGTTTTCTAACACTGGTTTCTATACCATACATCTCACGAGAATCATCATTGGTCTTAATTGAACCAAAATCATATCCAATATAACCAGATGCGGTCACACCATCTCCCTTTTGTACAGATCTCCACTCAGTAATAAATGCATCAAACGCATTGTCAGCAGTAAAACCGGGTAAATATCCACTCGATAAAGAAGTTCCTTGACCAGTGGAATCAACAATTTTACATTGTTCATGCACTCCTAGTAACTTGTAAACATTAAATCGAGCCCCTCCAATGTTAAGAGCTTCGTTGACAACACCTTCAACAAGGCAAGAATCTCTGTTCTCTGATAACTGAAATGGCTTGCAAGTGATGTCAGATGAAGTTGCCGGACATGGTTTGCCCCCTTCTATCGCAGAAGGTGTGCATCCTGGTTTTGTCTGATCCGTAACATTGGGGTCAGGATGATCGGGACCGATTGTGTTCTTGCATGAATCTTCTAGTGCCATTATACTTTAGCCTTCTTTACAACATCATATTCCACACCACATTTCTTTTCCTTTCCACGTAATGCTTTTAACACTTCGTCAGAAGGAAACCCATGTTTCTTGATGAGTTTCTTAACCTTGGAGTTGGTTTTAAAGAAAGGTGGTAATACTTGTTCAAGTAACATTGTTATTCTCCATGGTGTGGATCAATCTTTTCCAATTTATCATAATATTTAGGGTCTTCCTTTACATGATCCCGTGCGATTTCTTTGGCAATGTTAGTCTTCTTGGAATGTTCCTTTTCAACCTTCGTTCCCTTTTTGACGGCTTTGTCTATTTCCTTTTTGGACACACCATGTTTTTTTGCCAGTTCATTATTGTCTGGAGTATTGACAGATGGTAAAACTTCCTTGATTTCTCTTAGTAACATTAGTCACCTCCTCCGTCACCGCCATCACCACTCATGTAATATCCAAAACCATAACCAACTCCTTTAGAAGAGCGTTTCTTGGATTTCTTTTTCTTCTTTTTCTTACGCTTTTTGCCATCTAGAAGAAGTTCATTGGTTTTTAATAATTCATTTAATAGCATATGTAACACCTAATATCGTATTTATAGGTATTTATGCCATTGACAAGGATTAAATAGTATGTTAGAGTAACAAGGTTATGACTTTATTAGAGAAATTAGAAGATTCTGGTATTTTGGTGGATGGGCAAATTCCCCGTGGATATCGAAAACCATCCAATATACAGAAGAGACATCCTGAATTGTATGATGAAATCATGCAAGTAACTGATTTCCTGCCCGAAACATCTAAAATGGGGGAGAGAATATACTGTGTAAAACATAATGTCACCTCTCGGGTATTGTGATATACGATATGGATCTGGAATGTTGTATGAGAAGTTGGGGTTTGAGTATGTATCCACCTCTCAACCAAATTACTTTTATTTTCATAAATCCAATATTTTAAAATTGGAGTCTCGAATATCTTTTCAAAAGCATAAATTAAAAGACAAGTTACCACAGTTCGATGATAACTTGTCTGAATATCAAAACATGTTAAATAACGGTTATGATAGAATATGGGATTGTGGGAATCTCGTATTTAAATATGTTAGCCCAAAATAAAGGTACTGTTAATACCTACACTTTCGGGATCGTCTGCAATATAGTCTTCGATCTCCGTATTAAGTTCTTCCCTTAACTCTGTAGCTCGTGATATGAGATCAGCAGCGTTAAGTGATACACCGCCGCCTGCTCCGGGTAACGTTGCATACTTACCTCGGATTTGAGATAAGATTTCCATACCACGCATTAATGCAAAACGTTTAATCCAAGGCAGAGCCCAACGATTCTTCATAATAGTTTGTTCGGTCTTCTCTGCCATTACATCCAACATAATTACTTCCCTATGAGCAAATCTCTGGTGGAAATGGAGGATTCTACTATGTTCATGCCAATTGAATACCAAACGAGTAGCAAATAGGTGTTCCATTTGCTCGACATACTCACTTATCAAATGATATGAAAGGAGGTCGAATGTTCCCATATTGTAGAGATGTTGAAGTACAATTTGCCCATAAACACCAGAACCATGCGCAGTACTCAAGAATGCAGAAGTGAAACGATGTGCTGATGTTACAGTTACAATTCGATCATAACCATGTCTCTTATCTGTCATTTTATATCGTTGTTGACCACGTTGTGTTTCTAAGAAAGTAAAACATCTTTCATAAGCAATAGAAGTTCTTTGACGTATTGTTTGCAACGCCATATCAACTGCTTCATCAATTTGCTTCTGTGTTAACTCAACCTCAACAACGGGATAACCTAACTGGGAGCGAACCCAATCCATAATGACTCTGCGTTCATCTGGAGTACCATCATCCCCCACACCAATCAAATCATAGGTAGGAACATTAGAAATTGCATCACTACCATAAGTATGCTGCATCACTGATCCCTTTGGAATCAAATGTTCAAACAAGAAATTGTCAGGGTTAATGTCTGTATCTAATACTTCGACATGTTCAAATGGAGCATAATGATTGCATAAGCCATCTAACCCTGCCGTTCCTGAAGCAATAAAACCGGGTTGTTTATATGGAACACTCTCTGGTAACAATATCATTGTCATATGGTCGCTACCAGTACCTGTAGTGGAAATGCGTAAATGACCATCATCATTTAACTCTGCCACTCCAATCGGTGTTGATTCTTTCCAACTTCCCTGACTCTTGTCTCTAGGATCAGTTGAATCCGCATTTCTCGTCCATTCCATTAATAGATTATTTGTAGTGTCAAACCATAACTCCTTAAAGTTAGGATAGAATGGATCAGTTGAATACGGAATGGATAACCAGTTTGTACCACTTCTTTCATATAATAAGTTGTTTGTTGTATCAAACCACATGGTACCAGACAACATAATCGATGGGTCATCTTTAGAATCAACAGGGTTAATCTCGACCCAACCAAGTGGGGAGCCCACTCTTACATACCATTTGTTGTTTTCAGTATCATGCCATACATCACCCGCTAATGGAATATTTGGTTGTGTTGCATACTCCATATGCGTAACAACCTGCCAGGTAGCACCATCCCAACGTCTGAGTTCACCATTTGTGTACCATAGTTCACCATTTGTGATTGTTGGAGCTGCATATGGGTCAGTAGCTTCCATGTTAAATTCATGAACAGCATCCCATTCACTGTTAACCGAATCCCATTTTAACAATGCATCATCAGTTGTTCTCCACCATAAATCACAAGAATTCGTATCTCTTGGATCATCTGGCCATACTAACACTGGAGTGTCCACCCACATTAATGGTGACCCACTATAAACCTTCAATTCTTCAGTTGTGTTGTTATACCACACGTCCCCCGCAGATGGTGTCGTTGGCTCTATATCAGTAATTGCGGCATCCACAATGTTAAACACATTGGCAGGGGAACCTGTTGTGGTGTATTGTTTCAGTTGTGAATTGGTCTCATCAAACCAGTATGTGCTATCAGTTATTGCATTTGGTGCAACATCCCAATTGATTGCATAAACTTCACTCCAAGATTCTGTCTCTGAGTTCCATACATTAAGGATACTATTGGTCTCGTCATACCAATATACCCCACAATTTGGTGTTGGTTTGGTAGTTGGATCTTCTGTTTGTGGATATACCTTCTCTTCACACCATGTAGTTGCACACCAACTGTATGCTTTAGTACCATCAAACCAATAATCTCCTCCACCTGATATGGTAGTAGGATCTTTATGATAAGTTATTGTAGTCGTTGGTACCCATGAACCAACAGCAGGACTACCTGCAACATCGTAACGTTGGAGTGCCTTACTGATAGGATTATACCAATAGCTGTCAGCTACAATGTTAGCTGGATCAGTTGGTTCCATTAATGCATTGGTAGGTGTATTGTTATTACCATCCCATTGGAACATTTCTGTTCCATTCCAATAATAACGCCCTTGGTTAGGTGGAACAGGAGATTGTTGTGGGTTATCAACTTGATGAATGGCAGCGTTAATCTGATCTATTAAATCTTGATATGTACCAAAATCTTCACCATTACCCGATACAGTAATAACTTTGTTACCTGTTGCATCAGGAAACTTCTCATTGATTACAAATTGGAATTCATATGGCATACCCGGAACAAGCCCTGTACCATCTGTAAGAAGTACTCCAGCTTGTGAACCATCATCGTTAGATGCACCCAATTGAACGATTTGAGAGCCAGGAGTTCCGGGTTCTACAGTGTTACCAAAGTCAGAAGAATATGCTCTTTGACCATCAGAATGATATCGTCCTTGGCAATCAACAGCATATCCAGCAACATAATACGGTGTTTTGGATTGAATATCTGAAATGATTAACTCTGTAGTTAATGTTTCTCCTTTAGATTTCTTTTCACCTTCATAGAATGCACCAACAACTAGTGCATCTCCAATTTTATCACCTGCATGAAGTTCATCATTTGCAGTAGGATCACCAACATAGAGGTTTCCATCTTGAGGAATATTCTCAGGGGAGAGGGCAATTTTACTCAACAGAATAACGATACCACAATAGGCACCATTGGTTTCTGTGTCACAGCCTAACGCTGGAGTTGGAATATTCCAACGTACAGTACCACTCCCTTCGGGCTCTCCTGGTGAGAAGGTTACAGTTATGGTTTCCCCTTCTGTTTTGATTTGATTTTGTAAATCTGGGGATGAATTAAAAACTCCCATGTTAATCTCCTAATATTATTGGAGTATTTATGGATTGTGGTTAGATAGTTGGATTTTAAAAAGTTTCTTTAGTATTTTTACTGAGCCATTTCCCTAAACGGTCATGTCCCCATAGAATATTGAATTCGGAACCATCTTTAATACCATCAACATCAAAAAACCTCACAGTAACAACTGTGGGGTTTTCTATATCTTCATACAACCAATCAACTTCTACCTTTTGCTTTGGTTTAAGGTTAACATATTCCTTATCCTTTTTAGTTTCACCAATGGCAATTTTACAATACTTTCTAATAGTATAATGCGCAGTGCGTTCAGGCACATTCTGTATGGCCTCTCTTAAACGATCTTTTGAATTCAGGTACTCTTTGAAGGTTAACTTGTTGTCCATAGATGGTTCCATTATTATTGTTTTGTATTATTTATTTATTTTGATATAATCTAAATATTGACATTCTCCGCCACTAACCTGCTATGCAGGTATAATGGCGGATTCCACACGACCTAAACCGTTATATTCGTTAGACGGTTTCTTTCGCCGATTTACCGATGAAGACGGTATAGAATCGGAGGGGCACTTTACATGTCTGACAAGTCCTGCCAGTCCTTCATTTAAAATGTTGATTGATGCATTGATGTCTCGGTCATGATGTGTATTGCATTCGGGACAAGTCCATTCACGGATATGTAATGGCATCTTATCTACTTTATGATGACACACATGACAAGTTTTGCTTGACGGAAACCACCGATCGATTTGATGGAATGTTCGTCCATACCATTCAGCCTTATACTTCAACATAGATATGAATGAACCCCATCCAACATCACCAATTGACTTGGCTAATCGACGGTTCTTTTGCATACCTTTCACATTCAAATCTTCACAAATCACAATT
>JAAUXZ010129998.1_pt1 | contig 46486 bp, 40 predicted proteins | sample 7278131 | NCBI WGS metagenome assembly JAAUXZ01 (sample SAMN14350119, study PRJNA611818) | marine sediment metagenome | isolation source: surface marine sediment (3m) | place: French Polynesia: Moorea | collected 2018-08 | reverse complement strand
GTTCAATTGGATTTTACCAGATAGTCACATCAAGAAGAATTTCAAGATCTTACCCGACTTGTTTATCGTTTAGCGTATCAGATAGGATTCAACCTGAGTCAATACCATCATATTACTTCAGATCAGGCCATCGACTTTTTGAAAGGTTTCTATGAGCCTATTTCACCACAGGAAAGAGTATTACTAATCAGCTCAGGCTTTTAATCGCCAGTATAGCCTGATTGCGCAGGGTTTTTAGTAACCCCAGCTGGTTGTCCGAGATTGCGATAGGTTGAGTTTGGCAGCTGTCAATATAAATGACAGCCACCGGACTGTGTTTGATGACGACGGGGAACAATACAAAAAATTTTGATCCTATCTTACGATGAAACCAGGCAGGAATTTTTTCGCGAATTTTTTTGTCCTGAGAATCTTCTATCATGATGTCGACGTTATTTTTAAAGGCGATATGAAAGACATCTGCCTGGTAGGTTAAGGGTAGGGTGAAATTTCGAATCAACTGATCGATATCCTCTCCATAACCAAATTTACCCTCGATGCAGTTGGTTTGTTTATTTCGCAGCCCCAGTAAAACACGGGATCCGGGTAATGAACGATAAATGGTTTCCAATATCATTTGCATGACTTGATTGATCGTGTAATCACCGGTCAGGGTGTTGGTGATGTCTTGAATACCATCACTGAGCGATTGTTCGGAATTTTGTTGTTCCAACTTTGAGGTATCTTCCTGCAAGATTTGTAAGCTATCCGGATCCAGCCCCTGTGGAAGTGAAGGGTCGGTCTCTTCAGTAGCGTGTTTTTCGCCCGGTTTTGGTTTGAGCAGTTGGAAAAACTTACTCTTACTCAAGTTGAAATTGATTAATTTGGAAAAATTATTTAACTCCTGTTGAGAGGATTGCAGCAGCCCCGTCACTGCTTCGTCATCCAAGGGCAATATCTTGTGATAACGCTGGGTAATTGCTTGAATGGCCTTTGATTGGCGTTCCTCAGGTTGTTTTAAAGCCTGCGTAAGTTCGTTACTGTAAGTGGCAATGATGCTTAATCTTGCCGGTTTTTTAGTAGATTCCCCCGACAATTGCTCATCACTTAAAGGTTTCATACTGTCGATGATCTGTTCAGGAAAGCCCCATTCACGCGCAACAGCCCTGCCCAGCTGATGATAGGAGATTCCCAGAACTTTAAGCGCCGCGGTGTTTTCCTGTAACCCATGTTGTTCCACCTGTTGGTCGATAGCCTGGCTTTCTTCATGTAAATAAAAACGTACCAGTAATTTTCCTAACTGTTGTAACAGTGCACACAGAAACGCCTCTTCATGTTGTTGCACCCGTTGATTTCGCGCCAGGTCATTGGCGAGTAAGCCAGAGAATAGGGAACTGACCGCATCTTCCATTAATTCGTGAGCCTGCAACTTATTCTGTAAGTGTTCAAACAGCATCAGTGAAACGGCCAGGCTTTTAACCGGATTAATGCCCAGCATCACTACGGCCCGGGATATAGTGCTGATTTTGCCACCGCCACGATTGTAATAGGCTGAATTGACAATACGTAAAACCTTGTTAGTCAGGGATATATCCTTGAGAATGGCATTGGAAACTGTGGCCAGGCTCTCAGTTTCACTGCTGGAAGCACGATTAAGGACACTGATGGTTCGTGAGAACGCAGGAAAGTCCTTTTTATGGTTCATCCGCCTGAGCAGGAATTGTAAGGTTGCATCAGATTCATCGCTATTGTTCAGAGCCTCAGTCAGAGCCAGGTTATCTTCAAGAGCTTTGAGCATTTCAGCTGCGTCCTGATAACGGTTTGCGGGCTCTTTTTCTAGCGCCTTCATGATGAAGGCATCGAGTCGTTCATTGATGTCCTTGTTCAAGGTCGAGGGAGCCGCAATAGGTTGATTGGCAATTGCATTGAGTAATTGATAAACGTCTGCACCATCCACCGCTTTTTGCCCGGTGAGCAGTTCATAAAATATCAGACCCAGTGAAAATACATCAGAAACTGTCTGGTGTTGCCGGGTCTCTATATATTCAGGTGCCATATACTGCGGTGTCCCAATAAGATGTTCCTGGTCCTCGTGGGTTTGGTTCGCAAGTGTTGCCAGCCCGAAATCTGCAACTTTGGCTTCACCCTGCGCAGTCAGCATGATATTCGCCGGTTTTAAATCGCAGTGAATGATCCCAACAGCATGTGCTGCAGCCACACCTTTTAAAACATCACGCATGATTTTAAGTGTATTAGGCAAGGGGATGGGTTGGCGCATTGCGGCATACAGAGATTCACCTTCGATATATTCCAGAACCAGATAGGGCTTCAACTGATAGCTACCCATATCGTAGATGCTGACAATATTGGCATGTTGCAGCTGGGATACCGTGCGCGCTTCTTGTAACAGGTTTTCTATGGTGTGTTGCTGAAAATCATCGCGAAGTGATACGGCCTTGATAGCTACCTGTCGATCGAGGCTTGGATCCGTTGCCAGATAAACAACGCCCTGGGCCCCTTTTCCCAAGGTGTCATTTATAATGAAGCGATCAATATTTTCCGGGTGAGCTAGACTTGGCACAAAAATCAGTGTCCTTTTTTATCTTAAGTATAGTTCAAGCCAGCAGGGACACCGGTTATATTCTGGCTATTCCAGCGTTCATTCAGTTCAGGTGGTTTGCTATAAAAGCTTTGATGAAATGGGGTGGACGAGCGCTGCTGAATCGATCTTGTTCTTCACCCTCTTTAAACAGAATGATAGTCGGAAAACCCCTCACCCGATAATGGCCGGCCAGTTTCATGTTTTCGCCTTCATCCACTTCAAGTTTGGCCAAATTGACTTGGCCATTAAAGGATTCAATAACCCCGTACAGAACCGGTGCAATCGCTATACAGGGACTGCACCATTCTGCCCAAAAATCAACGAGGATCGGTCGTTGATGTGATGCTTGCAGTACCTTATCGTCAAAGTCATGCAGGTCTACATCGTAGATCAGGGAATTCTTGCGCTTATCCATTATTGAATATAAGTAAATACTAATATTAAAAAGGTGCATAATAATGCATAATTGAATTATTGCAGCAAAAACTTTGGTTGTACGTCAAAGAATGTGGTGATTATGAATATGCTCAAAAAATGGGTCGGCTTAATATTATTCAGTGGGGCGCTCTTTTTCGGCAGCGCCAAGGCTGATGTGCTATTGCTGGTGCATGGCTATCAGGGCAATATATTTTCGTGGGAACAGTCAGGTGTCGTACCGGTACTGCAACAGTTTGGTTGGAAACGGGCGGGTGTATTATTGGGAGCTCCACAAGGATTGATTCCAATACCACTGCCGGGTTTTCAGGACGAGAATAAAGTCATCAATCTTCAGGTGAATTCAGAAGCACCCTTGATCATCCAGTCAAATGTCGTCACAGCAGCAATTCGCTGGATCGTTGATCATTATCCTTCAGAGAAAATAATCATTGCAGGCCACTCTCTGGGAGGCGTCGTGGCCAGAATGGCATTGGTTCGAAATGGTGCTCCCAATGTTAAGGCTTTGGTGACCATTGCCAGCCCCCATTTGGGTACCGCATTGGCCTATCGTGGCCTAGATGAGTTAGAAGATCCTTTGCCGATTCGCATGATCAAGGAATGGTTTGGTGGTGAGACTTATGACATGTTACAACGTTCCCGCGGATTGCTGCATGATATTGTACCGGCAATTCCGGGACGTTTATTACATTGGCTCAACTCAAGACAACATCCCAACATCAAATATTACTCCGTGGTGCGTTCCAATATTGCGGGTGTCCTCGGTGATCCCATCGTTTCCGGATATAGTCAGGATATGAAAAATGTGCCACCCATAGGTGATAGATCAACACGCCTGATTCAAGGATTTACCCATTGGCTGAATGTACTTGATGGCTACGCGCTGGTTAACATCCTGGATCAACTGGATGATTGAACCTAATTAATCCGGGTCTTGAAGCAATACCCAGGGTTTGACCACGCACGCCCACAACTTGGCATCATCATTGAACCATCGACGGGCCTGGGCATTACTGACTTGACTGATCAGATTTTGCTGCATCCACTGCTCAATCTGTACGGAATTGTCCTGCTGAATTTGGTAGGCGACCTCGATCAAATCTAATTGCTGATCAATAACCAGGGTATATCCCCCAGCAAAATAACGCTGCAATTCCTTCCAGGCAATACGAGCGGTTTCACTATTCAACTTACCACTGATTAACTCTTTTTGGCTGATACTAAAATCTTTGCTCATTAGATAATCAGCTATACATGTGAGTGCCCGGTAACTGGCACTTTTCAATGGTATTGATAATCGTTTGAATCGCTTCCTTGCGAGGGTAATGTTTGCGCCAGGCAAGCGCCACGGTGCGACTGGGTTCGGGTTTGGCGAATGGCTTGATTTTAATCAGTTGTTGATTGGTCTGGCTCTTGTGCATACTGGTGCAAGGTAATACGGTGATACCGGTACCGGCAGCAACCATGTGACGGATGGTTTCAAGTGAACTGCCTTCTAGCGAACGTGTCAGCTCATTGCTTTTAGACATGCACTTGGGGCAGGCCTGAAGTACTTGGTCACGAAAACAATGGCCAGCACCCAACAGCATCAAGTCCTGGCCCACCAGTTCATCGACGAAAATGTGTTGTTTTTCTTTCCATTCATGTTGCGCATGAACCGCGACCACAAAAGGTTCCTCATATAATGGCGCGGTTTCAATGCCAGGCTCTTCGAAGGGGTAGGAAATAATAATGGCATCCAGCTCTCCCTGTTTTAATGAACGCGATAGATTTGCAGTGAAGTTTTCTTCAATAATCAGGGTCAGATTAGGTGCATTTTGATGGAGCCGGGGAATCAGGTCAGGCAACAAGTAGGGACCTATGGTATAAATGGCGCCTAACTTGAAAACACCGGACAGGGGGTCCTTGCCTTGCTGGGAAATTTCATGAATTACCTGGGTTTCACGCAACACTTTTTGCGCTTGTTCAATGATGCGTTGACCAATATCGGTAATTCGAATTTCATTTTTAGAGCTGCGTTCAAAAAGCTTGATGTCCAGTTCGTCTTCAAGTTTTTTGATGGCGATACTCAACGTAGGCTGACTGACGAAACACGCTTGTGCGGCCTGACCAAAATGTTTTTTTTGCGCGACAGCGACGATATATCTGAGTTCGGTTAAAGTCATGGTTTTGGATGCAACTCTTACCCGGATAGTTTGTCCATACTATTGATAAAATTCAATTAAAATTTATTATTAATCAATTATTTCTATTGATTTGTTGATCCAGATAAGCCGATATTCGTAATGAAAGCCCTTATTCAACAATTTTTTAAACCCACCTTTGAGCGTTTCAATAAAGAAGAGCCTGAGCTTGCCATCGATCTGGCCACTGCAATTTTAATGATTGAAGTTAGTCGGGCTGATTTCAATCATGATCCTACCGAAGCAGAGCAAATTCGTCAGTTGTTATTAGACCATCTATCTTTGTGTGAAGAGGAAGTCGACACCCTGATTAAAAATGCCCACCGGGAGGCTGATAACCTGGTTTCCCTACAACACATCACGCGCTTGATGAATGAGCAAATGGATCAACGCGGCAAAGTACAGGTTATTGAGTTAATGTGGAAGGTGGCTTATGCCGATGGTGATAAACATCATTATGAAGAGCACCTATTGAGACAAGTCGCTGAATTGTTGTATGTATCACATGCAGATTTTATTCAAGCTCGGCACCAGGCAGAATAATCGCCTGATGCCGGAATAAGTGACTAGTTGGAGAAAAACTGCTGGCGAAGTTTCATATTACCAGTTTGATTATCAGCGGTAGTGACTTTAATAGAAAAATCCAGTGTTTCGCGGTCAGCGACGGAAAATTCACTGATGTAATAAACCGCTTTTTGTTCCTGAATCTTGCGCAGCTTGATATCACGCAACTGCCCGGTTAAATTGGTGGCACTGACGTCGATATCGGCTTCCACACCCTCAAAGCTCCCCCCTTTCTTTAACACCGAAATATTGAGTAACCCCCGGTTTTTACTGCGGGTTATACCGTAGGCGCGTGCTACCGCGGGCGGTAAGGATTCCGTGGAAATGGCATTATAATGGACGATATAGTTGCCCACGATCTGCGAACTTTCTGCGAAAGTGATGGATTGAAAGGCTAATAAAAATCCGATAGCCATCAGTTGGAATATTTTTTTCATAGTGTCCTCCGATTGATTCATTCAGTTGGCAGCTTTATTAGTGATTTTTATACCAACCTTGTGCTCATTATAGAACGAATAAATTCAAAAAGATTCGATTATTCGCGCATATTTCATCATGTGATTGGAGTCAATTTTATAATTGGTTGGCTATAAAAATGATGGGTGGTATCGCCAGCATCTTGATGACCAACAGGCCCAGGGTGGCGAACAAAGGTGATAGATCCAGACCCCCAAGGGGTGGAATAAATCGCTGTATTGGGCGCATGACCGGACGGCTGACCGAATTGATTAAACCAATGGCTGGATTATAGGCGCCGGGATTGACCCAGCTCAAGATGACCTGAATGATGATCGCAAACAGGAATATATTGATAAAGATCGCCAACATGTCTGCCAGTGCAATGACGACCAATGCACCAAAACTGGCCGTTGACAACGAGGCTATAGCATTACCGATATCAATGACTCCGGCACCCATAGCTCGAACCAGGAAATACTTGATGAGCAAGATAATCAGACAAAGTACCAACGACGCGATATCCTGACCACCAACACCCGGTATCACCTTACGCAAGGGCTTTAACGGAGGTGTGGTTGCCCGCACCACAAACTGGGAGATTGGGTTGTAAAAATCTGCACGTAACATCTGCAAAATAAAACGAAGCATGACAAGTAGTACGTAAAGATCAAATAAGGTATTGATAACCAGTAATAATGGAGAAGTAAGGTAACCTGATCCCATCTGAGAGTCTCTGTGATTATTGGCCGAGTTCTTCGGCAAGTTGTTGTGAACGACGTGCGGCGGCATGACTGGCTTCCAGCACGATTTTTTCGAGTTGATTTTGCTGAAAACTTTGAATGGCCTGTTCGGTAGTACCACCTTTCGATGTGACCTGTTGACGGAGTTTAACGACATCCTGATCCATGGCCATGGTGCTGGCTCCCAGAGCCGTTTGCCGTGTCAGGCATGCGGCCGTGGATGGATCCAGACCGAGATCGACCGCAGCTTTTTCCAATGCCTCGATGAACAGGAAGAAATAAGCGGGTCCACTGCCTGAAATGGCTGTAACTGCGTCGAGCTGTGATTCCTGTTCAACCCAGACCGTAATGCCGGTACTTTGTAAGATATGTTCTGCCGCTTGCCTTTGGATTTCATCGACACGTGAATTGGCATACAGGGCACTGGCACCAAGTCCTAGTAGCGCCGGTGTATTGGGCATGCAACGAACTATAGCCTGATCACCACCCAGCCAACGGTCTATATCCGTGGCTAATACGCCGGCAGCAATACTGATAATAAGGGGGGCATGACTGAGTTCCAGAGCAGTACAAACGTTCTGCAAAACCTGGGGTTTGACCGCTAGGATAACAATGTCCGCGGCAGCTAACGCAGTGTTATTATCCTGGACGGCCTGTATATGAAATTTGCTTTCCAGCTGTTTAAGTTTTTCTGAATCGATATCACTGGCAATGATTTGATCAGAGGGATAATCCTGGGCCAATAGGCCTCCGATCATGCTGGTCGCCATATTGCCGGAGCCAATAAAGCAGATAGTGGAAGGTTTGAGAGTTTGAGTCATGTTTTTATCAGATACGTGCTCCAAAAATGGCAGTGCCTATTCTAACCAGTGTGGCCCCTTCTGCAATGGCTGCGTTCATATCCGCCGACATGCCCATTGATAACGTGTCGCAATAAGGATGTTTCAGTTGTAAACAGGATAGGGCGTCAGCTAACTTTTTAAACGGTTCACGTTGTTTTTCGAAATCGGTACGTATCGCAGGAATCGCCATCAGGCCGCGCAGGTTTAATCGTGGAAGAATAGCGATTTTATCGGCCAGCTCATTGATGTCTGCAAGCCCGATTCCAGCCTTACTCGGCTCATCGTCGATGTTAACCTGTAATAAAACATTAAGGGGTGGTTTGTCCGCGGGTCGAAAACGGCTTAAACGTTGTGCAACCTTGTAACGATCCACGCTATGAACCCAGTCAAATAATTCACTGATTCTATGTGCTTTATTGGATTGAATGGGACCGATGTAATGCCACCGAAGCGGTAAATATTGTAATTTATTGATTTTTTGTTCAGCTTCTTGCAGGTAATTCTCGCCAAAATCGATTTGGCCAGCTTGGTGGGCTGTAGAGATATCCTCGATGGTTTTTTTCTTGCTGACGGCGAGCAGAGTAACTTCTTCAGGGTCTCTTCGGGATTTTTGACATTGTGACGCTATCTGGGCTTGGACTTCTTGCAGATTTTTTTCGATGTCAATCATAGGATTTGCTATAGTTTGAGAGAACCTATAAAAAATTTATGGCCATTTTATAACGATTTTCTCTAGGTTTTTGAGCAATACCAAAACGGGTTAATAAAAGAAATAACGGACAGACAGTCTATAAAAAACTCAGCAAGCACTCAAAAGAAGAAAAATGATTGCGCTTAACCTGTTTGCTTTTCATGTAAACAGAATAATAACTACTACAATCATCTGATTATAACTAATTCTTAATAAACGGGATAAACATGGATATAGCTCAATTACTTGCTTTTGGTGTTAAACAGGGTGCTTCCGATCTGCACTTGTCTGCCGGCTTACCCCCGATGATTCGTGTTGATGGTGATATTCGTCGGATCAATGTGCCCGAAATGGATCATAAGCAAGTCCATGACATGCTTTATGACATCATGAGTGATAAGCAGCGCAAAGATTATGAAGAGTTTCTAGAGACTGACTTTTCTTTCGAAATTCCAGGTCTGGCCCGTTTCAGGGTCAATGCTTTCAACCATAACCGAGGCTCTGGTGGTGTATTTCGAACCATCCCTTCAAAAATACTGACTCTTGAGGATTTGAATGCGCCGGCCATATTCAAGGACATCTCCGAATATCCGCGTGGTATCGTATTGGTAACCGGCCCGACCGGTTCTGGTAAATCCACCACTCTAGCAGGCATGATCGATTATAAGAATGACTCTGAGTACGGTCATATTCTAACGGTTGAAGACCCAATCGAATTTGTACATCAAAGTAAAAAATGCCTGGTTAACCAGCGTGAAGTTCATCGCGATACCCTGGGTTTTAACGAGGCACTGCGTTCGGCACTGCGTGAAGACCCCGATACCATTCTGGTGGGTGAGATGCGTGATCTGGAAACGATACGCCTGGCTTTATCCGCGGCAGAAACCGGCCACCTGGTTTTTGGTACCTTGCATACCAGTTCCGCAGCCAAAACTATCGATCGTATCGTCGACGTATTCCCTGCTGCGGAAAAAGCGATGGTGCGTTCCATGCTATCTGAATCCTTAAAAGCAGTAATCTCGCAAACCCTGTTAAAGAAGATTGGAGGGGGACGGGTTGCTGCCCATGAGATCATGATCGGTACCCCAGCGATCCGCAACCTGATTCGTGAAGACAAGGTGGCGCAAATGTATTCTGCTATCCAGACCGGTCAAAGTATGGGTATGCAAACCCTGGATCAAAACTTAAAGCAAATTCTGGCACAGGGCCTCATTAGCAAGGAAGAAGCCCAGCGTAAGGCAGCGAACCCGGATTCATTGTAACCGTGATATTGAACGACTAAGAGACAGAACAGGAGTCCAGAGTGGATCGAAATAAAGCGATAGGTTTCATGCATGATCTGTTACGCATGATGGTCAGCAAGGATGGTTCAGATTTATTTATTACCTCAGGTTCACCACCCGCGATGAAAATTGACGGTAAGATTAATACCGTTTCCAAGCAAATCCTGGCACCTAATCATACCCAGATGTTGGCGCGTTCCATCATGAACGACAAGCAGGTCTCTGAGTTTGAACAAAATCAGGAGTGTAACTTTTCTATTGCACTTCCGGGAGTGGCAAGATTTCGTGTCAATGCCTTTGTGCAACGGGGTAGCACCGGACTGGTATTAAGGATTATCAATTCAGAGATCCCCAGTTTTGAAGAATTAAATCTCCCGGAAACGCTACAGGAAATTTCCATGACCAAGCGCGGACTGGTTATCTTTGTGGGCGGTACCGGTTCAGGTAAATCAACTTCATTGGCATCCATGGTCGATTATCGTAATCGTCACAGTTATGGTCATATTATTACGATCGAAGATCCGGTTGAATTTGTACATGAACATAAAAACTGCCTCGTGACTCAGCGCGAAGTCGGGGTGGATACCGATAACTATGAAATCGCCCTCAAAAATACCCTGCGGCAGGCCCCCGACGTTATTCTGATTGGTGAGGTCCGTGATCGAGAGGCGATGGAGCATGCGATTGCTTTTGCGGAAACTGGACATTTATGCCTGACAACCCTGCACGCTAATAGTACCAACCAGGCCCTGGATCGAATCATTAACTTTTTTCCGGAAGAGCGCCGCCAGCAATTGCTGATGGATTTATCTTTGAATTTGAAAGGACTTATTTCACAGCGATTGATTCCTCGTATAGATGGCGTAGGGCGTATACCTGCCGTGGAAATCATGCTGAATACCCCATTGATGGCAGATTTAATCTTCAAGGGAGAAGTGCATGAAATGAAAAGCCTGATGAAAAAGTCAGGCGAGGCAGGCATGATTACCTTCGATCAGGCCTTGTTTAACCTTTTCGAAGAGCGCAAGGTTACCTATGAAGATGCGGTTAGAAATGCAGATTCCGTGAATGATATTCGCCTGCGTATCAAGCTTGAGAGTGATACTGCGCGTAAGTCCGGTTTGGTAGATGATCACCGTGATGACTTTGAGCTGGAAGAATCGGATGATGACACTCCCGGTGGCATGATATAGAGGTATTTCCATGAGCCGTGAACCCACCACGAAACTACTCGAGCCTTACCTGAAAATCATGGCTGAAAAACAGGCATCTGACCTGTTTTTTGTGACCGGTGCTCCTCCCAACATGAAGCTGGATGGGCGCACTGCACCCATGGCGAAAAACCCGTTAAAATCCGGACAGGTGCAAAAACTCGCCTATAGCCTATTAACCGATGAACAAGTGACGGATTTTGAAATCAATCGTGAATTAAACTTAGGGTTTACCCTGATTGATGTGGGTCGTTTCCGTGTGAATATATTTATTCAGCGTTCTGAAGTTTCCATGGTGATTCGATACATCAAGTGGGAAATACCCTCGATTGATGAATTGCTGCTACCGCAAATTCTGAAAAAAATCATTATGGAAAAAACCGGGCTGGTACTGGTGGTGGGTTCAACCGGGTCTGGTAAATCAACCACCTTGGCTTCAATGATCAATCATCGAAATGGCATTGAGGGCGGTCACATCCTGACCATAGAAGATCCCATAGAATTTGTGTTCACCCATAATAAGGCCATCATTTCGCAGCGTGAAGTCGGTATCGATACGTTATCTTATGAGAATGCCTTGCGCGAGGCTTTGCGAGAAGCGCCTGAAGTTATCATGATTGGTGAAGCTCGGGATCGTGAGACCATGCAGGCGGCGATTAATTATGCGGATACAGGTCATCTTTGTTTGACTACCTTGCATGCGGTTAATTCTAACCAGGCCATGGACCGGATGATGAATATGTTTCCGACCGACATGCGCGAACAACTGTTGATGGATTTATCGTTAAACTTGAATGCGATTATATCCCAGAGATTGGTGCCAGCAATGGATGGTAAATTGGCCTGTGCTGTCGAAGTACTGTTGAATTCTCCTTATATCTCTGAGCTGATCAGAGAGGGTAATTTCAACGAAGTCAAGGAAATCATGGAAAAAGGTGATACAGTGGGAATGCAGACGTTTGATCAGTCACTTTATGATCTATACAAGGCTGATAAAATTTCGATTAAAAGTGCTCTGGCATATGCTGATTCCAGTACCAATCTTGAGTGGAAAATTAATTTTGGCGGTGAACAAAAACGGGGAGACAGTCGCCATAACCTTAATGAAAACCCCTTCCCTGATGAGCTGGCGCTACCCAGCGAAGAACAGTAATTCCTTACGCGTAAATATCTGCTCTGATGTCTAAAAACTGGGCCTACCTGATGTTAAGTGGCTCAGCACTTTTCTGGTCAGGAAATTTTGTCTTGGGGCGCGCCATAGCCACTGATATTGAGCCGATCACACTCGCTTACTGGCGCTGGTTAATCGCACTCTGTCTTTTTTTACCCTTTGGATTGAAGTACGTTTATGAAGAATGGCTCATTATACGTACACATTTACGCTACCTCTTGTTAATGAGTGTACTGGGGGTGAGTGGTTTTAATACCTTTGTCTATCTTGGCTTGCAGGAAACCACCGCGACCAACGCATTACTGATTAATAGTTTTATCCCGATCCTGATTATTCTCCTGTCTAGGATTAAACCGGGCGTGCCTATCAATCGATTGAAGATGTTGGGCATTATGGTCTCTAGTATTGGTGTGGTTACACTGGTTGTTCAGGGGCGTTGGACTAATCTACTTACGTTATCTTTCAATAGGGGAGACTTATGGATACTCGGAGCAGCATTGGTTTGGGCAGTCTATTCGATTGGTCTGCGTTGGCGTCCATTGGGTCTGTCTTCTCAGGCTTTTCTGCTGATTACCATGATCATAGGTCTGATTATATTGGCTCCTTTTTACTGGTTAAATCCTTTTGATGAGGCTCCTCTGGTATTGAATATAAGCAATAGTTTAGCAATCTTTTATGTGGCTGCATTTGCTTCAGTTGGAGCTTTTCTATTGTGGAACCAGGGTGTTAGATTGGTAGGAGCCGCCACCGCCGGACAATTTATTCATTTGATGCCGGTACTGGGAACGCTGATGGCTATTGTTTTATTAGAAGAGCAACTTTATGGATTCCATTTAATAGGTGCCGTAGCCATTGCGGCTGGCATTCTGTTATCACTCAAGTCTAACTCCACAGATTATTGAATCTGCTTTCCTGCGACCAGGGTCTTGACAACTTTAGTAGAAAAGTCCCAGCCTTTGAAAGCGGTATTTTTACCTGCCGAGTAAAATAGTTCGGGTTCGCAACTATAATGAGCTTGTCGATCAACTATAACCAGATCAGCCAATTCTCCAGTGGCTAATTGACCCGCAGGTAGTTTAAAAATCTTAGCGGGGTTCGATGTTGAGGCCGCTATGGCCTGGTGTAATTCAAGAATGCCGTCATCTACCAACCGAAAGATTAGTGGTAGTAGGGTATCCAAGCCGCTGATACCCGGTTCCGCCGAGGGGAATGGTTGTAACTTGGCATCAATGTCATGAGGCTGATGGTCGCTGCAAATACAATCAATGGTTCCATCCTTTAATCCTTCGCGTAATGCATCACGATCGGCTTCGCTACGTAAGGGTGGGAATGTTAATTTATTGGTGTCAAAGCCGTCTATGTCCCGATCAGTAAGGAAAAGATGATGAATGGCGACATCTGCAGTAACCGGTAATCGGTCCTTTTTGGCCTGGCGAATCATGTCAACAGAACGCGCACAGGAAAGTTGGCCAAAATGTGTTCGTGCACTGGTTTGAGCGACCAGTTCAATATCCTTGGCTAAAGCCGCTGTTTCTGCGGCTTCAGGGATAGGTGGTAATCCTAGGCGAGTAGCCAGAGAGCCTTCATGGGCGCAGCCATCGGCATGTAAAGCCTGATCATAAGGCTGGATCACAACAAGCATTTCCTGACCCGCTGCATATTCCATGGCGCGACGTTGGATCAAATTATTGCCAAAAGGCTTCAGTGCATTACTGAGGGCAACACAACCTGTACGTTTTAGTGTGCCCATGTTACTCAGTTGCTCACCTTCGAGCCCTTTGCTGAGTGCACCGATAGTGTAGAGGTGGCAGCGATTACCCGCTTTCTGATTATTATGATGAATCAGTTCTACCACGGCGGCATTATCGGTAACTGGAGTGACATCAGGGGGCAAGCAAATGCTGGTGATGCCGCCATGGGCTGCCGCATTGGTCTCGCTTGCCGTATTAGCTTTTTGTGACGATCCGGGTTGACGGACCCGGCATTGTACATCGACCAGGCCCGGAATAACGTGTTTATCCCTGGCATCGATGATTTGATCCGGAACAAAATCGATTGGCGCATCATCGATGCCGACAATAAGTTGGTTATCGATGTAGATATCGGCACTTTTATCCAGCTGAGTTGATGGGTCAATCAGGTGGCCTCGTTGAATGATCGTTTTCATGGGTTTTCCTTTCCGCTGGAGACAATCATTGACATGACAGCCATGCGTACAGCAATACCAAAGGTGACTTGTTGCAGGATGACCGATTGATTTCCATCCATGACTGAGGATTCAATTTCAATACCGCGATTAGCAGGCCCCGGATGCATGACTATGGCATCATGTTTGGCGAATTGTAAACGTTCACTGGAAAGACCAAATTGACGAAAATATTCTTTTTCGCTGGGTAGTAGAGCGCCGGTCATACGTTCCTTTTGCAGCCGTAGCATGATGATCACATCAACATCACGTAATCCCTGGTTCATGTCATGAAACACTTGTACACCCAAGGTATCTGCCTGTTTGGGTAACAAGGTCGGGGGGGCAACAATACGAACTTCGCCCGTGTTTAAAATGTTTAACGCATGGATCTGGGAACGTGCTACTCGTGAGTGTTTAATATCGCCTACAATGGCTACGCTTAAATTTTCAAACTGCTGTTTGTAACGTCGAATGGTAAACATATCCAGCATGGCTTGTGTTGGATGAGCATGTTGACCATCGCCAGCATTTAAAACGCTTACCCCCGGGTGAACATGCTGGGCAAAAAAGTGTGCACTGCCGCTGTCCTGGTGACGAATCACAAACATATCAATCTGCATGGCCTCAAGGTTGTGCAGAGTATCCAAAAGGGATTCTCCTTTTACCGTGGCTGAGGTGTTGATATTGAGATTGAGAATGTCGGCTGAAAGACGTTGTGCGGCCAGTTCAAAAGTGGAACGTGTCCGTGTGCTGGCCTCAAAAAACAGATTGGCTACCGTCTTGCCACGCAGAATGGGTACTTTTTTGATACTCCGGTCAGTCACTGAGGTAAAAGATTCCGCGGTATCTAATATGTCAGTTAGGATGGCGTGATTAAGTCCTTCGATACTTAAGAAGTGTTTAAGCTTTCCTTCATCGGTCAATTGAAGGTTTGCGTTATTCACGTCGACTCACCCTCTAGGATCGATAGAGATAACGGATTTGGGCCATCGAGTTTTATTTGTTGCCCTTTTTCCAAAGACATATTGGCCGCGATATAGTCAGCCTGTATGGGTAATTCTCGCCCGCCCCGGTCAATAAGAATCGCCAGTATGATTTTATCCGGTCGGCCGTAGTCAAATAGTTCGTTCATGGCTGCTCTGACAGTACGGCCCGAGTAAAGTACATCATCAATTAAAATGATGGTTTTTCCATCGATATTATGTGGCAGGCTGGAAGGTTTAACCGTTGGATGTAAGCCGATTTTGGTATAGTCATCCCGATAAAATGTAATATTCAGTTTCCCCAGTTCAGTATCGGGTTGAATATGGTTATAGATGGCTTGAGCTATCCAGTATCCGCCAGTTTCGATGCCGACGATGATCGGATGATCAGAAGAGTGAAATAAAGGAGCCAGTGCATCAGTGAGTTTATTAATTAATGAATCGACGGCTAAATCGGGCACTCTTGTTCACCAGTGTTTCAGGTATGCGCTTTATACCATAATTATAAAACAGGCTAAATGATCTTTTTATACTTTGTAATATGATTATTCATATTTAGATCCCATTCAGGGATCAAGAGAAGACTGGTTGTTGAGCCAGGTCTCAGTGATTAGTACAGCAGCAATGCAGTCCAATTGAGGTTTCGATTGATGTCTTTGTGCGCTTTGTTCAATGATTTGCCAAGCCTCACGAGTCGTTAAGCGTTCATCGATCATTTCTGTCTTAATATTAAATCGTCCCTGTAATTGACGGCTAAAGCGCCGCGCCCGTTTGGTCATTTCATGTTCTTCATTATTCATGGTGGTTGGCAATCCCACAATGAGTCGATCAGGTTTCCAGGTGGAAACGAGTTTTTCAACCTGTCCCCATTCCGGTTGATTTCGTATAACCCTGATCGGGGTAAGAGGAGAGGCAGTCTGAGTTCGGGTTTGTCCTACTGCGCTTCCTATCCAAGCGGTGCCGTAGTCAAAACCCAACACCGTTAAATTTTCAGCAGGCATGAATCAATCAGGCATTTCCGGTTGTCGGCGAAAGCGAATCCAGATTGAAGCCCAACGTGTCAAATGCCATCTGCCATTTTTGATCGGTCTCTGCACTAAAGGTAATAGCTGGATTCGCTCGTGCTGTGAGCCAGGAATTTTCCTGTAATTCCTGTTCCAGTTGTCCTCCTGACCAACCTGAAAAACCGAGTAGAACCAGGTAATGTTCAGGCCCCTTGGATTGCGCGATAGCTTCAAGGATATCGCGCGAACTGGTCAGGTATGTGTCTTTGCCAACGGATATGGTTTTATCCCAGGAGGTGAGGGCATCATGGAGGACAAAACCCTGCTGTAATTTTACCGGGCCACCAATATAAACGGGTTGATCAAGGATAATGGGATTGTCACATTCAATGTCCAATTGCTTAAAAATATTTTTTAAGGTCTGGTCAGAAAGATGGTTGATAACCACGCCCATACTACCTTCCTGATTATGTTCACACATATAGACCACACTCGAGGCAAATAGGGGGTCCTGAATACTGGGCGTGGCTAACAGATACTGATCCACTAGGTTATTTTTTGCCTTGGGCATCAGGATTTGCCATGCGTGGTAAATTGGTTGGAATTAAACTGCCAGGTCCGCACAATTACTATCTGGTCAGCTTTTTCCTTGAGTTTACTGGGGAACGGAGCGAAGGGCTGGGCTAGTTTCACGATTCTTTTGGCGGCTTGGTCCAGGATATTTTGCCCCGATGGGCGGGTGATTTTTACATCGACAACCTCACCGGCGGCATTGATTTTCACGTTTAAACGTAAACTGCCTTCAATCTTATTGATTTCAGCTTCAGCCGGGTAGTTTAGATTGCCGATACGCTCAATCTTGTTAACCCAGCGAGCCAGGTAGCCGGCTTCCACGGCCTCTCGTGTATTGGCGGTTAAGACCAGTTCTCGAGGTCGTTTTGCATAAGCTTGAGTCAATTTACGAATCTCGGCACGCAAGCTAGCGATATCTCGTTGTTGTTGTTCAACCTTATTCAGGTTGGTCTTATTGGATGTTGTTTGGGTATGGGTTTTGGAGCGCACTACCTGGCGTTCCGCATCTCGTTGATTGATGTAATAAATTTTTTCGAGTTTGACCCGATGGGCTGATTGTTGTCGTTGAGAGCGATCGGACATGCCTTGTTGGTCAACCGGTGTCGCTGCAGCAACAGGTGCACTGGGACGGGCTTTTTCTTCTTGGTTGCCGCCGCCTTTTTGATTGGCCTGGGCGAGGTAATCTGCCTCATCCGGTTGTTCAGGGCTTTCGCTATTGGCGAGAATGATCTCAAGGCTGGGCGTCGATTCAGCCTGGTTTGCGTCTGATTGCGTAAAACCCACTCCCAAAATAAAGATAACATGGAGAGAAAGTGCAATGAAAAGCGTAAACCCGAGTCGATCCGCGGCGTTTATGCTTCGGACGGGTGGATCAGCGGTAACGGCGGTCATAAACTATATTCTGCAAGTGGTTCCCGTTGTCTGACATTGAATTAAGATTGATTGGAAAAAATAGGTGTCTTTCATATTCGTTGCTTTCAGCAGTGACTATAGCCGAATTTGTTAAATATGTTATGGCTAACCATCAGTTACATTGTTGTAGCAAAGAGTTAATAAGGCAATCTATTCACCTAACTTATCCTCAATATTGTCAAATAATTCACCACTGATATTCAAGTCAAAGGCATTATCCAATTCCCGAATGCATGTCGGACTTGTGACATTAATTTCGGTGAGATAGTCACCTATCACATCGATGCCCACAAAGACTAAGCCTTTATCTTTAAGTTTGGGCCCGATCTGTTGGCATATCCAATGGTCTCTATCGGTTAATGGCACGCCTTTTGAAGTGGCGCCTGCAGCCAGGTTTCCGCGATTCTCTCCAGAAGCAGGTATGCGTGCCAGGGCATAGGGTATGGGTTTGCCATCAATTAAAAGGATGCGCTTATCACCCTCGCTGATTTCAGGAATGAATCGTTGCACCATCACCTGGCGGGTACCATGTTCGGTGACAGATTCAATGATCGCATTGGTATTCGGATCATCCCGTTTAATGCGGAAGATAGAACGACCGCCCATGCCGTCTAATGGCTTGATAATGATATCCTGATGCTGCTGAAGGAATTCATGAATACGCGCGTTTTTACGCGCAACGCGTGTTGGCGTGCAGCATTGTGGGAATTCACGGGTAAACAGTTTTTCATTGCAGTCGCGCAAGCTCTGGGGGCGGTTGATCACCAGCGTACCTTGTTCCTCGGCCTGTTCCAGCAAATAAGTGCTGTAAATATATTCCAGGTCAAAAGGCGGGTCTTTGCGCATTAGGATGACATCAAGATCACTTAGTGCTTGTGTATATGTGGTTGATAGCTTAAAGAAATGGGATGTCTGGTCAGTTACCTGTAAATGTTGGCAATCGGCGTAAGCCACCGAGTCATGCATGTACAGATCCTGTTGCTGAATATAATTGATTTCCCAGCCACGTCGCTGCGCTTCCAGTAACATGGCAAAGCTGCTGTCCTTGTAAGGTTTTATGGTTTCTATGGCATCCATCACAATGCCCAGCTTGGGTGCTGACATGGGGTGTTTTTAATCCTAGTCTGCGGCCTTGATTTCCCTGGCTGCTGCCAGTAAGGCCAGCCTGCCAATAACACCATAGGCATAAAAGCGATTGGGGCCTGCATCCTCGGCCAGGTGCTTGTCAGGCATATTACAGGCTTCGGCGAACGCCAAGGGCTCAAAAGACATACCGGGTGAATTTAAATTATCGGTAGAGGTTTTTTTGGCGTGCATACGATAAAAACCACCGACGACATAGTGATCGACCATATATACAACGGGCTCGGCTGTGAGTTTGTTGTCTCCCCATGTTTCTCGGGTGGGCACGCCTTCTTGCAAGATCACTTCGGACGTATCCCCCCCTTCTTTTGTGGCTGACATTCTCGTGCGTTGTTTGCGATTGAGTCGGCGCACATCCTCTGCGGAAGAGGCCACCATAATACCCATGCCGTAGGTACCTTGATCGGCCTTAATCACTATATAAGGTTTTTCCTGGATATTGTACGCGTCATATTTTTTCTGGATACGTTGCAACAATGCGTCAGTATTTTCCGCAAGGCAATCCTCGCCCTCACGTTTCATGAAATCAATCGCGCCGCAGTTGGTGAACATGGGGTTAATCAGCCAGGGGTCAATTTCGATGAGTTCAGCAAAGCTCTTGGCTACTTCTTCATAAATCTGAAAATGATCCGATTTATAGCGATTCGACCAACCTAGATCCAGGGGGGGGATCATCGTTTGTTCAATCCCTTCGAGGAGTTTAGGGCGCCCGCCAGAAAGATCGTTGTTCAATAACACTGCACATGGCGTAAAGTCGCCTATACTCAGGTTGTTATCATGGCGTTTAATCGGATTAAGCACAATGTTACGCCCGGATGGCAACTGGATCGTTGTTGGCGAATCAATATCGTCACGCAGGGTGCCCAGGGCGCAGCGATAACCCGCTAGTGTGATGTATTCCTGAATGCTGGCAACGTTTTCAAGATAAAAGAGATTACGGGTGTGATTCTCTGGAATGATCATGATGCCTTTGGCATCGGGGCAAAACCTTTCCAGGGCTACCTGAATAGCTTGGATACATAAAGGTTTAGAGGCTGGATTCAAATTGTTAAACCCAGCAGGAAAAAGATTGGTATCTACTGGAGCCAGTTTATAGCCAGCATTCCTGAGGTCGACGCTGGCGTAGAAAGGTGCAGGCGCGCAATTAAACTGTTGGCGTAACCAGATTTCGATATCGTCCTGGTGGTCCAGGATATGACGTTCAATCTCTTCGATGGGATGAGAATTGGCGGTCAATAAATGAGGTACTGACGGTAATGTTAGAGCTGTCATGCAAACGTAGGTATTGAGTGATTGTCGATATTTTACTGAAGTTACAGGCGTAATGGAAAAATATTTCAGATAAAAAAACGTGGAAAAAATACGTAGAATTTACTTTACTATACTTTAATAAATTACTGGTTTAACTCGTAAATTTGTCTATAATTCTGATCTAACGAGTTGACAAAGATCAACCTTTTCTGAATCGGGGGAGATGTGAGCGAAGAGTCTCAACAATCAAGTGGCCAGGCGGAGGCCATGCAGTTGAATGTCAAGGTCATGGTGATCGATGACAGCAAAACCATTCGCAGAAGTGCTGAAACGTTACTAAAAAAAGCAGGATGCGATGTGGTTACCGCGACCGATGGTTTTGAAGCACTGGCGAAGATCACCGAGCATCATCCAGATATCATATTCGTCGATATTATGATGCCCAGGTTAGATGGATATCAGACCTGCGCATTAATCAAAAATAACCAGACCTTTAAAGCAACGCCGGTCATCATGCTATCTAGTAAAGACAGTATTTTTGATCGTGCTAGAGGAAGGATCGTGGGTTCAGAGGAATATCTGACAAAACCCTTTTCTAAAGAAGATCTGATTGGTGCAATCACCTCCCATGTGAATGGGGCGTAAATCATCGGCCAGTAGCATAGAGACAGGATTAAGGTAATGACCCATATATTGATAATTGACGATTCTCCCACTGAAGTTCATGTATTTAAGACCATACTCGAAAAAAATCAGATTCAGGTTTCGGTTGCCACGAATGGTGAAGAAGGCATAGAAAAAGCGATCGAGATTCAGCCCGACTGTATCCTTATGGATGTCGTTATGCCCGGTAAAAATGGCTTTCAGGCCACGCGAGACTTGAGCCGAAATCCAGCCACCTCGAAAATACCGGTGATCATCATTACAACCAAGAACCAGGAGACAGACAAAATTTGGGGGATGCGTCAAGGCGCTAAAGATTACATCGTTAAACCTGCCAATGAAGCCGATCTCATTGGCCGTATTAAAAAAGTATTGAATTAACCGATGGCGGCCAATTCACCTTTTGAGATTTTACAGGATGTAGATCAACGTTGTCGTCATCATGCTAAAGGGTTACCCACGGGTACTCAGGTGGTTGATGACTGGGTGGGTATCGGTTTTCGTCTCAATGGAAAGAGACTGATCACTAATATGGGAGAGATTGCGGAGATACTACCGCCCCCAGGAACTATCCGGGTGCCGGGGGTCAGGGCCTGGGTTAGGGGTTTGGCCAATGTACGGGGCACCCTGATGCCTATACTGGATATGAACTTGTTTTTGCAAGGTGACTATATCGATACAGCTGCTGAAAGACGAATTCTGGTGGTCAATCTACATAATGTGGTTGCTGGCCTCCTCGTTGAAGAGGTTTTTGGATTGCGCCGCTTTAAACCTGAATTAAAACTCGCGTCGAATGATGCGGAAATGGGAACGCTGCAACCTTATTTGGATGGGGTATTCAGTGATGAACAGTCGCAATGGAATATTTTTAGTATTGAAAAATTGGTGAATCATGAGCAATTCCTCAAAGTGGTTTAATCATGTTGACTTTATGAATTGGAGGTTACATGCCACTCGTTGATAAATTAAAGAATATTTTTCCGGGAAAAAATAAAACCGGAACAGTAAAGTCTAAAGGTAATAAAGCCGTCCTGTTTTATTCGTTGGGGATTGTATTATCGATTATCGTAATGGTGCTCTTGTTTAACTATGAAACCATTCAAGCACGTTATGGCAAGGCTTATGCTTCGATAGCTAATGAACAACAAGTTGTTTCACAGCAGATTGCTACCTATGCTCTGGAAGCTTCCATCGGTAATTCAGCCGCTTTTGTTCAACTGAAAAGGTATCAGGCTCGATTTGTTAATACACTCAATCGACTTAAAGCGGGTGATAGTGACCAGGGTTTACCGCCGATTCCCGACCAGTTATCGGCTGATCTGGAAAATATTGAAAATGCCTGGGAGGAATATGATCTCAGTATCCTGACCATACTGGAAGCCCGTGAATCTATCGAGACGGTAAGTGAATTTGTAACCCTGATTAATGAATCCATTCCAGAGTTATTGGTGATTTCTGATGAAATTGTCAAAATTCTGGTAAAAAGCAAGGCTGCTCGAAGTGATATAGCGACTGCGGCCCGCCAGTTAGCGTTGATTCAAAGTGTGCAGAATAGTTTGAACCAGATCATGAGCGGTGGTGATGTGGTTATGGCGGCGGCTGATCAGTTCGGTCGCGAAACAGCACTAATCGAACGCATACTGATTGCCATGCTCGAAGGCAACAAAGAGATGGGTATCAATCAGTTTACCGGTGATGAAGTGGTCAGCCAGTTATTGCAGTTGGCAGACCTATTTTCAGTCGTGAAAAAGAATGTCAATCAGATCCTGGAAAATTCACCACAGCTGTTTGAAGTTCGGGATGCTGCTAGTGATATCCAGACGATCAGTCCAAAGATACTATCTGCTTCCAGAGATCTCGAAAATAGTATTGCCCTGTATGATGACCGGTTACAGATCTATAACCTGGCGGCATATGTTGCCGGACTGTTTGCCGTAGTGCTCTTGATTATGCTGGGTATTCAACTGGTAAGGGATTCGAACAAGCAGTTGGCCGAATCCCAGGATCAAAATGATCGTAATCAGCGCGCAATCTTGCGCCTATTGGACGAAATGACCAATCTCGCTGATGGTGATCTGACGACCCATACCACGGTCACTGAAGATATCACTGGAGCCATAGCGGATTCCGTGAATTACTCTATTGATGCATTACGCGATCTTGTGGGAACCATCAATAATACCGCAGAGTCGGTCACATCAGCGGTGAGAAATACCCAGTCCACCACACGACAATTGGCCGATGCCAGTGAACAACAAGCGCGCGAAATATCTACTGCGAGTTCCTCGATTACCGAGATTTCCGAAGGTATGAGTAAAGTTTCTAAAAACGCGTCAGATTCTGCGGATGTGGCCCGTAACTCCGTGAATATTGCGCATAAAGGTGGAGAAACTGTACGTAAAACCATCTCTGGTATGGAATCGATTCGAGAACAGATACAAGAAACTTCCAAACGAATAAAACGACTGGGTGAGAGCTCTCAAGAGATTGGGGATATAGTTAATCTGATTACAGAAATCTCTGATCAAACCAATATCTTGGCGTTAAATGCAGCCATCCAGGCTTCAATGGCGGGTGAGGCTGGTCGTGGTTTTGCGGTGGTTGCTGACGAAGTCCAGCGCTTGGCTGAAAGAACCGGTGATGCCACCAAGCAGATAGAAGCGCTGGTTAAAACCATTCAGGCCGATACCAATGAGGCCATTTCCTCCATGGAACAAAGTACTTCAAATGTGGTTGAAGGGGCTAACCTGGCTGAGGATGCGGGTAGTGCCCTGGATAAGATAGAAACGGTATCCACTAATCTGGCTCAACGCATATTGCAAATATCCAATGCTACGCAGAAACATGCAAAAGACAGTGTGGATATTACCGAAACCATGAATGAAATCCAGCAGCTCACCCTTAAAACTTCTGAAGGGTCAGCTGAGGCTTCAGACTCTATTGGTGAATTGTCTAATATGGTGAAAGCCTTGCACCGCTCAGTGGCAGGTTTCAAGTTACCTGGTGTGGAAATGATTGATAGCACGGTGATTCATGATGTGAATGATTTGCCGAACATCGACCAAGAATATAAACAAGCTTAAGAATATAGGTTGAGCATGGATTTTAAACATACATCCATTAAACAAAGTGCCTTAGGATGGGTTAAAAAGTCCATAGATGACAATCTCGCAACGATCCGCAGCGAGCTTAACATCTTTGTTGAGGAGAAGGATGTTGCCTTGCTGACATCCGTGCAAACCAAGCTTACCGATATACAGGGCGTATTGACGATGATCGAGCAATATGGTGCTGCCATGTTGACCGAAGAAATGCGCTCACTTTGCGAATTTATTGCCACCAACAATCAAGAAGATGAGCAAGCGCTTGAGGTCTTGTTACGTGCGGTGTTGCAATTACCCGATTATCTTGAGCATATTCAGGCTGGGCAAAAGGATATTCCGATCGCTATTCTGCCGACATTAAATGATATTCGTGCAGCGAAAAACGAGGATTTGTTTTCCGAGAAGTTACTGTTCTTACCCGATCTGTCCATGCATATGGACGACAGTGAAATCGATGCTATCGATGAAAGCAGTAATCAGGCCTCAAGATTACTGGCTAAGAAGATTCGTCCAGCTTACCAGTTTTCTCTTCTCGGAGTTATTCGCGATAAAGATGTCGATATCCATTTAAAACGCCTGGAAAAAATTACTGAAATTCTTGAAGATCGTTCTTCTTCAGAACAGGTAGCACGGTTCTGGTGGATTGTGGGTGCATTGATCGAGTCGGTATCTCGTGGTGATCTCTCACTCGGGATGTCTGTCAAAATGTTACTCGGGAAGATAGACGCGATTTTTCGCAGTATGATTCAGTTAGGTGAAAAAGAACTATTACAGCACCAACCCATTGAACTGATCAAAAACTTTTTATATTACATCGCACAGCCTGAATGTAATGGTTCTAAAAGTCAGGCCATCAAAACGGCATACCGACTGGAACAGTTTTTACCGGCAGAAAAAGATCAAAACGATGCCAGTTTTGCAGGACCCAATCAGGAATTACTAAAAACTGTTTCTGATGCAATCAAGGCAGATCTTGAACAGGTCAAATCATCACTTGAAGTGTATGTAAACAGTGATATGTCGGATACGACTCAATTGCAGGATATTCCCCAGGAACTGCATGTCATTTCAGATACCCTCGCAATGATTGGGCTGGGACCACAACGCCAAATTATTGAAGCTCAGATTACCACGATCACGGAAGTCATAGAGGGTAAGGCAACGCCTGACCAGGATAAATTTCTTGATATGGCTGCCGAATTGTTGCAGGTCGATCAGGCGTTGGAAATGATGCACAAGGGTCAGTTCATCCAGCAGGATGAAACCGAGGAAACTGGGCAGGCCGCATCAAAGAATTTTGAGATGGATAATATGTTATCCGGTGTAGTAACCGCTGCATTAGATGACATTCAAAAAATAAAGGATGCCATTCTCGATTTTATCAAGGATTCTACTAAGGCAGAGAATTTACAATTGTGTAAGACCCTGTTACTGGAGACACGGGGTGCACTGGCACTGCTCAACCAGGATCGAGCGGTGGTTGTTGTCGAAGGTTTGGCTAAATACCTGGACGAGCAGGATGTTGTTGAATTTATGGATACTCGTCGCCTGGACCAATTATCACAGGTCGTGGTCAGCATCGAATATTTCCTGGAAGCGCTGGGCGAACAACGTAGTGACGCCGATTCCATACTGGATTTCGCTGATAGCCAACTGCAATTGTTGCTGGAAGGTAAAAGCGAAGACGATGATATTACCCAATCCCTGGATGATCACGAGAATCTGTTAATAGCGGATGATTCGGATGAAGATGTTGAGGTCATTGACGATGCCACCAGTTTGATGGACGTCAACCTTGATAATATGGAAGCAGAATTGCAGGACCAAGTGCCGGATGATGATTCTAAATTGGCCGAGCCACAAGCAGTCAGTAATGTTGAGGTAAATCCGATTGAGGAAAGGGTTTCTCAAGAAACCATGGATTCAGTAGTCAGTGATATCAATGCTGACCTTGAAGAAATTCACGATACACTGGATAGCCCGCAAGATGATGTTCCGGATAGTAGTGGTTTGAAAGCTGAAGTCATGGAATCAGTGCATGCCGAGTCTGAAATTCCTGTTGAAAAACCCGAAGTAATCGCTCCTTCTGAAGAAACATCTGCTCTTGTGGACGAGATCATTGAGGATGATTTCGAGGCAGAGGCAGTAGAGGAATTAACCACTGAGCCAGTGTTAGAAACGGAAGAAGATCTTCTAGAAGATAATCTTGAAGTAGATTTCGAACTTGATTCTGAACCCAATCAAGCTTTGCAGGGTGAAGAGCCGCAAATGTCTGAGTCGGTAGTCTTAGAAGAGACCACTGCGATGGACGCTGTCAGTGAAAACGTGCAGGAGCAATGGGATGATGCAGTTAATGTCGCATCGGTTCCCGTAGCCGCTGCCGAAGTAGAGGAGTCTTCGGAAGAGCCAGATGGGGCACAAGTGGTCAGCGCTCTGGATGAAAGTGAAAATTTTATCTCAGCAGTTGATGAAACATTGGATCCGATCGCAGAAGAACCTGTTGTACCTGATACCGGGATCGCTGAGGGAACTGAGTCGGATATCCCATCAATCGAAGTTCCTTCTTCAGAAGCAGAAGTCGTAGCACTTGAGAGCGAACCTTCGGATATCCAAGAGTTACCGCAAGAACAGATTTCGGAAACAGAAACGCAAGCAGTCGAAGAGGCGCGCTTAGCGGAAGCTGGCGTGGTTCAGATCGAGCCCGTAATCGATGATATGCCGGTACTAAAACCTGACAGCGACCCGGATATTCTGGAAATCTATCTCGAAGAAGCAGAAGAAGAATCTGAAAATATCCGCCAGCAACAACAGGATTGGAAACTGCATCCTGAAGATGAGAATGCGTTAAAAAATATTCGTCGATCCTTTCACACAATTAAGGGTTCAGGGCGCTTGGTGGGCGCAATGAAGATCGGTGAGTTCGCGTGGGATTATGAAAACCTTTTAAACCGAATCATCGATAAGAGTGTGGAACCATCGTCTCAGGTGATTGATGCAGTGGGCCTATCTGCCGAGGCTTTGCCGCAACTTGTAGAAGAATTAAAGACTGAGAAACCACCGACTGCAGATATACCCTATCTAAGAGGGCTGGCACGAGCCTTGGCCGAGTTCAAGGCGGATAAAGTGTTAGAAATTCGTAAAACCAAACACCAAGCGGTTGACCAGGCCGCCGAAGTCATCAGTGCAGAGCAGGATAATGAAGATATCACTGATGAACCTGAGCCTGCTGTCGCTCGACAAGAGCCGAAAGAATCACTCCAAGATTTAGAACCAGGTACAGCTACAGGTCCAAGCCAAAAAGAGGCAGCAGACCATAACGAAACAGAGGAGACCCCCCCTGACCCTTTCGTCTTAAGCGAAGCGGAGCCAATGCCCGTCGAGGAGGCAGGGGCAGACTTGGCTCCAAGCCAGCAGGCGGTAGCCGAGGCGGAAGTATCAACCGCGGACAAGCTGCAACTGGACCCGGAGCTTCTGGTCATCTACCAACAAGAGGTCGAGTCGCACCTAAACACCGTAAATTCCGTCCTTGATCAAGACGAGGGTAATGGCGAACTTATCCCGACCGAAGATTTGTATCGTGCACTACATACCATACATGGTGCATCCAGAACCGCCTCTATTACCAGTATCGGGCAGCTTGCCTCATTACTGGAGAAACCCCTTAAAATTATCCTGGAGCAAGGTACCGGTTTAGACCAGGAGGTCCTGCAACTTTATCGAGAAGGTAGTGCTGCGCTCTCGGTGATGACATCGGAACTGGTGGAGCAACGTCAATTACCACAAATTCCGGGGCATCTTCAGGAGGATCTTGAAGCCTTGATGGATTCGATGGATAACCATACCGTTGAGCTACCGGACCAAGAGGATCAGCCTTCCAATCAATTCATTGATACCTTGACCATGATGAATGAAGCGGCTGCCGCTTCTACTGATTCAGAATACGATGATGAGCTCGTCGAAATCTTCATCGAAGAAGCCACCGATTTGTTGGAAATGAGCGATCATACGTTACATGCCTGGGCAGAGCAGGATGAAACGGCGCAAGACGCTGATTATGGACTGGTCATGGAACTCCAGCGTTATTTACATACCCTCAAGGGCGGTGCCAAGATGGCGGGATTTAACGAGATCAGTGATTTAAGTCATGAGCTCGAGTCCCTGTTCATTGCCTTGATTGATAACCGCGTAGAAAAATCTGAAGATCTGGTTGCTGGTCTCTATGAGAGTTTTGATCTGTTGCAAAGGCAGGTAGATCAGGCGCAAAAGCATGAGCCGATGGATGCTTCAGAAGAACAGATTGGCCTGTTGCAAAAAATACGCTCGGGTCAAAACGAAGAAGAGCAAGCGGCTCCCGCTGCTGCGAGAGCTGAGGAACGCAGGGAAAGCACAGAACCAAATCCTGCTGAGTTTGAAGATAGAAGGCATCCTGAAGAACATCATCGACGTGCCACCGATACGGTTATTCACGACCGACGGTCCAGTGATCAAGAAGTGGTCAAGGTGCGATCAGATTTATTGGATAACCTGGTAAATTCTGCCGGTGAAGTCAGTATTTACCGGGCACGTATGGAGCAACAGGTATCCTCGTTTGGTTCCCATTTGGGAGAACTTGGGCAGACGATTTTACGTCTCAAGAATCAATTGCGTGCACTCGAAGCAGAAACCGATGCTCAGATCCATTTCAGCCATCGTCAGGATGTCGAAATGACCCAGAGTTTTGATCCTTTGGAACTCGATCGTTATACCCAGATTCAGGAATTATCTAAGTCATTGAGTGAGTCTGTGGATGATTTATCCAGCCTGCAGCACATACTGGGAGATCAGGTTAAGGATTCAGAAACTCTGCTGTTACAGCAATCACGCATCAACACTGATCTGCAGGATGGTTTGATCCGTAGTCGCATGGTGCGCTTCTCTGGATTGACGTCACGACTGCGCCGCCTAGTCAGACAAACCTGCGCAGAATTGGCCAAAAAAGCTGAATTGGAAATCAAAGGCGAACAAAATGAAGTGGATATCAAGGTTTTGGATCGTATGGTTGCCCCATTGGAGCACATCATCCGAAATGCGATATCTCATGGCATCGAAAGTCCTATGGACAGGGTCAAAAAGGGTAAGCCAGAAGCGGGAACGATTTTAATTGAAGTGTCACGTGATGGTTCTGATGTCATTGTAAAGATCAGTGATGACGGTGCCGGTGTGAATGTGGATAAAGTGCGCGGCAGGGCATTGCAACTAGGCCTGCTGGGTAAAGATGAGAAGCTTGAAGAAAATGATATTGTCCAGTTTATTCTGGAACCAGGGTTTAGTACGGCCGATTCTGTAACCCAGGTATCCGGTCGTGGTGTGGGCATGGATGTAGTGGATAGTAGTATTAAGCAACTGGGTGGAACCCTGCAAATATCTACAAGCCCTCAAGGTACCGTATTCACAGCACGGTTACCTTTTACGTTGTCGATCAATCAGGCCATCCTGGTTCGGGCCGGTGAAGAATCCTATGCTTTACCGTTAATCAATATCGAGGGTATTACCCGTATTGAATCGGATCAGATGATGGAGTTCTATCAGGACGATAAGCCAACACTCGATTACGCCGGACATTCGTATGGCCTCTATTATCTAACTTCATTACTTGAAATCAGCAACGGTTTTCATGTTTCAGATCCGACTTCAAAGGTACCGGTAATTCTGCTGCGCTCGGGCGATTTGCGGGTGGCCCTGCATATTGATGAAATTATCGGTAACCGCGAAATTGTGGTGAAACCATTGGGTCGGCAATTGAGTCAAGTGAAAGGCTTGTCAGGTGCGAGTATCCTGGCCGATGGCCTGGTAGTGCTGATTCTTGATATTAATGGTCTCATTCGTCATGGCGTAACCACTCAGGTCTTTACTGAAACTGAGGCCCAGGTAGAAGACCTGCAAAAGCCCGCAGACAAAAAATTGGTCATGGTTGTGGATGATTCCATTACCATGAGGCGTGTGGCAACCAAGCTGCTGACACGTAATCAATACGAGGTCATAACGGCTAAAGATGGGGTGGATGCATTGGCCCAGCTGGAGGAAAATAATCCCGATGTGATGTTGCTTGATATTGAAATGCCCCGAATGGATGGATTTGAATTGGCTACCCATATGAGAAATGAAAACAGGTTTCGCGATATTCCGATTATCATGATTACTTCCCGCACGGGCAGTAAACATCGTGAACATGCGATGGAATTAGGTGTTAATAAATACATGGGTAAACCTTATCAAGAATCCGAATTGATCGAGAATATTGCAGCACTTGTGGGCTGAACCCGGAACATAGAAGGATAATTATATGGCTGAAACCGAATCTATTCGCTGTATGCAACTCCCGATAGAGAATGCGCAATTGCTTTTGCCCAATTCCGCAGTTGCCGAGATTATTGGATTTACTCAACCAGAAACACAAAACCAGGAAAGTGACTGGTTTACGGGTTTGATATCCTGGCGAGGTGTCATGGTTCCAGTGGTCTCCATAGAAAGATTATGCCAAAGTGCATATTCGGAACCGGGTCCAAGAAGTCGAATCGCCATTATCTATAATCCTGATGGTGAAAATGACTTGCCATACCTGGGTTTAATCCTGAAGGATATACCCAGGGCTTATCTTGCAGAACAAGAACGATTGATCGAGTCCATTGTTGAAGTGGACTGTCCTTATCTCGCCAGTCGAGCCGATGCTATGTTGGAAGAATTAATGGTTCCTGATCTGGATGCCATCATTAGTGATCTCAAACCACGTATACGTAAGCATTAATAGACTCTAATTCAAATCACCATAGGCTTGTTGTATCAGGGTAATTATGGCCGTTGATGCTGTTTCCATCCGCAGAATACGGGGGCCCAGTGAACACGATTGAAATCCCTGGGATTGTGACCAATTTGATTCCTTGAGTGTGAGTCCACCCTCACAACCAATGAGTATTTCAAAATCCTGGGTGGTATTTAATTGGCTTTTTATTGTGTTGAAACCCAATCCATCTTGATCCAGTAAAATGCGTTGGTTATTCGACGGTGATTCCAGTGCCTCATGCAAAGTGTTTGTGAATTTTATGCTGGGTATTCTATTGCGATTGCACTGTTCACATGCGCTGGAAGCGATATTGTTCCAGTGGAGTAGCTTTTTTTCAAGGCGATTGTTTTTTAAAGGGGTCTGAGTTCTTTCAGCATTGAAGAAAGTTATTTTATTGACACCCAGTTCAGTAGCTTTTTGAATGATAAAATCAATATGCTCAGGTTTTCCAAGTGCCTGCACTAAACTGATGCGAAGGTTTGAATCATTAGTCTTAGGTATAATTTTTTCAGGCGATACAGAGACCTGTTTGCCTTGTAGTTTTATTGAGCAAAGATAATCATTATCATTTTGGCCATTAAACAAGTAAATGTTATGCAAATCTTTTAGCCGTAACACATTTTTTACATAATGACCTTTTTCGGGGGGTAGTGTTAAGTGTTGACCAATATTGATCGTTGTATTGATAAATAAACGTGAGAGTCGCATAAAAAAAGGCGCTAGAAAGTCATGTTTAAATTTTCCAATATGCTACGTGTTAATCGAGATTGGTTCATGGTGTAAAAATGCAAACCCGGTACCTTATTTTCTATCAGTTCTTCTGTCATCTTTGTCACTATTTCTATACCGAGTTTTTGTTGAGACTCTAGGTCGTTTTCATAGGCTGCCATGGATTTTTTAATCCAACGTGGTATTTCAGCGCCGCACTGCTTGGAAAAGTTTTTCAGATTGGAAAAGTTGGCTATTGGCATGATGCCCGGAATCACGGGTTGGTCGATATTTCTCCGTTCACACTGGTCCATGAAGTTGAAATAACTGTCATTGTTATAAAAATACTGAGTGATTGCGAGATCTGCGCCGGCCTGCATTTTTGCCGCAAAAAAATCAATATCTTCTAGCAGGTTTTTTGCGTTAGGGTGGGCTTCTGGATAGGCAGCGACGGCAATCTTGAATTGATCCCCGTATTTATTACGAATCAAGCGAACCAGGTCTACGGCATGTTTACATTCCCCCATGCCAACCATGCCCGAGGCCAAGTCACCTCTTAAAACGACCAGGCGTTTAATATTGTTCTCTACATAAATGTTGACCAGTTGCAGGATCTCTTCATTGGTGGCGCCAACACAGGTGATATGCGGGCAGGCAGAAACCGATGAGTTTTTTTGGATGTCGAGTACTGTTTCCAGGGTGTTATTCCGTGTTGATCCACCGGCACCATAGGTGACCGAAAAAAATTCTGGATTTAATTGGGCGAGGTCTTTCCGGGTATCAGCCAGTTTGATTTTTCCCGTCTCGGTTCGAGGCGGGAAAAATTCATAACTGAGCTCTAAAGTTTGAGCTCCCATAACAAAGTCCTCGACCTAATAGCGATAGTGATCGGGTTTGTAAGGACCTTCAACTGGAATACTGATGTAATCCGATTGCTCAGGGGACAATACAGTGAGTTTGGCACCAATTTTTTCGAGGTGTAAGCGCGCGACTTCTTCGTCAAGATGTTTTGGTAGAGTGTAAACCTGGTTTTGATAGTCTGAGGCATGATTAAACAGTTCAATCTGAGCCAGGGTTTGATTGGTAAATGAATTAGACATCACAAAACTAGGATGTCCCGTCGCACAGCCCAGATTCACCAGGCGACCTTCAGCCAGCAAGGTGATGCGTTTTCCGTCCGGAAAGATAATGTGATCAACCTGGGGCTTAATGTTTTCCCATCGATATTGATTCAGAGAGGCGACATCGATCTCATTATCAAAATGTCCGATATTACACACGATGGCTTCGTTTTTCATTTGTGTCATATGGTCATGGGTAATGACATTAAAATTTCCCGTTGCGGTTACGAAAATATCAGCCTGGCTGCATGCGTCATCCATTGTGACTACGCGGAAACCCTCCATTGCTGCCTGAAGAGCACAAATTGGATCGATTTCAGTGACCCACACGGTCGCACCCAGGCCACGTAGAGACTGAGCACTACCTTTACCCACGTCACCATAACCCAACACCAGGGCAATTTTGCCCGCAATCATTACATCGGTAGCACGTTTGATACCATCAACCAGGGATTCACGACACCCATACAAGTTGTCGAACTTGGATTTGGTGACTGCGTCATTAACGTTGATCGCAGGGAATGGCAATTCGCCTTTTTCCTGCATCTGATAGAGTCGATGAACACCTGTCGTGGTTTCCTCGGTCACACCGATAATTTTTTCCAGACGGGTAGAGTACCAGTCTGGGGAATTACTCAAGCGGTCTTTGATGGCAGCAAACAATACAGTTTCCTCTTCACTGCCCGGGTGATCCAGTACCGATATATCTTTTTCGGCCTTGGTACCCAGGATGAGAAGCATGGTAGCGTCGCCGCCATCATCGAGAATCATATTGGGCGTTGTGCCATCAGCCCATTCCATGATGCGATGCGTGTATTGCCAATATTCTTCCAGTGATTCTCCTTTGAAGGCAAATACTGGAATACCTTCATCTGCGATAGCCGCAGCTGCATGGTCCTGTGTTGAAAATATATTACATGAAGCCCAGCGAACTTCTGCACCGAGAGCAACCAGGGTTTCAATCAGTACCGCCGTCTGGATGGTCATGTGCAGGGACCCGGCAATTCGAGCTCCTTTCAAGGGTTGTTCGTCAGCGTATTTGTCGCGTAATGAAACCAGTCCGGGCATTTCGGTTTCAGCAATAGAAATTTCCTTACGGCCCCATTCGGCCAGGCCAAGGTCAGCAATAACGTAATCTTTGGATGAGTTTCCGTCCATAAATAAAAACCTCATTGGTTCAGTATTTATGAGCGCCGTTGCTTTAGAATCTTGCTCCGAGCCTGGCAGTTTTGAATCTGTCGCAACGCTCCTCGAAGAAAGATGCCTGTCTGGCAGGCATGAATGAATTTATAGTTTAGCTCGAAAAAAAAACAATTGTAAAGTTGAAGTCTATAGTCCTGCTTCAGAGCGCAAAAGTTCCACCTTGTCCGTGTTCTCCCAGCTGAACTCAGGATTATCACGACCAAAATGACCGTAAGCAGCGGTGTTGCGATAGATGGGGCGCAACAGGTCCAGCCCGTTGATTATGCCATAAGGGCGCAGATCAAAATGCTCCCTAACCAGGTCTACTATCATTGCATTGTCGACATGGTTGGTACCGAAGGTTTCGATGCTGATCGAGGTCGGGTCAGCGACACCGATAGCATAACTGACCTGAATCTCACAACGGTCGGCAAGGCCAGACGCCACAATATTCTTGGCGACATAGCGTCCCGCATAAGCTGCTGAACGATCCACTTTGGAAGGATCTTTTCCAGAAAAGGCACCACCACCATGACGCGCCATGCCTCCATAGGTATCAACAATGATCTTGCGACCGGTCAAACCAGCATCGCCCACGGGACCACCGATGACAAAATGTCCAGTAGGGTTGATATGAATCTGGGTGTTTTTGGTGATCCATGCTTCCGGAATGATGGGTTTGATGATTGTTTCCATGACGCCTTCCTTGAGATCCTCCTGGGATACTTCAGGACTGTGCTGGGTGGACAGCACAATGGCATCGACACATTTTGGTTTTCCATCTTCATAATGGAAGGTGAGCTGGCTCTTGGCGTCTGGACGTAACCAGCTCAAGGTGCCCGCACGACGTACGTCGGCCTGTTGTTTCACCAGCTTATGGGCATAACTGATCGGGGCCGGCATGTAGTTGTCGGTCTCGTTGGTGGCATAACCAAACATCAGGCCCTGGTCCCCTGCGCCTTGTTCTTCGTCGATGGCACGATCAACGCCCATGGCGATATCCGGTGATTGCTGCCCCAGGGCATTGATAACGGCACAGGTATTGCCATCGAAACCCACATCGGAGCTGTCATAACCAATCTCAAGAACGGTTTGTCGTACGATGGCTTCCAAATCTACATAAGTAGAGGTAGTCAATTCACCCGCCAGCAAGATCATGCCGGTCTTGGCCACGGTTTCGCAGGCTACTCGGGCATGTTTATCCTCGGCAATGATGGCATCCAGAACCGCGTCGGAGATGGCGTCGCACATTTTGTCCGGATGACCTTCGGATACGGATTCAGAGGTGAAAATAAAAGTGTCTGACATGTTGGGGCCCTGGAATAAAAACGCGCAATATATTGCCTTAGTTGCCATAACACAACCTTTATCTGAATCGCGAGAACATAGGTGCGGTATAGCCAGATTTGATACCGCGATAATCATTTTGAGTTGATGAAAATTGCTTTCTAAGCGAGAATAGCGCGCCTTCGAAGCTGCCTTAGCTTAAATTTAATAATGGGTATTGGATTATTTAGGCAGTAAGCCTTTGATTTATAAGATTTTTGGCAGTTGCTGAATAAGCATCTGGCCTATTTGATTTTTTTCATTATCTTGAGGAGAAAGCTATGCCATCTCGCAGAGATCTCGCAAATGCTGTTCGTGCGCTGAGTATGGACGCTGTCCAGAAAGCAAATTCCGGCCATCCGGGTGCCCCCATGGGTATGGCCGATATTGCCGAAGTTCTATGGAACGACCATCTGAAACATAATCCTAACAATCCGGACTGGGCTGATCGCGATCGTTTCGTCCTGTCCAATGGTCATGGATCTATGCTGATTTATTCGCTACTGCACTTGGCAGGATATGATCTTTCGCTGGATGACCTTAAAAACTTTCGTCAGCTTCATTCTAAGACACCTGGACATCCTGAATATGGTTATGCCCCGGGTGTTGAGACCACAACGGGCCCCCTTGGCCAGGGTATTACTAACGCCGTAGGTATGGCGATAGCGGAAAAAGCCTTAGCTGCAGAATTTAATAAAGATGGACACACCATCGTGGATCACAATACCTACGTATTCCTCGGTGACGGTTGTTTGATGGAAGGCATCTCTCATGAAGCTTGTTCCCTGGCCGGTACACTCGGCCTGGGTAAGTTGATTTGTTTTTGGGATGACAACGGTATCTCCATCGATGGACATGTTGAAGGCTGGTTTACGGATGATACCCCCAAAAGATTTGAATCTTATGGTTGGCATGTCATTCCTGATGTCGATGGCCACGATCCGGCGGCGATCGAGAAAGCCCTGGAATTTGCCCAGGCCATGACTGATAAACCTACCATGATTTGCTGTAAAACCACGATTGGTTTTGGTTCGCCCAACAAGGCTGGCAGTCATGCCTGTCATGGAGCACCATTGGGGCAGGATGAAATTAACTTGACCAAGGCGGCTTTGGGCTGGGATCACGATGCCTTCGATGTGCCTGCTGACATCTATGATGGTTGGAATGCGAAGGAAAAGGGTGCAGAAGCGGAGGCGAGTTGGAATGAAAAATTTGCCGCTTACCAGGCTGAACACCCTGAATTAGCAGCGGAATTTGAACGCCGTATGGCTGGAGAACTGCCTGCTGACTGGACACAACAGGCCGATGCTTTTATTCAGTCGGTCGTCGCAGAGGAAAAAACCACGGCCTCGCGTCATGCTTCACTAGCGGCCATTGAAGGATTCACCAAGGTATTACCTGAAATCTTTGGAGGTTCAGCGGATCTGGGATGTTCAAACATGACCGAGTGGTCTGAGTATAAACCCATGCGTGCGGATAAACCGCAGGCAAACTATGTCAACTACGGTGTGCGTGAATTCGGCATGTCTGCCATTATGAATGGCATTGCCCTGCATGGAGGTTGCATACCTTTTGGCGCAACCTTCCTGATGTTTTCGGAGTATGCTCGTAACGCTTTACGCATGGCGGCATTGATGAAAATTCGCAGTATTTTTGTGTATACCCATGATTCCATTGGACTGGGTGAAGATGGGCCCACACACCAGGCGGTAGAACAGATTCCAACCTTACGTATGATTCCCAATATGGAAGTCTGGCGTGCTTGTGACACTGTTGAAAGTGCGGTCAGCTGGAAAGCGGCCTTGGAAAAGAAGGATGGCCCCAGTTGCCTGATTTTCTCGCGTCAAAATCTCGATTTCCAAAATCGTACTGCCGAACAGGTTGCCGACATCAGTAAAGGTGGGTACATCTTGAAAGATTGTGACGGTACTCCAGATGTCATCGTTATTGCTACTGGATCTGAAGTATCCCTCGCTATGGGGGCAGCCGAACAAATCACCGATAAGAAAATTCGAGTGGTTTCCATGCCGTCCACCACGGTATTCGATCAACAGGATGCTGCTTATAAAGAATCCGTACTGCCAGCGGCAGTCACTGCCCGTGTTGCCGTGGAGGCTGCCGTGACCGAAGGCTGGTATAAATATGTCGGTATTAATGGTGCCGTAGTGGGCATCGATCGTTTTGGCGAATCAGCACCCGCGGGTGAATTATTTGAACACTTCGGTTTCACGGTTGATAAAGTCGTTGAAGCTGTCAATTCTGTAGCTTGATTAGTAACTATAAAGTTAACTTAGGAGAGAAAATATTATGACGATTAGAGTCGGTATTAATGGTTTTGGCCGTATTGGCCGCATGGCATTCCGTGCGATTTCACAGGATTTTTCTGATGATATCGAAGTGGTAGGGATCAATGACTTACTGGACGCTGATTACTTGGCATACATGCTGAAGTACGATTCTGTGCATGGTAACTTCAAGGGTGATATCGCTGTTGATGGCAACAACCTGGTGGTAAATGGCAAGACCATTCGTCTGACCGCTGAGCGAGATCCCGCTGATCTGGCCTGGGGTGATATCAATGTGGATCTGGTTCTCGAATGTACCGGTTTCTTCCTGACTGAAGAGACTTGTCAGAAGCATATAGATGCAGGTGCTCCCAAAGTAGTCATGTCCGCACCTTCGAAAGATGGTACCCCTATGTTTGTATACGGTGTTAACCATGAAACTTATGCGGGCCAGGCCATCATCTCTGCGGCATCCTGCACTACCAATTGCCTGGCACCAGTAGCCAAGGTATTACATGATAACTGGGGTATTAAACGAGGTTTAATGACTACCGTTCATGCCGCAACAGCGACCCAGAAAACCGTTGATGGCCCTTCCATGAAAGACTGGCGCGGTGGCCGTGGAATCCTGGAAAACATCATCCCTTCCTCTACGGGGGCCGCTAAGGCTGTGGGTGTCGTGCTTCCGGAATTAAATGGCAAGCTGACCGGCATGGCGTTCCGTATTCCTGCTTCTGACGTATCTGTCGTTGATTTGACCGTTGAACTGGATAAGGATGCCTCTTACGACGATATTTGTGCAGCAATGAAGGCGGCTTCTGAAGCACCTGGTATCGGTGATACCCTGGCTTACACCGACGAAAAAGTCGTTTCTACGGATTTTCGTGGAAATGGCAATTCTTCTATCTTCGATGCAGAAGCCGGGATTGCCCTCGATGGTACTTTCGTCAAGGTCGTCAGCTGGTATGACAACGAGTACGGTTATACCTGTAATATGCTGCGGTTTGCCAAGCACGTAGCTGCCAACTAAGACTAAGCGGTCTTTTTTGTCCGGTTACGGCGTTGTCGGAATAAATTGACGGCTCACGTATTCTATCTACGCTGCGCAGTTAAAATTTTACTCTGGCTGGTAATCGAATAAAAATTCCCAATTAGAGACAGTCTAAAAAACCTATCCGGAGCAGCTCCGGATAGGTTTATATCCAGAACTGTTTGTTAAGTCTTTTTCTTAATCAAGTTTTAACAAACCGTTTTTTATAGTCACTACATTCTTGAAGGAGTTGCTTCATGGCTTTCATTAAATTAACTGATCTGGATCTGACAGGTAAGCGTGTTTTAATCCGTGCAGATTTAAATGTCCCGGTAAAAGATGGCAAGGTGACCTCGGATGCTCGAATTACCGCATCCATGCCTACGATTGAACATTGTGTCAAGGCCGGTGCCAAGGTGCAGGTAATGTCACATCGTGGGCGTCCCGACGAGGGCAAGGTCGATGAAGAAAATTCTATGCAACCCATTGCAGAAGACATGTCGGACAAGCTAGGGACTTCGGTACGTTTAATTAAAGATTACCTGGACAATGCGCCGGATGTTAGCGATGGTGAAGTGGTCTTGTTTGAAAACGTTCGCTTCAATTCAGGCGAGAAAAAAGATGACGAGGCACTGTCAAAAAAATACGCAGCCTTATGTGATGTGTTCGTCATGGATGCTTTTGGAACTGCACACCGAGCTCAGGCCTCGACTCACGGTGTGGGCGTGTATGCGCCTGTGGCTTGTGCCGGAATATTGCTGACCGATGAATTGGACAACCTGGCGAAGGCGCTGGCTGAGCCTGCACGTCCCATGGTGGCTATAGTGGGTGGTTCGAAAGTATCCACGAAACTGACCGTACTGGAAGCCCTTTCCGAAAAGGTGGACCAGCTTGTGGTCGGTGGTGGTATAGCAAACACTTTTCTCAAGGCGATGGGCCATAATGTTGGTAAATCCTTGTGTGAAAATGACCTGGTGGATACGGCCAAGGCCCTGGTCAAAAAAATGCAAGCACGAGGCGCTAATATTCCAATAGCCACCGATGTGGTGTGTGGTAAAGAGTTTTCAGAAACAGCAGAAGCGACGCTGAAATCAGCTTCAGATGTGGATGATGATGACATGATTTTTGATATTGGCCCCGATTCCGCCAATGAATTGGCCGAAATCATCAAGAATGCGGGTACAGTCGTATGGAATGGCCCTGTTGGTGTATTTGAGTTTGATCAATTCGGTGAAGGGACTAAAACCGTTTCGATGGCAATTGCCAATTCTGATTGTTTCAGTCTCGCGGGCGGCGGTGACACTATCGCGGCGATTCAGAAATACGATATCTACGACCAGGTTTCTTATATTTCCACTGCGGGTGGTGCTTTTCTGGAGTATCTGGAAGGTAAAACATTACCAGCGGTCGCGATGTTGGAAAAGCAGGCTGAGCAATAAACTCCATGGACGACAACGTCGTACTTCGTCGAACCAAGATCCTGGCAACATTGGGGCCGGCGACTGAATCGGTCGATATGATCGACCAGTTGGTAAAGGCTGGAGTCGATGTCGTCCGCTTAAATTTTTCTCATGGCAGTCCTGAGGAGCACCAGTTACGTGCAGATCGTGTGCGTACTGCGGCCGCAGCCAATGGTCGCTTTGTGGGTGTTTTGGTGGATCTTCAAGGTCCCAAGATTCGTACTCAACGTTTTAAAAAAGGCAAGGTCAAGCTAAAGCACAATGACCACTTTTGCCTGAATGCTGATCTGGGTAAAAATGATGGTGATGAAACCCAGGTGGGTATTACCTACACCGACCTGCCCAAGGATGTAGAAGAGAATGATGTGCTGGTATTGGATGATGGTCGCATTGTTCTTCGGGTGGAATCCGTGGAAGGCAACAAGATCCATACTCGTGTGGTTGTTGGCGGCAAGTTATCAGATAACAAAGGGATTAATCTCAAGGGGGGTGGTCTATCCGCTGCCGCATTGACTGACAAGGATAAGGCCGATATCAAAGTAGCAGCAGATATCAAGGCAGATTATCTTGCGATTTCTTTTCCACGTAATGCGGGTGATGTCAAACTGGCCCGAACGTTGTTAAGAGAAGCCGGTGGACACGGGGCAATTGTATCCAAGATTGAGCGAGCAGAAGCCATCGATAATATTGAATCCATTGTTGAGGCTTCCGATGTCATCATGATTGCACGGGGTGACTTGGGCGTTGAAATTGGCGATGATCAGCTGCCCGCCGTACAGAAGCGATTGATCAAGTTGGCTCGGGATATGAATCGGGTCGTGATTACTGCTACACAAATGATGGAATCCATGATTTCCAATCCTATACCTACCCGGGCCGAAGTATTTGATGTGGCTAATGCGGTGTTGGATGGGACCGATGCCGTCATGTTATCCGCCGAAACGGCTGCTGGAGAATATCCGGTTGAAACCGTTGCATCCATGGCACGAATCTGTCGCAATGCTGAACAGCAGGCTGCCGCTTTACGCTCAGGACATCGAATCGATACGACCTTTGAACATGTTGACGAAGCCATCGCGATGGCGACCATGTATACCGCCAATCATTTAAAGGTTAGGGCTATTGCCGCGTTGACTGAGTCTGGAAAAACAGCATTATGGATGTCACGAATCAGTTCCGGCATACCCATCTATTCTTTGTCTACTCATGAGAGTACCAACCGAAAGGTTTCGATGTATCGTGGAGTCACACCGGTTGATTTACCGGTTATTGAAGATAACAATCATGCTGCTGCCAATAAAATTACCATCGATGTGTTGTTGGCAGAAGGCGTGGTAAAGGATGGTGATTTGGTGATCATTACCAAAGGTGACCTGATGGGTACCGGTGGTGGCACCAATGCTATGAAGATTGTCAAGGTTGGCAATATGCCTAATCTGGCTGATTGATTATAAACCGGGACGGATGAGGTAAGTTTTAATGAGCTTACCTCATCCGTTTAAGGTTTTATTTTTAACGTAACTTAAAGACGAAAGAGGAAGTAAATATGGCACTTATCTCATTGAGACAGTTATTGGATTATGCGGCAGAAAACGATTTTGGCATGCCCGCATTTAATGTGAACAACATGGAACAGGTGCATGCGATTATGCAAGCCGCGAATGAAGTTAACAGTCCTGTTATTTTACAGGGTTCTGCGGGTGCACGTTCCTATGCAGGGGAACCTTTTTTGCGTCATTTGATCGAAGCTGCGACTGAAATGTATCCCCATATACCCATTGTTATGCATCAGGATCATGGTTCTGAACCTGCAGTATGTCTGCGTTCAATTCAGTCCGGTTTTAGTTCGGTAATGATGGATGGTTCTTTGATGGCTGACATGAAAACACCGGCCTCTTACGATTATAACGTGGCCGTTACCAAGCAGGTGGTTGAAATGGCACATGCCGGTGGTGTTTCAGTCGAAGGCGAACTGGGTTGTTTGGGTTCCCTTGAAACCGGAGAAATGGGTGAGGAAGATGGCCACGGTGCCGAAGGAAAATTGGATATGGATATGCTGTTGACCGACGTTGAAGAAGCCGCCCAATTTGTAGCGGATACCGGTGTTGATGCATTGGCTATCGCCATTGGTACTTCACATGGTGCCTATAAGTTCACGAAGGAGCCTACAGGTGACATCCTGCGTATCGATCGAATCCGTGATATCCATTCCCGTATTCCCAATACCCATCTGGTGATGCATGGTTCTTCTTCCGTCCCCCAGGACTGGCTGGAAATCATTAACAGTTACGGTGGTGATATGGGTCAAACCTATGGTGTGCCTGTTGAAGAAATTCAGGAAGGTATCAAGAACGGTGTCCGTAAGGTTAACATCGATACTGACTTACGTATGGCTTCAACTGGTGCAATCCGCAAACATTTGGCAGATAATCCCAGCAACTTTGATCCCCGTAAATTTCTGAAAGCTTCAACTGAGGCCATGAAGGAAATTTGTAAGGCCCGTTTCGAATCTTTCGGTTGTGCAGGACATGGCGACAAGATCAAGGTCAAGTCACTGGAAGAGATGGTTACTGTTTACCATTAATAACAAAACTGGTCTAAAGAAAGGGAGCTTATGCTCCCTTTTTTTTACCAGTTTTCTGGATATCGTCTGGTTATCTTTAAACAGGGTATGTGAAGATGCTCAGGCTATTTCAATCAATATAACGAGTTGAGACCTTATATGTTATTAAAGTTAGTCAGAGAGGGTTTGGGTAGGGTTATTATCCTTATTGACTGGATAACGCAACCCAAGCCAGTACAGCGTTCATTGCAACAACAAAGTGCGGCGGATACCAAGTCCAAGAATCTCATCCTCTACCAGCTTTATGCGTGCCCGTTTTGTGTCAAAACACGACGTCATATTAAGCGATTAAATTTAAAGATTGAGACCAGAAATGTACAGCAGGGCAGTCCTTATCGGCAGGAACTTGAACAGGGCGGTGGAAAAATACAGGTGCCCTGTTTACTGATCAAGGATAATGATCAGAAACAATGGATGTATGAATCCTCTGATATCATCGAATACCTGGAAAATGAATTCTCCAATGAGGGTTTAGAATCTCATATCACGGGCCAGCACCAGAATTAACCCCGTAATCTGCAAAAAAATGGCGACGGTCAATAACAGGGAATTTTGTTCTTTCAGGGGTAATTGAAGGCTGTCAATTTCGACTTTTTCCAGGTACGTATCATTAATATCGTTGATGATTTTTTGTTTGGCTTGTTCGCTTATGGTATTAATCGTGCCAAAGCTGATGATTTCGGTTAATGCTTCAGTCGATAGGCGGTGTTGACTTAAAATTGCTTCCAGCTGAAGTACAATCTGTTCTTTTATCTTGACAACAGAGTTGTCTGTTTCATTCTGTATGCGAGTCATCAGCAATAATAAAAATTCCTGCTTACGTTCTATCTCTGTTTTATTACGCCAAGCGCTGTCGATCATGGTTTCAAGTTGGTTCGCCTTTAATTCCAGTTCATTTAGAGCTTGATTATTCAAGCCAATATAATAATGAGTGATTATGGCTGAGCCAATGTTGAAAGTGATGCCTATAATGACCAGTATCCAGGAGGTTGATAATCTATTCATCACAAGGCTGGTTTATTTTTAATAGCCTGCCCGCAAAAAATATTGTGCTCCAAGAAACCATTATAGGGACAAAGATAAATGGGATACTTTATGCGTGATTGGATATCGTCAAAATTATCCATGGATTTGGGCTGTTTGGGCTCAACCTGGTTTAATATTACGGCATGTATCTTCAACTGCAGGCTTTCCACAGCATGAATGGTCAATAGCGCCTGGTTAATGGCGCCTAAACGGTCCGGGATAACAATGATAATATCAAGATTAAGCGCGAGGGCTAAATCTGAATTAAGCGTGGCTTCAGCAATAGGAGAATAAAAACCACCTGCCCCTTCTACCAAGACTTTATCGTTGTTCTCCAGCTGATTACGGACTGCTTGGGTTAATTGTTCCAGAGTAATCGATTGATTTTCTAGTCTAGCGGCACGGTCCGGAGCTAACGCAGCTTGAAAACAATAGGGTGTGATAATATCCAGACTTTCCCGTGAATTATTCGCCAGGAATAAGCGATGCCCGTCAGCGGGTAAGAGTTGTCCTTCTGGTGAGTGCTCACAGCCTGATTCGATGGGTTTGCGAACTTTAACCGACGCATGGCATGCATTGAGTTGATCGATAAGTTGGCAACTGATCCAAGTTTTGCCTACGTCCGTGTCCGATCCCGTAATGAAATACCCAGATATCAAGGTTCAACCTCTATACGAAGATGGGCTCAAATTATAGCCGTATTCTCATTGATTGAGGCCTGATAAAAATTCGGCGGATTGACTGGAATTTGTTCGCTGGGTTTGCCGATAAAATAACCTTGGGCGAAGTTGACCTTTGCCTCACTGAGTAAATGAAGTGTTTGTAAAGAATCAACAAATTCCGCGACAGTCAATTTATTGAAACCTACAGCAACCTCGCTAAGGGCTTTAACCAGGATTTGGTTGTCGCTATTTTCGGGTAGATCATTAACAAATGATCCATCAATCTTGACATATTCTACGGGCAACTCCCGCAAGTAATAAAAGGAAGAAAAACCAACACCGAAATCATCGAGGGCAAATTGACAACCTAGGTCCTGCACCTTACGCATGGTTTTTTCAGCGGAAACGATGTCGGTTACTGCCGTGGTCTCGGTAATTTCAAAGATCAAGTTTTCAGCTCGGGCACGATATTGTTTAATCGCTTTTTCGATATTGATGGATAGGTTGGGATCATCGAAGGCCTTACCGGATAAGTTGATGGCCAGGGTGATGTCATGACCCTCTTGCATCAGGTCAGCCTGTTTTTTAATGGCAGTTTCAAGGATAAAACAGTCAATCTCTTGGATCAGGCCGATTCGTTCAGCAACATGGATAAACATGCTGGGTGTAATTAGCTGATTATCCTCGTCCAACATGCGAATCAGGGTTTCATAATGTGAGATGGTACGATCTTGAATATTCAGTATCGGCTGATAATGCAGGATAAAGCGGCCTTCTTTCAATGCGCTTTCAATTTTTTCACGCCAGATCAGTCGATGCTGTGATTGCTCACGCTGACTATCTTCCTGCTTAAAGAAATAATACTGGTTGCGTCCAATCATTTTCGCCTGGTACATGGCATAGTCTGCATTGGAAAGTAATTCGTTGGCATTGTTTTCTGTACCGGGAAATTCTGCCACGCCAATACTGCACGATAACTGAAATTTATAATTCTCTTGATTGTGGCGGATTTGTAGTAGCGCATCGAGAATATGTTTGCAGAGCTGTTCAATGCCCTGGTGATCCGTATTACGCAGAATCATGGCAAACTCATCTCCGCCGAGACGAGCGCAAATAAGGTGATGCGCATTATCCAGTTGTTGGGTGATCGAATTAAGGGTAGCCGCCACCTTGCGAAGAATAATATCGCCGACCTGATGACCACAGGTATCATTGATATCTTTGAAATTATCCAGGTCGATATAGAGTAATGAACCGTGAGTCTCGTGGGCATTGGACCAACTCAGGGCGTCATCCAGTTCTTCCTCAAAGCGACGACGATTATATAAGGAAGTGAGTGAGTCATGATCCGCTAACCAACTTAGGTTTTCTTCGAGTTGTTTATGATCGGTAATATCCAGGCCCGCAGCTAATAAAGGCGCATCCTTATCGTCATTACTGTTGAGACGTGAATGTAACCACAAGATGACTCTCTCTTTCCCATCCTTACATGCCATCCGCGCTTCATGACGATAGGTTTCCTGTTCTCCTTGAGCAATGGAGCCCAGGGTTTGTAAACTGTTCAATGCCAGCGGTTCTTCTTCCGGATAGAGTTCAATAAAGTTTTTGCCCTTGATTTCTTTTTCCTTATAACCCGTCACCAGCAACCCAAAACGGTTGATGCTGACGATGGTTCCATCAGCCTGCAACGTCATGATGATGGCCTGCGTGTTATCAAGGATCTTACGTACCAGGTCGCGTTCATTACTGACGGCTACCATCTGGTGTGCCAATTCCAGATTAATATCTTCGTTGTATTTTTTTAATTGATCGAGTCGGTCATTAATGGACATCACGTTGTCGCTGGTAAGATCGAAGTCCAGCGGGGTTTCAGTCAGGTTAGTTTGAGTCAGTTCGGCCAGCACCTCGTCGCGAATGGTTTGCGGTTTTTGGGTAGTGCGTTTTATTCTGGCGAGTTGTAGTGCCTGTTCCTGGCGGGTCAGCAGGCGCTTAAGGGAGAATTGCAGTAACAGCAAAAGGCCTGCGCTAACCACAAATGTTATCAGTGAAAATTGTATTAATTGCCGAGTTAATACCTGTTGATCCAAAGAAATATTTTCCAGGAAAATCAAAAAACTGTCATCGTTAGCTGAAAGTGGTGATAAGCGCAGTTCATAATCTTCTTGGTTAATTGTGGTGACAGCTGATTGTGGCTTACCCGCTACGGGAGTAATGACCTGGATAAATTCTTGCAGAAGGGGTTCGTTTATACCCGCCTCGGTG
>JAAUXZ010143625.1_pt1 | contig 46597 bp, 69 predicted proteins | sample 7278131 | NCBI WGS metagenome assembly JAAUXZ01 (sample SAMN14350119, study PRJNA611818) | marine sediment metagenome | isolation source: surface marine sediment (3m) | place: French Polynesia: Moorea | collected 2018-08 | reverse complement strand
CATTCTCGCATACGGAATTCGCGAATGGGGGACGAAGGGGGGTCGGGGGGATTCCTTTTAGTGCATCACAACAAAAAATTATCTCACAGAAATTCTTGACATTTGATTAAAAATATGATATAATATTATCATAATAAAAACAAAAGAAAAAACTATATTAGGTATATATGGGGGATACCTGATATATAATATATAAATATAATAATAAATATATAATATATAAACGCGCCTTAAGGGGCGCTTATTGTAGTTAATAATAATAATAACAATAAACCTAAAACCCTTTCAGGTAACTAGGTAACACACGTTAGTAGAACGCCGCCACTGAAAGAGGTGCGGAGGCTCTCCTGCAAACGGGGACGGGGACCCGATACTATGTCCCCAGTAGTTTAAGTTGTTACTTAGTTCCGCCGAACAAATAATAAACCTTCAGTATAGATAGCACTGCGAGAGGCGCAGAGGATAGCTGACCTACTGGAGGTTTCACTAGATCAATCAACCCCTTTGGTCAGGACACCTCCTCGCACGGAGGAAACGCAAGTTCGAATCTTGCCAAGGTAGCGTAGTTACCTAGTCGTCTAGCGGTCAAAAGCCTATTTGGGGTCCAGTAGTTTCAGCAAAGCAGTTCAACGCTACCAAAGGAAATATCACCGAGAAGATGGCTACTAAGGATAACGACGAGACACCTAAGAGCAACGTTCTTCAGTTTCCCGGAACCACATCGGGACCGGAACCGACGGAGTTAGACTTTGATGTAGATCGTTCACCGGAGGACTACACCAAGCTGCCCTTAATCAAGTGTGCGAACTGTGAGAACATGACTTGGATAGTCTCCCTCACAGGGGAGTGTATCTGTTCAGTCTGCAACGATAGGCTGACCTTCAAAACCATAATGGAAGTGCGAGACGAACTCGATGGCTCAGACTGACAACCCTTATTGCAACAACGTTACTGGTGAACGGCTAGTATCGAAAGTTCCCAGTGACGTGTACAAAGAAAATTGGGACCGCATCTTCGGTAACTCCGACGCTAACGAGGCCAACGTGGACGACCCTTCTGCGCCCACCACCGGACCTGCCGACGAAAATAAGGAAGTAGACATTCACCGTATCACGGGATGGTTGGGTTAAGATATGCCAAGCGGAGCTTTCAATAAAGGAAACCCTCAAGATAGGGAACGCAACAAGTTTGACCAGTGGACGGGCGCTGTAAACGTTATTAGTGAGGAACACAAGATTATACACGACGGCCACGGCTACGTGTGCTCAACCCTCACTACAGGTATCTTAAACGGAGCTACAGCAGAACGTCTAATTAGAGTACCCGCAGGAGTATCCCCACACCTGCGTAAGTTCACCACAGCGATCACCTCGGCTCCTTGCACAATTGAACTCTTTGAGGGAGCAACTATAACAGCACCCGGTACGTTGGTCGATACCTTCAACGCGAATCGTAACTCCACCAACACTGCCAGTACTTTGATCTACGCAAACCCAACTATTTCAGCAGATGGCACTCGAATCGACGTTGTCCTCCTTCCCGAAATTGCTACTGGTGGCGGTGGCGGTCCCGGCGGCGGTACAGGCGGTTCTCAGGGACCAGACGTAGGGGAAGAGTGGATTCTGAAACCCGCAACTGACTATATCATTCGATTAACGAACAATTCTGGCGCATCTTGCGATGCTAATTGCCACATGTTCTGGTACGAGTTGAGCTACAATGCCTAGAAAAGTACGGGATTATAAGGACGAGTACGAGAAGTACCAAGGGAAACCTTCTCAGATTAAGAAGCGCTCTAGCCGCAACAAGGCTCGGCGTATCATGGAGAAAGCAGGGAAAGTAAAAAAGGGTGACGGCAAGGACGTAGCGCACAAGAACGGGAACCCAAAGGACAACCGCAAGTCTAACCTTTCCGTTCAGTCTAAATCAAAGAACAGGTCTTACGCTCGCACCAAGACGGCGCGTAAGAAGTCTAGAAGCTCCTAGGAGGCTCATATGGCGGAGAAGAAACGAGAGCATAGGTCAGGTATGCCCTTGCTTGGCGGAATGGCTGAGAGAGCCGCTAAGGCGCTCAGACGCCGTGAAATTGAACAGCGTGAGCTGCTCGACGAAGCTGAAGGGCGGCTAGGTGTTTCCCGCAAGAAGAAAGAGAAGGCGCGAGACTAAGTAGATGGCGAAACTAACTCTCCCAACAATCAGTGCTCAGTACGCCTCCGTTGCTCAGATCAACCAAGCGTATCGAGATATTGAGACGGCATTCGAGAACACCGTTTCTCGTGACGGCACTACGCCTAATACCATGTCGGCTGATCTTGACCTTAACTCGAACGACCTTCTAAACGTCAATGTTCTGTACGCTGCGGATCTTCAGGTCAACGGCTACGACTCCATAAATACAATTCTGGACGCTGCTACCGCTAGCGAAACTAATGCTGCTGCAAGTGCCTCTGCCGCTGCCACAAGTGAAGCTAACGCTGCTGCGAGTGCTGCTGCTGCTGCTACGTTTGACCCTGCGTTATTCGTTGAAAAAGCTGGTGGCACTATGACAGGGCAGTTGAAAGGCATCACTCCTGTAGCTGCTGAAGACCTTGCACGTAAGGATTATGTGGATACTAAGGTTGATGGTGCTGATGTCGTTCTACGGGATGGCTCTCAGAGCATGACTGGTGATCTCGACATCACTAAACTACTCCCCAGCCTAAATCTCTCTCACACTGGTGCTTCAGACTCAGAGATTAACCACGTCTCCTCTGCTGTTCAGAGAGCCAAACTGAAGTTCAATAATATCACAGGTCACTATGAGATTCAGGTATATAGTGTAGGTGGTGTCCTGCTCCACACTTGGTATTTCAAGGCTAATGGCAATCTGGCTCTCGGTGGTTCTGCTACACCCACTGCTACTGATGACCTGACTAACAAGGGATATGTGGATGCTGCTGTCTTAGCTGGAGCACCTAAAGTCCTAGTACAGGATAGGAAGCCTGACACCATAGCAGGAGGCGGTAATGCAGCGGGGGTGAATGTAAGAGTTCTTAACTCAGCGCCTATTAATGAAATCACTGGATTTAGCCTAGCGTCTAATCAAATTACCTTACCTGCGGGGACTTATTACATCAAGGGCAGGGCGCCTTGTTATAAGATCGATAGGACTGTCTGTGACTTTTACAATGTGACAGATGGTACATTAGCTATTCAAGGAGAAAACTGCTATGCGGCTAACTCAGGTTCTACACAAATTGACGCCACTTTCGAGGGAACAATTACTATTGCCGCTACCAAAACCTTCGAAGTACGGCATTGGACGCAAACAGTAAGGGCGACTAACGGTCTGGGCATCGACATTGGCTCGTCTTACACAACACGTAACTTACAAGAAATCTATACCTCTGTATGGATTTACCAGCTAGCAGAGGGTTAATATATGGCTAAATCAAGAGATGTGGCTGATCAGGGCCGTATAGGAACTTAAAGTGGCTTTTAAAGATGACAACGGACGCTATTTAACCCGAGGACTCTTTAAGGAGACGATCTCTGCTGAACGTAAGAAAGTTTCAGATGCACCTTATACACTAAAGCCGTATGACGATGGCCCATACCGATCTCTCAAAAAGATCTATCTGGAAACAGGTGATCCTACTGAATATCTATTTGCAGTAGATGCTTTTGGAGAAGAGGGATGGGACCAGTGGCAAAGGCTGTCTAAAGTAGCTTGGTTTCAAGAGTACATCACTGCTTGGCGAGAGGAACTGGAGATTAAACTTCGCGCTACAGGCGTACAGAAGATGCGTGAGTTAGCAGATTCGGGTAATAAAGACGCTGCTAAGTGGGTAGCGGAAGGCGCTTGGGATAAGAAGAGTGCTGGACGACCTTCTAAAGCGCAGGTCAAGGGTGAACTCAAGAAGCAAGCAAAGATTAAGGACGCTTTTGCGGAAGACGCGGAGCGCTTAGGAATTAAGATTGGCAAGTAGACGGTCACATGTTGATGAAATTCGCCACGCGGCAGAGCAAGATCTAGAGACTTTCATTAATCTAGTTGCTCCGCACCGTATGCTCGGTGCTATTCATCAGGAATTGATGTCTTGGTGGAACCGCGAAGGTAGACACGATCACCAATTGGCTCTGTTGCCACGTGGACACCAGAAAAGTGCAATGATTGCCTATAGGGTAGCGTGGGAGATTACGCGGAATCCCGCTATTACGGTATTGTATATCTCGGCAACCGCTAATTTGGCTGAGAAACAGTTGAAAGCGATCAAGGATATCTTGACTTCGAAGATCTACAGGCGCTATTGGCCTGATATGGTCCACGAAGAGGAAGGTAAACGAGAAAAGTGGGCGGTAGGTGAGATCTCTATTGACCACCCGATCCGCACTGAAGAAGGGGTGCGTGATCCTACCGTATTTACGGCTGGATTGACGACCTCTATTACGGGTATGCACTGTGATCTCGCTGTACTGGATGACGTTGTAGTAAAAGAGAACGCTTATAGCGAAGAGGGACGTAAGAAGGTATCAGAGCAGTACTCTCTGCTGTCTTCTATTGAGAATCCCGGTGCTATGGAGTGGATTGTAGGCACCCGTTACCATCCTAAAGATCTGTACTCGGATATCATTGCGATGGAAGAGGAGATTTATAACGATGATGGTGATATTATCGACAAACATCATGTCTACGAAGTATTTGAAAAGGTTGTGGAAGATCGAGGTGACGGAACAGGAGAGTTCCTCTGGCCAAAACAACGTCGTAGTGATGGCAAGTGGTATGGTTTTGATAGGGCAATTCTCGCTAAAAAGAGAGCACAGTACCTTGATAAGACACAATTCCGTGCCCAGTATTACAATGATCCTAACGACCCTGACAACCAAGTTATCGGGTACGACAGGTTCCAGTACTATGACCGCAAGTTCCTCGAACAACGAGACGGACAGTGGTACGTAAAGAACAAGAGGTTGAACGTATTTGCCGCTATTGACTTTGCGTACAGCCTCACAAAGAAAGCGGATTATACGGCACTAGTGGTTATTGGAATCGACTCGGATGGTATGATCTACGTTCTTGACATCGACAGATTTAAAACGGAACGTATCAGCGAGTACTACGACCACATACTACACAGCTACGTTAAGTGGGGATACCGTAAGCTGCGAGCGGAGACAACCGCAGCTCAAAAGGTTATTGTAAAAGACCTTAAGGATCAGTATATTCGACCTAACGGATTAGCACTTAGTATTGATGAGCACAACCCTACGCGCCACCAAGGTGCGAAAGAGGAGCGTATGGAAGCTTCTCTACAACCGCGATATGACAATATGAGTGTGTGGCACTACAAGGGAGGCTTATGTCAAACCCTTGAAGAGGAGCTAGTGCTTCAGCATCCACCACACGACGATATTAAAGATGCCCTTATGTGCGCTATTGATATAGCTGTACCTCCAAAGGGAATGATGAGACGTAACAAACGGGATAACAACGTTATCTTTTCGGGAAGATTTGGTGGAGTAGCACATGGCGCTAGATAAGGTTTTAGAGGTCGAGAAGGTCATCAGTCGTGATCAGACGGCGTCTTACATTGCTGACCAATGGACAGTTCTAAAGACTAACCGTGATGGTTGGGACAGAGAGAAGCGTGAACTGCGTGACTACGTGTTTGCTACTGATACAGGTACAACTACCAATGCAAAGCTTCCTTGGACTAACAAGACTACCCGACCTAAACTGTGTCAGATCAGGGACAACCTACACGCCAACTATATGGCAGCTCTGTTCCCTAACGATGAATGGCTAGAATGGGAAGGGGCCTCAGAAGAGGACTCTACTCAAAAGAAAGCAAAGATCATCACACAGTACATTAAAACGAAGGTAAACCAGACTGACTTCAAACGTGTGGTTTCCCAACTATTGTATGACTACATTGACTACGGCAATGCCTTTGCTGATGTTGTTTACGAACGTGAGACAGAGAGTATTGACGATGAGGAGCACGTAATCTACGAAGGCCCTCGTCTTGTACGCGTCTCCCCTGCGGATATCGTATTCGACCTGACTGCAAGTAAGTTTGACAATACGTACAAGATCACACGTCATGTAATGACGTTAGGTGATCTAAAGCTTATGATGGACAAATACCCGTCTATGCCTTGGATTGATGGCGTTTATGAGAAGATGTTTGACGTACGAGCGCAGTTAGGTAAGATGGACACTGCGGATGTAGACAAGTCACAGGGTTACGTAGCAGACGGCTTTGGTTCCATGAGCCAGTATTACCGTTCAGGTTACGTCGAAGTAATGATTTTTGAGGGGGATCTGTTTGACTCAAACTCTGGTGAGATGAAAGTCAACCATCAAGCTATTGTAGTAGACAGGGCATATCTGGCTTCTCTAGGCCCGATCCCTACTTACTCTGGACGATCTACTAAACGCCACGTATCTTGGCGACAGCGTCCAGACAATATCTATGGTATGGGGCCACTGGATAACCTCGTAGGTCTTCAGTACCGCATTGACCACCTAGAGAACTTGAAGGCTGACGTATTCGATCTGATCGCTTTTCCACCCCTTAAGATTAAAGGTTACGTGGAAGACTTCGATTGGGCACCCTTTGAACAGATCGTAATGGACGCAGATGGGGATGTAGATATGCTACGTCCAGATACCACTGCGCTTAATGCGGATCTACAGATTGATCGTCTCCAGCAGGAGATGGAAGAGATGGCCGGAGCACCCAAGCAAGCAATGGGTATCCGTACTCCCGGTGAAAAGACTGCGTACGAAGTACAGTCTCTTGAAAACGCCGCCGGACGTATCTTCGAGAATAAAGTAGCGTACTTCGAGGAGAACTTCCTTGAACCGCTGCTGAACTCAATGTTACAGGTAGCTCGTGACAACCTAGACGGGGTTGACACTGTTCGTGTACTGAACGAATTTGGAGCTGCTGAGTTTATGAATGTTAGTCCTAGTGACATCTTAGGCAGTGGCCGCATTCGACCAAAAGGTGCTCGACACTTTGCCGCTAGGAACAAACTGGTGCAGGAATTGACAAACTTCCAGCAGACAGTGATGCAAGATCCATCAGTCAGCACACACATTAGTGGTAAGAAGACTGCGAAACTCATGGAAGAAGTACTCGGACTTGAGAAGTATGGCCTTTACCAAGAGAACATCCGAGTTATTGAACAGATGGAAACTGAGCAAGTTATACAGGCAGCTCAGGAGGAACTTTCTGACCAGAACGCACCTGAAGGAGAAGCCATAAATGAAAACAACCCTCCCATTAGAGGTAATCCGGGCGCTACCGGACAATTACCCTAAAGAGGACTTTGTACGAGATTTAGCCGGAAACCGAAAAATCTTGGATGTAATGGAGAACGTTCTTAAGAACAAAATCACCAAGATCCACGACACAAAGGAAACCGACTACGATTCGCCAAGTTGGGCGAACAAGCAAGCACATCAAAATGGTAAGGTGGAAGCCTACCAAGATGTAATAAAACTATTCCTAGGACCAAACGGAGTTATAGAAAAAGATGAGCGACCCAAACTCAAGTAATGCTACTTCAACGACAAATGAAGTATTCGGATCTAAGCCCGATCAAGAAGTAAACGATAAAACATCTACCGAATCGAGCGACCAGTTTCTCGGCCTAGTAGGAGATGGAGCTAAGTACAAGACGCCTGAAGATCTTGCCAAATCTCGAATTGAAGCTGATCAGTTTATTGACCAGCTAAAGTCAGAGAATGCGGGTCTTCGTGAAGAGTTGGAAAACCGACCTTCAAAGGAGGAAGTACTCGATATTATCAAGGCTACTCAAGACGAACAAAGTACCCACCACAGTACCAGTTTAGATGAGGATGCTATAGGTAAATTAGTAGAGTCTCGTTTGAGTGAGCGTGAGACTAGGCAGTTACACACCAGTAATCTGGAGACTGCTTCAGAAGCGGTACTTGCCGTACATGGTGACAAGGCAGCAGACGTTGTGAAGGCCAAAGCACAGGAGCTTGGCACCAGCGTAGACTACCTTATGCAGATGGCAGCAGAGAACCCTAATATCTTTTACGCTACTATGGGACTTAATAAACCTACCCCGAAACCCAAAGGCGGTTTTACTCCCCCAGCGTCTAACAGCGCAGAGGGTGTAGGCAACGAACAACGCATTCAGAATGCACCACAGGGCACTTGGGATTATTACGAGGAAATGCGCGTAAATAACCCTAAAGAGTATTGGAGTCCAAAGGTACAGAATGAGATGTTCCAAGCACGCAAAAAGGGTGGAGAGGGTTTTTACAAACCTTAATCTATTGGAGATCTAACCTATGTCTGGTATGTCTACCTCAAATAGCGACCATCTCATTCGCAGTGAGATTTGGTCGTCTCAGTTGAAGGAAGTACTGGAAGATGATCTTCAGGGTATGAAGTACGTCAATTGGCTTACTGAGTTTCCTGATGGCAACACTTTCACTATTCCTTCAATCGGTGAAGCTACCGTACGTGATTACGCAGAAAACGAACCAGTAGTGTATGATGCACTGGATACTGGTGAGTTTCAGTTCTCAATCACTGAGTACCTGAGTTCTGCTACTTATATCACCAACAAGAACAAGCAGGACATGTTCTACATGAACCAGCTCGTTTCTAGCTTCGTTCCTAAACAGCGCCGTTCTATTGATGAGCACGTTGAATCCACTATCTTTGGTCTACAGTCACAGCAGACTGCTGCTGACCGTAACCTGATCAACGGTGCACCTCACCGTATGGTTGCTAACGAAGGTGGTGCTGACGATCTCATACAGGTAGCGGATTTCGCTAAAGCTATGTACTCTCTGAAGAAGGGTAACGTTCCACAGTCTAATATGATTGCTATCGTTGACCCATCTGTTGAGTACACCATCAACACCCTGACTAACCTGACTAACGTATCTAACAACCCAATGTGGGAAGGTATCGTTGAGTCTGGTATGGGCACTGGTATGCGTTTCATCAAGAACATCTACGGTTTCGACGTTTATACTTCGAACTACCTTGCCGATGTTGCTTCTGAAACCATCAATGGCGACACTGTTACCAATGGTAAAGCTAACCTGTTCTTCAGCGCAGCTTCGGATGTACTTCCGTTCATTGGTGCATGGCGTCAGATGCCAAGTGTTGATTCCGAGTATAATAAGGACCAGCAGCGTGATGAGTATGTTACTACTGCTCGCTACGGTGTTAAGCTGTACCGTCCTGAAAACCTCGTTACCATCATTTCTGATCCAAGCGTAGTTTAATAGGAGGATAATATGTCACGTTCAAATTACTGGACTAATGATGATGGCCTAAAGGTTGGTTTCGGCACTCGCACTCCAGAGGATAAAATCGGTGGCGTTACTCGTGTTGCGGGTAACGTTAAAGAAGTTGTCCTTGACTTCAACTATGACGATCTGCCCGGTGCAGGTGGTAGCGACCTTCAGGTTTTGTCTATCCCCGCTGGTTCCCAGATCATCGGTTCTAAACTGAATGTTAAGACTGCTGCCGCTGGCGGTACTTCTTACACTATCGGTTTGGTTGAAGCTGATGGTACTGCGATTGATGCTGATGGCCTGCATACTGCCCTACAGCTTGTTACCGCGTCTCTGACTGCTGGTGCTTGGCTTGACGGCGGCGGTGCTCTGATTGGAGCTTCTATCGGCTCTGCTGATGGTCAGATTGTAGTAGGTGCTACTGGTACATTTACCGCTGGTGCTTACCGTCTGGTTATCGAGTACATCGAACCAAAGGCTTAATCTAGCTAAGGGAAAGAGGAGGTCCTATTTAGGGCCTCTTCGGACCCAATTTAGGATTTACATATAATGGCTAAAATGACGTTACTAGAAATGACTCAGAATATCCTCAGTGCTATGGATAGTGATGAAGTCAATGACATTGCTGACACCGCCGAATCTGAGCAGGTAGCTGAAGTCATTAAAGAGACGTACTTTTTGATGGTTGACGATCTACAGTTGCCATCAAAACACACTATTGTGAATCTGGAATCTGCGGTTCCAGCTTTCCCAACTAAGATGCGTATCCCAGATGGGGTATCGCACATCAGTTCTATTAAATACAATGCGTGGACTACGGGCCACACAGACGCCACTTATCGTGACGTTATTTACGAAACACCTATAGATTTCCTGAACCGTATGCTAGTACGCGCAGAGAGTGCGACTAATATTGATAAGTACACAGATAATGGTATCGTGTTTCTTTTGCGTAATGACACGGCACCAACTTACTGGACTTCATTTAATGATAAAGATATTATTTTCGATTCGTACGATTCGGACGTTGAAACTAACCTTCAGGCTTCTAAAACTACAGTTCTTGCTGAAAGTGGTCACTCTTGGGTACATTCTAACTCAGCGATCCCAGACCTTCCAGAGAATCTTTTTTCACTACTTCTCAGCGAAGCAAAGAGCACGTGCTTCTTCAACTTTAAGCAGAGTGTGAACCAGAAGGCTGAACAGATTAACCGTAGACGCAGGGTAGCGACACGGAAAGATAAATGGGCAACAAATGGTGGCATTAAACGCCCTAATTACGGGAGGAAGTAACTTATGGAAGAGCTAGAACGCAATCACAGTATTAAAGGACTCAAAACACCCAACGGTAAAGAGATCGGTATTTATAGGGTAGCTAATACTGCCCTGTATCGTATCGCCTTTGTTACAGGTGGTGAAGTACCACGTGAGCTAGAAGGTATGTTCACAGCTCCGTCGATGGCAGCAAAAGCTATTGAAGCGTACTTGAAGAACTACAAACCACGTAAACCTTCCACTAAGAAGGCCGAGGACTAAAGTAAGTGGCGTATACTGAAGCCAATAAAAACTACTTCGATTTCAATAAAGGAATCATCACAGAAACGTCTCCTCTGAATCGTCCAGAGGGGACGTCTATTGATGAGAGGAACTTTGAGTTATTCGCCGTAGAAGGCTACAGAAAACGCCGTAAGGGTCTTAATGTAGAGACTACAACCACACATGGCCACAATGTAAACACGGGTCTAGGTCGTGGCACGCTAGCTACCTTTGACTCGTATCGCTGGGATAACCCCGGTAATGTGACTGACACATCGTTTGTGGTTGTTAAGGACGGTTCTATTCTGAGGTTTTGGCAAGAAGTTGCTGGGGAGTTCACTGTGCCTACGGCTCTGGCCAACGTGTTCAATATTTTAGATCTGTACGATTACCGTGCTGATGCTTCAACGTCTAGGGCAAATATTGATGATGCTCACGTAAGTTATTCTAGTGGTATGGGATTCCTATTCGTAAATTGTGAATTGACAGATGCACTAATGATTACGTGGGATACCACCGACGGAATGATTGTCCGAAAGGTCACTCCATGGGAACGTGATCTTGATGGCCTAGATGATGGTTTGATCGGTAACGCTCGCCCAGTGTCACTAACGCAAAACCATGCGTACAATCTATGGAATCAAGGTTGGCCTGCTAACCAGATCACTACGTACTTTACTGCCAACGGCGTGTACCCATCTAACGCACAGATTTGGCACTATGGTAAACTAATTACTCCTTCGACAGGACGTGAAGGTTTTGATGTGCAGCACTTGGATGCTCAGGACTTTGGTAACGCTCCTGCACCTAAAGGTCGTATCGTTAAGCACATGTACGACCATGATGAAAACTTCATTACCTATCACGTAGCTTCACCCGCAGGTGCTACAATTGCGTGGAATAATGCGACGAAGCTATGGACTGTTACTACTGTAGATCCCCACGGATTAGCAGCAAGCAATCTGATTATGATTGTCAACGGTAACTTGAAAACAAATACTAGTGGCTACGCTCCTGAGTACGACCTGACAGGTGGTTGGTTCGTAAATACTGTGCCTAGCGCAACTACCTTTACTCTGTCTGATCCCACGTGGGCGAGTTCAGAGACAGCTTGGCGGATGCTTGATGATTTGAATATTATCCTACCCGGTTCTGTTGCAGGTACACTGCCACCATACTGGGACAGCAACAATACTAAGAGGTACGGGAAAAATACATTCTTTGCTAACCGCCTTTGGATTGGTGGTATGGATGATGAACGTTATGGTAAGCGAGTGTATTTCTCCCAGATTGGCACTACTCCAGAGAAGTTGACTAAGTTTTATCAGGAGTCTGATCCAACATCGGAGCATATTGCAGATCTCTATCCTACTGATGGAGGTTTCGTCTCCATTCCAGATATGGGCAGACTACTCCGCATGGAAACGTTCGGGAAGTTCCTAATTCTGTTCGCTGACAACGGCATCTGGGCCGTTGGTCCCGGTGATGCTAAAGAGTTTCGAGCAGATGACTACTCCGTAGTAGAAATAGCGCGTTTAGACCTTGTTGAATCAGAAGCAATCGTTAAAACAGGATCAGATATTATCTTCTGGGCATCTGAAGGTATGTTCATCATTACGATGGATCAGGTCAATGCGGAACCGTCGATACAGAATATCTCGAAGACTACCGTACAAACATTGTACCAAAATGTTCTTAAGAACAATGTGATGCCTATTAAGGGTAGTTTTGATAATGTCAATAACCGTGTATTCTGGTTATATAACGACACTACCGCGACTGACTGGAATGCGGCCCACCAATATAGCTGGCAAGCTAACCGAATCTTGATTCTGGATCTTACTATTGGTGCTTGGTATAAGTACGATCTACCAACAAACGACAGCTCTAAACTATTTCAGCCTGTAGCGATGCAAATGCCTAAAGAGTTCACTACACGCTATGCAAGTGTAAAACTTATGGTAATGGGTGACTCGTCGTTAGGCACAGATCGTATGCTATGGCACACATTCAGTAACGATACTAACTTCCGTGATCTGGATGATTACATTCTCAATGGTGGTACAGCGTCACATCCTATTCCAGTATTGGATACTAGTTACGAGCTTATGGGTGACGCTATGCGGAACAAGTTTGCTAACTACGTATTCTGCTACTTTAATAGGACAGAGGATACAGCAGTAGCAAATGGCGGAGGTTATGACCTTACTACTGAATCGGGTTGTTTGCTCTCCGTTAGATGGGATTGGACTGACAACACTATCTCTGGTAAGTACGGTACGGCTAGGCAAGTTTATCGTTTAGGACGGTACTTACCACCCGGAGCCGCGGGAGATTGGGAAAATGGATTTCCTGTAGTAGTCACTAAGAATAAAGTACGTGGAACAGGACGTTCCTTGCATCTCCACTTTGAAGGAGAAGAAGACAAAGATGTACAACTCCTCGGGTGGGCAATTAACTTACAAGGAGTAACAAAACCGTGACGATAAATGCAGAACTGTATGGGGTTGTTTCAGAGCACGTATTAGATGTACCAATTTTAGAAACAGATGACTTAGTACTTAGTATGCAACTACTCGACTTTGAACCCGGTGTAGCAATTATGCACTGTGAAGTCAAGAACTGGTCGTTACGTAAGTACAAAGGCTTTATTGATATCTGGGTAGAGGTACTAGCTGCCCTAGAGGACAAAGGAATACGCCATCTTCTGACTGTGACCAAAGAAGAGGATGATAAGAATAAACGTTTTGCTGAGATGTTTGGTTTTACCTTTAAAGGTATACTAGTAGATGACAACACGACTGAAGAGTACGCTATTTACGAATTGGAGACAAAGATAGATGGGAGCTGAAGTTGCAATCGCGGGTTTAGTAGTATCCTCGATCTTTGCGGGTGCTTCCTATATGGAACAGCGCGAAGCTCATAAATCTCAGGTACGTGCTGCTGAGTCACAACAGCGTGCTATTGATGCGCGTAACCGCATGGCGGCTGCTGAAAACGCTCGTAAACGTCGTAACGAGATGCGCCAAGCGCGTATGGCTCGTGCGGAAGTAACCGCGGATATCGCAGCAGGCGGTGGGGCAGTGCAGGAAGGTGGTAGCTCTACTATGCGTGGAGCAGGAGCATCTATTGCTCAACAGCTTGGAGCGAACTTGAGTTTCCTAGATAGCCAAGAGGGACTCTCTCAGTACGCTGCTGCACAGCAGAAAGATGCATTTAAGCACAGAGTACAGGCAGAGGGCCACTTGACTAGAGCATCAGATTACAGTGCTGCTGGTAGGGTGTTCGGAAGCGCTTCAAATCTAGCTAACAAATATGGTGGATAATGGCACGACCTAAGTTCAGCGATATTCTTGACGCGCAACAGGGTAATACTTTCTACGATAGTCTGCAACCCGGAGACGTAGTCGATCCACAACAGAGGAAGCGCTCTAATTCGTATGATGAGCGTCTTGCCACTATGGGTGCGCTTGTCCGTGCGGAAGGTGGTGAGATAAATGTAATTGATGCCTATGAGCGTACAAAGGCAGAGATGCGTTTTGATCCTTCCTTGGCTACTACTAAGAAGGTACTCAATGAAAAAGTACGTGGTGATATTGCGCGTGACTTAGACGATGTTATTAAAACGTACGCTGAGAATAATGATATTGGTAGGGCAGCTATGGGAGCTGTCTCTGCACAAGAGATCAATGATCAGCTAGAAGAGCGTAGCCTTGAAGCTACAATCGAAGATGATTACTTTGAGTCTAAGCGGAAGACCTTTGATGAACGTCTCGAAGATGAACAGCGCTTCCAACTAAACGCCTATGGCTACATTGACGAGATCATGCAGCGCAGTGAAGGCGCACTCGATACTATTGTAAACTACAGTGGATTGCTGCTCTCAGACATGACACTGGATTGGTCGCGTGTCACGGACACTGACTTCATGAACACTCCCGAAGCAGTAGGTGAATTCGTCCAGCACTGGCGCACACTACCTCCTGCTACACGAGATCGTATGTTCCCCGAGTTAGCAGAAGCTATTTACCAAGCCTCCGACGAGAACGAGGTTAAGACAGCTATCGCCTTGATGGAACTGCTAGATAATCGTCCTGTAGACGAGATCGTTGGTGATCTTCAGCTTGACCAAGCGTTTATTGGCCTAGATCTTGCAACACTAGGCGCTGCTGTCACTATGAAGCTAGCACAGCTTGCAAAGTCAACACGTAACGTTGTCAAGTCTGCTAAAGTTGTGGGTAACGTCGAAGAAGCGGCAAAGGTAAATACGAGTGCACTGGTTGATCCGACTGACACAATTGCTAAGGCTACTGGCACAGAGCGTATTGTCGCTGCTACGAATGGTACTCCGTTCCCTAACGAACACATCTTACCAGAAGCAACTGATGGTATCTCAGCAGAAGTCGAGAAGCTTGTCTCTTCAATCAAACAGGGACAAGATCGAGTACGTAAGAATCTTGAGGAAGTAGCTAACGGTGAAGGTTTCCTGAAAGAGACAGCGTTCACTGAGGGTGAGCGTCTCCGTATTCGTGAGAAAGCTATCGACGAGATCACTAAGATCAACGATGAAGCTGCGGAAATGGGTGAAGACCTAATCGAGAATGCTCGTATCCTCAACCACAATGAGGACGGGTACACTATTGTCTATTCCCGTGGAGGTATCGAAGAGCTAGAGGTTCGTGATTACACTCTCTCTGACCTTGGTACTTTTGATGAACTCCCAACAGGAGCTATTGAGAAGTTAATTGCTTCGCCATCGTACTACCTCAGCGGTGTTATGGATCGTCTTGTTGAAGGAGCTACAAATATCGAGCTTGCTCAGGCAAAGATCACAGACATCTTCAATCGCACTGCTAAGGAAGCAACTAAGGAGATGGGTTCTCCATTGCTTCACAAAAAAGCTTACCAAGAGCTAGACGAAGTAATGCTTGCTGGTGATGACTGGGTAAATGCTGATGGCTCTTTTGGCAAGGTCTTCTCACTTGATGAGTTGATGTACAAAGGCGTTGAAACAAAGACGCAGGGCACTGTACGTCTGAACCCAAAGCAGATCAAAGCTTACTATGCACTAAGAGAACTCTTCGACCAAGCTTGGGTAATGAAGAATAAAGAGGTGCGTAAGACTCTAGCGCTACACGGATTCCGTGATATTGAATTTGAGGGATTGAATACTCTCGGTAAGCCATTCAAACGTGTCCAAGACGCCGCTCGTTCGATGAATAAGTCAAATGTATCAGTTATCTACGACCCTACCGCCAAAAAGGGTTTAGGAGGCGTTGTAAACCTTTCAGATGTCAAGCTTAAGGAGATGTATGATAAGGGGTATCGTGTTGTACGTTTCCAGAAGCACCAGCGTATTAAGAATAACCATGTAACTTACGGATTAGTTAAAGAACACCGTATCACAGAATTGCCGCCTTACGTCTTGCACCACAAGCAAGGGTACGTACCAAAGACTTACGAAAAGGGTTTCTACTTTGTGAAAGAAGAGATCCGTGGAGTTGTCAACTCTAGGCAGGATAAACTAGTAGCTCTGAAAACGCACCGTATCTTTGACAATAAAACGGAAGCAGAAAAGTTCTTAAGAACATTACAGGATGAGAATAAGGAAACTGTCTACCGCGTATTGCACGACAGGGAACTTAATGAAGCACAACTAGCAGACGAAGCTGTTGGTATGAGCGGAGGTTTGTACACCTCACCTCGCGCTTCTACGCCTCCTGTATTTGGTCTTGATGGAGTAACTCCAGCTCGTACTAGTGCATTTGAATCATTACAGCGTAATATTAATCACTTAGGTAACTACCTATCGCGCAATGAGTGGCGTATTGGTATGCAGCGTAAGTGGATTAATACTGCCCGTGATAAGCGTATGCTGGACAGTAATGACTTTGATGGACACCTGTTAGGCGAAGCACACACTCCTGACTGGAACTCGCTACACGCAGCACGTAATTACATCAAAGATCAGATCCGAGTGCCTACTACTGAGGAACGTTGGTTTGAAGCAAAGACTCGTGCGCTAGCGGAATGGGCGGAAGCACCTATTACGTTTAAGGGTGCTACTCTGATGCCTGCTAAACTTCCTAAGCACGCAAGGACTTCTTTACAACAGCTTGCCCACAAAGATCCGTTTTCTACAGCTAGGTCAATTACCTTCCATAGTCTGCTTGGATGGTTTAACCCTGCACAGCTCTTTGTACAGGCGCAAGGTTCTACTATTGCGATGTCTCTGTATCCTGAGCACGCGCCGGGTGCTATTCGTCAGTATATGGGACTACGCCCTCTAGTACATTTGTCTAGAGCTGGCGCTGATCCTAAACAGATCCGCCAGTTAAGCGATAAGCTTGCTAAGGGTATCGGTGTACCAGCAGATGATCTGTGGGAAACGTATACGCTATGGCGTAAGACAGGTCTTCAGGAGTCTATCCGCACAACTGCGGATCTTAGTGCGGCAGCACAGAACTTTGGTTTCGGATCTAGTGCTTTCAGAGATCTGGCTCAGAAGGGTCTAGTCTTCTATCGTGAGGGGGAATATTTTACTCGTGGTATTGCTTTCGAGGTAGCTCGTAGGGAGTGGAAAAAAGCTAACCCTAAGAAAGTGATCGGAGACACTGAACTCAAAGAGATCCTTGACCACTCTATGAAGCTACAGCTCAACTTGACTCGTGCTAACCGAGCTGCTTGGCAGAAGGGAGCCTTGTCTATCCCTACACAGTTCCTTCAGATTCAGACCAAATTTATTGAAAAGCTTTGGCCGACTATGCTTGGAGGTAAGGGAGGACTCACAGGCACACAAAAGATGAAGCTGCTGAGTATGCAGTTTGCCATTTATGGTGGAGCTGGTATACCTTTCGGTAGCTGGATTACTAACGAGGCAATGAACTTCACAGGGCAGTCTCCTGAAGAGATGTCTCCTGAACTGAAACGTTACCTCAAGGGAGGTATCTGGGATACCATCTTCTACGCGACCATGGGCGCTGATGTTGAGATGGGTAAGCGTGGTGCTGTTGTATCTGGTATCGAAGACTTTTTCAAGAGTGCAATCTATGACAGAGCGCCTCTGGCAGACTCTCTCTTTGGTGCTTTCGGTGAGATCCCGACTCGTACTTTCAAAGCACTAGGCTTAGTTGCGCCTCTGGTTGCTAATCCGCACAAAGTTGATTGGACACTAGAAGAAGCGGGTATGGTAGCCAATGAGTTCGCTAAGATTGTTTCAACTTGGCGTTCGATTGACCAAGCTATCTTTATGTCCAAGAACCAGATATTGTATGACAAACACGGCCAGATTGTAATTGATAGGAGTTTACAAGGTGGGTTCAATAGGGCGGAGATCGTTGCAAGGGGTGCGGGTTTTGCACTGGCAGATGTGCAGGCTACGTATGATCTTGAAGCAATTAATAGAGAGTGGGATAACCACATTGCCAAAAGAGTCGATAGTCTCATTCAATTGCAGTATTGGTACGCTAACAGAGCTACTCACGCAGGCGCGGGACGAAACTACGAAGTAATGCAACAGTGGCTTCTTGCTGATCTGAACGACTACGAGATTCAGCGTGTACTAGACTTGACTCGTAAGCGCCTAGCTCGCGCAGGCTCTAAGGAGGAACGCGCTATAAATAAGTTCTACAAAGATACAAGTGATGACTTGTACGAAGCTAGTCCTTTCCACGGTGGAGCCTTCACTAACACAATCGTGCCAAATGAACAGGATGAAGAGTAATGGCAAGCGTAAATAAAGATTTAGGCAGTCCTTCAATTGCCCAATATGATACGAAGAGTACGCCGAATGTACCAACGGCGGGCCGAAGTGCGACTGCTAATCTGCTAACAGCTCTGGGAAGTAACGCACTGAAAGCTACCGAAATTATACTTGATAAGTCTATTAAGGATAAGTTTATTGGTGAAGAGGGCGAACAGATTGCTGGTATCGACCAGAATGAAGATGGTTCGATTAAAGTAACAGAGGACTTTGATCCTACTCAGACTTTGAACCTGAACCAGATCAAGGTTGCTAGGGATCAGGGACTTATCTCTGCTACCCAAGCGCGTGTACAGGTTGGCAAAAGAATTAGAGAAGCGTCAGCTAAGTTCCCCGGACAGGAATCTACACTACGTCAGTATGCTTCTCAGTTCTTCGGTGAGTTTGGTCCAGCAGAAGGCTACCTCAATGTAGAACCTGAAAGTAAAGCACGTGATCAATTCTACAATGACTTTATTGCTCCGGGTATCCATGCAGGTATCATCAAGCCTTACGGTTGGGAAAGTGACGTAGAGGGACAAGTGCTCTGGCGTAAGCTGAGTGTTGACCGTACTATGCGCAAAGAGCAGGTATCTATCGCAGAAGATCGCTTGAAGGTAGGTAATATTACAGGTGGCGAGGCAGGTCATACGTGGATTGACTCTAACGTAACGGATAAGATTGCAGACAAACTTGTAGAAATTACACAGGTTATGAACACAGATGGTGGTATCCCTGATACTAAAGCGCTGCTTCATGAACTTTCTATGATGGAAACTGCACAGAAGCAACAGCTTTCTATGTATCTTGCTAACTCAAAGACGCCGATTGATGCAGCTACTCGTAAAGGTCTAGATGACCGCATTCAAAGTAGCTACGCTGGGTTACGTCAAGCAGTTGAAAATGGCTCCTTAGAGGGAATGCTCAAAGAGAAGAACGCTATCTTTGTTGAGTCTACTAAGTACTTTGGTTCAAAAGCGCTGCCAGAGTTAATGGCCGCGGAAGTAATGTTTCCCGGTATCACTAAGGATATCGTAGCGCTAGCTCCTTCCTTCGCTAGAATGAAGACTGAAGCCAGTAAGAACGCTTGGATTGCACAACAGCCTAGAACTATTCAGATGCTCTTCTCTATGCTAGGTGAGTACCCAGACAAGGCTATTGATCCGTTTGTTGACTTTGCAGCTAGGGGGAACCCTTCTGGTATTCCACTACTGGACCAGTATTTCGCAGAGGCTACACGTCAGGCCGCTAAGACTTCTGTATTCGATCCAACGCAGACACCTAAAGATGGTAAACCTGCTAAGGATGCGTATATTGCTACTACACTTCAGCTAGGTGGCCCAGAAGCTATAGATACGGCTAATGATCCGTCTGTAGCAGCACGTATTAAGAGTGACCCTAGAGCACAAGTGCGCTTAAGTCAAGTATTCACGTCTGAGTATCAAGCAGCTATGAATACTATGCAGGACAATCCGTACTCGATTATTCGTAATCCAGATGGTGCATACGTAGTCGGGCCACAGAAACCGGGATTTGAAACACAGATTATCAATCCTATTGCTAAGGTTGAAGAAGCGCAAGAGATCGCGGATAGCCTTAATACTATGTCTCGTACTGTAGATACGTACGGTCCTATGATACTTGGGGACAATTACGATCCTATCTTGTGGCACGAACAAGCTGCCAATGATTTTGATCCAATCCCAGATATGGGTGGAAACGTTGGTTTCTCTGGTACTATCACGGATTCGGACGGAGCCGGGATGGAAGAGGGTGCTATCTACGAAGATCCACAGACAGGTAAGCGTTACATCTTCGAGAACGGACAACTGAAAGATGCCCCTTAACCCGTCTAAACTTGTTAAGATTGGAAAGGCTCCAAAACAACTCAAAAAAGTAGGGAGTGTTCCTAAGAACATTAGTGTCCAAGAACGCGCCCCTACTCCAGAGGAGTTAGAGCTATTCAGTAGATTGAAGCGTGTTGAAGATTTGAATCTGAAGAGTATGAAGGGGAACCAAGTAACGGACGCACTTGGCGAAGGTAAGACCATGTACCTTGATATTGAAGACGCTAAGAAGCTTGAACAGGGTACAATGAAAGGACGAGAGCTAGACCCTGAGCGTGTAGAGCGCGCTAAGAAGTACACGGATAACCCGATTGAATTGGGTATCCAAGAAGGCAAGGTAGGGATTGCTGACGGACATCACAGGTTGAAAGCACTAGAGGAGTTAGGCGAAACTAAAGTCCCTATTAGTGTAGACGAAGATTTTGTGGGATCTGGAATGCACAGACAATTAATCGAAGAACTAGGCAAGTAGGGGCCGATAACAAGTGGACACAAAAACAGAGATTGAAATTCACAAAGATATATCTTATATAAAAGCAAGGCTGGTTAGTTTAGCAGACTTTATAGAAAAACATATGGAGCAAGAGGAATTAAAGTTCAGTGTAATTGATAAGAGTATTGCGCGTCTGAGTCGCGGGTTTTATCTACTGATCTTTATTGTGGCGCTAGAAGCATTTGGTGTTCCAATTAGTTCTTTGATTCCTAAACTACTGGCGGTACTGTAAGGGTATGCCTAGTTTCAGTAGGGCAAGTAGCTCTAAGTTAAGTGAGGTACATCCTGATCTACAGGAAGTTCTGTACCACGCTATAGCTATAGTTGATTTCTCTGTTTTGGAAGGAGCACGCTCGAAGGAGCGTCAGAAAGAATTGTACGATGCGGGACATAGTAAGACTATGAACTCTAAGCACCGTATACAGGGAGATGGATACGCACACGCAGTAGACATTGCGCCTTACCCAATAGACTGGGATGACTACAGACGGTTCTACTTCTTAGCAGGAGTAGTCTTTGCTGTAGCTAAACGTAGAGGCGTGCGTATCAGGTGGGGAGGTGATTGGGATTCTGATAAGGATTTCAGTGACCAGACCTTTAACGATTTAGTACACTTTGAGATAGTGGTAGATTAAATGGGATCAGTACAGGACGATTTAGCAATCAAGTACAGCAAGACTGCTGACGAATCTATTGATGATGCTGAGTTTAGGTGGCTTGGTGAACAAGGTGGGACAGCACTCAGTCTGCCAGATCGCTGGAAAGAGTTGCTAGTTGCTGCTGGGTACACTGGCAGTTTGTCTGATATGTATACTGCGTGGGTTGCAGATGGCGGGACTTTTCCGCCAGTATAGTCCGGAGTAACTATGGATATTCCAATTATAAGTAATGTTCTTGATGCAATTGGCAAGCGTGTTGATGTTGCCGTAGATGGATACTTTCGTATTAAGGAAGCTAAGATCAAAGCTAAGGTAGCTAAGTTCGAAGCTAAAGCTCAACGTTCACTGAAGGAACTTGAGGCGGAGACTAACTGGGATCTTTATGCGCTCAAACAGATGGGTGAGTCGTGGAAAGATGAGTTCATAATGGTACTTTGGTTCTTGCCTTTGGTTATGCTGTTCGTTCCCGGTTTGCAGGTATACGCAATTGCTGGGTTTAATGCACTGCACTCCGTACCGTATGGTTATTGGTTGGTTGTTTTCGGTATTGTAGCAAGCACCTTCGGATTGAGGTGGTTGTTTAGTAGGCGGATAGAACGTGCTATACATACGATTAAGGGGAATAAGAGTGATGTGGAAGAAAGTTCTTAAGAACATCCTGAAGGGAACAATAGTTGTAGTGGGCATCCTTGCCCTCATGTACGTCGGTTTCTACTTCGGCTTTCATGCTGGAGTAGAATACGGAATTGACTACATGCGCTTCCACCTTGAAGAGAACTACAATTCTATTTGTGGTTTAGTTGCTGTTTAAACGCCGGTAGATTGCTGTCAAGATTCGTCTCCTTCCAGTCCAATTTCAATAATATGTACTGGTTTGTCTCGCTTACCAGCATAGCGGATCACGTCACGAGTACCGTTTGATACACCATCCCAAAAGACAATTACTTTATCAGCATTATCAACAATCTGCTTGTTCCTAGTAAAAAAGAATCTAGGCGTGTACGTCATTTTAGTGTCAATAAGGTGATAAGGTTTATATAAGACAAAGTCTATTCCTTCTCCCTCTGCCCAAGTACGGGCGATAGTGTCAACTCCTTTGGCACCACCGCTGATAATTGTGGTCCAATTTGCTTCTTTGAGCATATCGAGGTGGTAGTTTACCTCATCAACTCGGTCCTCAAGACTTCTACTTCCTACGATTGCTACCTTCATAATAACTCCTTTGCTTGTTCTAGTAATGACTGCTCTATTAACTCTAATAGGGCATCTGTATCCCCAATAGCACACCGCCCTACGCCACCGTCTACAGGGTATACTTCCCAGTACGGCTCTCCATATATAGCTAATATGTCATAACAATCAAGGTAGACAGAGGTTATAGGCGCTTCAGAATCCTTAACCCTGATCTGGTAACGTACCATAGCACCACTAAAAGGTGGTATTGCCTTTACTTCCCAATCAATTGGCCAGTTAATGAATGGTATCTTTTTTACCCAATCGTGCCATTCGTACGTAGCTTCTAATTGGGAATAGAGCAATATACCCTCACCTATCTTCGTGGAATCCACCGTCTCTCTGGAATCCATAGTATACGTTATCTTAGCCATTCCCACATCCTCACCTTAATCTACAGGAGGCATTAGGGGCGTGGCTCTTACGACCAGCTTGCCTAACACCTTGAAAAATAAGTAGAGAGGTCATCTACCTACCCGTCTGTCCCGGTCTGATTAGGACAAGACCGTATCACTACCTCCTCGGAACCGCTACGCTGACAAACGTAACGATGGGGCCTAGTATTGTCAATGTACTCTACCCACTTGGCTCCGCAGCCTTTCCCACGTCCTCGGTAAAGACCTCTCATTCAGTCACTAAGTTAAGTTAGATAATTTCACAAGCTCCCGCTGTACACGCTAACTCCTTAGTATTTTCAGTTGTGTCTTCGTGCTCGTATTTACTGAGTTCGTCAATGTCAAATCCTTCTGGCATCTTCTCCAACCACTCGTAGTACTCTTCCTCAGAGATTTCCTGATATGGAGCCTGACGGTAGGTATGCTCCGAGTGAGGGAGGAAACTTACTCCACTGATAATATCCATATTCTTGTAAACCCAAGCGCCCACTTCAAGCCACTCGTCCTCCTTAACGTACACTGTAATGCTAGGCTTGTGTTCACACCAGTGTAGTTGGTAAATCTTCCATAACTCTAGTTGGTCAAGAGCGCTGACTTCATCACGTGTCACTGCTTCATCAGGACTCTTGACTGGGAATGAGAATACCTGTCCCTCCGTAGGTTTCATCACATCTGGTTCAACAGGGAACCCTGCTTCTGTCATATAAACTGCCAGAGGGTCTTTTACATCAGCCCTAACAGTGCGAATATAGTAAGGGGAATACCTAGGGTGAATACCACTGGCAGAGTCCACCAACTGAGATACAGTACCGCTTGGCTTAACGCACGTAATAGCCATAGACTGTTCGATACCAAGGACAGAAGACCACTCTTCATTAACCTTAATAGCTGTATCACGTAACTCCTCTAACCATTTAGGTAAATCTTCATTATCTTTATCCCCTAGTATAGCATGATCCATGATCCCTGTCAAGCTTACTCCCAGTAATCTTTCCTCTTCAGTGTTTCTTTTCCAAGCAGAAGAGAGATAGCGGAAATCCGTGAGGGTGGCTTGAAAAGTCCCAAGTACGGTAGCAAGTTCAACCTTTCGCTTAAGGTCAGCGAGCGTATCCTCCGGACGAACCACGACTTCCGTAAGGTTACAGAATTGTTTAGAACGTAGGACGATCTCAGAGCAAGGATTACATCCATAGTCTTTGTAACCTGCTTCTTTGCGTCGCTCCGGTACGAGCGCCTCTGATGCTTCACGATTGAATATACCTCGCTCTCCACTCTTTGACTCTACGAGTCCTTTCCATTCCTCAATAAAGACAATAGGATCTGGACGTTCCGTGTACGCGACAGAATTGTTAGCCAAAGCACGTTGAGGATTATCAATCCACCACTCACCAGACTTAGCAACACGCATCCTTTGATCAGAGAGGTTAGAAAGACTAATAAGGGCACTCCGACGAACACCGCCAACGACAACGATATCAGCCACCTTACACACAAGGTCGTGACACTCAATTGAAGACAGTCTTCGTCCTTTTGCATTCTTGAATACCTCTACTGTGAAGCGGAATAAATCCTCAAGTGGTTCCGGTCCAGAAGCTCTACCACCAAAGGTCTTGAGCCTCGCACCCGCTGGACGTACACGGGATGTGTCCCACTTAGGTACTTGACCTTGGTACAAGAGACTAACGAGCTGGCGGTATGCGTTAGACCAACCTCGTTTAGAATCTGACACAATGATGGTTGTCTCCGTTTCATCCATCTCCTCCGCTATAATAGGCAGCTTAGAGACGTACTGGCGTTCAGCACTAAACCCCACACCTGTGCCGCACATGAGCACGTACATAATCTCGTCAAATACACGAGTATCTTCAACTGCTACGTAAGAGCAATTGTATCCTGCAACGTTATCCCTGTCCAGAGCACGTCCTGCTGTCATCAAAGAACGCATCGAGGGCATCACTTCGAGATTCAAGATCGCTGGTCGAAGTATGTTCTTAAGAGCTTTTTCCTGCTCCGGGAATTTTCCAATCCAGAAGTTTATCAGACGATCAACGGTTTCTTCCCAAGTCTCTCGCCGCTTTAAGTCTTCGCGCCATCTGGCGTATCTGGATTTGTGAATGAAGCTTTGGTAATCTGTTGGTAGTTGGTACATAGTTCTCGCTTTCTAAAGAAATCATTTCAGGACTTGGCCATACGTTATCTAAATTCAGGGGTGGTACTTTAAGCTCTGGCCAAGCAATCATAGCTAACACCCTTCGGTTTCATTGGCTTCTTCGATTTCTTTTTGCAAGTCTTTTTCTTCATAAGTCGTATTCCTCAAGTTCGTCGAGCCAGTCTTGGTCTTTGGCTCTGTTGTATTTGGTGTCGAGTGCGTGCGCTTTGCTCCTGACGTGTCTGTAGTCCTTTCTTTCTCCGGTATTAGGATTACTCTTTCGTACTCGTCTTTCTGGATAGTGGAGGCCATCGTTTCCGTTCTGTCCTATTTGGTAATGCCGTTGGTTATAGCGACTCTTGCCCTTCTTCTTCGCCATCTGAGTTATCCTCTAAATAATCTGCAATCTTATCGCTAAAGCGATCTAAAATATCCTCGGTAGAAATATCCAGAACTTCAACTAAGTAATCTGGATCATACTCTGCATGGTGATTGATAAACTGTTCTACTGTAGTACACATTAGAACTCTCCTTTCTTAGCTCTTACAACACGCGTGTTATCACCCAAAAATACTCGCTCTAGTACGATACCTCCGACAGCTTGTACATGAACTTTACTAAGTCTGGCAGTTTGTTTGACCGTAGGTCCGTCTTGAAAAGGGATCTCAATGTTGATTACAACCTCATCTGTATAAGGATCATCTTGCACAGTCAGTCGAAAAAAATCTGTCATATCGAAATCTAGGTCGTCAGTTTGTGGATCAATTGGCGCAACAAACTCTTGTTGAAAAGCTGGAATAGGAGGCATAATTCTAGCCATTATATTTTCTCCTGAGTCAGGATATTCTTCTTCTCGTCGTTCTTAAGAACATTCGTACGGCCACGTAGAGGTGTACCACAATCGTTACAACGATAGCGCTGATACGCCATAGTCTTTGTGTACGCCATACCCTTCTTAACGACGTGAGTTGAACCACAGTTAGGGCAAGTTGGTGACTTCATATCAGTAAATAGAGCGTGGTTAGGATGGTCTTTAATCCAAGGAAGTAACCAAGCATATAAGTCTTCTAAGAGAACTACGTCTTGCTTGTTATATTTCTCCATCAGCTTCCAAGCTTGAGGCTTTCCATCCATACAATCTAGCCAAAGCTGGTGGCCCTCGTGCTCGATCTTCTTGCCTATGCCAAGTTCCTGAGTTACGTGATCGAGTTTATTTGACACAAAACGAAACTCTTTTTTGACAGTCTTAAGCAAATCAATCTGGTGGTAGGGATCTGGTGGTAAATAACCGTCCTCTAGAAACTCTCGATTGATATGGGGTACATCAAACTTGCGTCCATTATAGTGAATGACAACATCTGCTTCATCAAGTAGATGCCAGATAGCTTCTAGCATTGTATCCCTGCCGTGTTTGTGCTCAGAATAGAAGATTACCTTTGATGATCCTTCCCATTTAGCAGCAAAGCAGAGCATTCTAGCTGTCTCGTGAAGCTGGTTGATGCCAATGTTCTGGTTCCAGATACCCCACACAGTAGCTAGGTTCGGTGCTAGCTCAATATCGAGAAATAGTTTCTTCATATTATTTCCTAATTACCTTTAATGTCTTAATTGTACCCGTAACTCCTTGGTCATGTAAGCGTTCGACCTCGTCTGCTGCGACTCTACGCCATTGATCACCTGAATTACGTAAACTTGTTACACAAACCTGTATTGTATTTGCGGGTAATTTCTTACGGTTTACCAAACGAACAGATGACAAATTCCAATAGACATCGTCAAGCTTAAGGTACGTTATTTTATCATTTTTACTGGTTAGAGTATTAGGGACACATACAATTATATCGCCGTTATTAAAGTCAGTAGCCATATTCTTTTAACCACTCCTCTGGTATACCACCTATAGCATAAGGGATACCATTTTTTTCGCACCAGTCTGAATAACGCATATCAGACTTCTTGTGCACTTTGTTATCTCGCATAAAGACCATTCGAATATCGAGATCGGGATGCCACTCCTTAACTAACTTCATCGTTGTCCGATTAGCAGCAGTAAACAATCCTTTTGTTTCGATTATGAGAGCCGCATCATAACAATCCCCGGAAGTTTCCTCATGGCCTCCTTCACTTCCTCCCTTGTTAATGACGAAGTCGGGCGTGTAAGATCGCCGCTTTGAGGTTTTGAGGTGTCCACATTTGTCGCAGACACCTCCTCTGACTCTCTCGTAGTACTCCAGCGATATAGATTCATACTCATAATCAACGCCTTTATTATCGAGTTCTTGAGCAACCTTCTTTTCAAATTTACTTCTCAAATGAATCTTTCTCCACTACGTTAGGCTGTTTCTCAACAGTAGTAAGGAATCGAGGTCCAGTAGAGTAAATAAATGTGCGAAGTCCGGCACCATCATTAGCATCCTTCCAGCATTCGTGCTTGAAAGGACAATAAGCGCAGGAAGTAGCAAGCTTCATGTTACCACTCTTACCATCAGGTACAGGCTCAAAGGCTCTCTTCGGAGGTACTAGTGCTTCCATATCTTCTACTAGCTGTAGTCGATGCTCGTAGATCGCTTTGTGGTTAGCTTCACGATCCGCTTCGTTCTTAGGAACATCAGCGTAAATAGGCATACGCGTAATATTGCCTAGCTGCTTGTCAATAGCAAGGAAACTACAGGACTGTCCATCCTTAATGTCGTCTCCGTAGATAGCCTCACCATAACCCGCAAGCTGTGGGATATAACCAAATGGATCATCCTTCTCTAGCGTACCTTCTTTAAACTTTTTGAATCCGTGGGTCGTCGTCGATTTTACATCGACTACTTCGCCATCTACGATGGCATCAGTACGACCACGCAGAAGCCAACCGTGAGGAAGCTTGATCTCTACACTCTCCTGAAGACCAGTAACTTCATGCCCTGCTAGCTCAACGAGGAGAAGCACTACTTCTTCCAGAATATCTCCGTAAAGGAACTTCACGATATTAGCTGGCTGAAGAGTCTCTTTATCTTCGTGGTACTCGGGCCTTAGTTCGTACCAGAGCTGGCGTCTACAAGGACGCCCATACTCTGACATGTACAGAACTTTGTGCTTGCGAGAACCTCGCTTACGAGCTGTGAGGGCATGTTTCAGTTTAAGTGCGATCTCTCCACCAAACTTCGCTAGCTTCTCGTCAGAGATCTCAATATCTTTGCCATCAATCAGCTCTTGGAGCATCCGTTCGATATCAGGGATAATAGTGTCTGGTGTTTTCTTACCCATTTACTTGCCCTCTTTTTCTACCATTTCAGAAGCCATTTCCAGTTCGAGATCACCTGTAGCGTACTTCTCAAACTTGGTAGCTAGGCCCATGATATCAACAAATAGTTCATCATGGGACATTGATTCTACATGAGAGTTAGTCCAAAGGGTAGCTTCCAGCGCTCGAATAGCGTTGCCAATGGCATTCTGTCGTATAATAGAACGATCTGGGTGGTCAGCAGGGACCGGGAATCGTTTAACTAGATAACCTGCATTCTTGTCGTAATTAGGCGCAATAGCTGCCTGCGAAGCAGGACTATTCATGGAGGGTGCAGGGCCACCACGATCAGATGAAGGTGCGCCACCTGATGCAACTACTTCTACTGCGCCTTTGATGTTATTCCACTGGCCTTTCTTGACGAAGTTAAAGCTGACAACATCGCCTTTGTTTACACCTGTCAGTGGGTTGTATGAGCCATACCAAGCACCTCCGACCAAGACACGCTTGTTGTCTTTAGACAGAGCTTCTACTACGGCGCTATTAATGTCGTACATTCCTTTCTCCTTTCAGTATTGTACTAATAGTATATCAAATATAAACCCAATTGTCAAGAACAATCTTTCCAATTTGGGCCACTTTTTATATCTACCCCTAGAGGTAGGTCAAAATCTATATCTAACTTCTCTTTCAAGTATTTAGGTGCTCTCTCCATAATATGTTTTATTACAGACATAGCAACTTCAAGTTTATCTTTCTTACAATCAAATATGATTGAGTCGTGTACAGTATTAATCATTAAACAATCATCTTTTAAATCGGATAACGAAATTAATCCTGTATATAAGACACCTAGTATCATAGGTACAATATCACCAGTAGCTAGACCTTGAATTGGGTAGTTCGAGATCTGTTGCCTGCTGAGACTAGTACGCGCTTTCGTCCAAGTTACCCAAGGTGGAGTATCTTGCTCACGGAAAACGTACTTACGTCCAGTCAGTGAATGATAATGATACTCATTTGCAGGTAGGCCATTAGGAGTACTAGTTCCCTGATAAGTAGCACAAGCCTTAGCCTCTTCTAGTAACTCGTCAACGTACTCTTTAACACGAGGATATCTAGTATAGAAAGCCTTAATGCACTTCTCAGCTACTAATCTAGCTACGCCTGCTTGCTTTGCTAGTGTGGCAGCACCTCCTCCATAGATTAAACCAAAGTTAATTGTCTTAACTACACGACGGGTATCGTGGTCCATATCGGAGGGATCTGACCATCCCATTGCTATCTTTCCTGTTTCGTAGTGGATATCACGTCCATTACGAATATCGTCCATAAGCATAGGATCACGACTGAGAAATGCTAGGCAAATTACCTCAAGTTGTTTGTAATCAGCTTCAATAATTACTCCATCATCTCCCCAACGAGACGTAAATACCTTCTTGATATTTGACTCGTCGTTTGATGGGAAGTTCTGTAGGTTAGGTGCTGATGAAGATAGTCGGCCTGTATCCGTAATATTCTGATTAAGATTACCATGGATACATCCATCACTTCGCCAAGCTTTTTGTATACCTTTTACATAAGTACCAAGTTCTTTTTCAAGCCTGCGTATTTCCAAAAGATTTTCAATCAACCTTGTTGTTTTTGGTAATGCTAGTGCCTCTGTTTTTAAATTAGTTAGTACGCTCTTAAGAACATCCTCGCTTACTGAGTAAATACCCGGGCGTTTACCTTCCCACTCGGGCGCTGGTTCAATTCGCCTTGCACATTTGTACGTCTTTTCAACTTGCTTGTACTTATCCTTGCCGTTTTTATATTTACCTACTAATTCCCGTTCTTTCCACTTTATTTCACCACCAAATAAAATAGCACTCAATTGTATATTAGAAGATAGATTTACGTGTTCAATAGGTAAATGCGGCTCTAATCTGGCTAACATACTAGTCGCGCTATCTATTTCATCAGCTAGAGAAGTCTTTAATTCGTCTTCAATATGCGCCAGTACAGCTATATCGATGTGCATACCGTTGTATTCCATCTCAGCTATGGCTTTAAGAGCGTCCATTTGTGTATTGATCCACTCGTAGATGCCTTCGTTTTCAGCGTGCATCATCTGCTGAATAGCGATCAGCTCTGTGTTCTCTACGTCACCTTGTAGGTACTCCATTAGTAGATCTTCGTCAATATCTAGAGTATCTACACCTGCGTCCCATAGCTCCTTGACTGCATCTAACTTAGTAGTACCTCCGTACTCAGGAGCTAGATCGTTTAGTCTAGCTAGTTTTGTTTGTTGGCCTGATAAGAGATACTCTGCGATCTGTGTGTCCCAAATTTTAACATTTATCAGTGCTTCACGGATAGGCTCTGATGCTGCGAGTCCATCACGCTTATTCTTTAAATATACATTTGCATTTTCTCTACGTAACCAATTAATATCAAATTTAATATTGTGTCCAGCTAAACGAGTTAATTTGGCGTTGCGCGCACTATTAGATAACCCCCAATGTTTGTGTTTATCCTCGGGCCTAGGCAAGTATTTTTGGTAGTAACGAGCTTTAAAGTTGCTATCTGCATTCTGCTCACTGAACACGCTTACACCCATCGCAACTAATTCATTTGCATCAAAGTAAGGACTAGGCGACTTACCATCGTGACCGCCTCGCACAGTAGTCTCGACATCTATAGTCAACATCTCGTCTATAAGAATACTCATTCAATCTCCTCCTATCTTCACTTTATAAGGTTAGTTGCGTATTCAAGCAACCAAAGTTTAGGGGCGATTGTGATTTTCACAAACTGAAGGGCGAAGACAAAGAAGGTGATAGCAGTACCACCAGCAAAACAAAAGGCCAATACAGCCGTGACTCCATAAGGACCGGGGTCTTCGTAGTTGTAATCTGAGTATTTTCTATACCTATTTTCTTTGTTTGTCTTCTCCACCTCCCTAACCCGTTTCACATTCCAGACACCGCCTTTTATAAAGGCAAGGGTCACCAAAAACAACACCACAGAGACGACAGCATATTTAGTAGTATTCCACATTAACAACTGCTGTACCACTTCTGGTGTTTCAGCTACAAGGAACTCTTTTGCTGTATCTACACCGGATACAGCCCGAGTAATTAGATCAGCTACAGCATTGGTTAGATTTTCATTCATCACTCTGTCTCCTGTAATAGGTCAGGGTTCTCGTAGATGTTGCCAATGACTTCGACACCATCCTGCGCCCAATGGCAGATGGGCGACGTTGGGATAAGTCCCTCTATAGGCTTGATCTGAAATATACCGCATTGGAAATTAACAACACCCTTAAACTTTGAGTTTAATATTCTATCGACACACAGAATATCGCCCTCATATATTTCCACGCCGTTACGGTCTTTAAGGCCGGTGTACTGGAGAAATTTATACCCTACCCATTCTTCCGTGTCTTCGTACCCTGTCCAGAAGTTCATGCACTCAACAAAACCATTACTGCCAGACAGCCTTCTTTCTTGCTTAACCATTTTTGAGCCAGTCCAAAGCCTGAACTTAATCTCTCTGCTCATCTCTCTGTCTCCTGCTGAAAAACATAGTGTAGTATTTCCTCCTGACGCACCACGGACACGATGCTCAACTGGATATCAGGATCGAAGGTTTCGATGGCTTCCTTGGCGGTAGCGGCGACCACGCTAAATGGCCCTGCCAAGGTCTTGTTGTACTTCATGGCGTGATACACGTCATCCAACTGTAGCTCCCAGCGGTATTTAGTTTGGCTCATCCCTATTTCTCCTGTGGTGGATGGATACTCGCAACAACTGTAATCTCGCCTACCGTGTCACCAATCTCATTACTGTGGAGTAGAAGGCCCTCTCCAAAGAGAATGTCTTTATGAAACCAATCGATAGCATGCGCGTCAGTCGAGTGCATACGTTCATCGTCATAATCAAGGTCTACCATCAACCTGATCCTCTTCATTACTCTGCCTCCTTAACAGGCGAATAGTCTTTGCATGTTTCAGCAGTGAATATCACACTGCGTAGAGAATCTTCATCTGCTGATGGATAGCTTATGCCACTATCCCAATGTTCTTTCCTACAATACATATTTCCTGCGATCTCAGAAAAGGTATCCCCCGCCCCCGTAAATAAATCAAAGTGCTTACAGAATACGCATAGCTTTTTAGTGCTCATCACTCTACCTCCTTAACTATCGCTGCCACCTTACCTTCTAATCTAACCATAAGTCTGCCTTGCACATAGACTTAAGTTTCTTGTTCTCGTTACGTAACTCTTGAATAAGGTCAGCTGCATCATCACAAAGACCAGACCAATAGTATGATGGGCCTTCAGAATAATCTCGAAGAGCTTTGACTATATCACCATCATAATCTTCTTTCCAAGTACTCATTGCAGCCACCCTTGCTTGTATTGGTCACTCATCGCTCTGCCTCGTTACCATAGTAAAACTCCTTATGGAACAAATAGCTGTCTATATAACGCTTTCTGTAAGTATGATTTTTACCATACTTAGCTTTAGCAGATAGGACAGCACGACGATATTGCCTAATAGCTTGATTAGCAAATTTAAGAGCACTAGGCATACCATCACGTTCTATTATAAAAGTTATGCGCTGTAAATCATTCATTTCAATATTCCTTTTAACCAAGAGAAAATCAGTCATCACTCTGCCTCCTATATGTCATAGAACAGTACATGAAGCCTGTCACCAAAGTGTTCGATGGCGTTCTCTACTGCTTCTTTGCTGCTGGTGTAGATGACCCCGGCTGTTTGGCACTCCTGCGCATAACGCGAGTAAAATTGTTCGGCTCGATGGTCGTAAACAATCATGTATTTTTCTTGGCGTAGGTTTCCCCAATCCACAGGCTCATCCTCACGCTCACGGAAGAAGTCACGTAGCGCCTTCTCCATCTTCATCTTGGCAATTTTCTGTTCTGCTTCTTCACTTGTTTGGAAGAGCAGGCCCATGGCTAACGCATCTGCGTGCCAACTCCATTCAGAATCATAGTCGTAGGGGTATACATCGCCGTCGCCTTCTGCACACCAACAATTATCACCATCTTGAGGCCACAGCTTTTCCTCTTCGGCCTTGAGCATGTCGAACTCTTCTTGAAGTGCGTTGAATTTCTGCTGTAGTTCTTCGTATTTATTCATTACCAGTACCCCTTTACGTGTATCCAATTAAACAATCTCCTCCACGCATAGCCTCTAAAGACAGACACGACAGTGAAAATTATGTTGATGGTGAATATCTCAACCACAGGAAGATCAAAGTCCCACAAGGGGGCAATGATCAGTATCCATGTGAGGTATGAGATGAATAGACCTGAGAGGACGTTAAGGACACTCTCAGTAATCGAGTGCCACTTCTTTTGTCCAGTCATAGTTACCCCTCACAGGAGAGACAAGTCTCCTCAATATGTTGCCGATTTAAATCTACCACGATCTCCATCAAAATCTACTTGATGGTATCCGTGACGTTTAGATGGATCAGTACGTGGACCTCCGGGTAGTTTGTTCTTAGGAACATGGATAAATCGTACGTTCTCTAGCGCAGGATCGTGCACCTTACCAACGGTAATAATAAAGTCTGCTTCACCTTGGATGCCAGTCTTTGAACCGTAAAGCTGGTTCTGATACACCCACTGCTCTCCTTCGGCGCTACCGTCTGCTTGAGCCACTGCTATTACGATACAGTTAAACCGCTTGGCGATACCTCGTCCCCATTTAAATAGTTCGCGTAAGCGCTCAACTTCGTTCCCTGCCTTATTGAATCCCTTTACCTTGTCCATCACGTTGAATATAACGATATCTGGTTTTTTCTTTTTGATAATCTTCTCAATCTGTGAGACATTTAGATCCGCAGAGTCTTCTACTTCTATAGCGTCCTTGTCCCTGAGAACTTTAGCGTAGTCAGCTATTACATCAGCCTCGGGTTTACCCATAATGTCAGTCAAGGTACGGTTGAGTGCTGATTGGTAACTACGAAGGAGGATCTTCTCTCCCGCTTCCTCATTGTTAAAGATCACAGCTTTGTCAAAGCTACAGTCAGCTTCAATCATGTGAGTAATCTCAGACATGACAAAAGTAGTCTTGCCGACTTCTGGGCGAGCACCTATGATGCCAAAGTCGCCACGGTGCAAAGGCCCAATAGATACATTGAGGTCCTCTAAGCGCCACTCTGCGCCATCTGAGCGCACACACTTATCAAGTAGGTCTGCTAGGTTATTCTCTACAGTTATAGATAAACTGGACGTGTCGATGTCAGACTCTGAGATGTACGATTCTACATCATCCATGACATCAACGAGAGTGCTCTTGCCTGTGCCGTCAATAATGTGCTGTAGTTTATCTTGGATGGTAGCTGCCCACGCAAGTTCGATGAAACGCTGGATTACGTCATCTACTATCACGCCTGCGCCCCCATGAAGGGGGAGCTTATCTAGTTCTTCGAATATTTCCTGATATTGTTCTTGGTCGTCAAGTGACATAGACGTATTGCGTATCGTCTTAAACCAGAGGGAGAAGTCACCCCAATCCACGTCTGAAGGATAGGTGGTGTAGTAGGCACCAAGATCAGATATAATCTTCTTGGCATGTGAAGTGAGGACGTAATCCTTGATAAACTTACTGTACTTATCGTAGTTGTCCTTTTTACTGAAACAGTTTAATAGATCCAATTCAACAATCATTTTAGTATATCTCTTATCTCTGAAGTAGTATATTCTTTAGGATCTTTATCAGTATATATAATATTTATATTTCTATTATATAACTGTAATCTCTTTAGTAGTTTAGATTGGGTTTTCTTTACTTGTATATTATCATTATCTAACCAGATAAATATTATATCATATTTCTTGGCTAAAGTAAAGACTGCTTTATCATCTAAGCTTGTTCCTAAGAGCGCGTAACCATCAGCAACCCTACTAACTTTGATGGCACTCAGCATATCCTCTACAAGTACAGCAATGCGTTTAGAATTGCTAGGAAGAGGAATCCCGCTATACCTAGCACGGAACATACGCCTGATTCCCTGAGCACCATGGTCGCGGTACGTTCTATACTTGGGCGGAGGTCGTCCGGTACTTTTTTCGGTAGCTCTAATACCCTCTTCAGAATAACGTATTGAGAACGTAGTGAGCGCCCCTTTTTCATCAAATGCAGGTAGTACAACACCCCCATAAAATTTACTATAACCCAAATGGTTAGCATTTATTTCTTCCTCTGTTAGTCCATACTTTAAAGGCCACACCCTTGAGTCTTTGGGCCACTTACTTACATCAAGTTCAATGTCTTTCGGTAGGACCAAAGTACCATCTGATTTTTTAGCCTTCGCATCTTGTGCTGCACGCTTTGCATAAATATTAGTAGGGCCGCTCTCTCGGTGTAGGCCACGAGCGCCACAATGATGGCAGTATGCAATAATTGTTCCATCATATTTTCTCTTTATGTAAAGGCGATCATTGTCTTTGCCTTGTTTACAATGGTGTATGTGAACTTCCTCACCTAAAGCTTCAGGTGCAAAAGGTACAAATTCGTCTTTGTCAAGATAGTCTGCCATTGCATTTTCGTTCCTGTCGGATGCTCTCTAATGCGTACATGAACGAAGGAGATCTGTAGTTCATACGTTTACTTACTGCATAAAGCGCTCGTTCCATACGTAATCTCTTAAAAAATGAGCGGTACTTACATTTCCTCGGTATGTCTTTCCATTTATTTGTCATGGTTCTTCACATATTCATTTGCTACGCTTAAAGGCATACGCATAAAGAAATTGGTTAGGGCGTCTGCTTCCTTATCGGTTAGATATAATTCCCCAACAGGGCCATTCCTAGATAAGGATGACCTACTATTTTCCCCAATTACACGCAATATACCGTTTAATAGATCGCCTTCTAGTAGAACAGCTACTCTTGGTGGATCTTCGCTGATAACTTCGAAATAAACTTCACTCATTATAGTGTCCTTAGCCAGATTGTATGTTGTATAGTAGAATACCAAATAGAGGCCCTGCTACACCCACTACGACCTTCCGTGGCTAGCGGGTGAACAGGGGTAAAAATAGTATAACACTAATCAGTATAGATGTCAATACCTAGAGCATCTAATTCATCAATATTCTGGAGTTCTGCGTCTGTCATAAGCTCCAAAGCGGCATCTATGGACTCGCCTTTGCAGTTGCGGCACAGATCTTCAGGTGCTCCAGTATGTATGTTAGTAGCTTTAAGCTCATCGTCATCCATAATTTTATTGCAAGCTTTACACCGCATGGGTATAGTACTCCTTAACTGCACGACCAACAGCGATAGCACGACCAATCTTCCGATTGTCATTATCACCTTGGCGACAGACGGAGACACCTTTACCTACCTGCTGACCTGTGTTAGAGTTTACGAGAGTGGCTACAGTAATACGCTTGGTATTAGCTGGCATACCCGGTACATCATTCTTCAGGTATTGTACTCGCACCTTGATGTTCTTAGGAACATTACTTTCAACATACTTAATGTGTGACATTATAATTACCTCTTAATGTTTTGATTTATTGTCTGTTGGTACAGGAATACCCATCTCTCTGAGCATCTCATCAACTGCATCACGCTCTTCTGCTGGAACCTGAGACAGAATATCATCCAGATCTAGGTCTTCTTCTGTGTTGCCAGTCACCTCAGCAACAAGATCTGCGACAACTTTAAAAGCACCCATAGCAAGATGATGGCAATCAGTAGGTTCATCTTCATTGTCTTTAGTAATTAGATTACCCTCCGCATCATAGAATTTAATATGAAGACCTAGGCCTCCATGCTCTAGCTCAGTCCCGTCCTCTTCTTTCTTGACATCATAGAACTCAATGATTGCCGCAGGCTTACCGAAGTTTTCGGGGCGTTCGTCTAACTTTTGGACTCGTTTGTTATAACTCATTTTACGTGTTCTCCAAAGATTTTATTACAGTACTCGTCAATCTGCTTCCGATCATCTGGAATCAGCTTATCAAAGAAAGACATTTCAAGTGCCTGTACAGGACTACCCCAGTACGCAATCTTACGTCCCCAGTTAATCAGGGTACGTGGTGACATAGTGAACTGGATATTCTGTTTGTTGTACGCAGTACGTACTAGACCAGCAAACTTGAGCATGTCTCGAATTACAGCAGGAGTAAGTTCAGGGACTTTCTCCTTGAGAATCTTAGTCTCGTGAGCGGCACTCAGATAGTTAAGCTCAATAGTAGTCTGGAACCTATCAAGCATCGCAGCATTCTGTACCTGTGCACCACCGTATTGCCCTGTGGTATCACCCTGAAGCTGTGTGTTATCTGTAGCTACTACACGGAACCACTCATGTGGAGTTACTAATTTTTCATCGTTACCTCCGGGTTTATCTGCGAGGAAAATCTTACCGTTTTCTTCTAGCATCCACTGCATAGCCATGTTAATACCAGCAGGTGCAAGAGAGATTTCGTCAATCTGAAGCAGTCCACCATGTAGACCTAGCTCTTCTGCGGGACCAGCGTGCCAGTTCATAGAGCCTTCCTGCACATCAATGTTACCAAAGATTGCAGAGGATTCCATATCTTCACGGCAGTTGACTCGCATGAAGGGGATCTTCAAGAGAGCGCATACCTGCGTTGGAAGGGAAGACTTACCAGAACCCTTCGGTCCGTGAATAAAGCTCTTGTCGCCCTGCATAAGAGCCACTACGAAGCGTTCTGTCTCCTTCTTAGGGAAGATGTAGTGCTCGTCTACTTCTGGGATGTGCAAGCGCAGCTCTTCAGGCCAATCTTCTTCCTTAAACTGGCGAACAGCGTGTTCCTGTCCAGTATGAGACTTACCAAATAGCTTGGTGTATTTCACCCAACCCTCACCTTCTGGAAGCTCAAACTCTCGTGTCTCCATACCAATCTGTAGTTCTTCAGCCTCAGTGCGCTTTTTAGGAGCAGTTTTCTCAGTTTCTAGGCGCTCAACAAAGCTCTTAAGAACAGCGTCATTGAACTCTACGCCACTTTTTGCAGTCATAGTTCATTACCTCACAATATGATTTTTAACAATGTTTAGAAGTGTTGCTTCAAGTTCATCTGCACTTTGAATTATTGCAGTGTCTTTGTACATATGTTTTACACCTTGGTGCATGATTCCTAGTCCAATAATCTCTACAACACCCTCCCTTTCTATAGTTCTAATTACGTCCTTAGTGTACCCTTCAAGATCACCGAACCTAGAACCAGCAGGTGAACCATCTGATAATACAATCAGGAGTTTACGTTTCTCTTTCCTATGTCTCGTGTTCTCATAGGCCCACATAATAGCGTCACCATCAGAGTTTCCCGACATAAATGCAGCGCACTTAATCATATTGTCGTTGATCTCTTCATCAGCTAACCTATCTTCAAACCCTTTTACGATACCTATAAAGGTGGAACTATCTTCTTCTGTAAAAGTTAAGATTTGCATAGGTATATGTAGCGACCTAGCAATAGAGCTATTAAGAAGCATAGTAGAGTCAATGGCGTTACTCAGTTTATCTCCAGACATAGAACCAGAGAAATCAGTGAGCACCGTTACTGCTACGTCTAGAATATCCGAAGTCTGCTTTTCCCTAAATACTCTACTGTTCCAGTCCCCGTTACCCACTGTTGGTACTCCAACTCTGTAGGCATTCTTGCGGTGCAACCTACCTTTTTTAGCACCTCCAACATAGCGTGATTGAGACTTGATTTGAAGGAATCTACGGATCTTGTTACCAAATCCTTTTCCGGGCACTCCGTTCTCTTTGTGGTGCTGTTCAAGGTTTCTCCTTGCAGAACCAGCCCCATAGTAGCCGCCAGTTTGTCCTGTAGTTCTTCGCATATCGGTGTGTGATACTCTATCTCGATGAACATCCCATACTCTAAAATCGCTCCATGGTAATGGCTCATAGACTCCACTATGCCTTCTAGTTGCGTATTCTAAATTAGCACCCGAGCCTCCTCGCTCTTGAGGTTTTTGTCCTTTAAACTCGATCTTGGTCCCTGATTTTTCGGCATAGGATTGGTTCGGAGTTCCGCCGTCACCCTCAGAGCTTTCATTAGGTACTTCCTGAGCGCGTCCGTCTTCATCACCTTCACCCTCTCCGGCATTGCTGCCATCTCCTTGAGGCTTACCTTCTTCGTTCCCATCTGGATCTCCCGAACCACCTTCACCTTGCTCTTTTTGCTGCTGTTCGTGCTCGTCAGCAGACTGGGCATAGAGAAGTTCATACAAGGTACGTGCTAATTCGTAGCTGTCCTCGTATGAGTTGAGGTTCTTAAGAGCATCTATTAAACCGGCATCTCGTATTTTCTTAAGAATTTCCTTAGTGACAGGTGGTGCTGCACTTTCCATTTCGAGAGCCGCGTCTGTAGCTGCGTTGTTCCAATCACCTTTAGATTCCAGTGCAGCGATTCGTGCTGCCATATACTTGTGGTACGGTTCAACTTCCTCACCTTCGTGCGGTACTCTATGGTAAGCTTCCGTTTCTGATGGTAGAATATATTGATCGCCGTCCGAGAGAACTTTACGGTCCCCCTTATATCTGTTGATGTCCTCACGTTCTACTCTTGCCTCCTCTATATCCATTGCAATAGCTGCCAAGGGAGACTCTGAAACCTTTAGATTGTTTTCCGCTAGCTTCTTATAGAAACCACGGCCCTCACTGAGATGGGCAATCTCCCTTGTGATGTACGCACGGATTATAGCGTCATCTTTCTTGGTCATTTTATTATTAGGACGAGGGATCTTAATAGTATAATTATTACCATTCTTTGTAGTCACTGGTCGTCCATCATTACCACTAAAAGATACAGATATTTTACCGCCGTCGAATGCTTCTGCGTATTCGCATACCGTCTCCGCAAATTTCTGTAAATCATAGATTGATGTAAGCACTATGGACCTCCTCTAATATCTTCTATATAATCGTACGCTTCATCTGCTGTCATTTCAACATATTCAGGCGCACCCATTTCATCATAATCAACAAATCGAATCACGCCATCTTGTACATCGGCAGCTAGATCAATTGTTTCTTGGATGATTCTTAGACACTCCTGCAAATGTGCCGTCATTGTGCATCCTCCGATGAACCTTCTTCAGTTTCCTCATTACTTGCTTGTACTCGCTTGTACCGGGGAGTAAACCCATGTTTTTCACAAAATGCTGAATACGCTTCACTTGCTTCTGGTTCATACTCAGTTTCTCCTGTTCTTAAGAACGCCTTGAATGCGGCGTACGACCTGATGAGTGAATCTCGGTGTTGGTACATGTCACAATCACATATAACTGCTTTGCGATAGCGTGCTACAAGCTCCTGTACCTTAGCTTTAGCTACATCTACACCGTAACGTTCTACCCACCTATTTATTCTAACGTGCTCTTGTTTGGTTTCACCCATAAGAATATCTCCTAGAAGGGTATTTCGTCAGCCTCATCAACTTTTTCGAGAACGAAGCTGATGTAATCCTTGAGAGTGTTTTTCTCTGAATCAGTAAATGAACCATCCTGAATAAGGTCAATAGCACCTTGCAGTTTAGAACAAGCTTTTTGGAAGTTAGTCTGTCCTCCAGTAGCCTTCTTACGTGCATCACGAGTAGCCTTCTCAAGCGCTGTCTTTCCACGCTGATCACCTGACAGGTCATGTAGGTGTACACCGTTTTTAATTGCGTTCTTAAGAACACTCTTAGCGCTACGGTAAGTAGAAGGCATCTGCTTTTCACCAGTCTTCTCTTTATACGTAGCTTCGTACTGACTGAAAAACAAATCAGTGTTTTCAGCGTGTGTGATAACCTGATCACCTAAGTCCTTAAACCAGTTGTCACTTTGCTCACGGTATGCACCTTCAACAGTAGTCAATAAGATTAATCTATCAATATTTTCGATAAGTTCTTTGTCTACTTCTGGTGTTTGTGTTACTACTTCATTCATTTGATACTCCTATTCAAATAGTCTGGTCACGTTGTCTGGAGGTGTTGGTGTAGTATCACCACCACCATCTGACTCTTCTTCACTTGCTAAATAAGCATCCGCTTTCTTAGCAAAATCAAGATGCATTTCAACACCTTTAATAGCTTCTTCAGCATCTTCTGCACGGATTTCAAAGTCTTCTGAAGTGTATTCACCGCTAGTAATACCATGCGCAATTGCATCATGACGTGCAATGTGTGAGCGCATAAGCTGGGCGTATTCGAGGTGGCCAACTTTAAGTGCTAAATCTAGCTGCTTTTCCATGCTATCTTTAGAAGATAACAGTGAAGCGTAGATTGTACCTGCGTCAGTCATATTCAATGTTAATGTGATTTTCTTTTCCATGTTAAATATCCTTAACTTGTTTTGTAAAATCAGTGACAATGCTTTCAGCTTCGCCACTACCCATAAGCATAACACGATCTGCTAGTGTGTCAAGTAGCTTGTTTGCTTCCATAAGAGCTAATTGCAGTTCTGAATAGTCAGCCATTGCAGTTTTGCGTCTTGCTTTAAAGTTACGTTTCTCTTTAGTGATGGCTTTCTTTAGATCACGTTCCTCATTAGTCCAAGTAATACTGATCTTTGGACGAGACATGCAAGGTTCCATAACACTGTCAAGTTTATAGTTACCCGCATCATACTCAGTACGATACCAAGAATCAGGCAGTTCTACTGATTTTTCGATATGTTGGTTAATGTCTGCTTTATCTAGGCACACATTAGCTTTCATAATATCTGGTACGCTATAAATTTTAAGTCGTTTCTTATACCATTCTGAAGAAGAAGTGTGTTTGATGTCCGATGTAAATTCGTCGCCTTTACTAGAGCCATGTCGGTACTTCAAATTACGCATTGCATCTACTCGTGCAATTTGAGTACTATACTTCTTGTTTAGTGTATCTTTAAGCTCTTTAAAAATACGTTCAAAGATATATTTACGTTGTGCGATACTTGCACCTCTTTTGCTTGCTGTCATTTTACCACTCCAAAAGATAGCCTAATCCTATCGCAGTACTGCGTTTAAAATCGGCTGGATCTGTTATAAAATTAAGTACGATATTGTTCTTAAGAACTAACGAAGGTACTATCACGATTTCTGGTGTACTGCTATAACCAGTAGCTAAACCTACACTAAGTGCTCCAGTAACAGGACCAGTGCGTTTACCTTGTACACCAAACCCACCAATAACAGTAGTCTTGGATAACGAATTGTAGTATGCGCCTCCAAACGCATAGCTATGTGGATTGTCTAGGAAGTGCCTATAGATAAAGCCGGGGTTAAATTCATTGTACCCTGCACTCCTGTCGATGTGGTAGCTACAGCATAAGATAATCGCATCGTCCGCTTTGCTTGTCTTATATAAAGACAAACCAAACAGTACGATTAATACTGTAAGTACCAACTTAATCACTTGCGCTAGACGATACATCGTCCGAATCATCAAGGATTTCAATAGCTTTGATCAGATGTGCTATTGCAAGCATTAACTTGCTATCATCTGCTACGCCCATTTTCTCCTTAATGTCCATTAGTTCCATAGCTACTGCTTTCAATATTTTACTAAACATCATGTCGCTTGACTCCTCTTACAAATTCTGCTACTGTAGATACAATAGTTACTGGTATAGCTGTGAATGTACCGATAAGCAATGCCAAGTAATCTGCGAACTCATCGGCGCCGGGGTGTTTTGTTCTATATTCGCGGTACGACGCCCATATAATACACAGATTTAGTAACAAATAAATATTAAACCACATAGTTATCTCCTAATAAAAAAAAATAAAAAAAAAGTAGAGCTAGGTTGTACTATGTTTTACGAGAAGTCTTAACTCCCCAACCGTAGCTGCTACCATCAACACTGTATTACTTCTCCGTTTTTCAGAGCAGATACGGTTATATTGCGTTCGTTTACAACATATCCAGACACCCGCTTGTTCTTAAGAACATTGATAGCTGCTTGTTCAGTCTTCTTAGCACTACCAATTCGCACCGACTCTAATTGGTCGTATTCGTTAAGTTCAGATCTAACTGCAAAGTAGAGCATGATTCAATCCTCTTAAACTGATACAATTCCTCTTTCACAATACGGTTCACAATATCATGACCCGGACGATTAACAGCAATGCCTGCTTGTGATATACCTTCCATGTGATTCAACTTGATTCCAACTCTCTCACTCATTGCGTTCCAACCTCGCTAATCCTAAAAATTAAATAAAATCAATCAGTTACTTTAATTACACGGAAGTAAATAGGCAGTTCTTCAGGATATCCACACGACATCAAACAGGTACTAGTACGCATATCCACACGTACATTTATATACTCAAACTCCAAATTGTCTAGCACGAACCTGACATTATTACACATACTGTTTTCTTTTAAGAACGCGAAAGCAGTATTAACAGTGGTGGCGAATTCAGGCCCATCTAGTATCTCTATTTGATACATTCTGAGATCTCCTATGTTTACGAGGCTTAATTATTCTAGACCTTTCTCTTCTAGAAGTTCCTCTACCATTTCCTTAGCTTCTTTTAAGCCACACCCGCTTATAATACGCACTTCTTTGATCATCTCAATTTTACCGGTTACGTTTGATTCATATGCTTCTTTTATATCAAGTAGTTGGTCAATAGTTTCAAGCGGCAATGAGTATGGGTGTTTCTTACTGCGCCACAGACTAAAGTGTGTTTTCTCTACGGCGTCTATAAGAGCTTCATGTTCGTGTTCAATTAACGCATGTATCAGAGGACTAAAGTCCCCAGCTACTAACTTTTGCTGAATAAACTTCACTGCTTTGTCTCGTGATGTCACTTGCATTACTCCAAGTTAAATAGATTCCTAAATGTCCGTCTAACCATTTCAAGGCTAGGATAACACCATCTGATTGGTTGTTAATTAGGATAGCTGGCAGTACGTTGATACGTTGCCAGCCATTGCGGTACAGACACAGCTTCTTAAATTTACACATTAGCTGTTTCTACCCATAAACCATAATCACCACGAGGTAGGCCAATAGATCGACCTACTTCCAGAAGTATTTGTCCATCAATCTTTGCTACGCCAGTTTCGTCTGACATGGCAAAGCGAAGGTCTACTTCTTTCAAATACTCTATTAGCTCTGCTTGACTTAACAATTCGTTGCTATTAATACACATAGTCTCGCTCCCTGTTTTCACTAGGGTACTATCACGAAGTGATAAAAAAGGAGGCGAGCCTTTCGGCCCACCTCCAGCTTACTTGATTACTCCCCAGCGGCTTTGAGTAGGGTAGTCGCTTTTTTGTAGGCGGGATCATCAAGCTTAACATCATGGATTTCTTCCGCGTGTTTCTTAATGGCCTTCAGGATACCAATTGCAGCGCCAAGTTTCTTGGCTGGATCGAATGCCTGTGCAGGACGTTCAACCTTGTATGTATTCCACGGGATGTTTTCCATGTTCTTAAGAGCATTCGCAAAATCGACTTCTTTCTTCGTGTCGATTTCAAACTCTGCCTTCTTCACGTTCCACTTCAGGGGAAGAAATGCTTTCATATACTGGCCGATCTGCCGTGATTCACTTGTCAGCTTAAACTCCCCATCTGTTTTGCTGAGAGCATGAACAAGGGCAGTCATGTTCGCTGTTTCTCCCTCTTCAATCTCACAAGCGACAGCCATGATCAAACCCTGAATTGCTACAGCACGTCTGTGATAAGACGTGCCTTCACGCTTGATAGCAGTAGTGAGTTGCTTAGAGTCCATTCTATATTCTTCAAATACATTAGACATAATATCTACCTCATAAGTTATTACACAAAAGAAAAGGCGACCCAGAAGAGTCGCCTCTTATCTATTGCGTTCCAAAGATGCTAATCTGAGAAACGCTTTGAATTCAGTTACTTACGATTCTTATGCTTTGCTTCGAAAGCCAAAGCTTTCTTACGACGGGCAACCCTAGGACGGCGTGGCGTTGTCTCTGCCTTGCGCTTTCTAATAGTGCCCTTCTGCGTCAGTGCCTCGGAGTCTATGCCGAAGTACCTGCGAGCCTTTACAGCCCTCCTAGTGGCTTTCTCGAAGCTGGAAGGGATAAAGAATCCATGCTTCCAAGTGGTCAGGCCGTACACGTAGTAATTGTGAGCCATCTCACCCAGTGCCCAGCCGTTATCAGCCTTGATTGCCACGTCAGCACCACCTAGCCCCATTCCGTACCGGATGCCTTCCCGATCATCGTCGATCAAGTCGTGCTCTCGCTCCGAGTCGGTCATTTGAGTCTTGCCGTCCCAGTGAGTTGCGACGTACCCGTTACTAGACTCATTGGAGTACTCCGGATCATCGCTGAGAATCTTAGCGATCTCGTCGGCGTTCTCGTGTCCCTCTAATGCTCCTAAGAACATTTCACGGTTGTCCCTTCCCCAAAGCACCCCGTCAGGCCGCAAGCCCAGAGGCTCTAGCGTAGCCTTGAAGAGGCGATACCCAATCAAGCTAGAGTAGCCCTCGGTTTTGATCGTTCTGGCTGCCTCCTGTTCTGGAGTGTAGGAGAACATGCCCCATTGTTCGGCAAGTGCCTCGTCAATTGGCATATGGGTTTCGTTCTGTTGCTGGTGTTGCATCGTGCTTTCTCCTTTGAGGCTTTCGCCTTCACCTATTGCGTTCTGAATCGGATAATCTGAATTTGCCTGTGTTTTCAGTAAGTTAGCCATGTTGTGCCTCTCTCGCGATAAATAATTAATGAGTGCAAATCCTAGCACCTTGTCAAGTACCTTGCAAGCCCCAAAATATCGAAAACTTGACCTAAGTCAATAAAACAGAGAATAAACCTAAATAGCCTAGAAATTGGCACAGAACCTGCTAGCAAATAGCCCTATAAGCAACACTCATTATTATTATATAAGGGAGGTGTGGTAAAAATACAACAGTAAGTGTAAGGTGTTGTAAAATAACAACAATCTGTCAGAAATGTCAGTGAGAGGGATGTCAGATGTGTCAGACATGTCAGTAAGGTACTATCACGAATGCTAAACCTTCTCGCATACGGATTTCGCGAAGGGGGGCCGACGGGGGGTCGGGGGGATTCCTTTTAGTG
>JAAUXZ010144627.1_pt1 | contig 47303 bp, 47 predicted proteins | sample 7278131 | NCBI WGS metagenome assembly JAAUXZ01 (sample SAMN14350119, study PRJNA611818) | marine sediment metagenome | isolation source: surface marine sediment (3m) | place: French Polynesia: Moorea | collected 2018-08 | reverse complement strand
GCCACGATGAGCACGAAGATCCTCCCCAGGGAATCTTCAGCGACGCCGAGGTGCTGAAGGCCTTGTCCGAGTTCGAGGATTGGCTGAGGAGCCATCCCAACATCGGATTCACCGCCTCCTATGTACAGTTCCTCAAGACCCTCAACATGATCTTCAATACCCCGGAGGGAGAAGAGCCGCTGGCGCATCTGAATCTCTATGCGATACCCGGCAATCAACATCTGCAGGCCAACCGGTACGCCTACCGGACCCCTGATGATCCCGATTTCGTACCTGATCCCGAGGAGATGATCAAAAACTACAACGGTATGCTGGCGTCCGCGTCGGGCGAGGGTGAGCTCGATTCCTTTATCGATACCCAGACCTGGGATGAAGGCATTGTGATTGCCTTCGTCAACACCATGGATCCGGTGAAGGCCCATCAGACCATTGTGGATATCCAGGACTACCTGGCTGCTCACGAGCGGCATCCTGGTTTCGATAAACTGAGGATCGGCATCGAAGGGGGAGAGGAGATACCGGTTGTAGAAGATGGCGAGCTGAAGACCATCCTCACCGAGGACAGCATCGAAGGCAGGACGGCAATCGGCGGTTTTCTCGGCGTGACCGAAGCGACCCGGGATGTGGCCTTCGAAGAGTGGCTGCATGCACCCCTCGCCACGTCCGCCACGGTATTCATCATGACCGCGATCATGTTTCGTTCCTGGTCCGTGGCGCTGATTCTGATCAGCCTCTGCTTCATCACCCTGATGTCCCAATACGGTTTGGGCGGCTACATGACCTCCATCAAGGAGTGGTCCGCGAATCTGGCGTTTCACGTCCAGGTGGCGCTGAGTATCGCGATGGGTCTGGGTGTGGATTATTCTGTCTACATGGTGGCGCGACTCCGTGAGGAGATGCAGGCCAGCGGACAGAACTGGCGGGAAGCCTTGCAGGCGACCTTGAGCACCACCGGTTCGGCGATCATCCTGGCGGTTGTGGTCTTGCTGAGCAGCTTCATTCCTCTGATGAATACGGAGCTCGCCAATCTTTGGTCGGTCAGCCTGTACATTGCCGAGGCGTTGATCCTGGATGTCATCACGGCCCTGATGTTTCTGCCACTGCTGATCTATTGGTTCAAGCCCAGGTTCGTATTTGGCGGATCACAAGGCCATTGAGCTGTATGCCTTGTATCTTATCGATTCGGGGCCTGCCTGAGTCTGAGCGCTCGGCGCTCCTATTCAGCGAATGACCGATCATCCACCCAGGATGGCATCAACCTGCTCCTGGGCCAGCGCTTGGGCCTCACAGGCCTGTATGCCGATCACCACATCGGTGTGTCTGTGCGTGGAAGCGTCGATCTTGCCCAACGCCAAGGGTAAACGGTGTCGTCTCGACTGGGCGCCCAACCAGGCTTTCTCTACTGGTCACGACAAAAGGCTGTCGGGCTGACTCTAGAAACCCCTGGTTGATGGTGGCCTGACGGGTCAGAACTCAACCCCCTGTTCCGCCTTGATCCCGGTATCGAAGGCGTGTTTGATCGGACGCATCTCGGTTGCGGTATCCGCCATCTGGATGAGCTCGGTGGGGGCTTGTCTGCCGGTTAGGATCAGATGCATCCAGGCGGGTTTCTCCCGGCGGATGAATTCGGCGATCTCCGTTCCCGTCAACCAGCCATATCCGCAGCAGTAATTGATCTCATCCAGGACCACCAGATCATAGTCCTGAGAGCGGATCTTGGCCTTACAGAATTCCCAGATCTCACGGCTGGTTTTCCGATCCTGTTGCGGGTTCTGGGTGTCCCAGGTGAAGCCGTCGCCCAAGGCATGCCATTCGATGTTTTCGAAACGCTTGGCCGCCTGTTCTTCCCCCGTTTTCCAGCGCCCTTTGATGAATTGGATCACACAGACCCTCATTCCCCATCCCGCAGCCCTGAATACCACTCCGAAGGCGCTGGAGGATTTGCCCTTGCCGTCTCCTGTATTCACCAGGGTAATGCCCCTGCGTTTGTCTCGTGTTTTCATCTCTGCCGTTCTGTCGTCGGTTGTTGACCCGCGCATGATCCTGTACTGGCAGGCAACTGGCAAGGCTGGGTTGAAATATCAAATGAGAATAATTATCATTAACAACAATGACTGATTCAGTCCATCTGATTGTTGTTGGTTTGCTTGGAGAAGGAGTAGGTATGAGAAAGCATCTCCCATTGATTGGGATTGTTCTGTTGTCATTATTGGTAGCATGTCCTTTGGTGTCGGCCGGTAATGGAGAGGTCAATCTATACTCGGCCCGCAAGGAAAAGTTGATCAAACCCTTGCTTGACCGATTTACCCAACAGACCGGTATTCAGGTCAACCTGGTGACCGGCAAGGCCGATGCATTGCTGCAACGTCTGCAGAGTGAGGGGCGCAATTCACCGGCGGATCTATTGATTACCACCGATGCGGGCCGTTTGCATCGGGCCCTGCAAGCAGGGGTGATCCAACCCGTGCAATCAGAGCTGTTGTCGAGCATCATCCCGCATGCGTTTCGCGATCCCCAGGGCCATTGGTATGGCCTGTCACTGCGTGCCCGTCCAATCCTCTATGTCAAGGGCAAGGTGGAGCCACATGAGCTCAGCAGTTATGAGGCGCTGGCCGATCCGCAATGGCAGGGGCGGATCTGTATCCGTTCTTCCAACAATATCTACAACCAGTCACTGGTGGCCTCGATGATCGCCGCCAATGGTGAGGAAACCACCCAGGTCTGGGCCGAGGGTCTGGTGAAGAATCTAGCCCGACCACCAAAAGGAGGGGATAGGGACCAGATCAAGGGTGCGGCGGCAGGTGTCTGCGACCTGGCAGTCGCCAATACCTATTACTTGGCAGGTATGCTCAAGTCCAAAGACGCGGGGCAGCGTGCCGCGGCGGAGAAGCTGGCGGTCTTCTGGCCCAACCAGTCAGGGCGGGGGGCGCATGTGAATGTCAGCGGTGCGGCGGTCACCGCGGCTGCGAAGAACCGCGACAATGCCGTCAAGCTGATCGAGTTTCTCGCCGGCAAGGCGGCTCAGCAATGGTACGCAGAGGCCAATGGCGAGTTCCCGGTGCGCGGCGATGTGGAGGCTGATGAATTATTGCGGAGCTGGGGCGACTTTAAAATGGATACGCTCAGTCTGAGCAAGCTGGGAGAGCTGAATCCCGATGCCCTGAGGTTGATGGATCGGGCCGGTTGGAAATAACCCAAAGCCAGTCAGTCTTGACCACCCCATCCGGTCAAAGGCCGGATGGGGTTTCCTTTTTATGACGGAACGGTTGATAATCCCGCCTCTTTCAACAACATCAACAGGATCATGCAGTCGCTCACCGAGTCAGCAGCCATCACCAATGCTTCGTCCAGACTGACCATCTGGAATCTGGGTGTGGTAACCATTGCGCTGCTTCTGGCGCTGCCGGTCTGCGTGGTCTTGGCCTATCTGTTCGAGCCGTCGGGCGAGGTCTGGAATCATCTGGTCGAGACGGTGCTGCGGGACTATGTGGTCAATTCCCTGCTGCTGATGGTCGGGGTGGGCATCGGGGTGCTGGCCCTGGGGGTTTCCACCGCCTGGTTGACCAGCATGTGCAGCTTTCCCGGCCGCGCATTCTTCGAGTGGGCCCTGTTGCTACCGATGGCGATGCCCGCCTATATCATCGCCTATACCTATACCGGTCTGTTCGATTTCGCCGGGCCTTTTCAGAGTCTGTTGCGGGAGTTGACCGGCTGGGGCTATGGGGATTACTGGTTCCCGGAGATCCGCTCCCTGGAGGGGGCCGCGTTGATGCTCTCCCTGGTGCTCTATCCCTATGTCTACCTGCTCTCACGCGCGGCCTTTCTCAGCCAGTCACTGTGTGTGCTGGATGTGAGCCGGACCCTGGGCAACGGCCCCTGGCGTACCTTTTTCACGGTGGCCCTGCCCCTGGCACGGCCGGCGATCGTCGCCGGACTCTCCCTTGCCCTGATGGAGACCCTGGCGGATTACGGTACGGTACAATATTTCGGTGTTTCCACCTTCACCACGGGTATCTTTCGCACCTGGTATGGTCTGAACAATGCCGCGGCGGCGGCCCAGCTGTCCGCCTTGCTGTTGCTGGTGGTGTTCATGCTGGTGATCATCGAGCGGGGCTCTAGACGCCAAGCCAGATACCACCACACCAGTCAGCGCCAACAGCAACTATCGCGCTTCCGGCTCACCGGCTGGCGGGGCTTCTGGTCTTTCTTGATCTGTTTCGGTGCCCTCTCTCTGGGGTTTCTGCTACCCGCCGGGCAGCTGCTCTGGTGGGCGCTGACCACCGCCGAGGAGAGTCTGGACGGCCGCTTCCTCAATCTGATCGTTCATAGTCTGCTGCTGGCCGGGAGTGCATCCGTCCTGGCGTTGTTGCTGGCGCTGTTTCTGGGGTACGGTAAGCGGTTGGAAAAGCGCTGGCCGGTGCGTGTGGCGGTACGCATGGCCGGTATGGGTTACGCGGTTCCCGGTACGGTGATCGCAGTGGGGGTGATCATCCCTTTCGCCGCCATCGACAATGCCCTGGATGCATGGATGCGTCAGCAGTTTGGCGTGGCTACCGGGCTGTTGTTGAGCGGCACCTTGATGGCGTTGCTGTTCGCCTACCTGGTTCGGTTCCTGGCGGTCTCCCTGCAGACCGTCGAGGCGGGGTTGGCCAAGATACGCCCTTCCATGGATGAGGCGGCACGATCCATGGGCAGCGGTTCCCGGGAGATCATCGGCCGGGTGCATATTCCGATGCTCAAGGGCAGCCTGCTCACCGCGCTGCTGCTGGTCTTCGTGGATGTGCTCAAAGAGTTGCCGGCCACGCTTATTCTCCGCCCGTTTAATTTCAACACCCTGGCGGTACGTGCCTATGAGCTGGCCTCGGACGAACGCCTGGCGGACGCCTCCTATGCCGCCCTGACCATCGTCATGGTTGGTATACTGCCGGTTATTCTGTTGAGTCGATCCATCACTCATTCACGCCATGCAAAGACAACTTGAGGTCAACAATGCGACCATCGCCTATGCTGAAATCCCGGTGGTGCGGGGTGTCAGTCTGGAGCTCGATGCAGGTGAGATCGGCTGCCTGCTGGGGCCCAGCGGCTGCGGCAAGACCAGCCTGCTGCGCGCTATCGCCGGTTTCGAGCCCCTTACCGTCGGGGAGATCCACCTGCATGGTCGTTGCGTAACCCGACCGGGGATGACGCTGGCTCCGGAGAAGCGGCGGGTTGGTATGGTATTTCAGGATTTTGCCCTCTATCCCCATCTGACGGTAACCGACAATGTCGCCTTCGGCCTGCGTGGCCTGGGTCGCAGGGAACGGCGGAGGCGCGTTGAAGAACTGTTGACACTGGTCGATCTGCAGGGGCAGGGCGAAAAATATCCTCATCAGCTTTCCGGAGGGCAACAGCAACGGGTGGCCTTGATCCGGGCGATGGCACCGCGGCCCGATATCCTGTTGCTGGATGAACCCTTCTCCGGACTGGATGTGGAACTGCGGGAGCAACTCGCTCGTGAGGTCAGAGGTATTCTGCAGCGGGACGGCATCACCGCCATCCTGGTAACCCACGATCAGCATGAGGCCTTTGCCATGGCGGACCGGATCGGCGTACTCGGAGAGGGGCATTTGCGCCAATGGGCCAGCGGTTACGACCTCTACCATCGCCCGGCGGATCACTTCGTCGCGGATTTCATCGGCCAAGGGGTGTTTATATCCGGTCGGGTGGTGGATGCTGGACAGGTAGAGACGGCTCTGGGGCGGGTCAATGGGGTCTTTGTCACCGAGGTGCAGGTCGGGGAGCCGGTAGAGTTACTGCTCAGACCGGATGATATCATCCACGACGATGCCAGCCTCATGCAGCTGGAAGTCGTGGAAAAGGCGTTCCGAGGTGCAGAATACCTCTACACCCTAAAGATGCAGGATGGCACGCGGTTACTCTGCATGGTACAGAGTCACCATGATCATGAGATCGGCGAGATGATAGGTATCACTTTGGAGGTCGGCCACCTGGTGGCCTTTCCCACTCCATAGGGTAATTCAAGATTCCTTTATCTGGTCCATGCTCAGGGGTCTGGCTTCAACAGTCGAACAGGCGATCGATCGCGTCCAGTCCTTCCTGGACGACTTCGTCGAGTTCCTCGGGATCGTCATCATGTTCATACGCGAGCATGGAGTAGACGGCAAGGGATTTGAGGCCCATGGCGATTTTCGCAACATCTGCAATATTCAGATCAGCGCCACTTTTCAATCTGCATTCATCATTCATTCGCATCGTCCCCAAGACAACATCGTCTAGCGATATTGATCATAACACTAGAACTAATAGGGTCAATGAACTTTATCAATCACCGTATGGAGAATTTTCCCGCCAGTCCAATCGAATCAATGGGTTACGAGGGGTGAGGTTAGGGATGTTACTGGCAGATCCGCGGTCTTGCCCTAATCTTCGACAGCGTTTTTTCATCCAGCTGTCGATTTAAAGTGTCGTTTGTTCAGTCACATCCACATAAAGTTTGAGGCGCTGGCCGGGTTGCAGATATTTTCCCGGCAGGGCATTCCATTTTTTCAGCTCGTTGACACTGACCCTGAAGCGCTGTGCGATGCGCGAGAGGGAATCACCCCGGCGTACTTTGTAGGAGACAGAGTTGTGAATCCCGGTTGGCTTTAGATCGAGCGCCGAGACCTTTCCGGTCCCTGCCGCCTTGACCCAAATGACCAGTTTCTGGCCGGGACGGATGGGATCACCCGGGGCCATGCCATTCCATTTCGCCAACTGTCGGTAGTTGATCTTATGTGCCTTGGCAATCTCCCACAGGCTATCGCCCTTACGCACGACATAGTGTTGTTTGCTGCCCCGGCGGGATCTGTTCTGAATCTGCTTTCTACGCTGTACAGCGCTGGATGCATATTGATCCAGTCGCTTGGTGGAGACGGGAATGAGGAGATGTTTGCCGGCGCGAATCTTACTGCTTTTCAGTTTGTTGACCTGCCTGAGGAGCTTGCTGCTGGTGCCGTGCTTTTCGGCGATCTGGCTCAGACTGTCTCCAGGTTTGATCTTGTAGCGTTTCCAGTTCACCCGTTTTTCATTGGGCAAGCTGGCCAGCTTCTCCTTGAAAATCGCTGCTTTGTCAAGAGGCAGGTGGAGCCGGTGCGGACCATCCGGGTCTGTGGCCCAACGATTGAATCCTGCATTGAGCTGATAGAGTTCCTGGATGGAAAGATCCGCCATTTCAGCAGCCAGGGCCAGGTCCAGTTGAGCCTGGATATCGACGGTTTCAAAATAGGCTTGGTCGGGGATATCCAACAGGTTGATTTCGTATTGATCCGGATTGGCGAATATTTCACTGACCGCAAGCAAACGGGGGACGTATTGCCGGGTCTCTTTGGGTAGTTTGAGAGACCAGTAGTCGGTAGGTTTGCCTTTTTTACGGTTTTTCCTGATGGCACTGCGCACAGTACCGGCCCCTGAATTGTATGCGGCGAGTGCCAGCTCCCAGTCGCCACCAAATTGCCGGTTGAGCTGGGTGAGATAGTCAAGTGCCGCGTGAGTCGAGGACACGACATCGCGTCTGCCGTCATACCACCAGTTCTGTTTGAGCCCGAATCCCCGGCCGGTGGAGGGGATGAACTGCCAGATTCCCGCTGCTCTACCGGGCGAATAGGCAAAGGGTTGATAGGCGCTCTCGACGGCAGGCAGGAGCGCGATTTCCGCAGGCATGTCCCGTTTCTCCAGCTCATCCAGAATGAAGTGAATAAAAGGCCTGGCCCGCTCCTGAATACGTCGCAGGCTCGCTGGGTGCGAGGCATACCAGCGCAGCTCTCCGGTCACCCTGGGGTGGAGGGTCGGGGTCAGTTTGTAGTGCTTGCGCAACCGTTCCCAGACATTCGCCGGCTCAGGCTGCTTGTCCTCTGGTGGCAGGGCAACCGAGGTGGTAATCAGCGGGGCTCGTTCGATTGGAATCTGAACGCTTTGGGGTGAGACCTCGACGCTGATGGAAACCGGTTGAGTGTGGAGCGTGGTCGTCGGCTCACCTTCCTCGATGCTCGGAAGTGTCTGGCAGGCGCTGAGGAAGCAGGCGAAAAACAGACACATCAGGATACTTCTGGGTTCGAGATGCTGCATAGAAGCGAATTCCATCTTATTATTCTGATCAAGAAGCGGAAAATATTAACAAAGCCCGGTATCATTTCCATCCTAAAATTCCCGCAGGTTATTTTTTCCCTATCATGGTTAGAAACCATTCTGACAATCTGGGACCTGACCGGCATAAACTGCTAACTGTTTGGTTTCAAACTAGTCTTGGGCAGTTGTTGGTGGAACAGGAGCGCCATGTTCTGGAGCGGCGCCTGTCCAACCTGTTCGGCTACTACCTGATTCAAATCGGCTGCATGGATACAAAACTTGATCTTTTACGCAGCAGTCCGGCAAAAAATAAACTCTTGATGGACCGCGGGATGGAGGATCTGAGTCTCTGGGCTGACCCAATGCATCTGCCCCTCGCGACGGATAGTGTGGACGGTGTTCTGCTGCACCACTCTCTGGATTTTTCCCTGGATCCACACCAGCTGCTGCGCGAAGTGGAAAGGATCCTGATACCGGAAGGTAAGTTGTTGATCGTGGGTTTCAATCCCTGGAGCCTGTGGGGCGGCCGCAGACTTTTGTATCTGCGTGGCCGGCAGCCCCCCTGGTCGGGGCATTTTTTCTCTCTGAAACGTGTCAGTGACTGGCTTGCCCTGCTCGGATTCGATCTCATGGGGATCGACCATATGAATTTCCGGCCTCCATTGCAGAGTCAGGGGCTGATGCAAAAACTTCAGTTCATGGAGCGACTGGGAGAAGCGGCTTGGCCGCTCTTGGGGGGGGTCTACGTCTTGGAGGCGGTGAAACGGACGTTGACCATGACCCCGATCAAGCCCAGGTGGAGAATCAGAAAAAAAGTTTTACCGGCGGCCGTTGAACCAACCACGAGAAATATGCGATGAAGGAACCGGTTGAAATCTTTACTGATGGAGCCTGCAAGGGTAATCCGGGACCCGGAGGCTGGGGGGCGTTGTTACGCTACGGCCAGCATGAGAAACAGTTGTTCGGTGGCGAGCGTTCGACCACCAACAACCGCATGGAACTGGTGGCGGTGATTCGTGCCTTGCAAGCCTTGAAACGGCATAGCCGGGTGAAGATCACCACGGATTCCCAGTATGTGAAAAACGGCATCACTCAGTGGATCCACAACTGGAAACGCAATGGCTGGAAGACGGCCGCCAAAAAGGCGGTGAAAAACGCTGAGTTGTGGCAGCTGTTGGATACCGAAGTGGCGAAACACCAGGTCGAGTGGCACTGGGTCAAGGGGCATTCCGGCCATCCGGAGAACGAACTGGCGGATCATTTGGCCAATCGAGGCATCGAGGCAATGACGAATTAATGAGACAGATCGTACTGGACACCGAAACCACCGGACTCGAGCCCAAACAAGGTCATAAAATCATCGAAATCGGTTGTGTGGAGATGGTGGAACGTCGGTTGACCGGGAATAATTTCCACCAATATCTGCAGCCTGATCGACAGATCGATGCGGCAGCCGTGGACGTGCATGGTATTACCAATGAGTTTCTCGCCGACAAACCACGTTTCCATGACGTCGCACAGGACTTTGTTGACTATATCCGTGGGGCGGAACTGATCATCCACAACGCCCCCTTCGACGTGGGCTTCCTGGATCACGAACTGGGCATGATCCCCCGCGAGATCCCCGGGATTGCCGAGTTGTGTGCGGTAACCGATACCCTGGTGATGGCGAAGCAGATGTATCCGGGGCAACGTAACAGCCTGGATGCCCTGTGCAAACGTTACGATATCGACAACTCGCACCGCGAACTGCACGGGGCTTTGCTCGATGCTGAGATTCTCGCCGATGTCTACTTGATGATGACCGGTGGACAGGCTGCCCTGTCATTGGATGGTGACGGCTTGCAGGAAAACGGTCGGCCGGCAGCGGGTGGGATTCGTAGATTGAACCATGAACGTCCCGCCCTGGCGGTGATCCGGGCCGATGCCACCGAGTCTGCGTTACACGAGGCCAGGTTGGATGCGATGGGCGAGGGGTGTGTGTGGCGGCGCTGAAACACCCGGGCAGGTGGTGTGTTCAGATGCGACTTTGCTGGGTTTTTTCACTGTTGTTACCATGCACCATCTCGTAGAGTCGATCGATGTCCAGCAACTGGACGTGCTTGCGCTCCACATGCAGCAGTTCTTCGTCCTGGAAACGGGTGAACAGACGACTGACTGTCTCCACCGCCAGCCCCAGATAGTTGCCTATCTCGTGTCTCGACATACTCAGAAAGAAGTCGGTGGCGGAAAAGCCGCGTTTTTTGAAGCGCTCGGAAAAGCTTAACAGGAAGGTGGCGAGTCGTTCCTCAGCGCTTTTTTTGCCCAGCAGTGTCAGCATCTCGGTTTCATGGCCAATCTCCCGGCTGAGCAGACGGTAGATTTGGTGTTGCAGGCTGGGAATGCTGCTGCTGAGTGATTCGAGTTGCTCGAAGGGGATGTCGCAGACTGCAGTGGTCTCCAGGGCCACGGCGGAGCAGGTATGGTGATAGTTCTGAATCGCGTCCAGCCCGATCACCTCGCCGGGTAGATGGAATCCCAACACCTGTTCACTGCCGTTTTCGTTAGGCGTGTAGGTCTTGATCGAGCCGCTGGTGATGACCCTCAGGCTATGGAACTTGTCACTCTCCCGAAATACATGGTCGCCTCGGTGGAAGGGTCGGCTGCGTTTGACGATGCCATCGAGGCGTTCCACATCGTCGGGTTCCAGACCCATGGGCAGGCAAAGCGTGGCGAGGCTGCAATCTTTACAGGCGACCTTGATATTTTCGAAGGAAACGACTTTTCGGTTGGTCAAGATTCCACTCCAAAAGGATGAGCCGCAGCACAGATTCTGCCGGTCTCCTTTTATTCTTTCAGAAGTTATTGAGCTGGATCAAGTGATTTAAAGAAATCGGGTCGTTTTTTGGGGAAATCAACGAACGAGAGGATGTCTTGCCAACGGCATCTGACCCAAAGCATAAAAAAAAGGCTGTACTCCGAGTGAGTACAGCCTTATTTCTAGGCAGTCTGCCGGCTAACTTATTTTGCAGGTGCCGCAGGAGCTGCAGGAGCCATAGGTGCTACAGGAGCGCGATAGCCATAGCCGTAAGGAGCGCCATAGCCATAGGGGCCATATCCATAAGGACCATAATAGTCATAGTAGCGGTTGTAACCACGGCCGTAACCGGAACCGCGGGCGCTGCCGCTCATACCGAAGTCAAAGGTGCCGTCGCCCCAGCCGTCGCCCAGCCAGCTATCGTCCCAACCGCGGTTGCCCCAGCCTGGGCCACCCCAGCCTGGGCCGCCCCACCAGGCGGAAGCGGAAGTGGAAAGTGCGATCAGGGCAGCAGCGCCCGCAACTTTGGAAAACTTCATCATGTTTTCATCCTCTCTGTGGTTGTAAAAATCAACTGCAGTGCTCATCGTCATGACTCAGGCCAGGCTAGTTTACAAAACACAGCAGCATGCTGGTGACTAATCACCCCGCGTCTGTTGTCTAGCCGGTATGTGGCCAAGCGAATGACTGGCTTCATGGCAGTTATTTTTTGCGCAAAACGCGTGAAGATTATAGACACTGGTCAAGGATATTCAATAAGGGATGACAGGGTTTGTCTTAACAGGCCTCATTTTGAAACCTTCCGGTCGGTTCTCATTGAGGGGATCTCCCGGTTCTGGTACTGTTGACTCCCGTCCGTTTTCCCCCTTTTTCCGGCGTTTATCTCATGACCAGATTCATTTTCATCACGGGCGGTGTTGTATCCTCCCTGGGCAAGGGTATTGCTTCCGCTTCGCTGGCTGCACTGCTCGAGGCCCGCGGTCTCAAGATCACCATGATCAAACTGGATCCCTACATCAATGTAGACCCAGGTACCATGAGCCCCTTTCAGCACGGCGAGGTTTTCGTCACCGATGACGGTGCCGAGACCGATCTCGATCTGGGCCATTACGAACGGTTTGTACGGACCACCATGGGACGTAACAACAATTTCACCACCGGACAGATCTACGAGAGTGTCATCCGCAAGGAGCGCAAGGGTGAATATCTGGGCGGCACAGTACAGGTGATCCCCCACATCACCAACGAGATCAAGGAGAGCGTTTTGCTGGGCGCAGACGATGCGGATATCTGTCTGGTGGAGATCGGCGGTACCGTGGGTGATATCGAATCCCTGCCGTTCATGGAGGCGATCCGTCAGATGGGTGTGGAGCTGGGACGGCAGCGCACACTCTTCATGCACCTCACTCTGGTGCCCTATATCAAAGCCTCCGGCGAGATCAAGACCAAACCGACCCAGCACTCGGTCAAGGAGTTGCGCTCCATCGGCATCCAGCCGGACATTCTGGTGTGCCGTTCCGAGCAGACCTTGCCCGATGCCGAAAGAAAGAAGATCGCCCTGTTCACCAATGTGCGGGAGGAGGCGGTCATCTCGGCGGTGGACGCGGATTCCATCTACCGGGTGCCCATGTTGCTGCATGAGCAGGACATGGATGAGATTGTCAATCAGCATTTCAGCATGGACCTGCCCGCTGCTGAACTTAGCGAGTGGCAGGGATTCCTCCATGGACTGGACAACCTGCTTCACGAGGTAGACATCGCCATGGTGGGTAAATACGTACATCTCACCGAGGCCTATAAATCCCTCTCCGAGGCCTTGGTGCATGCGGGGGTGCATACCGGCAACAAGGTGAATATCCACTATGTGGATTCCGAACAGCTGGAGATCGAAGAAGAGTTACGGGCCTTACAGGGGATGGATGCCATCCTGGTGCCCGGCGGATTCGGTGAAAGGGGGGTTGAAGGCAAGATCGAGGCGGCCCGCTTCGCCCGGGAAAACGCCATCCCCTACCTGGGCATCTGCCTGGGTATGCAAGTGGCGGTCATCGAGTTCGCCCGGCATGTGGTTGGACTCGAAGGTGCCCACAGCACCGAGTTTGACCGGACCTCGCCCCACCCGGTCATCGGCCTGATCACCGAATGGGTCAACGCCGAGGGCAAGATGGAGACCCGCAGTGAAAATTCGGATCTGGGCGGCACCATGCGCCTGGGCGGTCAGGAGTGTCGACTAGAAGATGGCAGCCGGACCCGTCAGCTCTACGACACGGACGTAATCGTCGAACGGCATCGACATCGCTATGAATTCAACAACAGTTATCAGGACCGCATCGTCACCGGTGGTATGAAGATCGCCGGCCGCTCCATCGACGGGCGCCTGGTGGAGATCGTCGAAATCCCGGATCATCCCTGGTTCATCGCCTGTCAGTTCCATCCCGAGTTCACTTCCACGCCGCGTTACGGTCATCCCCTGTTTTCCGGTTTCATCGAGGCGGCCAGGAGACATCAGGAGATGCAGGAATGAAGCTTTGCGGTTTCCAAGTCGGTCTCGACCGACCCCTGTTTCTGATCGCCGGCCCTTGTGTGATCGAGAGCGAGCAACTGGCGCTGGAAACGGCGGGCCAGCTCAAGCAGATCAGCGCTGAACTGGGCATTCCTTTCATCTACAAGTCCTCCTTTGATAAGGCGAACCGCTCTGCTGGCAGCAGTTTTCGCGGGCCGGGTCTGCAAGAGGGTCTGCGCATTCTGCAGAAGGTCAGGCAACAGATCGACGTACCGGTGCTCACCGATGTGCACGAGGATACCCCCCTGAGTGAGGTGGCGGATGTGGTGGACGTGCTGCAGACCCCCGCCTTCCTCTGCCGGCAGACCAATTTCATCCGTAACGTGGCGCTTCAGGGCAAGCCGGTGAATATCAAAAAGGGCCAATTCCTTGCCCCCTGGGATATGCAGCATGTGGTGAACAAAGCGAAGTCCGAAGGCAATGAGCAGATCATGGTCTGCGAGCGGGGTGTCTCCTTCGGCTACAACAATCTGGTCTCCGACATGCGCTCCCTGGCGGTGATGCGCGAGACCGGCTGCCCGGTGGTGTTCGACGCCACCCATTCGGTACAACTGCCCGGCGGGCAGGGCACGAGTTCCGGTGGTCAGCGGGAGTTCGTGCCGGTATTGGCACGCGCCGCAGTCGCCGTCGGCATCTCCGGGTTATTCATGGAGACCCATCCGGAACCCGAGAAGGCGTTGAGTGATGGACCCAACTCCTGGCCCCTGGACCGTATCCGGGAACTGCTGGAGACCCTCATGACCCTCGACGAGGCCGTCAAGCGACAGGGTTTCGCTGAGAGGGAGCTGTAACCTTCCTGAGATCACATCTTGACTTTTTACGGCCGGGACCAGTCGCGAACGGAGATCAACCGGTCACATAGATCCGTTTTAATAACCAGCATTGTAATTGATGAAATCTGTAATCTAATGGAGGCAATATGTCAGAAATAGTCGATATTCGTGGACGGGAGATCCTGGATTCACGGGGCAATCCCACCATCGAGGCGGATGTGATCACCGCCGACGGTGCCATCGGGCGGGCCATGGTCCCCTCCGGCGCCTCTACCGGCTCCCGCGAGGCCCTGGAATTGCGCGACGGTGACCCGGGTCGCTATCTGGGTAAAGGCGTGTTGCAGGCGGTTGCAAACATCAACGGCGCAATACGGGATGCACTGATCGGCATGGAGGTCTCCGAGCAGGAAGCCATCGACAAGCATATGCTGGAGCTGGACGGCACCGACAATAAAGGCAAACTGGGGGCCAATGCCCTGCTCGGCATCTCTCTGGCCGCTGCCCATGCCACGGCCCAGGAGCGTGCCCTGCCGCTGTATCGCTCCCTCTCCGCCGGTCCCTACCGGCTGCCGGTGCCGATGATGAACATCATCAACGGCGGCGCCCATGCACAGAATTCGGTAGACCTGCAGGAGTTCATGATCCTGCCGGTGGGCGCCGCTTCGATCCGCGAGGCGGTGCGTTTTGGCGCCGAGGTGTTCCATGCCCTGAAGAGCGTCTTGAGCGGCCGCGGTCTGGCCACTGGGGTGGGTGACGAGGGCGGTTTCGCCCCGGACCTGCCCTCTAACGAGGCAGCCATCGAGGTCATCCTGGAGGCCATCGACAAGGCCGGTTTCAGCGCCGGCAAGGACATCTATCTGGGTCTCGACGTAGCCAGTTCCGAGTTCTACGAGGACGGTCTCTACAATCTGGCCTCGGAAGGCCGCAAGTTCAATGCCCAGGAGTTCACCGACTATCTGGCGGGCTGGGTGGATCAATATCCGATCATCTCCATCGAGGACGGCATGGACGAGAGTGATTGGGAGGGTTGGAAGTATCACACCGAAAAGCTAGGTGGCCAGGTGCAGCTGGTGGGCGACGATCTGTTCGTCACCAACACCAGCATTCTGGAGCGGGGCATCAGCGAGAAGATCGCCAACTCCATTCTCATCAAGGTCAACCAGATCGGCACCCTCACCGAGACCCTGGCGGCGATCAAGATGGCGCGGGACGCGGGCTACAGTGCGGTGGTCTCCCACCGTTCCGGTGAAACCGAGCACACCACCATCGCCGATCTGGTGGTGGCGACCAATACCGGTCAGATCAAGACCGGTTCCCTTTCCCGTTCCGACCGGGTGGCCAAGTACAACCAGTTGATGCGCATCGAGGACCAACTGGGTGACGAGGCCGTGTATGCGGGTGTCGAGGCCTTTCCGGTGCAAATCTGATCCTGACTGGGTGGCCCCCATGACCGGCATGGGGGCCGCTGGTTGCCTGGGCCGTTCGATGGGCATACAGTAACGCCTGCTCCGTCTACCCTATCATCACCCAACATGCGTATCCTGTTTGTCATCCTGCTGGTCGTCTTCTTGACCCTACAGTACCGGCTCTGGGTGGGTAAGGGTAGCCTTGCGGAAGTCGGCAATCTGCAGCATGAGATCAGTCAGCTCGAACAGGAACTGGTCAGACTCCGGGAACGCAACCGGGCGCTGCAGGCAGAGGTGGAAGATCTGCGCAGCGGACTCTCCGCCATCGAAGAACGGGCGCGCAGTGAATTGGGCATGATCAAGCAGGGTGAGATCTTCTATCAGGTCATCGACGCACCCCAGGTCAAGGCCCGTGAGTGAGCGGTACTGGGCGGTGGTGCCGGCTGCCGGGGCCGGGCGGCGCATGGGCGGCGATATCCCCAAACAGTACTTGCCGTTATATGGGCAGCGGGTGATCGAGCACAGCCTGCACAGGCTGTTGAAGCATCCACGCATCGAGGCCGTCTATCTGGCCTTGTCAGCGGACGATGACTGGTGGCCGACCACCTCCTTGGCCTCAGATTCACGGATCGTGCTCGCTGCAGGCGGTGAAGAACGCTGCCACTCCGTGCTCAATGCACTCCAATTGCTGTCCAAGACGGCCGCCGCGTCCGATTGGGTCCTGGTGCATGATGCGGCCCGGCCCTGTTTGCGGGGTGCGGACCTTGACCGGCTGATCGAAGGTTTACGGGAGGATCCGGTGGGTGGCCTGCTCGGCGTGCCAGTCCACGATACCATGAAACAGACGGATGACACGGAACATGTGCGGGCGACCATTCCCCGCGACAGGCTCTGGCACGCCTATACCCCGCAGATGTTTCGTCTTGGTATGTTGCGACAAGCGCTTGTCGAGGCCCTGCAACGGGGGCTCCTGGTGACTGACGATGCCAGCGCCATGGAACTACAGGGTTACCGGCCAAGAATGATCCAGGGTCATGCGGACAATATCAAGATCACCCGTCCAGCCGATCTGCCACTGGCCGATTTCTATCTCACTGCACAGTCAACCGCTGGTGAGTAATTCACGTAATTCCCGGATCTGTTCCTTGGCGTTTTCCAGGATGCCGATGGAATGACGGGGTGTGAGTCGTCCCAGGGCCAACTTATGAAAGGCGGGTATCAGATCCAGACGCGGCAGATGCCGCATCTTCGCGGTGCCGATAGAGGCGTGGAGCTGGGCGACCAGGATCAGGTCCAGGTAGCTGGGTTCATCACTGGTGTCCTGCATCCAGTCTTCGCTGTGCAAGGCTACCTGGATGAAATCAGGACCGAATTTCCATTTTCTGAGAGCCTTCGCGCCGACTTCCGGTTTCAGGTGAGTCATCGTCAGGTCGAGTAGCTGCGGATTTTCGACGATTTCAGGATGACTGCGGGCGGCACTTAAGATAGGCAATGCACCGATATGATGCAGCAGACCGCAGAGCAGGGCGTGATCGGGATGCTTCCCAGGGGTGATCCTCCCCAGCTCATGACTGATGGCGGCCACATGACAGGCATGCTTCCAGAGCGCTACCATACGCTGTTGCAGGACCTTGGAGCGGCTGCGAAACAGCGATCTCAGCGCGAAACTGATCACCAGGTTATGGATGACATTTCTCCCCAGTCGAGTCACTGCATCCGGCAGGCTGCTGATCGACGCCTCACCGCGATAGGCGGCGCTGTTGACCACACTGATCAGACGGGCCGCGATGGTCGGATCCGCCTGGATGACCCGCGCAATGTCATCACTGTCGGTATCCGGATTGTTGACGGTCTTGGCAATGCGCGTGGCGATGTCGGGCATACTGGGCAGCTCCAGTTGACCGGTTTTGATGGCCTCATGAAACTTCCAGTAGATTGCGGTCTCTCGGGCATCGAAGGCATCAAGCTGAGCCTGCGTTTCTGCTGCGCTTTGAGCATTGTGCGGGAGCAGACTGATGCCCTCGTACAATTCTCGGGGCAGCATCAGGAGTGTGACGGCGCCGATGGCCCTGGCTGACTCCGCGCAGGGTTGTTGGGTCGATATGGGCAGGAGGCCGCGTTTCGCACCGGCACTCACTCGGTGGGGCACACCGTCGGCGCTGAGGGTTTCAACCGCACCCTGTAAGACATAGCGAACCTGGTTGTCTACTATTCCCGGCGTCTGGATGATGCTGTCCGGACTCAGGCTCTCGATACGGGCTTGATTGGCCACATAGTCGAGCACACGGCTGGGTAGCTGACTCAGTGGAAAGAACTGCTTCAGATGGCTTGCCTCGACGGAAGATACGGGTGCATTCATTGCAGGGTATACAATTCACTCATTTTGTTCTCATGGAATGTTTAGCGTCATTCCTCGAGAACACTTGATTTGCCGGAGGTGGGTATGCGAATAGGGCAGGGTTATGATGCGCATCGATTCGATGATGGTGGCAGACTGGTGCTGGGTGGTGTGGACATCGAGCACGATCGGGGTCTCAAGGCCCATTCTGACGGCGATGTGCTGATTCATGCGCTCTGTGATGCCTTGTTGGGGGCGGCGGGGCTGGGAGATATCGGACAGCATTTCCCGGATAGCGACTCAGCCTATCAGGGCATCGACAGTCGGCTTCTTTTGCGGGACATTGTGGAGCGTCTGCACCTGGCCGGGCTCGAAGTGGGCAATGTGGATTTGACCATCGTGGCGCAGCGCCCCAAGCTCGCGCCCTATCTCGAAACCATGCGGGGGCGCCTGGCCGCCGATCTGCATGTGCAAGCCGGCCGGGTCAATATCAAGGCGACCACCACCGAAGGTATGGGCTTTACCGGGCGGTCTGAGGGTATCGCCGCCTATGCCGTGGCCCTGCTCGAGGAATAGCGCGGTTGGCGACTTTGGCATGGCGGAGCTTGGCGGAGATGCCCTTCGCCCATGGGGGGCCTGTCGGACAGGGGAAACTCCGCAGTACCCCAGAGGATTTTCAAGTCGATGAAGATCTGGGCTTCGAACCGGACGGAGAGGGTGAGCATGTGTTTCTGCAGCTGCGGAAACGCAGCACCAATACCCTTTGGCTCGGCGCACGGCTCGCCGAGTTGGCCGGTGTGCCCAGGCGGGATGTAGGCCATGCCGGATTGAAGGACCGCCATGCACTCACCAGTCAGTGGTTCTCGGTACATCTGGCCGGTCTACCGGAACCGGATTGGCGGGCCTTGGAGTCGGCGGAGGTCAAGCTGCTCAGGGTTGCCCGGCACCGGCGCAAACTCCGTGTCGGTACGTTGCGTGGGAATCGGTTTCGTCTGCTGGTGCGGGAGCTGAATGCCGATGGCCACGCCCTGCAAGCGCGTCTGCAGGGCATCCGGGAAGCTGGGATGCCCAACTATTTCGGTGAACAGCGCTTCGGTCGGGGCTATGCCAATCTCCACCAGGTGGATGAGCTTTTCAAGCGCAGGCTGGGCAGAGTCGATCGGAAGCTGCGGGGTCTGCTGCTTTCCGCCGCCCGTTCCCAGCTGTTCAATGAAGTCTTGGCAACAAGGATTGCACAAGGTGACTGGAATCGACCGATCCCGGGGGATTTCATGAACCTGGTAGGTCGTCGTGCCGGATTTCCGCTGGAGACGCTGGATGCAGATATTCAACGCCGCTGTGCGATCATGGATATCCATCCGACGGGTCCGCTCTGGGGACGCGGCCGTTCGTTGGTCGGTGGGGATGCGTTGCAGCTCGAGCAGACGACCTTGGCAGCCTATGGTGATTGGCGCAACGGTCTGGAACATGTTGGCCTGAAACAGGAACGTCGGGCATTGCGGGTCCCCGTCCCCGATCTCGCCTGGAACCTTCCCAATGACGACCAGTTATCGTTGACATTCAGCCTACCTGCCGGCAGTTATGCAACGGTCCTGTTAAGAGAACTTTTGTCCTGTTAATGTCTTGGAATGGTTCGACAACGGGTTTGAGTAAGTCGTTTGCGGAATTGAGTTCGCCCAAAGTCGTCGATTACACCTGTAGCCGGGAGACCGTTGTGCGCAGGTTCTCCGCCAGTTCCGCCAGTTGTTTGCTGGCCGTTGAAGTCTGATTGGACCCAGTGGCCGTCTCCTGCGCCACCTCGGCGATGATGGCGATATTGCGGTTGATCTCTTCGGCCACCGCGCTCTGTTCCTCACTCGCACTGGCGATTTGGGTGTTCATTTCGCTGATCTGGTCGACCGCCGCAGTGATGGTCTCGAGAGCGGTGCCTGCCTCTGCGGCAAGCTCGACACCCGCACGGGCTCGGTTACGCCCGGATTCCATAACCTGAACCGCTTCACTGGTACCGCTTTGCAGACGCGAGATCATGTTCTGTATCTCCTCTGTGGATTCCTGGGTACGGGAGGCGAGGGTCCGCACCTCATCGGCCACCACGGCGAAACCACGCCCCTGCTCGCCGGCTCTGGCCGCTTCGATGGCGGCATTCAAAGCCAACAGGTTGGTTTGTTCCGCGATACCGCGTATCACGTCGAGTACTGTGCCTATGTTGACACTGTCCTGCTCAAGGTTGTGGATTACCCTCGCCGTGCTGTCGACTTCCTGGGCTATGTTATTGATGGCTTCGATGGTTCGAGTCACCGTCTCTTTTCCCTGATTGGTGGAGAGGTCGGCATTCTTGGCCGCTTCCGCTGCGGATACCGCATTTTGTGCTACATCCCGTACAGTGGCGTTCATCTCGGTCATGGCAGTAGCGACCTGTGCGGTCTCGGTCTGTTGTCGATTTAAGCCCACACTGGCCTGTTGCGTCACCACAGAGGTTTGTTCCGCCGCCGATGCTATCTGCAGCGTGGCGTTTTGTACCTCCCGGACAAGACCATGGAACTGTTCAGCCACTTGGTTGAATTCCCTGGCCACATAGCTCAGTTCGTCCCTGCTGACTAATTCGATCCTGCTCCTCAGGTCTCCCTCCGCCAGAGCCGTGGTGGCCCGCCCCAAGGTGTTGATTGAGTAACTGATGCTGCTTATCGAAGCATAGGCGAGTGCGCCTCCGATCAGTACCCCGGCGAAAATTGACAGGCTGATCCACGTAAGCATCGTCTGGTAACGGTCTTCCGCACGGATATATTCAGTTTCCGCTTTGTCTTGCTGAAGCTGTAGGATCTTCTCGGCGTGTTGTTCGGCTTCGTGAAAACGCATGCCGACTTTATCCGGATTGGTCAGTATCTGGCTCGCGGTTTTGTAGTCACCGGCCATGAACGCTTTGTTTGCCGGTTTGTAACCGTCATTCAAGAGGGTGTTATAAGCGACCTCAAAACTATTGGCATGACGCGTTTCTTCGGCATCCATCTCCGATGCCAGCAAGGATTGCCAGGCCTCCTCGACCCGCCTCTCATGCTCCTGGGCCTTTTGCAGGTGAAGCGAAATGGGGTGCTGGTGCATATTCGATAACCTGTTTTCAGGATCGTGCTGCAAGGCAAGCATCAACTGTATCTGGGCTTGGCCCAGATGGTCGAGGATCTCCCCGAGATGATAGCTGTGCTGCATGTCCAAATGAAGATCCCGTATCACTTCTTCTGATTTCTTCATGCTGGTCAGGCCAAGTACGCCAATCAGCAGCATCACGACAATGGAAAAACCGAGCGACACCAGGAGTCGGTTCTTGATGGAGATGTTTTGCAGAAACTTCATGGTGACGATCCTAAAGTTCGATTGATACCAAAATAGGGTGTCGGTATGACAGTGCCTTTACTTTAGATCTTATTACGAGTGCTTGAGAGGTACTCAGGCCGAAACCATCAAGGGTGGAAAAGTTACCCGACATCACAAAGATACGACGAGCTTATCAAGCTGTTTAATAATCTGTTCCGAGGCCGCTACGACATCCCTGAAGGCAGTTTCGGCGCCGCCTTTCTTGCCCTCTGTCCTCAGAGTGATCATTGCGCGAGACTTTTCGACGGATTGGAACCCGTTCAACCGGCCCGTCGGCAGCTACGCCACCCTGTTGCTCAGGGAGTTGTTTACGCTGGATACACCTGAGCCACAGGCTGAGTGACCTGGAAACAGGGCCCAGAGGCTAGTCATTTTTTAAAGAATTCTGTTCAGGTGACGATTTAACTCTGCAGAAACCTGGCAGTTCTATTCCCCTCTGTTTCTTCATGTCTGAATAGATGGCTTCGATCCGGTAACAGCATTTTAATTAGGAGCAACCGCATGCAGCGTATCTCAATCATTGGTCTGCCGATCTTATTGTTTTTCACCCTCACGGTGCTTGCCAACTCAGAGTTGGTGAAATCAACCCCGGAGACCGTCGACGGCGCCACCACCGTAGATGCCGCGGCCGCGTACCAGCTTTTCGAACAAGAGGCGGCCTTCATCGATCTGCGCAAGGACCCCGCCTGGAACGCCGGACGTATCCCCGGTGCGATTCATCTGGATTTCAAGACCGCCTTCTCGCAAGAGTCGCTGATGAATGAGGTGGGTGTCGAGGAACCGGTGGTGTTTTATTGCAGCGGGGTCCGCTGTCCCCGGAGCTCCAAGGCCTGTACCAAGGCGTTGGCTTGGGGGTACTCCGATGTTCACTATTTTCGCGGCGGTTTTCCCGCCTGGAAAAAAGCGGGCTATCCCATCGAGTAGTACCAGAATAGCTATCGTTCCATGTTGAGGACCCACGAATGACCCTGCGCCTGCGCCTCACCCTGATGTCCATCCTCGCGACGGTGGTCGTCGCCGGTGTTCTGATCACCACTTGGGAGTTTTCGCAACAGGCCGCGCACGCCCGCTACGTGGCGGCCAGCGTCGACGGAAAACAGGTCCTCTGGAACAAGGTCGTGGAGAGTTTTTTCGAGAAACTCCTCCCTGACATGAAGTCAGTGACCCGGGACCGGATGTTGACCAAGGCCCTGCGCTCGAAGGATCTGGTCAGTCTGCGGGAGACAGCAAGGACGACCCACAATACCCTGGCCAGCGTCGGTCATATCGATCGACTGCAGATCTTCGATCTGCAGGGCGATTATCTGGCGTCCGTACCCGAAGGATTCAGCGGCAAGACCCGCAAACAGCTGGTCATGGCAGCAGCCAATGAAAAGAATGTCAAACAGGGCCTCGATTACGATGAAGATGGCAAATTGATGGCGGTACTCGCGTTTCCAGTGTTTTCCCGAGGCAAGATTAAAGGCGTCGCGGTCTACAGCAAGGGGCTGCAGACGATTCTGGACGATTTTCAGCACAGCGACCAGTCCATGGTGATGATAAAAGACCTGAACCAGAAGTCGGTCCTGGCGGGGAGTGACAATGGGGATCTGGGGTTTCCCCAGGCGGATTTCAGCGCACAACAAGATGGTCTGGAGATCGTCCAGCAAGCGGGTCGTTATCATGTACTGGTGAACCTGCCGATCTACAATCTGCAAGGCGAAAACATTGCCGCCTTGCTGACGGCACAAGACCATACGGATACCTACGCGACTCAGGCGCGGCTTGAGGTCATCTCCTTGCTGGCGGTCGTGGGTCTCTTGTTGGGTACTTCATGGCTGACCTATTGGTACGCCAAACGCTCTTTTTGCCCCCTCGATGAAGTCGTAGACACCATGCGCGACATCTCAAGCGGCGATCTCTCCACCTGCGCTGCAGTCGGTCGGCATCGACATGACGAGACCGGCCTGCTGACCGAAGGCATGTGTAACATGGTGCAGCATCTGCGTTCTCTGATCAGCGAGATGTTGAGTGCTGCGGGGCAATTGACCGAGGCCGCGCATCAGCTGGACAAGAACAGTGAAGCAGCCAGCGATCAGAATCGGCAGCAATTGCACAAGACCCAGGAGGCCGCCCGTTCCCTGGCTGAAATGACCACCACCATCCATGCTATCGCGAAAAATACCGAGGCTGCCGCCAACGCAACCCGAGAGGCGGGTGAGCAGGTCAGGGTCGGAGCCGAGCTGGTCGGCCAGGTGGGCAGTTCCATTGACGTTTTGAAAGGCCGCATGGATGAGGCGGAGGGTGCGGTCAATCGATTGGAGGAGAATGGTCGCGACATCTCGGGCATCCTCGATGTGATTCGCAGTATCGCCGACCAGACCGGACTGTTGGCCCTGAATGCGAGTATCGAGGCGGCCCGTGCGGGTGAGCACGGTCGCGGGTTCGCCGTGGTGGCTGACGAGGTGCGCAGTCTGGCGAATCGCACTCAGCAATCCACTGAAGAGATCCATGCCTTGATCGATTCACTGCAAGACGGTACCGGGCAGGTCGTGGCCTTGATGAAATCCGGTCATCAGATGACCGGTGACACGGTAAGCCAGGTGCGTGAAGCCGAGACGGCCCTGGCCGAGATCAACAGGGCCGCGGAGCAGATTGGCGATCTCAACACCCAGATTGCCAGTGCCATCGAAGAGCAGTCGATGGTCGCCAGCGAGATCAGCAACAATGTTGTGGATGTCGAAAAGGGTGGTGAGGTCGCGGAGCGCCAGACCCAGCAGGTTGCCGAGGCAGGCAAGGATCTCGGAACCTTGGCCGATAAGCTGGCGGGACTCGTCGGACACTTTCGTTTATAACACCGGACGGTTTTCCGGCCCCCTGCCGGACTGACATCGCGCAGCAAACAGGTTGCGGCTAGACCCGCGGGTCACAAACGCTCTGGCAGCCGGTCATCTGCTGGGTTCTGTTAGGGGACCGATGGCCGGTTCTGCATCGACCCCCAGGGTGGCGTCAGACTGCGCCAGAGACTCCTCGGCGATGCCAGGAATCGCCCCGCTTCAGCACTCCCGCCTCATCGCAACGAAGCAGCGAGACTATCCAGCTGTTCGACGATCTGTTGAGAGACGGCCATGACCTCCTGGTAGGCGGCCTCGGCAGCGCGTTCATTGCCGCTTTCCTTGAGATCGATGACCTCCTTGATCAGCCGGTGGATGGTCGCATGGGGTTGTTCGATGACCTGGAATTCAGGCAACTCGCCGAAGCGCTGCCGACCTTCGGTGTCATACCATTGACCGAGATCACAATGATGGTGATCGACGGCCTGTGCCTGGGTAAGCTGGGTGTTGCCGTCGAGGAATTCACGCAAACGCCCTTTCCAGGCGAGATGTGCCGATTTGGCCTGGGCCAATACCAGTTGTTCGTCGTTGGCGAAATGGAATCTCTGCAGTTCTTTGGCGACGGTGGACATCGCAGTCGCCAGTTCCGCGGTCAGGCCGGTGGTGGTTTCGGCGTTCTGCAGGGTTTTTTGCGTAAGGCGGTCGATCGCCACGACATTGGCGTTGATATCGCTGACCACAGCCGACTGCTCCTCCGCCGCGGTCGCGATCTGGGTGGTCATATCACTGATCGAACCGATGGACTCGGTAATACTGCTCAGGGACTGGCCGGCCTGTTGCGCCTCCGTCACGGTTTCATTGACCCGTTGCTGGCCGTGTTGAATCTTTGTCATGGCCGTTTCCGAGCGGTTCTGCAACCGTTCAATGAGCGCCTGAATCTCGTTGGTCGATTCCTGGGAACGGTGTGCCAGGCCGCGGACCTCATCGGCCACCACGGCGAAACCGCGACCTTGTTCACCCGCTCGGGCCGCTTCGATGGCGGCGTTCAGCGCCAGCAGGTTGGTCTGTTCGGCGATGCCCTGGATCACTTCGAGGATGCTGCCGATGCTCTCAGTCTCACTGCGCAGGGAGGCGACGGTCGTCGCCGCTTCGTTGAATTCGTTGGCGAAGGAATTGATGGCTTCGATCGCCTGATCAACCATCGCATGACCCTCGACCGCCTCTTGTGCGGCATGCAGGGCGGCGGTCGACATGTTGTTGGCATTCTGCGAGACATCACGGGCAGTCGCGGACAACTCCTCCGTGGCGACCACCACCGATTGGGTATTGGTGCCCAGTTCGTGCATGTTGATATCGGTCTGCTCGGCCGCGCAGTTCAGACGGTCATCGGTTTCGCCCAGGTCCGCAACCCGCTGTGCGATGGTCTTCAAAATATCGTGGATCTTCACCGCGAAGCCATTGAAGGCCTGTGACAGCTGGGTGATCTCATCGGCGCCATGCTCGTCGAGGCGCTGACTCAGGTTGCCATCCCCCTGCGCGATCTGTTGCATGAGCTTGCTGACCTGGGTGATGCGGCGCGTGGTGCCGATGGTGAGCCACAGCAACATGCCGGCGATCAGCAGATTGATACCGATGATCATCGCAGTGAGGGTCCATTGCTGTTGGTTTTCAGCCGCTTGGATCGAGGCATCCAGCGCCTGGGTGAGCGAGGCCAGCTGTTCCTCCAGACCCTGCGCGGTTTCATGCAGAGCGCTCACCTGGCCCTGTGCTGGGGGCTGGGCGGTGCGCTTCTGTAGAGCGGTGAGCGCTTTGAACCGTTTGGCATAGCGCTGAACCGCCAGAAGGGCCGGTGAGACCGCCGAGGTATCGAGGGACAAGTTGCTCAGCTGGGTCGACAGGCGTGACAGGGTGTCGTTCACATCAGCGAGCCTCGCCTCGAATTGCGTCAGGTATTGGGTATCTTGGCGCGCCAGGAAATCCTTCTCATGATGGCGCAGGTCAAGTATTTCGGCGGTCAGCTGCTGATTCAGGATCTGGCTGTGCTTGAGGGCGCCAAGCCGTTGCAATTCGAAGTGGATCATCAGGCTGAGGATTAACAGGAGCAGGGTGATGGCACCCAGAATGGAATACATCTTGGTCTTGATCGTCATGCTTGATTCTCGAATGGTTAGCGCTTGATATCCCTGCGTGAGTCAGACACGGTCTCATTGTCCCTGAACCGGTATCGATGCCTTTTAACGGATTTCTGAGCATAGCGTCACGCATCAGGGGTTCTTTAAGCATGCAAACGCACGGTCAGGGCTGTCAGTGACAACCGGCGGCCACCGCTGAGGCTGGTTTCTAAGGCCAGATCATGCAGGGCGTCTGCCGGCTGGCGTTTACCTACAAACGCTGTGGAAAAAACTGCAGGCGTCGGATCGAATCTCTGGTAGAGTCAGGATTACTAGAATCGAAGTCAGCGTCCCCATGCACAATTCTCTGCAGCAGCTTTGCGAAGCGGTTCAGACGAACTGCCACATCTCGGATGCCCGTCAGGGCACCGACTATGGTCTCTGCGCCTACCTGATGAAGATGCGTGAATATTTCCGCTGGGAGCAGGGCTTTAGTTTTACCGATGCCTTGCCCAAGGAAGCGGTGGGGGACTGGCTGACCGAGCGAGAGGCGCTGTGGCATTCTCTGGCGGAGGCCGATTTTGTCCCCTTGCCCCTGGCAGGCGAAGCCTACGATCCCTTTGACGTGGATGCGCTGAATGCCGAGCTGGAGCCATTGGGGCTCGTTTACAGCGCGGGATATGGCGCAAAAAACAAACCGTTGTTCTTTCTTGGCCATCTGGAACGGCGCGAGCAACCGGGTACGGTGTCGGTCTGGGTCGCGGGGCGCGAGCTGGCGCGGGACCTGACCGCCCCCGCCGCCATGAATCAGGGTGATCGGATCTTTATCCGCCGGGAATCCTTCCGCCGCCTGTTATGGGAAAAACTCGAGACCTGGCGTTGGCACCGGCCGGACAACGCCCTCGGCCGAGCCTTCGCCTGCTACGATTTCGAAACCGAACTCGAGGGCTCTCTCGATGCCATGGTGGAACGGGAACTGGCCGCGGTGCTGCTGCACGAGCAGGGTGAATATCTGGTCGGTTGCGAGGTCGGTGAGCGTTGGAACGCATTGGTGATGGACGTCGCCCATACCCCTGCCGAACTGATGGCGCGGGCGATTCGCGATCATTGGGCGGATTGCCAGGTAACCCTCCCCGAATTGGCGAGGCAAGGTGATCCGACCTCGATCCACTTTTATGTGGGCGGTCTGAGCGGTATGCGTAAAAGCCTGTTCCCGGGGCTGCAGCAGGCCTATGAGGACTGGTACCAAAACGGCGATTGGCGGGCCCTGGAAGAGACCGCCGCGCAAGGCCAGCGACACTGGGCGGACCTGGCCTCTGAGCTGCTGGCGCTGCATCAAAACCATGGAAAGGATGCCGCCGGGCCGATCAAGGCGCTGGTCGAGAGCCGTTGTCTTTAAGGAATGGGAAATCAGGCCCCAGCTGGACCGGCATACTGCCGGACCTGCAGCCTATAGATGTTTATTGAACTTGGTCTCCTGCGGCTCTCCGTTGTTGTCGATCACCACCTGTTTCACCCCTTCAAGACGGGAGACGATATAGCCCCCCATCATCAGGGCCATGGACTCATTGTTGGTTTCCAGCGCCGAGAGCAATTTGTCGGCAGCGATTTGAGCGCGCTGGATTTGGTCCGGTTCCTTGATGAAGCGTTGACCCAGGCGGCGTCCTTTATCCATATCCTGGTCCATCTTGTTGAATGATTCCCCCATGGTTCGGAGATATTCATCGGAAATCTCCAGGTTCATTGACCAGTTATCGATGATCAGATTCAGTTGCATATCAAGTCCAACGTTTTTTGCTGCGTAAAGGAGTAAAATGATCTGACTCATCGAGGATAAAATCAAGCGTATGAATGCTCTGGAATTGTTGGCATTGGTGGAGTTGGGCGGCTATCCCAACTTCGTGCCGCTCTACAAACGTCATGGTTACCAGGTCGAGATGGTCAACTCGGTGCGCAAGGCCCAGGCCTGGCTGAAGAAACACCAACCCCAGGTGGTGGTGGCAGAGTTCTATGTGGACCCCCAGTTCCGCGATCGCCTCAGCAACCTGGAGTCTCTGCTGGCGACCCTGCAGCGTTACGACAGTGGGGCCAAGGTGATCGTCTTCATCGATCATCACTACCTGCAGCGACTGGAGGGCGTGAAACAGCGCTATCCGATCTTCGGTGCCCTGGAGTTTCCGATTCAGGAAGCGGCCCTGGATGAAATGTTGAGCCGGATAACCGGTTGATATGCAGAGGTAGACCCATGTTGCTGGAGATCCCCGGCCTCCTGAACGAGGCCCAGTTGCACAAGATCGACGAGGTGCTGGCGAGTGCGGAGTTCGTGGACGGCAAACTGAGTGCCGGCAGCGTCGCCAGCCAGGTGAAACATAACGAGGAGATGAAGGCGGAGCCCCAGAGCATGGAGTTGCTGATCCGCATCCTTACCAGCGCCATGGCGCACAATGCGACCTTCCGCAGCGCAGTCTTGCCCTATCGCATGGCCGACCCGATCTTTGCCCGCTATCAACCGGGCATGACCTACGGCGATCATGTGGACGACCCGCTGATGGGCCACAGCGGCCAACGTTTCCGCACCGATGTCTCCATGACCATCTTCCTGCGCGAGCCGCACAGCTACCAGGGTGGCGAGCTGGTGATCGGCACCACCTTCGGGCAGCAGCAGATCAAGCTGCCGGCAGGCAGCGCGGTGATCTATCCCTCTTCGAGCCTGCACCATGTGGCACCGGTGACCGAGGGCGAGCGTCTGGTGGCGCTGGCCTGGATCCAGAGCTATGTGCGGGATCCGGCCAGACGGGAACTGCTCTATGAGCTGGATCGGGTACGTGAGCATCTGCTGCACAACGCCCCGCAGGAGGAGCACACCGGTTTGGCGGACAAGTCCTATGCCAACCTGTTACGGATGTGGGGCGATGTCTGAGGCCATGGGCTTGTCGGATAGAATTAATCATAGAGGATACCTAGATGACCAATAAGACGGTTCGGGTCACTCTACTGCTGGTGATCGCCCTTTCGCTCGGCGTGGGTCTCGTTTACTGGCTGGGCCGCGACCAGCCGGTCTCTGTGATCGTCAAGGCCGCCGAGACCGGCAAGGTGGAAGATACGGTGGCCAATACCCGGGCCGGCACCATCAAGGCCTGCCGGCGCGCCGGCATCTCGCCCCGGGTGGGTGGTCAGATCGACCTGATGCCGGTCAAGGAGGGGGATCGGGTGGAGCCGGGACAGATCCTCATGGAGTTCTGGAACGAGGATCTGAGCGCCCAGGTGAGTCTGGCGGAGAGCGAGTCCCGCTCTGCGGTCGCCAAGGCGGAGCAGGCCTGCGTGCTGGCCCAGGTGGCGGAGCGTGAGGCCAAACGTCTCAAGCAACTCAAGAAACAGAAACTGGCCGCGGAAGAGGCGGTGGACAAGGCGGACGGGGAGGCCCGCGCCCAACAGGCGGCCTGCAGCGCCGCCAGGGCCGCGGTGCAGGTCAGTCAGGCCAAGCTGGATGTGGCCCTGGCGGCCCTGGATCAGACCCAGTTGAAGGCCCCCTTCGCGGGCATTGTCGCCGAGGTGAACGGGGAGGTCGGGGAGTTCGTCACCCCCTCGCCGGTGGGTATCCCGACACCGCCGGCGGTCGACCTGATGGACATCAGCTGCGTCTATGTCTCGGCCCCCATCGACGAGGTGGACGCCCCGGGCATCCGGGTCGGTATGCCCGCGCGTATCGCCCTGGACGCCTTCTCCGAACGGGAGTTCACTGGTCAGGTGCGACGAATCGCCCCTTACGTGCTGGATCTGGAGAAACAGGCCCGTACGGTGGACGTGGAGGTGGATTTCGATGTGCCGGAGGATTGTGACTGTCTGCTGCCCGGCTACAGCGCGGACATCGAGATCATCCTCGATCAGCGGGAGGCCGTGCTGCGCATCCCCACCGAGGCGATCCTCGAGGGTAACAAGGTGCTGCGTCTCACGGACGACGGCTACCTGGAAGAGCAAGTGATCGAGACCGGTCTGAGCAACTGGGCCTGGTCTGAGGTCACGACGGGGCTGCAGGAACAACACCGGGTGGTGACTTCGGTGGATCGGGAAGGCGTCGAGGATGGCGCCCTGGCGGTCATCGACGATACCGAGAAATGATCGAACTGAAGCACATCCACCGGGATTTCCAGGTGGGCGATCAGACCGTGCACGCCCTGGACGATGTGACTCTGGACCTACAGGCCGGTGAGTATGTCTCAATCATGGGGCCGTCCGGCTCCGGCAAGTCCACGCTGCTCAACCTGCTCGGCCTGCTCGACCGGCCCAGCTCGGGGACCTATCACCTGAACGGCCAGGACGTCACCGGGCTCGATGACCAGGCCCAGGCCCGGGTGCGCAACCGGGAGATCGGCTTCGTCTTCCAGATGTTCCATCTGGTGCCCCGCCTCACAGCCGCCGAGAATATCGCCCTGCCGCTACTGCTCGCCGGGGTGCCGGCAGAGCAGCGTGTTGCCAAGGTCCAGAAGGTGCTCGAAGAGCTGAATATCGCCGACCGCGGACACCACAAGCCGGATCAGCTTTCCGGCGGTCAGCGTCAACGGGTCGCCATCGCCAGAGCCACCATCACCGAGCCGGAGGTGCTGCTGGCGGACGAACCCACCGGCAATCTGGACCACCGCTCCGGGCAAGACGTGATCCGCATCCTCGAGGGGCTCAACGCGCGGGGTATCACCCTGATCATGGTCACCCACGATCCGGAGATGGGCCAGCGGGCGCGCCGCCAGTTGCACATGATGGACGGCAAGTTGGCGATCGACAATGGCCCTGCATAGCACGGACATCGCACGCTTCTCCTGGGGCGCCCTGCGCGGCTACCCTGCCCGTACCCTACTGATGCTGCTGGCCATGGCCATCGGCGTCGGGGCGGTGGTGATCCTCACCGCTCTGGGCGACGGGGCGCGCCGCTATGTGCTGGACGAGTTCGCCGGCCTGGGTACCAATCTGGTGATCATATTCCCGGGACGTTCCGAGACCACCGGCATCGATCCCAGCGCAATGATGGGTGAGACCACCCGGGATTTGACCCTGGAGGATGCCCAGGCCCTGCTCAGGAGCGCCAAGGTCAGGCGGATCGCCCCGATCAACGTGGGGCAGGCGGAAGCGAGCCGGGGCAGCCGTTCCCGGGAGGTGGTGGTATTGGGGTCGACCGACGATCTGCTGGGCATCCGCCACTGGGAGATGGGACAGGGCCGCTTCCTGCCGGAGATGGACATGGGGCGCGCCGCTTCGGTGATCGTCATCGGCACGAAGATCCGCGACGAACTGTTTGGCGCCGAGCGGGCCCTGGGTGAATGGGTCAGGCTGGGGGATCGGCGCTTTCGGGTGATCGGCGTGCTGGGCTCGGAGGGACGCTCCATTGGGGTGGACGTACAGGAGACGGTGATCATCCCGGTGGCCTCCGCCCAACAGATGTTCAACACCTCCTCCCTGTTCCGGATCCTGGTGGAGGCGAAGAACCGGGAGGCCATCGAACCGGTCAAGCAGATGGTGATCGAGGTGCTGCAGAAGCGCCATCAGGGGGAGAAGGATGTTACGGTGGTGACCCAGGATGCGGTGCTGGAGACCTTCGATGAGATCCTCGGTGCCCTGACCTATGCGGTGAGCGGCATCGCCGCCATCAGCCTGGCGGTGGCGGGCATCCTGATCATGAACGTGATGCTGGTGGCGATCTCCGAGCGTACCGCGGAGATCGGCCTGCTCAAGGCGCTCGGCGCATCCCGGGGGCAGATCCTACGGCTGATCCTGGCCGAGGCGGTGCTGCTCTCCGCCCTGGGGGGGGGGCTTGGGTTGGGCCTGGGAGAGCTCGGTTGCTATGTCATCCGCCAGGCCTTTCCGGTGCTGCCGGCCTATGCCCCGGTCTGGGTCGTGGCCAGTGTGTTCGGCCTGGCCCTGTTCACCGGTCTGTTGTTCAGTCTGCTCCCGGCACGGCGCGCGGCGCGGCTCGATCCGGTGCTGGCATTGTCAGGTAGGTGATTGATGCGCACCCGTGACTTTCTGCGACTCACCGGCAGCTCCCTGATCGCCCATCGCATGCGCAGCTTTCTGACCACCCTGGGCATCGCGGTGGGCATCGCCGCGGTGGTCCTGCTGACCTCCATCGGTGAGGGGGTGCATCAGTTCGTGCTCAACGAATTCAGCCAGTTCGGCACCAATCTGGTGGGCATCAATCCGGGCAAGCAGACCACCGCCGGCGGCAGCATGGGCATGTTCGGCACCGAACGGCCCTTGTCGATCGGCGATGCCGAAGCTTTGAAACGTCTTTCCTACACCAAGGCAGTGGTACCGGTGGTGGTGGGCAACGCCGAGGTGGAGGCGGGCAACCGGCGGCGCCGCACCACGGTCTACGGGGTCGGGCCGGAGATGCCCGAGGCCTTCAGCATGGAGGTCAAACTGGGTCGCTTCCTGCCGGATGACGATCCCACCGCACCCCGTGCCTTCGCGGTGCTGGGCAGCAAGGTCCGCAAGGAGCTGTTCGATGATCGCAATCCCCTGGGGCAACGGCTCACCATCGGCGGCAGCCGCTATCGGATCATCGGGGTCATGGCGTCGAAAGGGACCTTTCTCGGTTTCGATCTGGATGACACCGTGTATATCCCCACCGTGCGTGGCATGAGCCTGTTCAATACGGAGTCCCTGTTCGAGATCGACCTGATCTACGACGAAGGTATGCCGGTGGACAAGGTGGTGGAGGGCATCAAGGAGTTGCTGGTGGCGCGGCATGGCAAGGAGGATGTGACCATCACCACCCAGCAGCAGATGCTGGATGTGCTGGGCGGCGTGCTCAACGTACTGACCTTCGCGGTGGGTGCGATCGGCGGCATCTCCCTGCTGGTGGGCGCCATCGGTATTGTCACCATCATGACCATTGCGGTGAATGAGCGGATCAACGAGATCGGCCTGCTGCGCGCCCTGGGGGCCCGCCGCTCCCAGGTGCTGGGTCTGTTTCTGGGCGAAGCGGTGGTGTTGGCCGCTGCCGGGGGCCTCAGCGGGCTCCTGCTGGGGATCGGTCTGGCGCAGCTGCTGCATCTGGCTCTGCCCGCCCTGCCGGTGCATGTCTCCCTGTTCTATATCCTGCTGGCAGAAGCGGTGGCGGTGTTAATCGGTTTGCTGGCCGGCGTGCTGCCTGCACGGCGTGCGGCCCGCCTCGATCCGGTGGAGGCCTTGCGGGCGGAGTAAGGCGCGGGCGATGTCGGTCCAAGCGATGTTCCACTCGCCTGTATTCATGAATCCAACGATCTGGAGTGACAGGCAGTTCAAGCAGGTTGACTGACCTCTGCTGGCTGTTTGATTTTCTACACTTGCCGGTCGGACACTGGGGTGGATTCTGTCACCGAGTATGGTCAATGAGTTGTTTGATGCAGTGCACGACGTCGCGTCGGCACTGATCGGTGATGCATGGCATGTTGGGTGCATCAGGTGAGAGGATTGAGCAGCGTGCTTAGCTTTCTTTCTCGGCGTATCCTGCCATCGTTTGCAGCAAGATTGTCAATCTTCAATGACAATTGACAGACTCTGGATAGATACTTTCTGCGTAGCCTGTTGGCATGATCTTCAACAGCCGCTGGTTCGATGGAAGTTCGTCAAGGCACATCGCGGTGCAGTTCAGATCGGCTCAATGGGCTGCTGGATAGGTTCATTGTCGTTATTTGCAGGTTGAATAAATGAACAGTTTTGCCGCGAAGTTAAGGCTCAAGGGAATGGCCGAGGAAGACATCTATTTTGCGAGATTGGATCAAGAGCTGATTGAGGCTCTGCGCCAGAAAAAGCGGGATCGTCAACGGGGCACGTCTGCTGAGAACCGCAAGACCGCACCACTCAGGCACTGATAGCTAATCGTCGAGGCCGCTTACTCATCTTTTCAGTGGGATGCTGAAAAGGTGCTTCAATCATCGAGGCCAACAGACTTGCTGTGATGCGTTGAACGAGGTTGTTTGCTGCATGCCAACCCGGGCATCCGGGTGTATCGATCCGGTCAGGATCAATTCCCGTTCACCCTATGTGAAAATGACCAGCAGGATGGCTGCACCCAGGATCAGGCGATATATCACGAATGGCCCCATACCGATGCGTTCGATGAATTTCAGGAAATAGTGAATGCATAGGTAGGCGGTGATGAACGAGAGCAAGGCGCCGATCGCAAGTGAAGGCCAATCGACCGGCAGATCACTCTTGAGCAGTTCGAGGGTTACCAGACTGCCGGACATGAGGATCGTCGGTATGGAGATAAGAAAAGAGAAACGGGAGGCGGCCTGACGGGTCAGCCCCAGGAAGAGTCCTGCGGTCATGGTGATACCGGAGCGGGAGGTGCCGGGAATGATTGCCACTGCCTGGAACAGTCCGATGATCAGGGCGTCTCTCCAATCAATTGAATATTCATCCCGTTGTCGTTTGCCCGAGCGATCCGCGATCAGCAATAAAACACCGAAACCGATGGTGGTGATCGCGATCACCAGGGGTGTGCGCAGATCACCTTCCACCAGGGATTTCATCAGCAGTCCGAACACACAGACCGGGATGGTGGCGAGGATGATCATCCAGCCGAGCTTGGCATCCCTGGAGCCTGACGCGGGACTCAATGCCGAACGCATGAAATCTCCACCGATCGAGATCACTTCACGACGGAAATATCCGATGACCGCCAATAGGGAACCCACATGGACGGCCACGTCGAAGGCCAGGCCTTGGTCCGCATAACCCAAGACTCCCGGCGCCAGGATCAGATGGGCTGAACTGGAGATAGGTAGAAATTCTGTGAGCCCCTGTACTGCGGCGAGGATGAAAATCTGTAGCAATTCCATCTTATGTTGGTAATAACAGGTGTTACTGTTTAAGCCTTAGGTTTGAGGTGGAGTGTAAAATAGGAAAATAAATCCCACCCAGATAAAGCTTCCCCGTTTATTGGTAGAGTTGGGCATAGATGGAATATGACCTTATTCTCGAGTCCAGGGCGAAGCCAGCTGTTGTCGTTCCCAGGCCAGACTCGACTCGGCGATCTTGGCCAGATCATCGTAGGCAGGCGTCCAGCCCAATACCTCCCGCACCTTGTCGGCACCGGCGACCAGGGTCGGCGGGTCGCCGGCCCGTCGCTCAGCCTCGATGATATTGAGCGGCTCGCCATTCGCCAGTTCAACGGCTTTCAGCAGTTCCCGAACTGAATAACCATGCCCGTAACCGCAGTTGAGGGTGGTCGATTTTCCACCCTGACGCAGGTAGTCGAGGGCCTTGACATGGGCATTGGCCAGATCTTCCACATGGATATAATCACGCACACCGGTGCCGTCCGGTGTGGGGTAGTCGGTACCGAAGATATAGACCGCATCCCGCTTGCCCACGGCGGTTTCGCAGGCCACCTTGGTCAGCAAGGTCGCCTTCGGGGTGGATTGGCCGATGCGGCCCTGCGGATCGCAACCGGCCACATTGAAGTAGCGCAGGGCCACATAGTTCAAATCAGTCGCAGCGGCGAGATCCCGCAGCATCATCTCCGACATCAGCTTAGAGGTGCCGTAAGGATTTATCGGATCGGTGGCGGCGTCTTCGTGGGCCACTTCTGTTGGCGGAATGCCGTAGACCGCGGCAGTTGAGGAGAAGACGAAATGCTTTACACCGGCCTCGGCGCAGCATTCCAGGAGATTCCGCGTGTTACAGGTATTGTTGCGGTAGTACTTGAGGGGATTCTCCACCGACTCGGGTACGATGGTATGGGCGGCGAAATGCATGACGGTATCCACTTCATGCGCTTTCAATAGCCGGCTGACCAATTCCCGATCCCCAGTGTCACCAACCGCAAGTTCTCCAAACAAAACGGCTTGTTTGAAACCCGTCGAGAGGTTATCCAGGGTGATCAGGCGTTCCCCCGCTTCACCCAACTGACGTGCGGTATGGCTGCCGATATAACCCGCACCACCTGTTACCAGAATCCCTTTTTTGCCCATGGACGATCCCCAGCGATATGATAGCCCGCAGATCATACCGGCTGATCAATGGCGAGTCATGTCAAAAATTTGGCATTTTTGTTAAATCTGGAACAGGCGTCGCGTATTGTTACGGATCTGTTCTTCGATCAGGTCGGTCGGCTCGTCACGCAGTTCGCTGATGGTATGCAGGATGGTTGGCAGATAGGCGGGTTCGTTGCGCCGCCCTCGGTGATCGCTGTCCGGCTGATCGGGGGCGTCGGTCTCCAGCAGTATGGTCTGCAGGGGCAGGACCTGGATCAGTCGGCGAAGTTTCTTGGCCCGCTCGTAGGTGATGGGGCCACCGAAACTCATGGAAAACCCCAGATCGATCAGCCGCAGAGCCTGCTGTTCGCTCCCGGAATAGCTGTGTAAAACACCCCGCACTCCGGAATAGCGCCGCACTGTATTGATCACCTCCTCCACCGATCTGCGGGCATGGATGATCACCGGCAGGTCGAATTCCTGGGCCAGTGCCAGTTGTCCCTCGAAATAGACCTGCTGTGCTTCGTGTTGTGGATTATCGATGAAGAAGTCGAGCCCGCACTCACCAATGGCCACCGGGCGTTCCCGTTCCAGCCAGGCGCGCAGGTTATCCAGGTCCGCGGATTGATGGTCGCGCAAGAACATGGGGTGCAGGCCATAAGTGGGATGCAGCCCGGGGTAATCGCGGCACAGCTGTCTGATCCTCGGCCACCAGGCCGCCTTCACTGCGGGGATGATCTGTTCGGTGACTCCGGCCGCCAAGGCTCGCTGCAGGGCCTGTGGCCGGTCTACATCGAAACTCGCATCGTCGAAATGGCAGTGGGAGTCGATCATCCCCGAGTGAATACCCATTGATCCTGCTGTGACAGGGTGTCGTTGTAGGCGTAACCTTCCAGATCGAAGGCCTTGACCTCCTCCGGGTCGCTGAGTCGGTTCTGGATGATGTAGCGGCTCATCAGTCCTCGCGCCTTTTTGGCGAAGACACCGATCATCTTGTATCCACCCGGTTTCTGCTCCTTGAACTGGGGAGTGATGATCCGTCCCTTGACCCGTCTCGGTTTCACTGATTTGAAATACTCGTTCGAGGCCAGGTTGACCAGCACATCGTCACCCTGTCTCTTCAGGGCCTTGTTGAGTGCGTCGGTGATCGTCTCACCCCAGAAGGCATAGAGGTCTTTGCCTCGTGCGTTGGGTAATTTGGTGCCCATCTCCAGCCGGTAGGGCTGCATCAGGTCCAACGGGCGCATGATCCCGTAGAGCCCGGAAAGAATACGCAGGTGATCCTGCGCATAGTTCAGGTCCTCTGCACTGAAGGTCTCCGCATCGAGTCCGGTATAGACGTCCCCCTTCATCGCCAGTACCGCCTGCTTGGCGTTTTTTGTGTTGAAGGGCGTCCGCCAGTCATGGTAACGCTCGAAGTTGAGCTCAGCCAGCTTCATGCTCAACGTCATCAGTTCCGCCAGATCCAGGGCGGAGTAGTTGCGCAGGTTGTCGATCAGTTCCTGGGACTGTTTGAGAAAAGCCGGCTTGGTATGGGTCTTGGTGACCGGTGGGGTTGCATAGTCGAGGGTCTTGGCGGGGGAGATTACAATCAACATAGAACTTGTTACCTGCAAAGTTTTATACTGCCCATCTTCGCCAGACCCAGAAGTAAATACAACCGTTAGCCACACAAGGTTGTCACAGCGTATAGTGAGGTAATGATGAGCCAGGAACCTGCAGCGGTCCTGCAGCGATTGTTGTTGCTGGTACAGGAGCTGTATGCGGAAACCGCAGGCCTGGTCGCGAGTGAGAGCGACCTCCAGCTCTGGTACAACCGGGGCTATGCGAATGGCATGATCCACGTCTTGCGGGCCAAGGGGCATGGGCAGCGCTTGCATGGGCTGGTCGATATCGATCCGCAAGATCTGTTGTCAGATCAGCAGTTCCTGCCCTGGGGGAAGGCCTATCAGCACGGTTTTGAGATGGGCGAGCAGGAGACCCGCGAGGTACTATGAACCATCCGCCAGAGTATCGATTCGCCCATTAACCAGCCATTCAACTACCAGTAATCAGGTTCCAACCATGAAAGTCGTCTCCTTCAACACCAATGGTATCCGCACGCGTAAACATCAGCTCATGCAATTGCGGGATATCTATGCGCCCGATGTCATCGGCATCCAGGAGACCAAGGTGCAGGATAAGGACTTCCCCCTGGAAATGATCGACGGGGTCGGTTACCAGGCCCGCTATCACGGTCAGAAGACCCACTACGGGGTGGCGCTGCTTTCCCGGCGTGAGCCCCTGCAGGTGCAAAAGGGCTTTCCAACGGATGGGGAAGATGCTCAGCGGCGGATGATCATCGGTCGCTATGAGACACCCAAGGGTGGGATGGTTACCATCCTCAACGGGTATTTTCCCCAGGGGGAGAATCGGGCACACGAGGTCAAGTTTCCCGCCAAACGCAAGTTCTACCGGGATCTCATGACCTATCTAGAGGCACATCACGATCCGGCGGATCCCCTCTTGGTGATCGGCGACATGAATATCGCGCCTCTGGACCAGGACATCGGCATCGGTGCGGATAATGCCAAGCGCTGGCTGAAGACCGGTAAGTGCAGCTTTCTGCCTGAGGAGCGGGACTGGTTGGAGAAACTTCAGGCCTGGGGATTATATGATACTTACCGGACCTGCCATCCCGAGGTGGATGACCGCTTCAGCTGGTTCGATTATCGTAGCCGCGGATTCGAGCGGGAGCCTAAGCGGGGCCTGCGCATCGACCTGGTGCTGGCTACCGGGATTCTCAACGAGCACTGTATCGATGCCGGCATCGCCTACGATATTCGGGGCATGCAGAAGCCCTCGGATCACTGCCCAATCTGGGCCGAATTCGATTACTGATCATGGACAAGTGCCGGGCGAGCTTCCGGTTCTACGCAGAGCTCAACGATTTTTTACCACAGGCACAACGTAAACGGCAGATCGAGCAAGTCTTCGAACCTCCGGTTCCCGTTCGACATCTGATCGAAACCCTGGGGATTCCCCACACCGAGGTCGAAGTGGTCCTGGTGAATGGTGAATCTGTCGATCTGGAATGCCCAGTGCAAGATGGCGATCAGGTCAGTGTCTATCCGATGTTCGAGTCCCTGGATATATCACCAGTCCTGAAGATCAGGCAATCCCCCCTGCGAAATCCCCGGTTTCTGGCGGATGCCCATTTGGGTAAACTAGCCCACCTGCTACGCATGCTGGGCTTTGATACCCTCTATTTCAATGATGCGGGAGATCGGCATTTGGCTGGTCTCTCGGCCGATCAGGGCAGAGTTCTGCTGACCCGAGACAAGGCCCTGCTGATGCGACGTAGGGTAATGCACGGTTGTTTCATCCGTTCCACAGAACCCAGGCGGCAACTACATCAGGTGCTGTGCCGTATGGATCTGTTACATACGCTGCGACCTTTCAGCCGCTGTATGGAGTGCAACAGTCCGCTCCAGTCCGTCGCGAAGGATCGTGTGATCGAAAAGCTGCCCATCGGCGTGGCCCGTCACTATAATGCGTTTTGGCGTTGTACAGGTTGTGCACGTGTCTACTGGAAGGGGCATCACTACCGGGCCATGCAGGATTGGATCGCAGGATTACAGGGTGAACTCAAGGCTACCTGATGAAAGAATGACTTTGCCTATTCGCAAACATGCCAGCTATATCCACTGGTTTTGGCTCTGTTTATTGACCTTTCCAGGAACCAGTGAAGCGGCCGACCAGTGTGTCAAGCTCGTGTTCGAGGACTATTGTCTGGGCGGCAGCATGAGCCGTCAGCTGGAAAAGACACCAACAGATATGCGCCCGCAGGTCTATGGAGAGAGGAAGGGCGTCATCTTCGAAATGGATAATGAAAAGATCTATGTCATGTCCTACAAGGGGATCATCTATAAGATTCTGCATACCTTTGAACCCGAAACCCAGGCGACCTTGAAGGATCTCAGACGACGCCTGGAACGCAAATATGGCAGGTTCGAAGATCGAAGCGAATATCCGGAAGAGACCGAAAACAAGGCTCGACACATGAGTTTTATCCGGCGTGGAGAGGGTGAGTTGAAAAATGTCTGGCAGCTGCCTGACCAGCAATGGCGGGTCGAGTTGGGTTGGTCACGGAAACTGGGTGTCTCGGTGGCTTATTACATGAACGAGCTCGATGAACTGCAAAAGGAAGCGGCACTGAAAGGCCTCTGATGCGATCTGAGTCAATGGCGCAATTCACCTTTGGCACCTTGATCTGCAGTCTCAATGAATTGGCTATGCTCACCTGCTGTCTTCCATGAAATCCATGTGAACGGATGATTAGGGATCGATGGAAGGGTGAAGGGTTCATTTGACATTGCTTGTCATGGGTGTATAAGGCATGAAGTCGAATCATATTCAGAGTAAAACAGGAAACGAACGATGGCTCAGGTATTGGAAGTGGTAAAACCCGGTGTGGTGACTGGGGATGATGTGCAAAAACTGCTGCAAGTTGCGAAGGACAATGGTTTTGCCTTACCCGCAGTGAACGTAGTGGGTACGAATTCATTGAATGCAGTTCTGGAGGCGGCCAAGGTCGCGAATTCACCGGTGATGATCCAGTTTTCGAGCGGCGGCGCTGGTTTCTATGCGGGGAAAGGCTGCCCGTCGACGGATGCGATGGTTCTGGGTGCGGTCTCGGGTGCGCAACATGTGCATCTCATGGCGGAAGCCTATGGGATCCCTGTTATCCTGCATACCGACCATGCGGCCCGGAAGCTCTTACCTTGGGTTGACGGCATGTTGGATGCGGGTGAGAAACATTATGCAAAAACGGGCAAACCACTGTTCAGCTCACACATGATCGACCTCTCATCCGAATCCCTTGAAGACAACATCGCCACTTGTGAGAAGTATCTGGAGAGGATGAGCAAGATCGGCATGACACTTGAGCTGGAGCTGGGCGTGACCGGCGGTGAAGAGGATGGTGTGGACAATACTGGAATCGACAATGCATCCCTCTATACCCAGCCCGAAGATGTGGCTGAGGCCTACGAGCGGCTAATGAAGATCAGCGACAAGTTCACGATCGCCGCATCCTTTGGTAATGTCCATGGGGTCTACAAACCTGGCAATGTGCATCTGACGCCGAAGATCCTTGATAATTCTCAGCAGTACATCCAGGAGAAGTTCAGCACCGCCGATCGACCTGTGAATTTCGTGTTTCATGGTGGCTCAGGATCGGCCCGTGAAGATATTCGTGAAGCGATCTCTTATGGGGTGATCAAAATGAATATCGATACCGATACCCAATGGGCGGCTTGGGATGGCGTCAGACATTATGTGGTCAAGAATCATGATTATCTGCAGAGCCAGATCGGTAATCCGGAAGGCGACGACAAACCCAATAAAAAGTATTACGACCCCAGGCAATGGTTACGCGCCGGTGAACAAGCCGTTGTGGAGCGCCTCAAACTTGCCTATGAGGATCTCAACTGCATGAATAGAAACTGATCTTCGATCCAGGGCCTGAGTCATTCAGGCCCTTTTGTTCATCGTAATATATTGATATTCTAACAAAAAATCGAATTCCACATCCGAAATATCCGCACTTCCCCTCTCTTGCGTTTTCTTCAATTGGGTCTATATCTATCTACTTACCCGAACATAAATGGCTCTGTTTGTTGAAGGAGCTCCTGGATAACTGATTCGGGATATTCGCTGGAAGTATTGTCGTTTTCTTACACAACTTACCTCAAGGAGCCGCAGATGAGCACACATATCGCTAACGTTGTGGTACATATCGACGAGAATCTTTCGTCAGAGGAGATCCATTCGATGGAAAAAGAGATATCCATGGAGGGGGGTGTCTATTCCGCCTGTGTTCATGAACGTACCCCCCACCTGATGGTCGTCGACTATGATCCCATGGAAACCCGCTCACTTTCCCTTTTGCGCAATGTCCAAAGCCACGGGCTGCATGCGGAATTGATTGGGTTTTAGGCAGGAAAGTCAGCCTCGGTCTTTACATGCTGAGATGCTAACCCACCACCCAGTCTATTGGGTGGGTGGGGGTTCACCACAATCGGGCTCGGGATCATAGACAATGCTTCACGTAGAAAAAAAACACCCGCACAAGGCGGGTGAGTGGCTGCTATGCGCAAGTGTTCTAGAGGAATCGAGTGCGCAATTTTGTGGCTCCCAGGCCAAGAAAACCCAATCCGAGTAGCAGGAGCGTTGAAGGCTCCGGCAAGTGATAACTGACATAGACAGTGCCGCCCCAGGCATTGTTCGAGTTCGTATGTCCACACCAGTCTCTGGGTCCACACCTCGTAAGGTCGGACGTCAACGTGCGGATGAATCTGAAATCCAGACTGTCTGTGCCGATGAAATCGGTCAGGGTAAACCCCGATAGGTCGAAACTGTCGTTGAAATCTCCACTGCCTGTATCTGTTGCCACGCAGCTTTCCAGGTCGTTACAACTGGTCTTGATAACCTCTTTGTTATTTTGGATGTCACGGAACGGGTCGATCAAACGAGCAGATTGGTGACTGATGGACCTTCCTGCAGCCGAGGCTCTGGGGATCCAATTATTCGGATCCCGAGTATCGAATGATGTGACACTGGAGGTCAGGTTCCAGGTGGACTCGAACCAGATCTCGACCGCATTGAGAGTACCCAGTGAATCATCAAACCGATCGAGAGAGACCGTGACTGAATCCTTGACCTTGCGCAGATAGGGATTGCCGTCGGCATCCAGGATCAAGTTGCCATCTTCGTCTCGGGTTTCGATGGTATCGATCAGAGGATCCAGGGGATCGTGATCGGCGATATTGAAGGTCGTCGAGTAGGTTATCACGCTAGCCTGCGCCGACATCGTCAAAGAGGTAAGGGTAATGATTCCCCATCCTGCCATCATTTTTTTTATGTTCATCTGGTCCAACCTATTGTTTTTAACTTGTAGAATCACCTCCTGTATCATTTTTGTTCATCCGTGCATGGACCCATACTCGGCAATTGATTGGTCCAATATGACAGTGTTTATAGCAAGGTCGATGCCAATAATATATTTACAATAGAAACAATGAGATATCTCTGGCTTTAATCATTGCCATGTGGTCATTGTCAAGGATGCCGACAGCTGGTTTGAAATTAATTCTGAAAAACTGAATAAAAAGTTGCATTTTGCTATGCGAGTCCGATAACTCGAACGATCGGTCTCATTAGAGAGGCAGGTGGGGCAGGCGGTAGTATCAAGCCCCTGAAAACCTCTCAAGCAGTCGGTCAGCGATGCGGTATACTCCGGCCTTTGCCTTGCATGACTTGCCATTATGAAGCTACTCGCGATAGAAACCGCCACAGAGGCCTGTTCAGCGGCCCTTACCCTGAATGGTGAGCTCAGTCTTCGTTACCAGGTCAAGCCTCGAGGTCACAGTGAACTGATCCTGGGGATGCTGGATGAGTTGCTGGCAGAGGCAGGAATGAGCCTGGGGCAGTTGGATGCCATGGCATTTGGGCGGGGTCCGGGCTCATTTACCGGTGTGCGTATCGCAACGGGTGTGGTACAGGGAGTGGCCTTTGCCGCGGACCTGCCGGTTGTTCCGGTATCGACCTTGGCGGCGCTGGCGCAGCGGGCCTACCGAGAACTGGGTGAAAGCAGGTTGTTACCCGCCTATGATGCCAGAATGCAGGAGCTCTACTGGGCGGCATACCAGGTCAACAGCAGTGGGCTCGTGGAACTGATGGATCGGGAAGCGGTGGTGGCTGTCGAAAAGGTTCCGGTACCTTCAGGATCCGAGTGGTACGGCATCGGCTCAGGCTGGATGAGTCATGGGGATCAGTTATTGGATTACCTTGGTCGAGACAAACTAAAAGGTATCGAGCCGGCAATGCTCTGTAGTGCTCAGGATATCGCCATACTCGGCGAAAATGGATTCCGTCAGGGGAGGGCTGTTGCCCCGGAACAGGCCTTGCCGGTCTATCTGCGTGACAATGTGGCAACCAAGAAGGCCTGTTGACTTAAATCAGTCGGGAGCGGGTGGCTTACAGGCCTATCCCGACTCCGATGCTTCCGCGGGATCCACCGCTGCCGACGCCAATACCGAAGTGCCATCTGGATTTGGGTTCGGCGCTGGCCTCTTGTGGCCATAGTTGCATCTCATTCGGATTGACCAACGGAAAGCGATAGTCGGCTTCGCCCACTTTGCCATCGCGTAGCCCGAGAAGGGTGCCGCTGAGCGTGATCCTGCGGCCTTGCCGGTAATCTGCTGTCTCCAGATAACCCTGTTGAATTGCGATGAATCGACCTGCCGGTGGCGCATCAAGATCTGGCTTCCCGTTGTCCTGCAGTGGGTAAGCGATGATCTGTATTTCGGTGGAGTTCTCTTTGTTAAGCGTCTCGACGATCACCCCCCCCCATTCCAGGACCAATGCCTCATCCTGCGGTATGTCCCGGACCGCCTCCCGGGGGGAAATGGTGCGATCCCCCATGACGGGTCGTGTAGACAGGGAACAGCTGCAAACGGCAAAGATCAGGCACAGCAAGATCAGGGAGTACAGCCTCATCCGCTTAGCTCCGATCACCAATAATAGGGATAAGGGTATCTGTACCAATAGGGGTGCCAGGGGTAGTAAAACGGGTCGTAGTAGTCATGGTGACGGTAATTTCTTTCCTTGGACCAGAGATAAAATGCCTTGGGCTCGACAATTGGATAGCGGTAATTGTAGGTTCCCACCTGACCTTCGATCACCTCGGTGAGTTTTCCGTAGACGGTGATCAGGCGATCTTTGGGGAATTCCTCCGGCTCTTTAAATCCCTGTAAGGCAATCTTGAAGCGTCCCTGGCTGCGGCTGGTCGAGTCGGGTTTACCGTTACTGCTGAGTTTGCGACCCAGTACCTCGATATGGGTTTTCTCGGCAAGGTTTTCAACCTGCAGGATGGTACCGCCCCAGCGTACCAATGAATCGAGGTACTCATCCGGTTTCTGCTGTACCTCATCCACCTGGATATTGTCTTTGGGTACCCGTTTGATGAGATCCGGGATAGTGGAAGAGCAGCCGGCCAGGAACAGGCCGGTCAGTAGCATCGTACCAAACCGCTTTGCCCAGATAGACATAGTCAAAAACCTCCTTACCCTATTAACTGTATGACAGTAGATCTCCGGGTTTATTCAACCCGAAATTGCACATCTGGTGGTACGTTCAGTCCGAGATGATCCGCTGCTTCTTCGCTTCATCCTGATAGTAGTAATCATAGGTCTGATGCAGGTGGTTGGTGAAAGACCAGGCCTCGCTGTAGGAGAGACCGCTATCCTTGGGCAGAATGACCTTGATGTATAGCCCGTCGGGGTGTTGTTTTTGCAGATTGGTCAGATATTGATCGAGCTTGGTACGGGAGATGCCCTTGAAATCCCGGTTGCCGGGCCCTTTATAATCGATGCGGAAGTTCCCCTTGCTCTTGTAATAACGCACCTCGACGACCGTCTTGCCACGGGCTGAACGGGCGGGCCTGATCAGCTTGTTGTATTTGATTTCGAGTGAATCATAATCGGTTTGGAGCTCCACAAGCGCCTGGTTGCGTTCCAGGGTAAGGGCCTTGGCAGCCTCGAGCTCCTCTTCTTGAGAGCGGTAGGAGAGTCTGAGAGTGGCGAGATCCTGGAGGGTCGTCTCTTGTAAAAGCTGCAACTTTTTTAAAGCCAGATTCAGGCTGTCGATATTCTGATTGGCCTCGGAGACCTGAGTTCGCAGGCGGTTTGAATCATCCGTCAGACGCGCCACCTGACTGTTCAGTTTGTCTCTTTCGAGGGCCAGGCGATTGACCCGGTCGGTCAGGTTGCTCCGATCCCTGGACAGCGAGTCGATCTGGTAGCGCTGGCTGGTAATGGCGGCCTCCTGTTGTTCGCTCTCCTCTTCCATGCGCATCAACTGCATGCGCAGCATGGAGAGCTCGTGCTCTCTGGCGATCAGTTTCTCTTCCAGTGTCTCGTTCTCCGCGCCGGTGGTACGTGCGAGTTCGACCGCCTGCTGCTCCGCTTCCATGGTGGCGCGTAGTTGTCTCAGCAGCTCCATGTTGCGGATCAGCAGGATTACCATGGCGAGTAGGAAGATCATGACGATCACGGTCATGATGTCGGTAAAAGAAGGCCAAAAACTCTCCTCCGTCTGAGTCGAGTGACGGTTAAGCCGCAGATCGATGAAGCTGTCGTCCATCAATCGTCCTCAGGCAAACGAAAGCCGCGCTTGAGGAGAAACTTGAGGTCAGCCAGGTCCGAAGTGAGTTGACCGGATCTGGTCTGGTAGCTCTGCAGGGTGGTGAGGATGTTCTGCTCCACACCTTCCAGGGTCTTCTGCGACTGAAACATCTGGTTGACCAAATCTTGCAGCGAGCGCACCAGGCCGGTGAATTCGTACAGGGCACTGTCGGCCTGGACCTGAAAACGGGGGATCAGTTCGTTGACAGTGACCTGCTCGACGGCGCTGATCAGATTGGTCTGCACATCGGTCAGTTTTAGGTGGAAGTAACCAAAAAAGATGAAGCAGACGATGGCGGTGATCGTGGTGGACAGGGCCGTCGACATGCCGTGCACCACCATGCCCATGCCGCCGACATTGACTGCGCTCTCCAGGAGGTCCGAGGCGCCGATCAGGGCGATGGACAGGGAGACAATGGTGCCGAACACACCCGTCAGGATGAGGATGTTGTTGATGAAGCGGGGCAGACTGTTACGGGTACTCTCGTTGGCCAGCAGGGTGGAGGCGAGGGAGCCATGGTTGATCGGGCAATTGGCCTTGTAGAGCCCCTGCATGGTGCGATAGCGCATGGCAATGATAGACTTTTTGCCAACCTGGTCGAGTGGATCAGGTTGGCCTTCCCGCAGGTTGCGCAGAAAGATCATGAGCGAATTTTCCTCACGCATGTAGTGCAGGAAAATGGTGATCATGCGCAGAATGCCGATACTGAAGAGGCCGACAATGGTGCCATTGATGATCAGACCGGTGCTGGTAAGCTGGTTGCGAAAATAAACCTGGTTGATGAATTCGAACTTCCAGACCATCAATCCGGCGATGATGACAAACAGAAATATCATCCTGATCAGGATGT